>Ga0184615_10001340_pt1 | contig 13371 bp, 9 predicted proteins | sample PLM4_65_coex_FD_133134 | JGI IMG/M metagenome (GOLD analysis project Ga0184615, IMG submission 133134) | Groundwater sediment microbial communities from an aquifer in East River, Colorado, USA - PLM4_65_coex | ecosystem: Environmental > Terrestrial > Soil > Riparian zone | place: USA: East... | reverse complement strand
GGATGTTCCAGGTGCTCTGCATCCGGCCGCTCATGGCGTCGGCACTCATCAACAGCGAAGTCTGCCTGGTCGCCCTGGGATACCCGCAGTATGGTTTCGTGCAAAGCGCTTTTCGTGCCGCCTGGATCCTGGTGAGCATACCGATAGGCTGGTTCCTCGCGGGTATTCATGGGGTTGTCTGGGCGGTTGCGCTCTCGGAGGTGCCGGTCCTGGGGGTACTATGGATCGGCTTGGCCCGACATGGAATGTATTCGCTTGCGTGCGAACTCCGTTCGCTGCTCTTCGCCGGACTCGGCGCTCTGCTGGGATTTGGGCTGCTACGCCTGTTGTCCTGAATCGGACTTCCGCATTCTCGGCATCACGCAAGAGCCGTGATGCAATGCGATGACTCGTCGAACGTCAGCTATGCTTCGGCATCCAGCGGGATACTGGCATATGCCTCTGAAGCCGCCGGGCTTGACCGGGCTCCTTGAGCTGCCCGAGACGAGCGCAACCGGCTGCGAGTCCGATGACTACATAGAGGAGTCTTTCCATGCCCGGACCCATGCCGCCCATGCCCATCATGAGCAGTAAAGCAAGCAGGCAGGCGACCAGACTGGCCGCGAGCAACGAAAGTTCGGGGTCGGCGACGGCGGAAACCCTGGCCAGACGGTAGGCATTCCGCATGCCGAGGAACAAGAATCCGACATACAGAAATAGCGCCGGGCAACCATAGAACATGGCGATATTCGCATAGGTATTGAGAAGATCGATTATGCCTTCCCCCTGGCGCATGCTTTCCAGTTCCATCAATACCAATGGATTGCCGAAGAGTGGGTTCGCCTTTATTTGCTCCCAGGCTGTCGCCAAGAGTTGCTGGCGGTAGGCCACATTCTCTGCTCCGATCGTGCCCACAAAAGGCAGGCGGTCTATCACCTGCTCGCCGATCGGCGAGACCAGAACCAGGCCCGCCGCCACCGCCGAAATGATCGAGGCCGTGATGAACCGGCCGGCGCCATTCGGGCCCAATGCGAGGTAGGCGAACGAGAGCGCCACGGCAGCAACCGCGGGCCCCCGCGACGAGGTGGCGAACAATCCCGCCCACAACCAAATGACGACCACCATGGTCAGAGGCGCCGACTGAATGCGCGAGCGTAGGTAGAGCCAGAACCCGAATCCTATCGCTAATAGATTGCCGAGCGAGAGTGCCTGCCCCGCCGAAACCATCGCGCGCAAAACACCCGAACGTGTCTGGTATGCGAGATGTGCGTTGGTCCATTGCTCCATGATGAACGGATACAACAACGTCGCCCGCAGCGTCTCGACCAGCGCGAGTGGGGACAATATCGCGCAGGTGAGGCAGAACGATGCCATCGTATCGACGATCGCGGGACGGCTGGTGCACGTGCGACTGACGACGTAATACAGGACCAGATAGTCGATCAAAAAGAGAAACCCGCGACGCATGTTGTGTGTGACCGACTCAAGGGGCAACATCAGCCCGACCACCAACGCGCCGTAGGCAAGGATTGAGACGTCCATCAACGTGAGCCTGCGAGCCTCGATATTCGCAGGCGTTCGCATCAGCCGCCAGGCTGCGGGAATCAGGATCGCGAAAGCAAGCAATCTGAGATTGTCGAGTCTGAACAGTGCGTTGATGCCGAAAACGGGAATCTCCAGGCTGAGGTTTGGTGGAATTACGAGAAAAACAAGCACATAGAGCGCCACCGGATTGGTATCCTTGCGCGCAGCCCAGAAGACGAGGGGCCCGGCTACGAGGACATAAAGCCAGAAGCTTGGACTGATGAACGCTGTCACCGTAAGCGCGACCCAAACATTGCGCCTGCGTTCGAAATCAGCCTCCGTCATGAAGCGCAGGCAAATGGGTTTGGCGGCGGTGAATACCGCAATCGCGACGACCAGGATGAGGATCAGCGCCGTTACTTTGGCAAGTATGGAATCCATTCAGTTCTCGCAGGACTTCGAGCCCGGAAGATTCGTGCCAGAATAGCGTCGAAAAAGAGGAGGAGGGTCAGTGCGATAACAAACAACATCATGCCGGAAAAGCCGTGGAGAAATCCCTGGCCGGCGGCATCGCCGAAGTGGTAGGTGAGCAGCACCAGGAATATCACGCGCAGGATATTGGCGCAGAAGGCAATAGGCAGCAAGCTTGCCACGATCAGGCCAATGTGCAGCCAGCTCCGGTAGCGCATCAGGTAAAGGTATAGCAGCCCGATCGCGGACAGGCTGAACATCGAGTTAAGGCCGGAGCAGGCGTCCGCCACCAGCATCTGGTACTGCCCGATCGTGATCACCACACCACTGCGGGCGATGGGATAACCGGCGGAGTAGATCAGTTGCTCGGCAATTGCGGAAACATATTGCTTCAGCGGCCCTGTTACGGAGTCCACGAACATCCCCGGAAGCGGGACCAGGTAAGCTATAAACAGCAGCATGAACCAGTACGCGCGCAAGGCCGGCCAGCCGCGCAAGACTAGCAGCACGCCCGCCAGGATGGGCGCCAACGCGCCGAGCTCAAAGATGCTGATACTTTGGGAGCGGCCGACGACGTAGAACAGCAGGCCCAACACCAGTAGCGCGAAACCAGGTAACGGAGCGGCACCGGCGGGTGTGGCCAGCAACACCTGGCGCCTGTCCCAGATCAGCCAGACGAGGACCGCCAGTATGATCGGGCCATGGGCGTAATCGTCATCTTGCCAAATCGTAGTGGAAAGATCGTGGAAGGTCGGGACGTACAGGACCAGCAGTCCTGCGAGCACCGTCAACCATTCAAGTGCGACGATGCGGTGCGAACGCTGTGTCTCAAACAATGCAGACATGGGAAACGGTGAGGAACGAGGCATGAGCGATGCGGGATCGGTGCAAGTCGCTAGCACCATCCCGAATACTTACCCATTGCCCATTACCCGTTTACGAGCTTGAGGCGCGCTAGAGGCGCTTAGAAGTCGTTGAGCACGGCGCCGACGACCGTAGCATTTCCCTGGACCACCGAGTCGGACACGCCGCGTACCCGCCACATGCGAGTGGCGTTCTTGCGCACGACGATCAATGCGGCACCGACGCACATAGCAACGGTTTGCGCGTCGGCATATTCGGTCGCAGCAGGGGAATCAAGTAGGATCACATCGAATTTCTGTCTCAGCTCTCCGAGCAATCGCGGAAATTGTGGTCGCGCGAGCAATTCAAGCGAGTTGGGTGGCGGGGCGCCGGCTGTAAATACCCACAGGTTGGGCAGACCGGAAACGTGCTTGATCGTCGCCGGCCCGGCGCGGCCGGAGAGCACCTCCGAAAGGCTACCACCGATGTCGACGCCAAAAAGGTTGTGCTGGGACGGATTGCGCATGTCGGCGTCGATCAGCAACGTCTTTTGCCCGAGCTGCGAGAACGACACGGCGAGGTTCGCGGCGATAAAACTGCGGCCCTCGCTGCGCTCGGCGCTGACAATTGCGAGCGCTTTGTGATCCGGGCCACCGTCGAACCAGCGCAGCATGAGCTGGCTGCGAAGGGCGCCAAGCACCTGGGCCTGCGGGCCGAACGGGGCGTAGGCAGCGACCACGCTTTCACTGATCTTGCTTTCACCGCGCATGAGGTAGGGACAATCGAACTGGCGCGCGAGCGCGAACTCGATATCAGCCTTTGTCAGCAGGCCGAGCTGTATGGCGGCGTCGCCGAAGAGCAAGCCCTGCTGGCGCTGCAGTCGCATGATGCGCTCGGCATCGTCCGGCGTCAGTCGCCTGGCCTGGATCAGTATCGTGCCGATCGAGTGTTCGTCGCGCACGGGCACGGTGCTCCCGGTCGCAACGGGAATGATGTTACCCTTCTCCACGGCTGCGTTCATCGGAGCGCAAGCGCGGTCTTACGGCGCCAGAACAGCAGCCGGCTGGACCGTCGGGAACGTTGGATGACGGCGAGCACCGGCAATTGCAGCATTTCAGCAAGATCGTCCGCCGAGCGGATGCGCCGGTCAATCTGCTCGAGCAGGAACGCCACGCCACAGCCGAGCAGAATTCCGATCGCGACAGCGATCATCATGATGCGCGGCACGTTCGGGCTGGAAGGCTCGAGCGGTTCGACCGCTGAGGTGAGCACGGAGACATTGGTCTGGGTGGCTTGGCTTTCAAGGTTGGTCTGATTGAAGCGCTGGGTGACGGTGTCGTAGGCCCTCTGTGCCGCGTCCACGTCGCGCTGAAGCACCGCAAGCTGATCGCGGTCGTTTTTGAGCTGGAGCACCTTTCGCTTCTGCGCTGCGATGGCAGCATTGAGCTCGGATTCCCTGTCCTTGCTGACCGCCCTCGAAGTGGAAAAACTGCTGGTGAAGTGCCGCGTCTCCGTATCCAATTTCTGCTTGAGCGCGGCGATTTCGGTTTGCATGCGCAGGTATTGCGGGTGATTGCTCCCGAAATTGACGGCCACCTCCTGCAATTTTGCTTCCTGGCGGACTATTTCGCTTCGAATGCCCGAGATAACCGTGTTCCCCAGCACCTCGGGGAGCGTGTCCGCGCCTGACCTTCGTTTGCTTTCGGCATCGACCGTGAACCCCTGGACGATGGAGAGCTGGGTGGAAAGAGCGTTCAAGTTGGCTGTTTCAATGTCGAGTTGCTCGTCTCTAGCAACGATGCCTTTTTGCTGCTGGAATTCGGAGAGACGAGCCTGTGCTTTTTCCACGTTTTCGCGCAATGTCTTGCCCTGTTCCCCGAACCAGCGGGAATATTGCCGGGCTGGATCGACCTTTAGCTCGATGCTGGTATCAATAAAGGCCTGCGCGAAGGCGTTGGTGGCGAGCACGGCGAAGCCCGGATCGGAAGCGGTGTAAGCGAGGGTGATGATGTTGCTTCCAGGCGAGGGAGTGACGCGGACGTTCCTCTTCATGAGCTCGACGAGCCAAACGTCGAGCTGGCCCTTACCCTCGGTCGCTACCATCCATTGCTGCCTCGCCGCTGGGTTCTTATCCAGATCGAGCGCCTTGACCACTTTCTGCGCCACTCGATCGCTCTTGATGATTTCCGTTTGCGTCGCAATATAACCCGGTATCGTGGGAAGCAACATGCCGGTCATCGGCTCCTGCCTGATTTCAAACACCAGCGCAGTCGAGGTGGTGTATTGTCGCGGCTGAAGTAGGCTGACCGCGATTCCCACCATCACGGCGACCACTAGTACGAAGACCGCGACCTTATAGCGCGCCCGGAGGACCAAAAGGAAATGTATTGGATTCATGAGCCCACTCCTAAAATAGGCTTTCGCGCACGTGGAGTACATCGTCAGGCTGTACCGGGCCGTTCATTTCGACAGCGGTTGATCCGACGACGCCATCGGCGCCTCGGCGATAGACGCTGAGGTTGCGCTCGGTGCCGCGTGGAGTGAGGCCACCCCCCTGCGACAATGCCTGCCGGACGGTCATGCCGCGCTCGATGCGGTAGGAGCCGGGGCGCTGCACTTCGCCGTAGATATAGAACATCGGCTGCCGGTGGACGTAGATCACGTCGCCGCCAGCGACCACGAAGTCATCCTGCAGTCTCTTTTCGAGGAACATACCGACCATGTCGACTTCCCTGTGGAAGGGCTTGCCGTCGCGTACGCCGGTAACGACCACGAGGTCGCCTCCCGTGGCGGCTATTCCGCCGGCTATGGCCAGCATTTCGGACAACCGGGTGTTGAAGGTCTCCAACGGGAACCGGCCTGGGCGAGTGACCTGCCCGAGGACGGAAACCTGGTTGCCGCGATTTTGCAACAGCAGGATATTGACCTGCGGCTCCTTGATGAAGCCGCCGGACTGAAGTGCCCTGGCGATTCTCTGCTCTGCTGCGGCAGTCGTCAAACCGCCGATCCTGGTGGCCCCTATGAGCGGAAAGGTGATGATGCCGTTCTCAGTTACCCGGGTCTCCAGCGTGAGGTCGGGGTTCTGGTACACCTGTATTCGGATAGTGTCACCGGGGCCGACCTGATATTCAGTCGCCCGGTCCTGCGCGTTGGCCCACAGCGAAAACGCCACGGCCAGGACCGGAAGCAAGGTCAGGAGCCAACGCTTAAGCAAAAATTCCATCACCCAGCGCCCATCACTTGTTGCTCATTGCACATTACTCATTACCCGTTACTCATTACTGGGAATCACTTGAGCCCGCGTACACCTTTCTCGATGGTTTCCTGCGGCAGTGGCACTTGCTTGGATTGGGTGTCTTTGGCCCTGGCTTCCGCCTCGAGCCGTGCCTTGGCTTCCGCAGCCCTTCTCGCCCTGGCCAATTCTTCCGCCCTGTCTCCAGTCTCGATCCGTGCCTTGGCCTCCGCGGCCGCTCTTGCCTTGGCCAACTCGTCCGACCTGGCTTGGGCTTCGGCTTTCTCTTTGGCCTTGACCGCGGCCAGTGCCTTCGCCTTGGCCTCGGCTTCCGCCTTGGCTTTCGCTTCAGCAGCAGCCGCGCCGCCGGCGAACTCGCCGAGGTAGGCGATTTCAGCCTTGTCCTTGAGCCGCTTGATTTCCCTGGCTACCGCTTCGCTTGAGCGCCGGTTGAAGAGAAACTGCTGGATGCGAGGCGCAGCGGTTGCCTCGTCAACTGGCGCAGGTTTGCTCGCAACGATGCGAATCACATTAATGCGTCCGTCATCCGCCTCAAATGGCTGGATGGCGCCATCCTTCATCTCTTGTAGCTTGGACAGCAACTCGAGTGGAATCTGCTCCGCTGCACGCACCCCGCTGTTCACAGCGAACTTTACGTCCCGGGATTTAAGCCAGCCGGCGACGTCTTCCATGGATCGGGCCTTAGCGACCTGCTCGCGCAACCCGGCTGCGAGGCCGGCTTGTGGCGCAACCAGTATCTCTTCGATACTAAAGACGCGCCGCCTGGCGAATAGCTCGGGGTGCTCCACGTAGTATTTCTTGATTTCCTCTTCCGTCGGCCTGGGCTGGGCTGCGGCGATTTTCTCAAGATGCGCGCGGGCCAGTATTTCACTGCGGGCTGCCTCGATGGCCTGCACGACGTTAGGCGAGCGATCGAGCCTGTTCTCGATAGCTTCCTGCTTCGCAAGCTGTTGGTCGATGAGTCGGTTGAGGATCTCGCGCTTGACGTCGCCCGCGACTTCAGGCTTGAGGTTTGGGTTCCGAGCCAGGATGTTGTTGACCTGGTGCACGGTAATCTCTTCGGCATTGACCTTGGCCGCCACCTGAGTGGTGGCCTTGGTTTCCCTCTGATCAGTCTTCCCGCATCCCGGGGTGATGGTAACGGCAAGCAGCAGGGAGGCGAGGAAAACGATTGGACAGATCTTCATGTTTTAAGGTGCTCAAACAAGGGGTTGTCGCAGTCCTTAGTGGGCGGCCCCACGGCCGAAGGGTTGCTATTCTAAACTACGCTAAGGTGTTTACCAACAGGTCAAATATCATGTTCCGGATCGGTCAATTCCCTGTCGGCCGACCTGACTGCGGCCGAACATCCTTCTTGAAGGTGGTATCGCCTGCAGCGTGCTTTCAGAACAGCAGCGAGGCGCTAATCCTCGCGATAGTCGTGTCGTATTCGACCAACGCCGAAGGAGGGGTGTTGGAAGAACGCTGCTGGCGCTGCAGGCTGGCACTGAATGAAACGTAACGCGTTGGGAGCCAGTTTAGGCCCAGTACCGCATTGGTGGTCGTGTCCTTTCGATCTGGGTCAACGGTCGTGGATGAAGGGCTGGGATATTCATCATAGGTGCGCACGAGGCTCAGGTACACGCTGGTCCTGGCGGCCGCTTGCCAAGTCGGGGCAATAGCAAACGTATTGCTTGCCCTATAGTTAGAAGAGAGGCTCCGCCAAGGTACTATATTGCGCGTGCCGGATAGGATAAGCCTTAGTGTGCTTGTTGGAAGCCAAACATATCTGAGCTCACCGGCTGTGCCTGAAAAGTCGCGCTGGGAAACTTGGTCGTAGTGTCGATCGAGATAGGTTGCACGACCCGTAAGGGTCGATTTCGGGGTCAAAATCCAAGTGGCGCTGAGTTCGCTTTGATCTTCCTGGTAGTTGGAATCGCTGACGACAATCACATTATTGATCAACTGGCTGTCTTGATCGCCCTCAATTCGGCGTCTGACAGCGGCGATTTCGCTGCCCGATTGGAACAAATACCTTACCCCGCCCTCACTCCTGACTTCACGATAGTCCGGTTGAGGCTGGAGAGCGGACTGCTCGCTGGTCCGGTCAATCTGGGAAGCACCCAGGAGCACGTGCCAGCCGCCGAATAGCCATCCATCCAGATTGAATGCGTAATTCTCGATAATGGTGATATTGGATTGAATTCCACGCGTATCCTGGAATTGCGTCGGAGCTTGGGTCCTGTCAGCGCTGAGCGTGCCGCTCAGGCGGGGAGTCAAGTGCCAGTCCCACGCAGCCCGATAATCCAACCCTTCGAAGTCCAGGTAGCTGAACCTATCATATCGGTAAGCGGTTATCCCGGCGTCAAGAAAGAAGCGTTGTTGTGCGTATGGCTTGTCGATGCGAAACCTTGCAAATGCGGTTGTGATGGTCTCGGACGGCGTATCGCCCAACACGTCCGAGAATCGGAACAGGTTGGAGTCGTGTGAAACGGAAACGCCAAGCATCACATGCCGGGCTTCCGCGAAGGGGTCGCCAATTCCCTCGCCCGGCGCTTCGTACTGAGCACTGACCGGTCGTGCGAGGGATCCAGCTATCAGGATGGAGATCGCCGCCAGAACCAGGCGATGCCGGGTGTGAACGTGGCGGACGTTCCTGAAGTCTCTATCCAGCCGCTGATGAACGCCGACACACGCCGATGACAAGATTTCCATCTTGAGATTGCGATTTGGGAATAGTGACCTGTCAGTCGTGCCTACCGAGCAAGAAACGCGCCCTCGCTCCGCGTTAGGGGGGGCTCTCAGATCTCTTTGGCTCATACGCTGGGTCGGTGCGCGAACCGAGAGATTCCGCTTGGAAACCAGCGCGCCCGAGCCGCAGACGTGACCGCCCGTGTCGAAAGTCACATCAGTAACGACGAGGCCCGGACAGACTTGTGCTGCTTCGTGTGACCAATGCACTCGGACTCCACTCACGGACATGTCAACACTATTATCAAGTGATTTCAGACTATTATAGTTAACTGCTCAAGTTTTGTGTAAAGAACAACGTCTATGTCATGGGCGAACTGGTGGTGTAAAGATCGTAAGTGGGGCATCATTGCGCCCAATCACAGCGTCATTCGAAAGCAGTTAGCGTTCGAACTTCACATACCACTTTAACTTTCTGGGGGGAGCGTTGGAGAGTGTGGGGTATACGGAAACGCGCATCGTGCCTCGCTTTGCGTATTACTTGAAGCTGTTTGCTGGATTCAGCAGCCAATAATCCATCGATGGCTACACTTCGAAAATTGACTGGGAAACGGTCTCGAAAATTTTCCCTCTTTCCGCGTTGGCGGGGAGAGGGTTGGAGTGAGGGGCGGGGGATTCGCAGGTTTTCTTAAGGGGAATCGTTGTTCTGTCTGAGGTCTTTCTCTCCCAACTGCGGAGAAGGGGGCGTTCGAGGCACGGTTATTGCTGAGTTCAGGGATTGACCGACCGGAAGTGATCGGCTGGCGCGCCGACACCTTGTTGTGTCAGACCGTCACATTAGAGGCGTGAGGCAGTTGGAACTGACTTTTGGGGGCTGGTAGGGACGACCGATCAGGATCGCAACACGCTGCAGATAGTTCCTCGTAGCGAAACTGCAATCATCTCGATGGCTATGTCACAGCACGTGGAACCCGTTACCTTTCGCAATGCCACCCGCATGTCGGTGGGGCGCGATCGAATGCTCAGCTTGATCGAGATCTCGCTCGATCCTTTAGTGCTGGTGTTTTCCCTGTGGGGCTTAACGTTGATCATCGACAGACAGCTCGCCCCGCAGCACGTGATATTGGCCGTAATTGTGTTTTCGTTGACGTTTCCAGGGCCCTCCTACTTGGCCAAGTCTGCTGGAAGCGTGGTTCGACACATCATCTTTAGCTGGCTCGCGATATTCGGGCTGCTGTATATCTTTGGGTATGCCAGCGGCTATCTGAGTTATTTCAATTCTGAATTGTTGATGGTCTGGTGCGGGGTGACGCCCGCGTGCCAGCTCGCCGGGCACTTCGCGCTGCGAATGGCTGCTCCGGCGATTATTGAGCTTCAGGGCGACCGCCAACGCGCGGTTGTGGCTGGTATGAATGAGCAGGGCCTCGAGCTTGCCCGGCGCCTGGCTGACGATCCCTATTCGCGCGTGGAAGTGGTCGGTTTTTTCGATGACCGTGGTGACGAGCGCGTGAAGTCGGGCGGCAAGTACTCTCCCTTGGGCGCCATTTCAGCGCTGCCGGGTTTCGCGAGGGCCAATCAAATAGACCTTATTTACATCTCGCTGCCCATGGCGTCCCAGCCGCGCATTCTTTCGCTGCTCGATGCGCTGCGCGATACCACCACTTCGATCTATTTTGTTCCTGACATTTTCGTGACTGACCTGATTCAAGGCCGCGTGGACTCGGTCGGCGGATTGCCGATCGTCGCAGTGTGCGAATCGCCGTTCACCGGCTTCGGCGGGCTGCTCAAGCGCGCGAGCGACATTGTTCTTTCATTGCTGATCCTCGCGTTGATCTCGGTGCCGCTCCTGATCATTGCGCTCATTGTTAAATGGAGTTCCCCGGGATCGGTCATCTTCAGGCAGAGGCGCTACGGCGTCGACGGGAACGAGATCACCGTTTACAAATTTCGCACGATGATCGTATCTGAAGACGGTCCCACCATCCGGCAGGCGCAGATAGACGACCCGCGAATTACCCCCGTGGGGCGGTGGCTGCGGAAATTTTCGCTTGACGAGCTGCCGCAGTTTTTCAATGTCCTGCAGGGCCGCATGAGCATCGTCGGGCCCCGGCCGCACGCCGTGGCGCACAACGAGATGTACCGCAAGTTGATCAAGGGCTACATGGTGCGGCACAAGGTCAAACCAGGAATCACCGGCTGGGCCCAGGTCAACGGCTTGCGCGGCGAAACGGAAACGCTGGACAAGATGAAGGCGCGCATCGACTACGACCTGGATTACTTGAGAAACTGGTCGCTGCGGTTTGACCTTTACATCATTGCCAGAACGTTGTGGGTAATCCTCGGGAAAAAGAACGCCCATTGAGGATGCTGTGCACAATGAGTAGCCGTTGTGAAATCTAAGAACTCTCTGATCAAGTCGTCCTCGCGCAGGCGGGGACCCAGTGGCGATCCGTTTGCCCTGGATTCCCGACTGCGCGGGAATGACGAACGGCTACCTGTGCAGAGCATCACTAAGGCACCATGTCACCTGCCCTAGATTCATCCATTTCGGTCAAACCCGCCGCCGGCATTTCCCGTTCGGGCGCCGCGCACGGCGTTGAGAACATAGACGCTCGCATGCTCGTGCTGTTGAGGTGCGTACTCGGGTTCTCTGCGTTTGCAGTGGTGCTGATCGACCCGCCGAAATTCGGCCGCCTGGTCGGATTGACATATTTCGCTCTCGGGGCTTATTGCGCCTACACCGTGCTGCTCGCTGCAATCTCCTACCGCCTGGAGTGGCCGGCTCCCCCCAGGGCCCTGCATTGGGCCGATGTCGTGTTCTATTCCTTCCTGATTGCCTTGACCGGGGGAACCAGCAGCTTCTTTTTCCTGTTTTTCTTCTACTCGATCATGGTCGCATCCTTCAGCTGGGGATTCCGGGAGGGCATGCTGGTCACGTTCGCGTCTTCCGTCCTGTTTACCGCGGTCGAGCTGAGTTTTTCGAAGGTTAATGGTCATTACGACCACGGCAGTACGCTCGTTCCCGCTGCATACCTGCTCATCTTCGGCTACCTGATTACGTATTTTGGCGGCTACGAGCGGCTGCTGCGGCGCAGGCTGGCGTTGCTGAGGGAGATCAACAACCTGTGGAACCCGCGCTTCGGGGTGGACCACACGCACGGGATCAATCTGGACCGGTTGCTGGAATTCTATGGGGGGACATCGTGTGTGCTGGTGTTGCGGCGCCCGGTCCCTGCGTTGAATTACGTCATGTACAGTGCTTCCCGCGACAAGCCCGGATATTCCTCGACACCAAGCTACGTCGCCGAAAGCGCGGCCGGCGCACTATTGCGCCTGCCGGACTCCTTGGCCGCGTTCTACCATGGTCCCGGAGGCTCGTGGTGGTCGAGGTTACGCGGCTATTCCGGGTATGACTTCGACTTGGGGGCGCGCACGAGCTCATTTCTTGCCGATTGCTCGGCGTGGGCAAACCTGCTCGATACGCATGCTTTTGTTACCGTTCCCTATGTCCAGCGCGACGGGACATCAGGCAGGATCTTTCTGACCACCGACCGCGGCGGTTTTTCGCACGCGGATATCGACTTTCTCGCGCAGGTATCGGACGCGATGTCCACCGTCGTCGAAAACATGTCTCTCGTCGAGCAACTCATTACCAGGGCAGCGGAGCACGAGCGCCTGACCATTTCCCACGACTTGCATGACACGACCATTCAGCCCTATATCGGAATCAAGCTCGCGCTCGACGCCCTCTACCGCGAAGCAGGAGCGGACAACGCCATCTCGCGGCGGATATCCGACTTGATCAATATGTCGGAAATGACGATTCGCGATTTGCGTCAATACGCGTCAACGCTCAAGGACAAGGCGGCGATGCCCGGCGAGTTCCTGGTTACGGCCGTCAAGAATCAGTCCGAGCGGCTGGGGCGGTTCTACGGTATCCAGGTCGAGGTCACGAGCGACATTTCCCCGCGACTGCAGGGGCGGCTGGCGGCGGAGGCCTACCAGATCATTGCGGAAGGCCTGAGCAATGTCCTGCGGCATACCACCGCGAAGAGCGCATTCGTGACCATCCTGTGCGAAAATTCCCACCTTCTGCTGAAAATTGGTAATGATGCGGAGCCTAACGAGAACGGTGCTAAGAAATTCATGCCACGGTCGATCAACGAGCGTGTGCAGATGCTCGGTGGGAGAGCCTTTGTCGAACAACGCCCGGAGCGCCAGACGGTTGTTCATGTGACGATCCCGATGTAGATTGCATGCCCGCATGACTGCGCAGAACTCCGCACCCATCCGGGTGCTCATCATCGATGACCACCGCAGCATTTTGTGGGGGCTGGAGCGGCTGATCGAGAGTGGCAAGCCGGCGATGCAGGTGGTCGGCACTGCCACGAACTGCACCGAGGCGCTCAAGGTGATCGACGAGGCCGCCCCCGACCTGATCCTGCTCGACATCGGTCTGGGCGACGAAAACGGGGTGGATGAGATACCCAATCTCATGGCCCGCTCGCACGCGAAGATTCTGGTGCTGACGGGGATACGCGACGAATCGTTGCACGATAAGGCGGTGCTTGCCGGAGCGAGCGGCGTAGTCGTGAAGGAAGCCTCCGCGGAAACCATCCTGGCGGCGATTG
>Ga0184615_10001337_pt1 | contig 13377 bp, 13 predicted proteins | sample PLM4_65_coex_FD_133134 | JGI IMG/M metagenome (GOLD analysis project Ga0184615, IMG submission 133134) | Groundwater sediment microbial communities from an aquifer in East River, Colorado, USA - PLM4_65_coex | ecosystem: Environmental > Terrestrial > Soil > Riparian zone | place: USA: East... | reverse complement strand
GAACGACATGTCGAACGCCCACGGCTTCGACGACTTCTCGGCGCGCTTGCGCGCGGGCTTTGAGCGCCTCCGCGAAGTCGTCACCCCCACGGGCCGCGTGGTGATCCTCATCGGCGACGGCCGCAAGAACGGCGTGTTCTACCCGATTCATACCGACCTCATCCGCTGGGGCGTGTTACCACTGGACGCCGTGCTCATCAAGGACGGCCAGCACGAGCGCCACGCGCAGCACTTCCGCTACGGCCCGGCGCGCTTCATTCCGACGTTGCACGAGTACGTGTTGATTTTCAAAGGAGGGAGCCCGTGAAGGTCGCACTGTATGCCCGCGTGAGTACCGACGGGCAAAACCCGGAGGTCCAACTTGCGGCGCTACGTGCCCATGCCGCCAACCGCGGCTGGGATATTGTCGAAGAGTTTGTGGACCGCGGCTACTCGGGCGCGAAGGAACGACGGCCCGCGCTCGACCGGATGATGAAAGCCGCGTGGTCCGGCCAGTTCCGCGCCATCGCGGTTTGGCGCTTCGACCGCTTCGCGCGCTCGGTCAAGCACCTGATTGCGGCCCTCGAACAATTCCGCTCGTACAAGGTGGAGTTCGTTTCGCTGCAAGAACAGTTCGACACCGCGACCCCGATCGGCCTCGCCATGTTCACGATTATCGGCGCGATGGCGCAGCTTGAACGCGACATCATCCGCGACCGGGTCAAGGCCGGGCTCGACGCGGCGCGCGCCCGCGGGGTGCGGCTGGGGCGGCCCGTGGCCGAGGCCCAACCGGACGAGGTGGCCCGGCTGCGTGCCGAGGGACTGTCCTTCGGCGTGATCGCGCGGCGGCTGCATTGCAGCCGGTCAACCGCCCGCCGTCGTCTGCGGGAGGCGTCCCGTGAAGACTGACGACACGCTGACGCCGCGGCTGTTGTCTCAACGGGAAGCCGCTAACTACCTAGGGGTGTCGTACTGGACCTTGCGCGACCTCACGTTCCGGGGCGAGATTCCCTATATACGTATCAAGCGGCGGATTCTGGTCGATCGCGCGGACCTCGAAAGGTATATCGGACGGGTCAAAACCCAGCACGGGGCTTGACTTTTGGACGGGTCTACAAACGCGGCCGGGTGTGGGTGGCATACGGCGACACGCAATTTGGCCGTGGGCTGCCGGTTGTTTCCGGAGTACACGAACTAACATGGCCCATAGGTGTCACCGTGCCCGGTGTGTGCGCGCGCCGCCTCTTGCGGCAATTTGAGCGTTTTCTTGCCTTTATGGCAGACTGTTACGCTTCCGCCGCTGGCGCTACCACCGTAACCGTTCATTGGAATCTCAATAGCGCAGGCGCTAATCGTGAGGGTGAGTAAGGGGATAAGGATCAGTCTCATCGGGACGCTCCCTGCAAGTCGTAGATAACTATGGCTGAGCCAGTCTGCCCAAAGCTAACCGGGGTAAGCCTCCCCGTCAAGTAAACAGTTGGAAAGTAGCGGCCTGTACGGGGCTTGACTTTTGGCCCGCGCGGAGCGATCGATCGCCACGATGGGGATGGGACGGGTCTATAAGCGGGGCCGAATCTGGTGGACTCAGTACTACCGCAACGGCCAACTGTTTCGCGAGTCGTCCGGCTCGCCGCTCAAATCGGTTGCGACCACCTTGCTCAAGAAGCGTCTCGGCGACATTGCCCACGGCCGGACGCCCGCCATTCAGGCCGAACGCACGACATTCGATGAGTTGGCCGCGCTGTATGTGGCGGACTACGAAGACAACGCGCGACGGTCGCTCGACACCGCGGAAGACCGCGTGGAGACGTTGAAGAAGACCTTCAAAGGGATACGGGCCTGTGAGATCGGCACAGTGCAGATTGCCGCGTATATCGCCCGACGCCGCACTGAGGGGCGAGCGCCCGCCACCATCAACCGGGAGTTGAGCGCGCTCAAGCGGATGTTTTCTCTTGGCGCACGGGCACAGCCCCGCTTGGTCGAACACATTCCCTATATCCCGATGCTCAAGGGCGAGAAAATCCGGCAGGGATTTTTTGAAGAAGAGGACTACCGCGCGCTCATGGCGGTCTTACCCGAGCACGTTCAAATCGCGCTGGCCATCGGGTTCTGGACTGGACTCCGGCAAGGCGAAATTCTCGCGTTACGCTGGGAACAGGTCGATCTGGTCCGCGGTACCATCCGACTGGAGCCGGGCACGACGAAGAATAACGAAGGCCGCGAAGTGCCGCTCATTCCCGAGGTGCATACGCTGTTGCTGGAGTGGCGGCAGACGACCCGGACGCGGTATCCGGCGTGCCCGTGGGTCTGTCAATATCGCGGGAACCGCATGACGCACTTTCGGCGCTCGTGGGTCGAAGGGACGCGCAAGGCCGGGATTCCCGGCAAACTCTTTCACGATCTCCGGCGGAGTGCGGTGCGCAACATGGTGCAAGCGGGGATTCCCGAAGGCGTGGCCATGCGGATGTCGGGGCATAAGACCCGCGCGGTCTTTGACCGCTACGCCATTGTCAGTAGCCGAGACCTGGAACTCGCACGCACAAAGCTCACGGAGTTGGCGCAGACCCGCGCGGCGGTCCGGGAACTCTTGGCCGCTCGTCAGACCGATGCGAGCACAGTGACGAGCACAGTTGACCTTCCCCCCGCAGATCGCTATACTCCGGCACCTTGATTTTGCGTGGTGTTTTGTACGGTCCCATCGTCTAGTGGCCTAGGACGCTGGCCTCTCACGCCGGAAACACGGGTTCGAAACCCGTTGGGACCACCAACGCTTTCCTCGTCCATCCTCCTCGACTGCCCTCTTGATGCCTGCGATCGTTCAGGACATGGTCGTCCCGCGCCACCACTCCCTCGTATCGGTTGGTGTACCGAAGACTTCTCCTCTTCCGTTCGTATCATCTGATAACTCGCATCAAAAATCGTATCATGTCTCGGCATGATGAATGATACGCCGGTTTGAGAAGTCGTCCCCTATGCCAAAGCGTATTCGAGAAGGGACGCGTGTCTTCGGCGAAGCCTGGATCGCGCCGGCGGCCGTTATCACCCTGATGGTTCTGTCGCCCAATGCGTGGGGCGGCGTTGGGCTTCCCTGGTTCGATCCGTTCGAATCCGACGCCGCGGTGGCGCCGGCACCCGGGGTCCGGTGGGAGTCCAGGGACCCGCTGCCGGTCGTGCCGGAGCCCGCTGTGCCCGAGTCGTTGAAGAACGGGGCGCCGTTGACGCTGCCCGAGCTGACGGAATTTGCCCTTCGGAACAATCCGGCGACGCGTCAGGCATGGCTGGTGGCGAGAGCGGCGGCTGCAGGCGTCGGCATCGAGGAGGCCGCCCGGTTGCCGGAGGTCAGTGGGCTGTTCGGTCTGACCCGCAGCGAGCAAGTGTCGGCGAGCGGGACGTCCGTCCCCTGGCAGACCCGCTATGGACCCTCGGTCAGCTTGAGTTATCTCCTGTTCGATTTCGGGGCGCGCGCCGGCCGGGTTGAGGCGGCCGAATACGACCTCCTCGCCGCCAATCTCAGCCATAATCGGGTCCTGCAGGACGTGGTGTTCCAAGTGGAGCAGGCCTATTACCTGTTGCTTGGGTTCGACGCGTTGGAGGAAGCCAACGCGCTGTCGCTCCAGAACAACCAGACCGCGCTGGAGGCGGCGCAAAAGCGCCGGGAGTCCGGGCTGGCGACCGTCGCAGACATCTACCGGGTCGAGACGCAGGTGGCGCAAGCCCAGCTCAATCTGACACGCAGCCGCGGGGGTCTCGAGAAGGCCAAGGGCCAGCTGGCCTCGGCGGTTGGTTTGCCGGTCACCGCGGTCCTGAACGTCCAGATGCAGCTCAGTCCGCCGTCGGTCCGAACCATCACGGCCTCGATGACCGAGCTGCTCGAACGCGCCAAGGCGAGTCGTCCGGATCTCGTGGCCGCGGAAACGCAATTCCGCGCCGCGCGGTCGAGCGCCGACGCGGCGGCTTATTCTTCGCTTCCGTCGATCGAGGTCACGGCCGAAACGGGCACGGCGTATTTCACGGATCAGCGGCCGAGCGTGAACTCTTATAATGTCTCGGTCAATCTGCGGGTCCCGCTGTTCAGCGGTTTTCGTGACACGTATACAGTCCGTCAAGCCCAGGCCCAGGCGCAGCAAGCGGAAGCGGCGCGCGACCTGCTGACTCGTCAAACCGAGCTCGAGGTCTGGCAGGCCTATTACGACGTACAGACCGCCGCGAGCGGCATGACCAGCACGGAGGCACAGGTCCGGTCCGCGGAACAGACGGCGCAAGCGGCCTTGGCGAGATACCAGGCGGGTTACGGCAGCGTTCTCGATCTCATCACGGCGCAACAGGACGCGGCGAACGCGCGTGTTCAGCGGATTCAGTCGTTCCTCGATTGGTTTATCGCGCTTGCCCGGCTCAACCATTCGCTGGGCATGCGCGGCGGTCTCATCGAAGCGGGCGGAGCCCCATGAAACGAGTGCGGATGATCGTGGTGGGCGTCGTCGTGGGCGCGGTCGCCGTCGGTTACTGGTACTGGCAGACCGCGAACGGGGTGGTGTCCACCGGCGAAGGCGGGAAGGGCAAGGGTGGTGTGCCGTTGTCGGTCCAGGCGGTCCGCGCCGCCGTGAAACCGATGCCGGTGGTGTTTGAGGCCTCGGGCACCGTGGAGCCCGAGCAGAGCGTCACCCTGCGGGCGCAGGTATCGGGTGTCCTGCAGTCCGTTCTGTTTAAGGAGGGCGCTCACGTCAAAGCAGGCCAGCTCCTGTTCGAGATCGATCCGCGGACGTTCCAGGCGCAATACAATCAGGCGCTCGCGGCGCTTGCGCGGGACGAAGCCCAACTCGAAAACGCCAGGGTGCAACAGGAGTGGCTCGAGCCGCTCCTGACGCGCGAATTCATCACGCGGCAGGAATACGATGCTGCGGTGACCTCGACCAAGTCGTTGGAAGCGACCGTCGAAGCGGATCGCGCTGGGGTGGAGCAGGCGCGTTTACAGCTCGAGTATTCGCGCATCCATACGCCGCTCTCGGGTCGCACGGGCGCGGTGAGCTTCAAGCCGGGTAACCTCGTGACCGCCTCGACGGGATCCGGCGGCGCCACCCTCGTGACGATCAACCGGCTCGATCCGATCCTGGTCGCGTTCAGCATACCGGAGCGCCAGTTCGACGAGTTCCGCCGCTATCGGAGCGATCCGGCTATGCGCGTGGAAGTCAGCCTCAGCCGGGGCGCCCCTCCCGTGGCCACCGGAGAGGTGGTGTTCGTCGACAACACGGTCAGTCAGCAAACCGGCACCGTCCTGATGAAGACGCGCGTGCCCAACGCACGCGAGGCCTTGTGGCCGGGCCAGTTCGTCAACGTACGAGTGATCCTGACGGTCGAGCCCCAGGCCGTCGTGGTCCCGGAGGTTGCGGTGCAGCCGGGCCAACAAGGTCCGTTCGTCTACCTGATCGACAACGGTCGCGTGGTGATTCGGCCGGTTGAGGTCTCGCGCCAGATCGGGCAGGAGGTCGTGATCTCCTCGGGCCTTCAGAAGGGGGATTTCGTGGTGACCGAGGTCCCCCAAGGACTCAACGAGGGGGCGGCGGTCCAAATCGTGGGCGAGGGAAACAACGCCCGCGCAGGAACGTGACCCCCGCGGGGCCGATCGCGCCATGAATCTCTCGCGCCCTTTCATCGAACGTCCGGTCGCCACCTCCGTGCTCGTCGGCGCCCTGGCCCTCTTCGGGGGCGTCGCGTTCCAGAGTCTGCCGGTGAACGATCTCCCCAGCGTTGATTTTCCCACCATTTCCGTGACGGCCAATCTGCCGGGAGCCAACCCCGAGACCATGGCGGCAACGGTCGCGACGCCGCTGGAACGCCAGTTCAGCCAAATCGCGGGCCTCGACTCGATGAGCTCGGTCAGCAGCAGCGGGTCCACGCGCATCACGCTGCAATTCAGCCTTTCGCTGGACATCGACGCCGCGGCGCAGGACGTCCAGACGGCCATCGCCGCCGCGATGAGACGCCTCCCGGACGACATCGACGCCCCCACCTTTCGAAAGGTCAACCCCGCGGACAGCCCGATTCTGTTTCTCGGGCTCACGGCGAAGACGATCCCGCTGCCCGAGCTCGACCGGTTTGCCGACGCGCACATCGCGCAGCGTCTGTCCAAGGTCAGCGGGGTGGCTCAGGTCGTGGTGTTCGGATCCCAGAAATACGCCGTGCGCATTTACCTCGATCCCGAGGCCGTTGCTCAACGCGGCCTGGGCCTGGACCGCGTGGTGAGCGCGATTCAGAGCGCGAACAGCAACCTCCCGTCGGGCACCCTGCAAGGAGCCGGGCGCAATTACACGGTCAAGTCCTCGGGCCAGCTCGGACAGGCGCAGCAATTCAACGATCTCGTCGTCGCCTACACCAACGGGATGCCGGTTCGGCTCTCCGATATCGGACGCGCGGAGGACAGTGTGGAAGACCTGTACCGACAGAGCTGGCTGAACGGCGACCGCGCCATCGTGCTCGCCGTCTATCGCCAACCCGGCAGCAATACGGTCGAGATCGTCCGGGCCATCCGGGCCTTGTTCCCCGAGATCACGCGTGAAGCGCCGCCCGGCGTGACGATCCGAGTCCTCAATGATCGCTCGGAGTTCATCAGCGACTCGATCCACGAAGTCAATCTCACCCTGGTCCTGTCCGTCATCCTCGTGGTGCTGGTCATTCTGTTGTTCCTCGGCAATGCCCGGGCCACGATGATCACCGCGCTGATCTTGCCGACATCGGTGCTCGGCACGTTTGCGGCGATGTATCTGCTCGGGTTCAGCCTCAACAACCTGTCGCTGATGGCGCTGACCCTCGCCGTGGGTTTCGTGGTCGACGACGCCATCGTCGTGCTCGAGAACATCAGCCGGCACATGGAGCTGGGGAAGAGTCGTGTCCAAGCGGCGCTCGAAGGCACCAAGGAGATCGGCTTCACCGTGCTGTCGATGACCCTGTCGCTCGCCGCCGTCTTCCTTCCCATCATGTTCATGCAGGGGATCCTCGGGCGTCTCTTTTTCGAATTCGCGGTCACGGTCGGCGCGGCGGTCTTGATTTCCGGCGTGGTCTCCCTGACGTTAACGCCCATGCTCTGCAGCCTCTTTCTCAAATCCCCGGCCGAACATCGCCAGGCCTTTGGATGGTTCGAGCGTTTCTTCGAGGCCTGGCGGGGCCTGTATGGGTCGACCTTGCGGTGGACGATGCGCCACCGCGGGTTGATGCTGGCCGCGTCAGGAGGCGTGATGATCCTCACCGTGGCGCTCTTCGAGTGGGTGCCGAAGGGCTTCATTCCCAAACAGGACACCGGCGTCATTTTTGGCAACACCCGAGCCCCGGAGGGCGTGCCGTTCTCGGACCTGGCCGCCAGGCAGCTTCGCGCCGCCGAGATCATTCGCAAACACCCCGCGGTCGAGGCGGTCATGGCCTCGGCCGGTCAGGGTGGAGGCGGCGTCGCCGGGAGCAACATCGGCCGCGTGATCATCCGACTGAAGCCCCGCAGCGAACGCGCGGCCTCTGCGGACGAGGTGATCCAGGAATTGCGGCCCGCGTTGCGGGCCGTGGAAGGCCTTCGCGTGGTCCTTCAGAATCCGCCCGCGATCCGTATCGGGGGATTGATCAGCTCCAGCGACTACCAGCTGGTGCTTCAAGGCAGCGAGTTTGCCGCGTTATTGGGTCCGGGGCAGAAGCTGGAGGACCGGTTGGGCGAATTGCCGATTCTTCAAGACGTGAACTCCGATTTGGAGCTGCGAAACCCGGAGATCCAGGTCGACATTCTCCGCGACCGGGCGGCGGCGCTCGGGGTGAGCGCCCAGCAAATCGAAGCGGCTCTGTATAACGCATACGGAGCGCGACAAATCAGCACGCTGTACGGCCCCACCGACCAATACGGTGTGATTCTCCAACTCGACCGCCAGTTTCAGTCGGACATCAACGCCCTGCGGCTGCTGTCGATCCAGAGCGATACGGGCCAAGTGGTCCCGCTCGATGCGGTGGCGACCCTGCGCAGAAGCGTGGGGCCGGTGTCCGTGGGTCATTACGGGCAGTTGCCCTCGGTGGTCTTGTCCTTCAACCTCGCACCGGGGGTGTCCATCGGCGACGCGACCGAGCGCGTGAGGCGCGCGGCCGACCAGGAGTTGCCGGCCGGCGTGACGACGACGTTCGCGGGAAGCGCCAAGGAGTTCGAAGACTCCTTCCGGACGTTGCCGCTGTTACTTGGCATCACGATTCTCGTCATCTACATGCTGTTGGCGATTCTCTACGAGCATTACGGCCACCCGCTGACGATTCTCACGGCGTTGCCGTTCGCGGGGTTCGGTGCGTTGCTGATGCTCCTCGTGTTCCGCCAGGAGCTGAATATCTTCAGCTTTGTGGGCCTCATCCTCTTGGTCGGCCTGGTGAAGAAGAACGGCATCATGATGGTCGATTTCGCCCTCCAGTTACAGCGGGAGAAGGGGCTGCCTCCGCAGGAAGCGATCGTGGAAGCGTCGCTGATCCGGTTCCGCCCGATCATGATGACGACGGCCGCGGCCATCGTCGCCACGCTGCCCATCGCGCTGGGCTTCGGCGCGGGCGCCGAGGCGCGGCGTCCGCTCGGCATCGCGGTGGTCGGCGGCCTGCTGTTTTCCCAGTTCCTGACGCTGTACGTGACCCCCACGTTCTACGTCAGCATGGAGCGCCTCGCAGCTCTCCTCCGGCGCGAAAAACAATCCCCCGCAATCGGGCACTAGGCACATGGTTCTCTTTTTTATTCCGGCCCTCTCCGTCACATCGATCTCTCCCCACTTCTTTCCCATGTCAGCCAATACCAGACGACGATAAGCTCCCAGGCAGGGTGCTGCGGGTATACTTTCCAACACAGCCCGTTCGGGCGGAAAGTGAGGAAACGCCCATGCCCAAGATTCGCCACCCGCACCATGCGTTTCGGTTAAAGGGGAGTGTCCTTCTGGTCTTTCTGGTCTTGGCCTTTGCGATCCTGCCCCCCCTCCCTGCCCTCGCGAGACCGTTGACGTTTAGCGGCTCGGTCATCAGCATTCAGGACGGGGACACCATCTCGGTCGTGCGCCGCAACCACGTCGAAAAGGTTCGACTCGCGGGGATCGATTGCCCCGAGCTCCGGCAAGCGTTCGGTGCCCGCGCGAAGCAGTTCACCTCCCGCCTTGCGTTCGGGAAGATGGTCATGGTCCGCGTGCGGGACGTTGATTCTTACGGCCGCAAGATCGGCGAGGTGATCCTTCCAGACGGCCGATCGCTGAATCGGGAGCTGGTGGCCTCGGGCTTCGCCTGGCGGTTGACACAATCCTCGAAGAACAAGGAGTTGGCGAGGCTCGAGGGCGCTGCGCGCCGGGCGAAACGCGGCTTGTGGGCCGACGCCCACCCGAAACCGCCGTGGGAGTTTCGGAAGGTGGGCAAGGCGGGGCGATAAGGAAGAGAAGTCGGGGGCCGGAGAATTCTTCAGGCTGGCTCAACCTATATCTGCCCTAACAAAAGTCCGTCGCGAAATTGCAGTCTCCATCTTTATTGTCTTGGGGGTGGCGGCACGCCACATGGCCACCGACCCAAATTTCTCCCTTGTGCAGTGGCTCCCTTGCCACCGCGTGAGAAACTCAAGATTAAAGACGCGACTCCCCAGCCGTCGACCCGACCCCCCAGCCGTCGACCAATTGCAGGCCGGGGTTCAAGATGTTATGGTGGGCTTCTTCGTGTTCGCACGTTGCGGCTCATAGAGCGTGTTGAATCGCCACCTCTTTTCCCGTATCATGAGCCCGCCGATGAAGATCCTGCTCCATCATCCCCCGCGCGAGGCGGCATTAAAGGGGCCGAAGAAGGTCTTGCAGGTGCTGCGCGAGCTGGAGATCTTGCCCGATACCGTGCTCGTCATCCGCGGCGAGGAGTTGATCGCCGAGGACGAGATCGTGAACGATAGCGATACCATCGAGGTTCGGCCGGTGATTTCCGGCGGATAAGGAGGGTATGCGCTGCCGCAAGTGTTCCGCGAAAGCCATCATCCGGTTGCCGCGCCACAACACGGCGTTCTGCCCGCCGTGTTTTAGCGAGTACGTCACCGACCAGGTCCAGCGCGCGATCAAGGGTGACCGCATGTTCGGACACACCGAGGGCGTGGCGGTCGCGGTGTCGGGGGGCAAGGACAGCCTCGTGCTGTGGGAGATCCTGTCGCGGCTGGGGTATCGGACGCTGGGGCTGCACATCGACCTTGGGATCGGCGAGTATTCGCGGATCTCGCAGCGGAAGGTGGAAGTGTTTGCCCAGGCGAGGAATCTGCCGTTCGTCGTGCACTCGCTTCGCGAGACCCACGGCGCGGGGATCACCGAGATCGCCGAGGGCGTGCATCGGCCGCCCTGCTCGGCTTGTGGGGTCATCAAGCGTTACAACATGAATTTGATCGCAGCGCAGCACGGGATGCCCGTACTGGCGACCGGCCATAATCTGGACGACGAGGCCTCACGGCTCCTGGGCAACGTCCTGCACTGGCAGGATGACTACCTCGACAAGCAATCGCCTGTCCTGCCGAACTCCCATCCCAAACTGGTCCGCAAGGTCAAGCCGCTGTACCGGCTGGCGGAGCGCGAAATCGCGGCGTGGGCGGTGCTCGAGAAGATCGACTACATCGTGGACGAGTGTCCCAACAGCGTCGGATCCAAGATGTTCGTCTATAAAGACGCGCTCAACCGCTTGGAAGACGCCGCGCCGGGGACCAAGCACCAGTTCTACTTCCAGTTCCTCGACCGCCAAAAAGCGCGCGCCCAGATCTCTCCGCTCGAGCCCAATCTGCGCGAGTGCGCGTCGTGCGGCCAGCCCAGCACGGCCGAAATCTGCAGCTACTGCAAGCTGGTCGGGACGTTGCAGCGCGAGGCAGAGCCCGCGTTGAAAGTCCTCAAGTGACCTTGCACGACGGCGAGCGGGTCCATCTGATCGACCACAAGGGCCGGGTGTACCCGCTCAACCTCCGGGGGGGAAAGACCTACCAGCACAGCGGCCAGACCATCCCTCACGACCGGATCATCGGCGCCGAGGACGGGTCCAACGTCGTGCTGTCAGGCGGCGCCAAGTTCGTGGTCCTGCGGCCCACGCTCGCCGAGTACATCATGAAGATGCCGCGCGGCGCGCAGGTGATCTATCCCAAGGACCTCGCCACGATCCTGCTCTGGGCCGACATTTACCCCGGGGCCACGGTGGTCGAGGCCGGGATCGGGTCCGGCGCGCTCACCATGACGCTCTTGCGCGCGGTGGGCGAGACGGGGCGGGTCGTCTCGTACGAAATTCGGGATGACTTCGCCGAGCGGGCGCTCGAGAACATCGCGATGTATCTGGGCAAGGTGGGCAACCACGTGCTGCACCGTCAGGACATCGCGCTGGGCATCGAGGAGCAGCAGGTCGACCGCCTGGTGCTCGATCTTCCCGAGCCGTGGCGGGTCGTGCCGGAAGCGGTGCGAGCGCTCCGAACCGGGGGGATCTTCCTGTCGTACCTTCCCACCGTGCCCCAGGTCGTCAAGGTCGTCGAGGTGCTTCAAGGATCGGGGGCGTTCGGGTTGATCGAAACGTTCGAGACCTTCCAGCGCCCGTGGAATATCGAGGGCCGAAGCGTACGTCCCGCGCTGCGAATGGTCGCCCACACGGCGTTCCTGACCGTGGCGCGGAAGCTGGTGACGCCGGTGGCGGTGGAGCCGGAGGTCGAGGGATAGGGGCGTATGGACCACGCTGAGGGGTGTGATCAAGCCGCGGTCAACCCCATGCGCAGCCTCGCGCTAGGCCACGGGCCGCGTCATCGCTTTGCGGGTAAAGGGGGATCGATGGAAGTGTTCAGTTGGCTGGTGCTGGGTGCGATGGCGGTGGGGCTGGTGATTGGCGGGGGAGACGAGGCGGAGGCCAAAACCAAGAAGTTGCCGGCGGGAACCTACGCGGTGTTCGAAACGACGCAGGGGAAGATCGTCTGCCGGCTGTTTGAAAAGGAGGCCCCCAATACCGTGGCCAATTTCATCGGCCTGACCGAGGGGACGAAGGAATGGACGGACCCCAAAACCGGCGAGAAGGTCAAGCGCCGGTTCTACGACGGCCTCATTTTTCACCGGGTCATTCCCGAATTCATGATTCAAGGCGGCGACCCGAAAGGGGATGGGACGGGGGGGCCGGGGTTTCAATTCGCCGATGAGTTCTCGCCCGCCTTGCGGCACGATAAGCCGGGACGGCTCTCGATGGCCAACGCCGGCCCCAACACCAACGGCAGCCAGTTCTTCCTCACCGAGAAACCGACCCCGTGGCTGGATGGCCGGCACACGATCTTCGGAGAGGTGGTCGAGGGGCTGGACGTTGTCGGCAAGATCGTGCGGGTTCCCAAGACCCAAGACGGCCGGGATCGCCCTCTCACCGACGTGGTAATCAAAAAGGTGACGATCCTCCGTCAGCCATAACCAATGGGGAACGGACTAGCCGTGCTGTTTGGCGAGTGCGAGCGCCGGGGGAGCGGGAGCCGGGGTCGCGAGTCTGATGCGGATGGTGATTTCTTCGGCGTCTTTGGGGAGCGGTTCGGAAAGCAAGATATGGGTATCCCCGATGACGACAGCATTAACGAGCTTCATAAGAGTGATACTCCTTCCTGAAGGTAGGATATAAACCGAGTAATACTACCAGACGACCCCAGTATAAGTCAATGCCGTTGCCCAATGAAAAGGCTGCCGATTCCCGGCTCGAAGACGAGTGGTTCGACATTATCCAGAAAGCCCGTCTGGGCCTGGGGCGGTCGGTGGCGGACATCGCGCGGGCCGCTCGCGTGTCGTTTGAAACCCTCGAGCACTGGGAATCGGGTGAAGGCACCCCTCAGCCGTCCCAGTTGACCGGATTGGCCGAGGCGCTGGGGTTGGAGGCGGGGCGGCTCCTGGCGATTCAACAGGGCGGCGGCCTACCCGCGCGCCAGCCGCGGGAGGGCACAGGGCCGATCCGGTACGTGATGCTCACGGGGCAAATGAGAGGGTACCCGGTCCACGCGTATCTGCTCTTTCGTGAGGGGTCGCCCGATGCGGTCCTGGTCGACACGGGCTACGAACCGGTCCAGGCCCTTGAGGCCGTCATGCAGCGGCGGCTGATGCTCCGCTGGCTCGTGCTCACCCATTGCCACCGCGACCACATGGAGGGAGCCGCGTTTCTCAAGGCTCAGACCGGCGCCCGCGTCGCCGTGCCGGAGGCGGAGTGGGCAACGTATCGCGCCCACCAACACGAGAATCCCGACCTCCCGGTGTCGGCCTCGTCGCGCATCGAGGTCAGCCCGGAGCTCTCCTTGCGAGCCCTTCCGACGCCTGGCCATACCACCGGCGGCACGAGTTACCTCGCAGACGGTCTGTGTTGCGTCGGCGACGCGCTGTTTGCGGGATCCACCGGTCGGTCGATGTCCCCGGCGGG
>Ga0184615_10001336_pt1 | contig 13378 bp, 14 predicted proteins | sample PLM4_65_coex_FD_133134 | JGI IMG/M metagenome (GOLD analysis project Ga0184615, IMG submission 133134) | Groundwater sediment microbial communities from an aquifer in East River, Colorado, USA - PLM4_65_coex | ecosystem: Environmental > Terrestrial > Soil > Riparian zone | place: USA: East... | reverse complement strand
GCTCTGGGCGGTGGGCCCGTCAGGGGGCGTGGCCATGATGGGCGAGGTCACGCTCCTCTAGCAGGGCCGCCAACCCAAGCAGCGCCGGCATTTCCGCTTCGATGACGTAGACCGGAATCGGCTCCAGGTAGTCGCGGAACCGTCCCTTGTCCTCGAAGCGGTCGCGGAACCTCGACCCGGTAAAGTACTCGCCCAGCTTACGCACGATTCCGCCCGCGATGTAGACGCCGCCGCGTGCACCCAAAGTAAGGGCCAAATTGCCGGCGACCGTTCCCAGCATGGCGCAGAACATGTCGAGCGCTTCCTTCGCGCGCGGCTCCGCGGCGCGCGAAGCGCGGCGCGTGATCTCGTCCGGATCGGGCGGTTCGCCGCCGTTGCCGAGCGCGCGATAGAGGTTGCACAGCCCGGGCCCCGACAGCGCGCGCTCCGCCGACACGTGGCCGAGGCGCGCCCGGATACGCGCGATCACCTCGGCCTCGCGCGCATCGGTGGCGGGCAGGGTGACGTGCCCGCCTTCGCTCGCGACCGGCCGTCCGTCGATCAGCGCCGCGACGCCCAGCCCCGTGCCGGGGCCGATGATCGCGACCGGCGCGCCGGCCACCGCTTCGCCGCCGCCGATCCGCCGCAGCTGGTCGTGGGGGATGAGCGGGATCGACCAGGCGATGGCCTCGAAGTCGTTGACGACGACGAGGTCGTCGAGCGCCAGCCGTTTCCGCATCGCATCGATGGAGAACGACCATGGATGGTTGGTCATCTCGATGCGATCGCCCGTGACGGGCGATGCGACGGCGAAAGCGCCGCGCTTCGGCCGCGCGCCCACGCCGGCCAGATACGATTTCGCGGCGCTTTCCAGGGACGGGAAATCGGCACTGTGCAGCACGCGCACGGAGGCCGGGGACCCGCCTTGCGCTTGCAGCGCGAACCGCGCGTTGGTGCCGCCGATATCGGCGAGAAGCCCCGCCTCGCTGGATCTCATCAGGCCGTTTGCGCCATCCGTCCGGCGTCGGCGAGCGCGCCGACGAAGTTGTTGCGCCATGAGTCTACGTCGTCGCGCATCAACCGGTCCATCATTCGTCGCCACCGGCCGCGACGTTCCTCGAGCGGCATTTGCAGCCCGCGCCACAGCGCGGCTGCCAGCTCGTCGAGGTCATGCGGGTTGACGATCAGCGCGTCCTCGAGCTCGCGGGCCGCGCCGGCGAAGCGCGACAGCACGAGCACCCCCGGGTCGCGCTCGTCCTGCGCGGCGACGTATTCCTTGGCCACCAGGTTCATGCCGTCGCGCAGCGGCGTGACGAAACCGATACGCGCCTGGCGATAGAAGGCCATCAAATCGGCGCGCCCGAGGCCCTTGTTGAGGTAGCGGATCGGTGTCCAGTCGAACTCGGCGAAGCGGCCATTGATATGGCCGGCGGCCGCTTCGAGCTCGCGCCGTATTTCGAAATAGCCGTGCACGTCACCGCGCGAAGGGGGTGCGATCTGCATCAGCACGACGGCGTTCAGCGACTCGGGATGCTGCTCGAGCATCCGCTCGAAAGCGTGAAACCGCTCGACGAGGCCCTTGGAATAGTCGAGGCGATCGACGCCGATGATCATTTGCCGGCCGGCGAGCGTTGCGATCAGGCGCTGGTGCAGATCGGTTCCGTCCTGCGCGCGCGCGGTCTCGATGACGTTGCGTGTGTCGATTCCAATCGGGAAGGCGCCCGCCCGGAACGTGTGCCCGAACCCGTGCACCGTGCCACGCTCGTCGATTCGACCCCCGGCTTCGATCGTCAGGTAGTCGTGGAACGCGGCGAGATCGTCCGCGGTTTGAAAGCCCACAAGATCATAGGCGCACAAGGCGCGCATGAGCTCGCGGTGACGCGGCAGCGCCAGCATGATCTGCAACGCCGGCAACGGCGTGTGCAGAAAGAACCCGATCGGCTGTGTCGCGCCCAGCTCGCGCAGCTCCTGAGCGAGCGGGATCATGTGATAATCGTGCACCCAGATGATGTCATCGCGTCGCAAAAGGGGGAACAGATGGCGCGCGAAGCGCTGATTGACGCGCAAATACCCGGCATAGTCGCGCCGGTTGAAATCGGAGAGGTCGAGCCGATAGTGAAACAGCGGCCAGAGCGTCGAGTTGGCGAAGCCTGTGTAATATTCGATGTAGTCGCGCCGCGTCAGCGGAATCGTCGCGTAGGTCAGATTATCGACCTTGCGCAGCTCCGGCTTTTCCGGGGCGGCGTTCACGATTTCGCCACTCCAGCCGAACCAGATTCCGCCATGGTCCTTCAACGCCGCGAGGACCGCGACGGCAAGCCCGCCGGTCGGGGTCTGGCCCTCGTCCACGAGGGCAACTCGGTTGGAAACGACGACAAGGCGCGGCACGACATCCTCCGGTAGAGGGAAACGTGCGTCGGGCGGATATGTTCCTAGGCCCCGACCCTGGCGCTGGGCATGGCTTGCAGCCAATCGATCAGCGCCGACACGCTGTCCATGTGCCAGCGCGCCGCGGTCGGGGCCGGGCCGCCGATGCGGATCGAATATCCGCCGCGACGATTGACCGCGGCGAAGCCGGCCTCGTCGGTAAGGTCGTCGCCGATGAATACGGGGACGCGACCGGCGAAGGGCGGTTCCGCCATGAAGGCATCGACGACGCCTCCCTTGTCGAAGCCGGGCGGGCGCAGCTCCACGACCATCTTGCCCCGCTGCAGCACGAAGCGGCCCTCGTGCTGCGCCGCGATGCTCCGCAGCAGCCGCGTTGCGGCGTCGGCCACACCCGGGACCTGACGAAAATGCAGCGCGACGGTGATCCCCTTGTCTTCCACCAGCACGCCCGGATGGCCGATGGCGAAGGCGTGCATTTCCGCCACGGCCTCGTCGAGATGCTCGTCGCGTTCCGCGTCGCGCATTGTGCGCCCCTCCGCGTCACGCCGTTCGAGCCCGTGCAGCCCGGCAGCGGCAAGACGGCTCGGCGCGAACAAGCGATCCAGTTCCAGGATGGTGCGCCCGCTGACCAGCGCGACCGCGTCTTGCGCCATGCGCTGGAGCGTGCCGAGCGCGGCCACGACGCGCGGATCGACGCGCACCGCGTCCGGCCGCTTGGCGATCTCGATCAGCGTGCCATCGACGTCAAGAAACCATGCCCAGGCCGGGTCGGCGTCAGGCAAGGAATGAATGACCATGGCTGCAGATTGGCGCGCCGCCGCCGCGACCGGATATCCGGAGTGTTCCTGACTCGGTGGGTTAGCGCGAGGCCAGGACGGCACGCCGGTCGGCCGCGCGAGAGGCGTAGATCGCCTGGCGGGCGGCCAGGGCGGCCTTGAATTCACGCTGGTTTTCGTTCTGCCACAGGGCGAAGACCTTTTCGCTGTAGGCATTGCCGCGCGTCGGCTCGGCGGAGTGGTAATAGGCGACCGCACCGGACCACGAGCGGCGCTCGATCCGCAGCTCCTTCAAGAAGGCGCCGGCGTACAGCGCGTTGTGCACGGGATCGAAGGCCTCTTCCAGAGTGGCGAAGGCGCGGCCGTGGTGCATAAGGTTAACCTGCATGCAGCCCACGTCGATATTGCGCACCCCTTGCGCCTGCATCTGCTTGACCGCGGCGATGGCGCTCGCCTTATCTGGGAAATATTGACCGGGTCCGCCGGACGTGACGGTCCAGGGCCAGGCAAAACTTGCCCGCTTGGCCTCGTCCCAACGCCCCGATTCGGCCAGGGAAACCGCCCGCAGCAGGCGCAGCGGCAAACGGCCTTCACGCTCGGCGATGGACACGGCCTCGGCGCAAATCTCGCTGTCCGTGGCCGATTCCGCGGCATAGGCAGGGATTTGCACCGCCGTGAGGGTGATCAGGATGAGGAGGAAACGGGTCAACATCTAGGCTTGGCCATGCAAGAACCGTGCCATTCGGCACCGTGCCCGTCCTCGGCGTCGCCATGCTTGACAAAGCTGCTCAAAACCGGGGCAGTCTTGCTTATGCGCAGTGCACAATTCCGGGGATAAATCGCCTGCGTCGGAACGACGCAGAGCTTTGATTCAACGTATTTATCCCCTTGAGTTGCGGCGTGGGTGCCACTAGGTTGCATTGCAGCATGGGTTGGGGTCCAAGCGACCCGTGCCTCTTCCCTCTCTTGGACGTTTCCTCCCTATAAACTGGCCGCTCCTTCGGGAGCGGCCTTTTTTTATCGCGCCGGCGGGGTTTGGGCGCCGGGGCCGAGGGACCGCACCATGAGCACGCTATCGGCCCATTTCCCGAGCTTCCACCCCACCGCCGGCAGCGTTCCGGCATGTCGAAATCCGGCCGCGGCGTGCAGCGCGATCGAGGCCACGTTGTCCGATCCGCCGATGACGGCCACCATGGCGCGGTAGCCCGACGCCTCGCTCCGCGCGATCAGCTCGGCAAGCAGCGCGCTGCCCAGCCCGCGGCGCATGGCCCAGGGCGCGACGTAGACCGAATCTTCCAAGGTAAAGCGATAGGCGGTGCGTGTCCGGTAGGGCGCCGCGTAGGCATAACCCGCCACCTTGCCGTCCAGCTCCGCCACCAGATAGGGCAGCCCGCGCTGCGCCACGTCGGCGCGCCGATGCGCCATTTCGGCGGCGTCCGGTGGCTCGGTTTCGAAGCTCGCGTGCCCGGTGGTGACATGGTGGGCGTAGATGGCGGCAATGGCCGCCATGTCGCCTTCTTCCGCGTCGCGCAGCATGAGGCCCGTCGTCGCCGGGCGCGGCAGCGTCATTTCGGCTTGAGGTCGCGCGCGCTGACCGAAGTGGCGAGCGCGCCGATCAACTGCGCCAGCTTCCCGGCCAACGGCTCGAGACCTGCATGGGCTTCGATCTTGTTCTCGTCCATGTAGAGCGCGCGGTTGATTTCGATCTGCACGGCGTGCAGCCCGGCCGACGGCTTGCCATAGTTGCTGGTGGTGAATCCGCCCGCGTAGGGCCGGTTACGCAGGACGGTGTAGCCCATGTCGCGCAACGACTTTTCTATGGTCGCGGCGACGATGTCCTCGCACGACGAGCCAAAGCAGTCGCCGATCACGAAATCGGCGCGACCGCGTCCGGCATCGGGATCCATCGGCCCGCCGACGGACGGCATGGAATGGCAGTCGACCAGCAAGTAGCAGCCGAAGCGCCGCCGCGTCGCTTCCAACAGGTCCTGCAGCGCGCGGTGATAGGGACGGTAATAGGTGCCGATGCGCTCGGCGGCTTCGGCGAAGCGAAGCTTGTCGCGGTAGATCTCCTGGCCGTTGGTGACCACCCGCGCGATGGTGCCGAGCCCCGCCGCCACGCGCGCCGAGGCGGTGTTGGCGTAGGACGGCAGCGCGTCCTCGAACATCGCGGGATCGAGCTCGAACGGCTCGCGGTTGGGGTCGATGAAGGCGCGCGGGAACAAGGCGCGCAGCAGCGGCGCGCCTTGTTCGGGCGCGGCGGCGAACAAGCGGTCGACGAAGCAGTCTTCGGAGCGGCGGAGCGCCACAGGATCGAGCCGTGACGCGGCAACGAACGACGGCGGGTACTTGGTGCCCGAATGCGGCGATGCGAACACCAGGGGAACGGTCTGGCTCTGCGGCTGGAGGACCTCCAGATGCTCGCTCAGCTCGATGACCTCGGGAATGGCCTCCATAGGCTTGATTTAGCCCACGCATTTACCCTTTGGCAAGGTGCGCGGCCGTAGGTTCGCCATGGGCTCCCCTGAGGCGGATTCATGGCGCGCATCCTTTTGGCCGAAGACGATGAATCGATGCGGGTGTTCCTCGCGAACGCGCTGCGTCGCGCCGGCCATCAGGTGCGCGATTGCGCCGACGGGCTCGACGCGCTCGACGCCATCAAGGCCGAGCCGTTCCATTTGCTGCTCGCCGATATCGTCATGCCGGGCATGGACGGGATCGAGCTGGCGCGCCAGGCGAACGAGGTCCACCCCGCGCTCAAGGTGCTGTTCATCACCGGCTTTGCCGCGGTCGCCCTGAACGCGCGCCGCACCGGCCGCACCGCGGAGGCCAAGGTGCTGTCAAAGCCCTTCCATCTGCGCGATCTCGTGACCCAGATCGACCGCATCCTGGCGGCTTGAGCGGGGCGGACCCGCCCGCTATATAAAGGCCGACCCTTCGAAATGGGCGCGTAGCTCAGCGGGAGAGCACCACGTTGACATCGTGGGGGTCGCAAGTTCGATCCTTGCCGCGCCCACCACCCTCCGCTTCGGCTTCGGGTGGCATGCCATCCGAAGACCATCAGGCGTAGGAGTGTCCGCCGAAGCCTTGGCGAAGGTGGACGTTTCGGCGCAAAATCCCGTCAAAGGGAGGCGCCTCAATGGCCGAAGGCTCGCCGGTCGAAAATCCGCGGATCGCGATCCCGCGCGATTACAACGCGGCCATCGACCTGATCGAGCGCAATCTCGCCACGGGTCGCGGCGACAAGGTCGCTTTCATCGACGACCGGACCAGCCTCACCTACGCGGCGCTCGCCGAGCGCGTCGATCGCGCCGCAAACGGCTTCCGCGCGCTCGGCATCGAGCCTGAGCAGCGCATCGTGCTGGCGCTTCTCGATACCGTCGATTTCCCGATCGCCTTCCTGGGCGCGATCAAGGCCGGCATGGTACCGGTGCCCGTCAACACCGTGCTCACGCCGCAGGATTACGGATTCCTGCTGCGCGATTCCCGCGCCCGCGCCCTGGTGGTCTCCGACGCGCTGCACGATCGTCTCGCCCCAGCGCTGGCCGGTCAGGACGCGCTTCGTCATGTGATCGTGTGCGGCGACAAGACGCCAGTGGGTACCAAGAGCTTCGACCAGCTTCTCGCCTCCGCATCGCCGCAGGCGAAGGCCGCGCCCACGACCTGCGACGATCCGTGCTTCTGGCTTTACTCTTCGGGTTCCACCGGCGCGCCGAAGGGCGCAGTACATCTGCAGTCGCATTTGATTCTAACTGCGGAGCTCTATGCGAAGCCGATCATCGGCATCGAGGCGAGCGACACGGTCTATTCGGCGGCGAAGCTGTTCTTCGCCTACGGGCTCGGCAACTCGCTCACGTTCCCCATGGCGGTGGGCGCGACGTCGCTTCTGTGCGCCGATCGGCCGACGCCGTCGGGCGTCTCCAAGTTCCTCAAGGAGAAGAAGCCGACCGTGTTCTACGGCGTGCCGACGCTCTACGCCTCGCTGCTCGCGAGCCCCGATTTGCCGAAGCGCGACGAGGTGACCTTGCGCCGTTGCATCTCCGCGGGAGAGGCGCTGCCCGAAGACATCGGCAAGCGCTGGACCGAGCGGTTCGGGGTGGAGATCCTCGACGGGATCGGCTCGACCGAGATGCTCCACATCTTCCTGTCGAACCGCCCCGGCGACGTGCGCTACGGCGCGACCGGCAAGCCGGTGCCGGGCTACGAGGTGCGGCTGGTGGGCGACGACGGCCGGCTGCTCGGGAACGACGAGATCGGCGAGCTGCAGGTCTGCGGTCCGACCAGCGCGGCGTATTACTGGAACAACCGCGAAAAGACCCGCGACACCTTCCTCGGTCCCTGGACCCGCAGCGGCGACAAGTACCTGCGCTCGTCGGACGGCTACTACACCTATTGCGGGCGCACCGACGACATGCTCAAGGTCGGCGGCATCTACGTTTCGCCGTTCGAGGTGGAGGCGGCGCTCGCCTCGCACGGTGCGGTGCTCGAGGCGGCGGTGGTCGGCGCCTTCGACGAGAACCGCCTGGTGAAGCCCAAGGCCTTCATCGTCCTCAAGGACGGGCAGACCGCTTCGCCGGCACTGGCGGCCACGCTGCAGGACCACGTAAAATCGCAGCTCGCGCCGTATAAATACCCGCGCTGGATCGAGTTCGTGCCGGAGCTGCCCAAGACTGCGACCGGCAAGATCCAACGCTTTCGCTTGCGCGGAAGAACAGGCTGATCAGGGAGAGAACGCGATGAAAATCGACACCAATCGCCGCCGGCTGCTCAAGGGCATCGCCGCCACCGGCGCGGTCGCCGCCGCCGGCACCTTCACGCCGGTCCGCTTCGCCATCGGCCAGCAGGCCAAGCTGCGCGTCGGCATCATGCTGCCCTACACCGGCACCTATGCCGCTTTGGGCAAGAACATCGACGACGCGTTCCGTCTCGCCATCAACGAAAAGGGCGGCAAGCTCGGCGGGCGCGAAGTGGAATACGTCGTGGTCGACGACGAAGCCGAGCCGCCGAAGGGTGCCGCCAACGCCAACAAGCTGGTCGCGCGCGACAAAGTCGACGTCATGGTCGGCACGGTGCATTCGGGCGTGCAGATGGCGATGGTGAAGGCCGCCGCCGACAACGACATCCTGCTCATGATGCCGAACGCCGGCGTGAACGCGGCGACGCGCGAGCTGTGCGCGCCGAACTTCTTCCGCTGCTCGTTCTCGAACTGGCAGCCGGCCTACGCCATGGGCAAGGTCTCGGCCGGGCAGGGCAAGAAGCGCGCGGTGGTGATCACCTGGGACTACGCGGCCGGCAAGGAATCGACCGGCGGCTTTGCCCAGGCCTTCAAGGAAGGCGGCGGCACGATCGACAAGGAGCTGTTCCTTCCGTTCCCGGAGGTGGAGTTCCAGGCGCTGCTGACCGAGATCGCGTCGATCAGGCCCGACACGGTGTACGCGTTCTTCGCCGGCGGCGGCGCGGTCAAGTTCGTCAAGGATTACGCGGCCGCGGGGCTGAAGGACAAGATCCCGCTGGTCGGTCCCGGCTTCCTGACCGACGGCGTGCTGCAAGCGCAGGGCGACGCGGCGCAGGGCCTCGAAACCACGCTGCACTACGCCGACGGTCTCGACCTGCCGAAGGACACGGCGTTCCGCGCCGCGTTCAAGCAGGCGACCGGGCGCGACGCCGACGTCTACGCCGTGCAGGGTTACGACACCGGGCAACTCCTCGTCGCCGGGCTGGAGGCCGTAAAGGGTGACGTGGGCGCGCGCAAGCCGCTGATCGCCGCGATGGAAGCCGCGGTGATCGATTCCCCGCGCGGCAAGTTCACCCTGTCCAAGGCGCACAACCCGGTGCAGGATTTCTACCTGCGCAAGGTGGTGGGGCTTGAAAACAAGTACGTCTCGGTCGCGGTGAAGGCGCTCGCCGATCCGGCCACCGGCTGCAAGATGGTGTGAAGCAACTCCGTTCGCCCTGCACCTCGCCCTCATGGTTCGAGACGCCGCTTCGCGGCTCCTCACCATGAGGGGTGATGTTTCGACCCCCACATGCCCTCATGCCGAGGAGCGGGCCGAAGGCCCGCGTCTCGAAGCATGAGGCGGAGGTCGACGGGCGGTCGGCCGCTACCCAGGACGGACGGTTTTGCCCGATAGCGTCGTCTTCTTTTTCATCCAGGTGCTGAACGGCGTCCAGTACGGGCTGCTGCTGTTCCTGGTGGCGAGCGGGCTCACCCTCGTGTTCGGGATCATGGGCATCATCAACCTCGCCCATGGCAGCTTCTACATGATCGGCGCCTATCTGACCTACGCGCTGACCGAGGCGACCGGACAGCTCTGGCTCGCCATCCTGCTCGCGCTGCCGATCGCGATCGTGCTCGGGCTGGCGCTGGAGACGATCCTGATCCGCCCGCTCTACCGGCGCGATCATCTGTACCAGGTGCTGCTCACCTACGGGCTGATCCTGGCGCTCGAGGAATGCCGCAGCCTGTTGTTCGGCGACGACGTGCACGGCGTGGCGGTGCCGGCGATCTTCGACTACTCGATCCCGCTCACCGGCGCTCTGTCCTATCCCGTGTACCGGCTGGTCTTGTCGGGGGTCTGCCTCGCCCTCGCCGGGGCGATGTGGCTCGTGGTCCAGAAGACCCGGCTCGGCATGGCGATCCGCGCCGGGTATTCGAACCGCGAGATGGCGGCCTCGCTCGGCATCGACATCGGGATGCTCTACCGCCTGGTGTTCGCCGCCGGTGTGGCGCTCGCGGCCTTCGCCGGGATGATCGCGGTGCCGATCGCCTCGGTGTTCCCGGGCATGGGCAACCAGATCCTGATCGTCTCCTTCGTGGTGGTGGTGATCGGCGGCATCGGCTCGATCAAGGGCGCCTTCGTCAGCTCGCTGCTGATCGGCCTCGCCGATACGTTCGGCCAGGTCTACGCGCCCGCCATCGCCGGCATGTCGGTCTACGTGCTGATGGCCGCCGTGCTGCTGTGGCGGCCGGAAGGCCTGTTCGGTCGGCGCGCATGAGAATTTCCATCGAGCTCGCCGTGCTGCTTGCCGTGCTCGCGGGGCTGATCGCGTTCGCCTTCGGCGCCGAGCGGTTTTACCTGCAGCTCTTCTCCAAGATCATGATCCTGGCCATCTTCGCCATGAGCCTCGATCTCCTGGTGGGCTACACGGGGCTCGTCAGCTTCGGCCATGCCGCGTTCTACGGGCTCGGCGCCTATACGCTGTGGGCCTTGTCGCCCGAGACCGCGGCGGCGAGCTTCTATCTGTCGCTGCCGGCGTCGATGGCGGTCGCCGCCGTCGCGGCGCTGGCCATCGGGCTACTGGTGCTCAGAAGCTCGGGCGTGTACTTCATCATGGTGACGCTCGCCTTCTCGCAGATGTTCTTCTATTTCGCGCAGCGCTCCAAATCGCTCGGCGGCTCGGACGGGGTCTACGTCAATGTCCGCCCCGATCCGACGGTGCTCGGCTTCACCCCGTTCAATCTCGGCCGGCCGCAGCAATTCTACCTGGTGGTGCTGGCGCTGATGGTTCTCACCTACGTCCTGCTGCGCTACGTCAACGCGTCGCTGTTCGGCCGCGTCCTGGTCGGCATCAAGTCGAACGAGGCGCGCATGCGCTCGCTCGGCTTCGCCACCTACCGCTACAAGCTCGCCGCCTTCGTGCTCGCGGGCGCGCTTGCCGGCCTCGCCGGGTATCTCGATGCGGCGCAGTTCGGCTTCGTCAACCCGGGCCTGTTCGGCTGGCAGCTCTCGGGCGAGGTGCTGATGATGGTGATCCTGGGCGGCATGGGCACGCTGCACGGGCCTATCCTCGGCGCCTTCGCGCTGGTGCTGATCCAGGACCTGTTCTCCGATGCCACCAAGCATTGGCTGCTGCCGATGGGTATTTTCATCATCCTTGCCGTGCTCGCCTTGCCGCACGGGATCGCGCCATGGCTGAAGCGATTCTCGCCGCGCGCGGATTGAGCCGCCGCTTCGGCGGGCTCACCGCCGTGCGCGACGTGACGCTCGATCTGCGCCCGGGCGAGATCCATGCCGTGATCGGCCCGAACGGCGCCGGCAAGACGACGCTGGTGAACCTGCTGTCGGGCGAGCTCGCGCCCAGCGCCGGCTCCATCCTGTTCGAGGGGCACGAGATCGCCGGCATGTCGGCGCCCGCCATCGCGCAGCGCGGCATCGCGCGCTCCTACCAGCGCGTCAACGTCTTCCCGGATTTCTCCGCTTTCGAAAACTGCCGCCTGGCGGCGCAGTCGCGGGTGACCTCGTCGCTGCGCCTCGCGCGGTCGCGGCGCGACCTGGCGGAAAAAGCGCGCGAGATGCTCGGCCTCGTCGGGCTCGAGGATACGCGGCGCCCCGCTTCGGCGATGTCGCATGGAGAACGGCGCCAGCTCGAGATCGCCATGACCCTGGCGATGAGCCCGAAGGTATTGCTGCTCGACGAGCCGCTCGCCGGCATGGGCATCGAGGAATCGCGCCGCATGACCGATCTGATCCGCGGGCTGGCCGCGAACCATGCCGTGCTGCTGGTCGAGCACGACATGGACGCCGTGTTCAGCGTTGCCCAAATCCTCACCGTCATGGTCGACGGCGCGGTGCTGGCCTCGGGCGATCCGGAGAGCGTGCGCCGCAACCGCGCGGTGCAGGACGCCTATCTCGGCGCCGGAAACGCATGATGCTGGTCGAGGCGACGGGTCTCCACACCTATTACGGCACCAGCCACGTCCTGCACGGCGTCGATTTCGCGATCCGGCCGGGCGAGACCATCGGGTTGATGGGGCGCAACGGCATGGGCAAGACCACGCTGCTGCGCTCGCTGCTCGGGCTGACGCCGCCGCGCGAAGGGCGCGTCGTCATCGGCGGGCGCGACATGACCGGGGCCGCGCCGCACAAGATCGCCCGCGAGGGGATCGCCTTCGTGCCGGAGGGCCGCGGCATCTTCCCCAACCTCAGCGTGCGCGAGCATCTGCTGCTCGCGGCGCGATCACGCACCGACGGACGGCGCGACTGGACCTATGAACGGGTGCTGGACCTGTTTCCGCGCCTCGCCGCACGGCTGTCGCATGGCGGCGCCCAGCTTTCGGGCGGCGAGCAGCAGATGCTCACCATCGGCCGCGCGCTGATGACCAATCCCGAGCTGCTGATCCTCGACGAGGCGACCGAAGGGCTCGCGCCGCTGGTCGCGCGCGAGATCTGGTCCGTGATAAGTCTCATCCGCCAAGATGGGATCGCCGCCGTGATCGTCGACAAGAACCTCGCCGCCGTCTCGGCGATCGCCGATCGCATCGTCATCCTGGTCAAGGGCAGCGTCGTGTTCGCGGGCAGCAGCCAGGCGCTGCACGCGGAGCCCGATTTGCTGCATCGTCATCTCGGCGTGTGATGGAACGGCTCAAGCTCGCCAGGCGCGACATCGAGGTCGAGCGTATCGCCGGCGACGGCCCGACTCTGGTGCTGCTGCACGAAGGGCTGGGATCGCTCGGGTTGTGGCGCGATATCCCGCAGGCGCTCGCCGCGCGCACGGGATGCGAGGTGATTGCGTATTCCCGCTATGGCAACGGATATTCCGAACCTCTCGCGGCCAAGCGCGACCCGCGCTACATGCATGACGAGGCGCGCGCGCTGCCCGAGCTGCTGTCCCATTACGGCGTCATCGATCCGGTCCTGATCGGGCACAGCGACGGCGCTTCCATCGCGCTCATCCACGCCGGCACGCGCAAGAACGTGCGCGCCCTTGTGCTGATGGCGCCGCACGTCTTCGTGGAGGACGTGGCCATCTCCAGCATCGCCGCCACAAGGAATGCGTACGAAACCACCGATCTGCGTGAGCGCGTCGCGCGCCGCCACGAAGACGGCGACAAGACGTTCTACGGCTGGAACGACATCTGGCTCGATCCGGCGTTCCGCGCGTGGAACATCGAAGAATATTTGCCCGCCATCTCCTGTCCCGTGCTGCTGATCCAGGGCCGGGACGACCAGTACGGCACCGTTGTGCAGCTCGACGCGATCGAGCGCGGCGTGAAGGGGCAAGTCGAGCGCCTGGTGCTCGACGATTGCCGCCACGCGCCGCATCGCGATCAGCCGGAGGCCACGCTGGTGGCGATCGAGGATTTCCTCAGCCGCGCGCGACGCGGTTCCTGAGCACGCCGATCTTCTCGATCTCCAGCTCGATCGTGTCGCCGTCCTGAAGGAAGCGCCCGAGCTCGAGCCCGCACCCGCCGCCCACCGTGCCGGAGCCCAGGATCTCGCCGGGGTGCAGCGTGG
>Ga0184615_10001333_pt1 | contig 13390 bp, 13 predicted proteins | sample PLM4_65_coex_FD_133134 | JGI IMG/M metagenome (GOLD analysis project Ga0184615, IMG submission 133134) | Groundwater sediment microbial communities from an aquifer in East River, Colorado, USA - PLM4_65_coex | ecosystem: Environmental > Terrestrial > Soil > Riparian zone | place: USA: East... | reverse complement strand
CTCCGATACGAGCCAAACCGCGCTCGCCCCCAGGTTGTAACCTATGGTCTCCACCCTGGCGCCTCCCGGTTCTTTGCTCCCCGGCGTATTCGTGGTCCCCGCGTTCCAGTGCGTGACCAGGTTCTTCGACAGTATCATACTGAGCGGAATGTTTACCTGATAGCCATAGGTTCCTGCTCCCATTCCCTTTTTGTAATCTCCCGTCGGCAGAATCAACGCAAAACGGGGTGAGACGGCGACTGTTTCTTTTTGAACAAGCTGATAGCGATAGTTGAGAAGAATGTCTCCCAGTCCAGTTTCTGACGGTTCTCCGAAATGGGACAGGGGGATAGTATAAGAAAGCTGGTTTTTCTCGTCCGGAACCGGCCACTCCTGCGTGAAGGTATAAAGCCACGAGTTCGCCCTTTTTAGATATTCAAATGTCTGGATGTGCTGAACGATCCCACGCTCCTGGTTGTAGGCTTCCTCGATAAGGAACGAATTGTCCTCGATCCTCTTTGGCTCCTCCGTCATGGTTTCCTCGGCAATGGCAGAGGTATTGAAAACCAGAACTTCCAAGAGGCAAACCAATAACGCCATAAGTGTCTTTATCATCTTTAATTCCTTTATAATTAAATTATCACAAAATTAGTTTAGCGGCTTTTAAAACGGAACCCCGAGAACGAAGCGCACTTCGCGGTCGCTGGTGTTCCTGTTCAGGCCGTACACTGCCCCGAGGTTCGCCCAGATCCTGCTTCCCATCCAGGATAAAGTCGGTCCTACAGCATATTCGCCTCCAGTATAGCTCCCCTTCGACTCAACGCCGATCCGCAACCATGGTGCGAGCTCGTAGCTTATACCGGCGGTGTATGCATTATCGCCCGTACCCGTGTTTTTTACACGTTCATAGATTTGGTTGTACGAAGCATTGAACCTCCCGATGTCCTTTGACAGGATGATCTTACCTTCGTACACGCTCCCCTCTACTGTGCTCACCTCGGTCTCTGCGTACAACAGCATATTAGCATCAGCTATTCGGTACTTGAGTTCTACATGTATCCTACATAGGTCAGTGAATTGCTGTCCGCTGCTTGTTCATAAATCTGATAGAGACTCGCGTTAAGGCGGTCCGTTATACCGTACTCAAGTTCTACCTTCTGCTGCCAATCGCTCGCATTCCGCGTCTGTACATCCTGTGTCACGGCGGTGCTCCAAAACTCGATTTCCGCGTTTCCTTTTGCCAGAGTCGCATAGTCTTCAGTCCAAACATAGGTCTTCTGCGCCGCCCACGCCCCTTTGCTTCCAAAAAACAACATTACCATAATACCTCAAAACATCCTCTTCATGTTCCATGTCCTCCTTATGATTTTGATTATCATTATCGATCAATGACCGAATTAAATTCTCCCTTTTTTGTTCCACAGGCGTAGTTCAGGTTGCCAGATGCGTTTTGTTCAAGAATATTTTTATCGTTGTCGGTGAGCGTGTCGGCCGCTTCATGATAATCGAGAAAATCCCGATGAAATCCCAGTAAATCGTCCAGATAAACCGTCGCTGCCTCGTCCCTGCTCATGACAACCTCCTTTCCCTAATTTCGTATTTTGAGCTTTCAAAACTGACCGTCATACTTTTTTTACGAATATCTCTCTCGTTATGTCCTTGTCAACTGCGATCATTGTCTCGCCAAGCTGGATCACATAAGCCGGTTTTTTTTGGTGAAGCTTTACCACCGTGCCAGGCACAACCCCCATAGCCGAAAGTCTGTCAAGACGTGAGTGGGAACCTGGGGTAATGAATACGATCTTTGCCTGCTCACCAGGTACAAGATCAGCAAGCGGCGCGACAAGCGGCTTCATTTCCTGCCGGAACATTGTGCAGCATTCTCCGCGTGGTATCGGCTTGCCGTCCGGTGAGTTCGGCGGATGACCGAGAAGGGTGCAGACGCTGTCCGTCACCTCAGGGGAAAGAATATGTTCAAACTTGCAAGCCTCTGCCTCAGCACCGTCAAGGGCAAAGAGATCGTAGAACATCCTGAGCGATAGCCGATGCCGCCTTACCAACTCCCGCGCCCTTTTCTCACCTGTCGGGAGCAGTTCTACTACCTGCCCGTTGATATCTATCCATCGGTGCTTGGCAAGATCTTTAAGGATATCCTCACAGGCTTGGAGAGTACAGTTCTGAACAATCTGGTCCAGAGTCAGATTTCCATCCTCTCTCAACGTCCAGATGATCTCAAAGAGTTCGTCCTCTTTCTCTATCTCCGGCAATACACACAATGCGGGATGACCTGCCTTCCCCTCCAGGGTGTCCACTCGTTTATGTTCTGACATGATTCACCTCTTTCAATGCGGATGGTGGTTGGGATTGTAATGCTAGACGTTTACTCCGCAACCCTCTGTTTGTTTTACGACTTACTCCACACCTTGACACTGCACGGGATTACAACGCGACGTTAAAACTCCTCAGTACCCAGTTCAGCGCCCCTCCCACGCCAAAGGCAAACGGAAATATGAAAGCTACCATATACAGGGCGGTCTTCATGCCCCGCTCCTTCACCATCATGAAAAAGTTCGCGATACAGGGCACGAATAATGTCATCACGGTGAGGCTCACTACTATCTGGACCGGGTCAAGCAATCCTTCTTTGGCCAGCATGAAGAGCCCTGCAGCGCCGTAATCACGACGTAAAAATCCGATGACGAATGCCTCGGCAGCCCTGCTTGGGAGGCCGAGGAAATGAACAACAATTGGATCAGTCAACTGCTGGATATAGGCAAGGGCGCCCACTTTGTGACTGATAAAAAGGATGAACGTGCCGAGAATAAAAAGCGGCACCGCTTCTTTCAAATACCATTGCACACGGGCAAGGGTCTTGACAATAATATTCGAAAGTTGCGGCAAGCGAATCGGAGGCAACTCAAGGACGAAGTCTGACGGCTCGCCGGGGATGACTTTTGCGGCCAAATACCCTATGAGAAGCATCACGGCGAGCAGTGTGCCAAGCCAGATCATCGTGGCAAGGCCGGAAAGCCCGGCAACCAATCCGAGGATAACCCCAAGCTGGGCTGAACAGGGCACCCCGAGCGCAAGCAGAAGTGTTACAAGTATTTTCTCCTTTTTGGTCTCAAGGATGCGCGTGGTAAGCGTTGCCATGGTGTCGCATCCCAACCCGAGGATCATGGGCAGTACTGCCTTGCCGTTCAGCCCCATTATTTTAAAGACCTTATTCACCATGACCGCGAGCCGGGGCAGATAACCCGAGTCTTCCAAAAGGCCGAATGCGATAAAGAAAAACCCCACGATCGGCAACACGATAGCGATGGAGTAAGTGAGCGCCATGGTCACAAGTCCGTAGTCGCCGACGATCAATTCCTGAAGTAATGGAACCGGCAGGATAAAATGAACGATCTTTACAGCCCAGGGGTTCAAGTATTCGCCAAAAACGATCTTCTCCAGAAAATTGACCGCAATGCCTGCCCCAAGCACTCCTACAAATTGATAAACAACATAGAGAACGGCCAGCAGGATCGGCAACCCGTAGACCGGATGCATGGACCACTTGCCGATGTGGAATGCAATGGCTGAACCCTTCCCTGCCTCGTGAAGGCTCAGCGTCTGTGCGAGGATCTCATCGGCTTTCTTCATTCTTCGCTGATTGATGAGATATCCGAGCGAGTTGTTGAATTTCGACTGCACTCCCTGGCGAATCTTTTCTATCTCGATGATCACATGGTCCTGAACGTTCGCATGAAGCCAACCCTTGAGACTCTCGTCACCGGCCAGGATCATAAGCGCAAGAGCGCGGCGCGATATATTCGCTTCCGGCAACAAGGCAAAGATATCTCTGATCCCGCCTTCGATCTTATCATCATAAAGCACCCCGATACCGGATGGCCGCGGATGCAGGATAGCCTTCAACAGCTTATCGATACCGCTCCGCCGGATAGCAACGGTTTTTACTACTTCAATGCCGAGGACCCGTGAGAGCGTCTCCTGATTTATCACGATGCCGCGACTCCTCGCCTCATCGTCCATATTGAGATCGAGGATAAACGGTACACCCATTTCCGCAAGTTGGAGCGTGATCAATAGTCCGCGCCTCAGGTTCTTGGTATCAGCAACCTGGATGATCACATCCGCCCGATCGGATATCAGCATGTCCCGAGTTACCTTCTCGTCCTCGGACATTGGCACCAGGCTGTTCACTCCGGGAGTGTCGATCACGAGGGTCTTTGTTTTATTCAAGACCGCATTTCCGTAAGTCACTTCCACAGTGGTGCCAGGATAATTGGAAACGGTAACATAGGTTCCCGTCAGGAGACCAAAAAGCGCGCTTTTGCCGACATTTGGATTGCCTATCAGAAGGACCTTATGTAAAGTGGAATCACGGTAACGATTTTCATTACTAGACCCATGGTCATGCATTATATGAACGTCCTCGCTTTCAGCACTAGCTTCCGGCCACTGACTACCTATTTTTCTTCCCCTGGCATCCTGCGCACAGGCCGTACAACTCCAACTTATGACTCAGCACCTTGAAGCGGTTCTTCCTGGCTACGTCCTGCTGGAGTGCCTCGATGCTTTCGTTCTCAAACTCGATGATGGCACCGCATCGCGTACAGATAAGATGATCATGGTGCGCGTCCCGGCTCGCGTGCTCGTAGCGGGTAAAACCGTCCTCGAAACGCCGCTCCTGTGCAAGCCCAGCTTCGGCCAGGAGTTTCAGCGTCCGGTACACTGTGGCATAGCCAATACCCGGGTGTGACTTCTTCACGCGGGCATAAAGCTCTTCGGCGCTCAGGTGTCGTCCAGCCTCCACGAAGACATCTAATATCGTATCCCGCTGGCTCGTGGACTTAAGGTTTTTGGCGGCAAGATATTCACTCAGTTGTTCAGACGGTTTTTTTCGCATTATTTGATATTGATAACCATTTTCATTTAGAGACTTTATACCATGGAGCGCATTCGCTGTCAAGCAGTATTATAACGGTTAATAAAATAGCCGCGCTTGGGAAGTGAATGTTATATTCATGGTTCCATCAAAACAACCCGCCCCGCAAACGCGGAGCGGACAGTCGAAAACTCTTAGAATTTGAGCTGGTTTTTGAACTCACGGATCGAGAGAAGTGCATCAGCCCCTGAAACCGCGTCGCCCGGTCTGAATTCACCGGTCGCCTTATCGGCTTCAAGGAATCCCCTCGAGGTAGCGATCATGGCGGCATTGAAGAAATACTGATCATTCCTGACGTCCGAAAAGGGAGTTGTAGCTCCCAGAAACTTAGTGGCCAGTTTCTCGTCACCGGATACCTTGATCAGAATATCTTCAAGCATGAGGGCGAACTCGCCTTTTGATATGAGCTTGTCAGGGTGGAACGTGTGGTTCGGTCCCGCCCCGAGACCGCGGACCTGGAGCTTGAGCACCATATCGATGCTCGGCTTGAGCCAATGGTCCGCAATGTCCGTAGCGGCCTCCATCTTGATGATCTTTTCGGTCTGCGTGGCTGAGGAAGCTTCAGTCGGGGCCTTGAATGAGGTATCATAGGTCTTGACGCCTCGTTTGGTGAAGAGCTTTTCGAGGTTCATCTCCTGGTCAAAGAGCGCGGCAATATCGGCCCGGTCGATTTTATCGACGAGGGCGATCTTCTTGCCGATCTCGGTCCCCGGCGCTGCGCGCTGGATCTTCTGGATCAATGCCCATTCAGCATTGGCCTCGCTCGTGAATTCCTTTTTTATATCAACGACCTTACGAAACATCTTGGCGGCCTCGTCAAAATCAATCGCAACCTTGTATGCCACCCCCATGAAGTAATGGAGCTGCGAACTGATCGGATCTTTTTTCTGAGCGGCCTTGAACTCGCTTTCCGCTTCAGACACCCAGTCTTTTGCCCGCTGCATGCTTAAGAGCCTGATCATCCCGATGTTGGCTTCAATACCTGGATCAAGTCCTTTGGCCTTTGACATATTTTCGAGAGCGGGTTTAAACTCGCCCTTCCTGCCGTGAGCAAATCCCTTGCCGATATACCCGAGCGAAGACTTTGGGTCGAGCGCGATGGCCCTTTCAAAGGACTTCATGGCATCGTCAATCTGATCGCTGTCGAGATTCTTTAATCCGTATCTGTAATGATATTCGGGCGAATCCATCACCGACGTGGGCGGTGCTATTTTCCTACCGCACCCCGCAACCGCGAGAGCCAGAGCCGCCATAAGCACTATGAAACGTTTAATCTGAATTGACATAACCTAGCTCCGATCGGTAACCAATTTTGAGAAGCGGAGCATACCACATACTCCGACAAGTTCGGACGGCTCAGGCACCCATGTTAATCCACCAAAATAATGACCCTGCACTTCAGGAGCATACTCAGGTTTTCCGAAGCGCTTTGCAGCGTGGCTGCGTCAGCATTGGTGATGACCACATCCACTCTCGCATCTCCCGCCACCTTCAGTGCCTTTACCATGAGTGGTTTATCCGTTACCCGGGGGTTCGTCTGTGCCTGGACAGGCTCTTTGAGATAGACGACCATGCCCTCGCGTACAGCGTAATCCCTGCTGACCCAGGCGGAGCCATAGACTTGCTTTCCGTCTTCATTCAGGATCTTCGGGGCCATGGCAGGCTTGACGCTGAGTCCCCGTGCGTCCACGATGAGACCGGTATACAGTTGCCCCGGAGAAGCAGGCGTGAGGGTGCCGGTAAGACCGGTTGGAGGCGTCGCTGGGGTCTTCGGGAGAAGCGTGTCGGCGAGCGCGCCCGCGAGCCTCATTCCAATCGTCACTTCGACAGAGCCATCGGACATGTACTTTTTGTCCATGATCGTGGCACCCTGAATGATACCGTTCACCTCGGTCCTGATAACGTCGCTGGTGACAATAAAATTCTCGACAGTGGTCGTGGAATCCACCCGTACACCCTTCACTGCCTCGAGCAGGTTCCGATACGCGATCACTTGCGAGGCCCGTTCAGCCATGGCCCTCGCCTGTGCCGCGTTTGCAGGTTGCGCCGGCGGAGCGCCGATGCCGACCGCAGTGATCGCTCCCGTTGTCCAGTCGATCTTGCCCGAGGAAACCGCCGGCTGCTCTACGTCCTTGATCGTGCCCGGAAGCTGCGCTGTTGAGTTTACTGCCACACATGCGAAAACGGTCAAGACGATTATCACGAAAGCTGCTGACCTTTTAATGAACATGCTAAACCTCCTTCGGTTGATATGCTGAGACTAAGCATAGATAAATCCAGGAAGCAAAATAGATTTGTCCTTCACCTCCTAATAGAATATGTTTAGAGCAAATAATAATTTATTAATGGATGGTCTTTATGGTCAAGGTAATTTTCACCGAGCGGCCAGGTATGACAAGAAAAGAGGTCGGGATACGATTTGACATATACGGCAAAATATACCCAATCAAGGGGTATTTGTCAAGATTGCCGGATCGTTCAAGGATGAATGAATACAGAGCAGGCCTATTACAGTGCCCTCGCGAGCGTGAACGCCGTCACCTGCGCTGCCCCCGCCTGCTTGAGAACCGAAGCACATTCGTTCATAGTAGCGCCGGTGGTAAACACGTCATCAACAAGGACCACACTCCTGTCCGCTATTTCTCTGGGCTTTCGGAGAGCAAAAGCGCCCGCCACGTTCTTTATCCGCTCCGCTCCCGTCAGTTCCACCTGAGGCCGGGTAGGCCTTGACCGGTACAGGTTGTCGCTGGAGCACGGGATACGGTGCGCTTCGCTCATTCGGTGCGCGAGAAGGAGCGCCTGATTGAAGCCCCGTTGTCTGAGTCTTTTGGTATGGAGAGGGACGGGCATGATGATGTCGATGTCCGAAACCAGACGGACGTTCGTTGCCATCCACTCGCCAAGCGGTCTTCCAAGAGATCTGCATGGCCGGTATTTGAACTGGTGCACGGCCTCGCGCAACGGGCCCTCAAAATACCCGATCGACAAAGCCTGATCGAACAAAGGAGGCTCCCTCCTGCATGCAAGGCACACATGTTCAGGACTGCTGCTCAACGCCTCGGGCGAATCAAATGGCCTGCCGCAGCGCGGGCACAGGGGCCCCTGAATGGGGGTGAAGTCAGACCAGCAGGTGGAACAGAAAAAGGGGATGTTGGAATCGCCGACCCGACCATTGCAAAAGGAACAGGAGGTAGGAAGTATGAAATCCAGAATACGCCTGAAGAAGGGCATAACACCTCAAGGGAGTAAACAACCACATTTCAAATCTCAATTTTTTCAGGGTGCTCTTGCGGAACACGCCCCCGTGTCAATCACGGAATGATTCTAAGCAAGGTTCTGGTTGTTACAGTTCAAAACCATGTCTGCGACAGAGGTATTCGGGGAGGATAGCGATTGTGTGGCTCAAATAATGAGGCTCTTGCCCGTCATTTCAGAGGGGATGTCGATGCCCATAAGGTCAAGCACCGTCGGAGCAACATCGGCAAGGATCCCCGCGTCCCTGAGCTGAACATTCTTTTGCACAATAATGAACGGTACGGGATCGGTCGTGTGTGCGGTAAGCGGCTGGCCGGTCGAGGGATCGAGCATGATCTCAACATTGCCATGGTCCGCGGTGATGACCACCACCATCCCCTCTTCCCGCGCCGCAGTCAGCACGCGACCCAGGCATTCGTCGATCACTTCCACGGCCTTGACCGCGGCATCGATCACCCCTGTGTGGCCGACCATGTCCGGATTTGCGTAATTAACGAGAATAAAGCCATACTGGCGCGACGTGATATGCTCAACGAGCTTGTCGGTTATCTCACGCGCGCTCATCTCCGGTTTTTTATCGTACGTGGGAACATCGCGAGTAGACGGCACCAGGACCCGCTCTTCGAGAGAAAACGGTCGCTCTTCCCCCCCGTTGAAGAAAAAGGTGACGTGGGCAAATTTTTCGGTCTCGGCAATGCGGAGTTGCCGTATCCCATTCGCGTTCAGTACAGCTCCAAGAATATGCGTGAGCCGCACCGGCCCAAAGGCCACAGGCAGACCAAAAACTTCGTCATAGGTCGTAAGACAAACAAAGGATGAAAGTATCGGGACCGTGAGCCTTTTGAAACCCTGGAACTCCGGGTCCGTCAGCGCCCGGGTGATCTCACGGGCCCTGTCGGACCGGAAGTTGCAGAAGATGACCGCGTCGTTGTTCTGGATCGTGGCAATATGCTTGTTCGTTCTCGGATCGAGCAGAGCCGTCGGGAGGACGAATTCATCAGTTTTGTTATGTTCATAACTCTGATGGATTGCCTCGAGAGCGGAATATTTTCTTATTCCCTCTCCCATGACCATGGCCTCGTACGCCTTTTGGACCCTTTCCCAGCGTTTATCTCGGTCCATGGAATAGTATCGTCCGGAAACCGAGGCGATCCTTCCGATGCCGATCTTGGCAAGATAATCCTCGAGTTGGGTGATGTATTGGAGAGCACTTGATGGCGGTGTGTCCCTGCCGTCCAGGAATGCGTGGAAAAAAACGTTCGTGATCCCCCGGGTCTTTACCAAATCGAACATAGCGAAAATATGGTCCATCCGGCTGTGCACACCGCCGTCCGAAAGAAGCCCCATCAGGTGAAGATTCGCCCCGGACTGTTTGACGGTCTCCAGCGCCGAGATCAGCACCGGATTTTGAAAGAACTCACCGTCCCTGATCGCCTTGCTGATCCGCGTTGAGTCCTGGTACACGATCCTGCCGGCGCCGAGGTTCAAGTGACCCACCTCGGAATTCCCCATTTGTCCTTCGGGAAGGCCGACTGCTTCGCCCGATGCTTGGAGCGCAGCATGTGGATAATCGCTCATCAGCCTGGTATAGACCGGCGTCTTTGCAGAGGCGATGGCGTTCCCTTGTTTGTTTGTGTTGATGCCCCACCCGTCGAGGACCAGCAGCACTACCCGCTTGCTTGACATTCAAGAGCCCCTTCTCAAGGAGCCAGGAGACAGAATTCAGAACTCAGGATAATAATTGATGTAATCTGACCTCTGACTTCTGCCGTCTGACTAGTCTTACCAGTTAACAGTTTTTTTCGAGATTGACACCGAAGGTGTTCCACTTACCGCAGTTCGGGCACCGGCCTGACCAGTCGGTAGTCCTGAGATCGCAGTTCGAGCAGACGAAGGGTATGATGATCTGCTTCTTGAAGCCAAGGGCCTTTTTGAACTCCGACGCGGCAAGACCAAGAGAGCCGCGGCGTAGATAGATATTGCCGAGCAGTTTGTGCATGTCGGGAAACTCCTTGTCCCCCCAGTCCACAGTGGAGAGGATGTCGAATGCCTCATCTATCATCTCAAGCCGGTAGTATAGTTTCCCCAGAAAGAATTTAAGCCTGATGTCCTGAGGCTTCCAGTTCACCGCCTGGGTATAAAGCTCAATGGCCTTGCCTGGTTCACCCTGTTTCAGGTAAAGGTCCTCCAGACGGTGCAGCAACAGGACCGATAACGTCATTTTGTATGCTTTGTCCCACAGCTCGGCTGCATCCTTGACCTTGCCCTCATCAAGGTATATCTCGCCCAGACCGAGGTACGCGGGAATAAAATCCTTGTCGAGCTTGATCACGCCCCGGAATATCTTTTTCCCCCGCTCAAGATCACCTGTTTCAAGGAGCGAGCGGCCGAGCTCATACTTGAAACCAACCAGTTTGCGATGCTCGACCTCCTGTTCCGTAGGGGTGAGGGGATTAGCGACCAATTTGCGCTGCGCCTCGTATAAATTCTCCCATTGGTTCAGCCTTTGGTAGAGATCGCGCATCTTGATCAATGCGGTGAGGTTGGATGAATCCTTGGACAGGATGTTCTGGTACCTTCCGAGTGCGTCATCATATTGTTTCGCTTCTTCGTAGTCCGTGGCAAGCGAAAACATGACTTCCTGGTTGCCGTTCTCCAGGCTCAAGGCTTTCTGGTGAAGCAGGATGGCCTCCTGCGGGTTCTTTTCGCGGAGCTGGCAGATCCCCATGCGCAGGAGCGTGTCCACATGGTTTGGATCAATAGCGAGCACTTTCTGAAAAAATCGGATCGCCTCAGAATTCCGTTTGGCAAGCAATGAGTTCAACCCCTTGGTATAGAGGTCCTGGACCTTGAGCCGTTTTTTTTGTTCACGCTGGACCCGAAGGCCACGCAGGAACCGTTTGACGTCCCGCAGCAGATAGAGAAGGAATACGATCCCGGCGCCGACGGCCAGGGACAAGAGGAAGAAGCTGGATTTCGAGATCTCGTAGGACTTGGAAGGGAGAAGGTTGACCATGATCATCCCCTGATTGAACTCCCTCAAGGCTGTTATGAATATCACTACGGCGATCAACAAAATGGTGACAATGAATCTCATCCACGGTCCTTTCTCTTAAAAAGTTCCACCAGTTTCAACGGCTGAAACAACGTTTACTGATATCAATAATGATAGGTCTTCCCTTTTATGATCGTGAACGCCCGGTACAACTGCTCGATCAGCACCAACCTCGCCATCTCGTGGGTCAGCGTCCAGCGCGACAGGGCTATCGTCTTGTTTGCGCGCCCGGTAACGCTCTCATCCAGCCCCAGGGCGCCGCCGACCACGAACGCCATGTCCCTGACACCGGACTCGAGCGTGTTGTTTATAAAATCCGCGAACTCGTGCGAAGTGAATTCCTGTCCGCGCTCGTCCAATGCCACCAGGAATGCGTTTGCCGGGACTGACTTGAATATCTTCTCCGCCTCTTTCTTCCTGATAAGGGGAGCCTCCTTGAGGTCATGGATCTTCTCTTCTTTTAGTTCCTTGATCTCTGCATCCGCATAATGCTTCAGGTATCCCGAATACTTCGCGATCCCGTCCTGGATGAACCGTTCTCTGGTCTTCCCCATACAGATCATGGTCAATCTCATGAAGCTGCGCCCAGCAACTCGCTCGGTCGAACAGCAACAGGTATCCGCGGCGCCTCACCCCAGAGTTTTTCAAGGCTGTAATGGGTCCTGGTCTGCTCTTCGAAGACATGCACGACCACATCGCCGTAGTCCAGGAGCACCCAGCTGGCCTCTGTCGCCCCTTCCACATGTGAATAACGGATGCCTGCCCTTGCAAGGGTATGGCCGATGCTATCGGCAATAGCGCTCACCTGCGTGGTATTGCTCCCTGAGCAGATGACGAAGTAATCGGCAATAACGGTGAACTTGTGGATATCGAGTATCAGTATATCGAACGCCTTTTTGTTTTCCGCACCCTCAGCGCAGAGCTGCGCGGTTTCCAATGCATTAACCATATAACCTCTTGTTCATTATATAGATTTCAACTGCCTCAGGCAAGTGATATTTGATAGTTCTGCCCTCTTTGACCCTCTCTCGGATGCCTGTCGAGGATATATCGTACAGGGGGACCGTCTCAAGGACGATGGTAAACGCGCCTGACTTGATCAATGCATGCTTCATATCTCCCAGGTCCAAAGCAATCAGCTCTTTTTCAGCGTTTCTCATAAAGTCGATCTTCATCATGTCGGCAAAGAGGTATCCCGGCCTCGGCAACACTACAAAACAGCACAGGGTCAGAAGCGTCTCCCACTCATGCCAGGACTGGATCTCGAGGAAGGTATCCAGGCCGGTGATAAAGTAGAGTTCCGCGCCGGGATACGATTGGCGGAGCGCTTTGATCGTGTCAATGGTGTACGAGGTCCCTCCGCGTTTGATCTCGAGGTCCGATGGTTCGAAATAAACATTGCCCGATATCGCGAGCCGTACCATTTCCATTCGCTGGGCAGCGGAAGGAACATCTTCTTCAAGTTTATGAGGAGGAAGATACGAAGGGATGAACAGTACCCGGTCCAGCTTCAGCCGGTCCCGGATCTCTTCAGCCGCAGCAAGGTGGCCGTAGTGGATGGGGTTGAATGTACCGCCGAGGATACCGAGTTTCTGTGACAAACGACCTCCGGTTGACTTCGATGCACGATGGATGACTGATCACCCTGTACAAATGCGTAGGATGTGGGACGTCCGCTCGCTATGCTCGCTTGGAGGCAGGACGCCTAAAAGAAAAGCACAAGCATCTCTTAACAATCTGATCTTTTACAAAAAGAATCAGCTTTCCGCTCCATCGCTATGAGCATTGCGAATATATGTTCGTACTGTTTATCCAGGGCATCGAACTGCTCCTGCTTTATGTAACCGCATTGCAATGCAAATTCCAGCCATGTCTGAGTCTCAGCGGCTTCTTGGGCCACGTCAGTCAACTTGCTGAGAAAATGCGCCTTGTATCTCCTCTTTCTCCAGCCTTCAGCAAGATTAGAACATACGGACCGGGAAGATCTTCGAATCTGATCGACAAGAGAATATCGCTCTTCTATTGAAAAGCTTTTGGTTAAGACGTATATCTCCATTGCCGCCTTGAACGCAATTTGATAAATATCCAAATCCCGTACACTGCGAACAAGCTTCATCTCTCGCTTTGTATCCGTCATCCCCCTCTTCCCT
>Ga0184615_10001332_pt1 | contig 13392 bp, 19 predicted proteins | sample PLM4_65_coex_FD_133134 | JGI IMG/M metagenome (GOLD analysis project Ga0184615, IMG submission 133134) | Groundwater sediment microbial communities from an aquifer in East River, Colorado, USA - PLM4_65_coex | ecosystem: Environmental > Terrestrial > Soil > Riparian zone | place: USA: East... | reverse complement strand
TATTTACCCCTTTAATCTTAAAGGGTTACGCTCGGCCTAGTCTAATCCAATCGAGGCTGGCTGGCTGGCATACCGCTTGCTCCAAATCTCGGTGTGGATCTGTCTTCTTATACGTTAGAGGTCGCCCACGAATGGGATCAGGGCACGCTCGATAATGGGGGGGAAATGGGAATGGAACTGAAGCCGAACAGGAGGTCGTCACGCGCATATTGGGCGCCGTTCGTGGCTGGCGGCGCGCTGGGCCTCACGTTGCTGCTGACGTTTTATCTGACTGGTCATGGCCTTGGCGCTTCCGGTGCCTATACCGGAGCGACGGCGGCTCTCTTGGAGGCCGTCGCCCCCGGTTCTGCGCAGAATAACAGCTACCTTAGCAGTTACATCACACCTGGCCGGTCACCGCTCTATTCCTGGATCGTCTTCGAAGTGCTCGGAGTGATGGTGGGTGGCTTCCTGGGCGCGGTCACCGCCGGCCGTCTGAAGCGTCAGATCGAGCGTGGCCCATCCATAGGCAGAGGGAGCAGGCTTACTCTGGCCTTTGCTGGTGGCCTTGTCATGGGGTTTGCCACCCGCCTGGCGAGGGGGTGTACCAGCGGCCAGGCCTTGAGCGGCGGCGCGGCCATGGCACTAGGAAGTTGGGCATTCATGCTGGCCGTTTTCGCCGGCGGATTCCTCGCCGCGCCGTTTGTGCGGAGGGAATGGCAATGAGCGGCCCGCTGGAGGTCCAGGGCCTGCTCAGTGAGGCCTGGAGGCTGGCTCTTGGCTTCGTCGCCGGCCTCCTTTTCGGCTTTTTTCTGGAGCGGGCAGGCTTCGGCAGCGCGAGGAAGCTTACGGGCGTTTTCTACCTGAAGGACTTTGCGGTTCCCAAAGTGATGCTCAGCGCCATCCTGGTGGCAATGGTGGGCTTGCTTGCCCTCGGGCGGGCGAGTCTCCTTGATCTGGACCTGCTTGCCGCCATGCCGACCTACATCTGGCCGCAACTCGCGGGCGGGCTGCTTCTCGGGATCGGCTTCGTCGTGGGTGGATACTGTCCTGGCACCTCAGCAGTGGCCGCGGCCAGCGGAAAGTGGGATGCTCTCGTATTTATGGCGGGACTCGTCACCGGGATCTTTGGATTCGCCGAGCTCTTTGATCGCTTGGAGTCGTTCTATTTCTCTGGGGACCTTGGCGACGTCACCCTCGCCGACTGGACCGGGCTGCCGCCTGCAGGGGTTGTCTTCCTCCTCCTCTTGATGGCGGGTGCGGCATTCTGGTTGATCGGGCGGATCGAACGGCGACCTCGGAAGGATGAGGGCGATTTGGGAGAGTACACCGGTCGCTCTGATGCGGTGCTTGGAACAGGAGGCGCGCAGTCATGAGACGGATGGTGATGGCAGGGGTGGCGGCGGTCACACTGCTCGCGGCGATCGGAGGCACGGCGCTGGCCGCGGGCTATGGTAATCCTCAGTTTCTCGTGGAGACCGACTGGTTGGCCTTGCACCTCAACGATCGGAACCTGCGGATCGTTGACATGCGAAACAGCCAGAATGAGTATGCGGCAGGGCACATTCCGAGCGCAGTCCACCTTTCGGTTAATCAGATTCGCTTAGCCCTGAAGGAGCCAGGCTTCATGATCCCGCCCGACTATGAGATCGAGGAGATGCAGGGCCAGCTTGGAATCACGGGCGAGACCATGGTGGTGGCCTACGACGACCAGGGGGGACTGAACGCGTCGCGCCTGTTCTTCACGCTCGACTACGGTGGTCACGGCAAGATGGCCCTCTTGAACGGCGGTCTGACGAAGTGGGTGGCGGAAGGCCGTGCGCTCTCCAAAGAAGTTCCACAGGTGGCCACAACGGTGTATCGGATCCATCCCGACACGCGGCGCGTATCGTCAGCCCGCTGGATCGTGGCAAATCTGGGGAAGCCGAATCTGTCATTGGTGGACTCACGCTCGCCGAAAGAGTTTCGAGGCGAGGATGTCCGCGCGAAGCGGGGAGGGCACATCCCGGGAGCTGCAAACATCGAGTGGACGCAGAATCTGACCGCCGACAAGACCTTCAAGTCAGCCGATGAGCTGCTCAACCTCTACGAGAAAGCGGGGGTGACCAAGGATAAGACGACAGTCACCTACTGCCAGACCATGCACCGCGCGGCCGTAAGCTACTTGGTGCTCCGTCTTCTCGCGTACCCGGACGTTCGAGGCTATGACCGCTCCTGGAGCGAGTGGGGCAACGATCCCAACCTACCGCTCGAATGATTAATGGGGGGATGAGATGAAGGCAATCGTAGAGTATACCACCGAACGTAATCCCGCGAATCTGTACCCGGAAAAGATCGTCTCTCCCCCGCGCCCGAGCGCGTGCTGCGCTGCTGCCATGGAGCAGGTGGGTGAGCTGCAGTGGGACGGGGTCTGGCCCTTCGTGTACAGGCGGTGTGGGACCTGCGGCTACACCGTGCGCCGGGTCTTCCAAGCCTAGGGTCCATCGCCTCTCCTTCAGCATGAGCGGCGATGGGCGACATTCACCAAGATGCCGTTGCGGATCTCCGGCATCATCGGCGCCTTTCAGACCGGGCGAAGGGGTGCATTCGGAGAGGAGGCATCGCCGGTTTCCCCACTCGCCGACTGTTCAGAGGCTTGAAAGGCAATCCCCTTGGCAAGATGTTCCCGGAAAGGAGGTGAGATCAAATGGCAGTCGCCCAGAAGGTCTGTTCGCAGTGTGGGACGGAGCTGAGACACGATCCCCTGGAAAAGGACTTGTTCTGCCCGGAGTGTGATCCGATTCGGGCGGAGAAGCTCGAAAAGGAGGCCGAGCAAGAGGCGTAGTGATGGGTGAGGGGCTTGGCCTGGCGGTCCCAGTGCCTTCCGTATTGGCGTGACCGCTGGAACGAATCGGCGGTTTCTGGACCTTGAGAGATCCGAAGCGTTGGGACCGCCTGGGCCTCCACGGATCGGCTGGTTTCACGAGAGCGGGAGCCTCCTCTGAGAGGGCGTTGGCTGCCTTGAGGGAGGTGCGACCATGACGGTGGTAGCGCGCGTGCGAGAGTGGTTGGATCAGCAGCAGGTGAAGTATGAGGTTCGCCCCCATATGGAGGCATACACGGCGCAGGAAGTGGCGGCCGCCGCCCACATCCCCGGTCGGGCCTTCGCCAAGGTGGTCATGGTGAAGGGCCAGCATGGCTTGGCCATGGCGGTGTTGCCTGCGAAGTGCCGTGTGGACATCAATCGGATTCAGCGGGTCCTGCGAGATAATACGGTGACCCTAGCAAAGGAAGCCGACTTCGAAGGGACCTTCAAAGGCTGCGAAACGGGGGCCATGCCGGCCTTCGGCAATCTCTACGGGGTCCCGGTGTACCTTGATGAGGACCTGATCGGTGAGGAGACGGTCTCCTTCCCCGCAGGGAGCCACCACGAAGTGATCCGAATCGCGTCCAAAGACTTTCTGCGGTTGACAGGGGCTCAGGTTGAGGAATTCTGCGAGGGCGAGTGAGGCATGACACAAGGCGCGTCTCTGTTTGGACCGGATGAACTTCAGACAGGTTTCTCAACCGAACGGGTCCCCTTTCTCACGGGTGATGTGGATATCTGGGGGGAAGGCAGAGACGCGCCGGCCCAACCGCCGGATGTGAGGGCGGGAGTTAACGACGGATCCTCCCGCGGCTGCGTCGGCGGATAACGACGGTAGCGGGTCCGAGGGCAGCGATGGACCTGCAGAAAAGGGAGGAGGGAAGGTCATGTATAAGCGGATCTTGGTGCCCCTGGACGGGTCGAAGTTGGCCGAGCAGATTCTCCCGCACGTGAAGACGATCGCCAACGCCACCGGCGGCACGGTGATCCTGGTGCGCGCCGTTCCCGAGCACGCCGAATTTGCTTTGGAAGCGCCAAGCGAGACCAAGAAATGGATAAAGGCCGAGGAGGACCAGGCAGCCAAGTACCTGGAAGGCGTGGCAAAGGGCCTGGAGAAGGCCGGTCTGAAGACGAAGGCCGAGGTGCTGCCGGGTGAGGCGGGCACGCAAATCCTCACTGTGGCCGAACGGGAAAACGTGGACCTCGTCGCCATGATGAGCCATGGCGAAACCGGGTTAAGCGCGTTTGAGCGGGGGAGCGTGGCGGAAAAGGTGCTCAAGCATTCGCCGCGGCCCGTCCTGATGGTTCGGGCGTTCCGCACTCAAATCAGGCTCCTGCACGAGGGAGAGGTCTGGTCTATTAAGAAATAGCCGGCCTCTCGTCCTCCGGCGATAGTTGCTTCTGGCAGTTATGGCGGCAGTCACCGGGGCTTGCCTCGAAGCCCCGAGGCTGGGTCTTCAGCACCAACTTCTCCTCATGGCGCTCGGCTGGCTGGCCCGGGAAAATAAGTTGAAGTTCGTCCAGGACAGGAGGAGCCTGAAAGTCTCACTGAAAGGGCGTTAGCGCCGTTCCAACTTGTTGCGGCTAATGGCAGAGAGGCATGCAGCACATACGTCTCTTTCACCGAACCTCACTGTTTCGGCGTAACTAGTTGGAACGGCACTGGGCACGCGTCAAGAGGAAGCCTTCAGTATTATCATCTCCACGCGGTATCAAACGGTGCTTCGACGGCGGCGGCGCGTGATCTGTTGCCTGAGCCTCGCTGTACTTGACCCCGGGGGTTGTGCTCGCGAGGTAGGAGTCGGTCAAGCGGTCTCTGTCGCCTTCTCCATGGCAAGGGGGGCAACTTCTAAGGCCGAAGGCGCCAGCCCTCCTGCAAGCTCTCCTTGAGGTCATCACCCTTGAGCGCCTCCTGCGGCGCATCGCCCCAAAGCCTTGCAGAACCCCGAAGGTACTCTTATGGCGTAAAAGGATGGCGAGGCCTGATCTTGGTTGAGAAACGATGGGAACATTTCCCCCACCAGGCCGACATTGGCGTGCGTGGCATCGGCTGCTCGAAAGAGGAGGCATTTGAACAGGCCGCCATTGCGCTGACCGCCGTGATAACCGATCCGAAAACGGTAACGCCGAACGAGTCAGTGGATATCTCTTGCGAAGCGCCCGATGACGAGCTGTTGTTCGTCGATTGGCTGAATGCGCTGATCTACGAGACGGCGATCCGCAAGTTGCTGTTTTGCCGGTTTGACGTCTCTATTGCCGATCACCGTCTGAACGCCAAAGCGTGGGGGGAAGTGCTGAATCTGGCCAAGCATCAACCTGCCGTGGAGGTCAAAGGAGCCACCTATACCGCCTTGCACGTGCGGCAAACAGATGAGGGTGCCTGGATTGCTCAGTGCGTCGTGGATGTGTGAGGGGCGGTGGCGAGGTCAGGGTGATGGACCTTTCTTTGCTTGAACGAAAGGCCGAATGCGAATGGTGGATTTCCCCTGTTGGCAAGATGCGAGTGCCGGGTATCATCTACGCCAGTGAGGCGCTTATTCGTGACATGGATCACAAGGTCTATGAACAGGTCGTCAACGTGGCGACATTGCCTGGCATCCAACGGGCATCTTACGCCATGCCAGATGCGCATTGGGGCTACGGCTTTCCCATTGGCGGAGTGGCGGCCTTCGATCCCGAGCGCGGCGGCGTGGTGTCCGCCGGCGGGGTAGGCTTCGATATCTCCTGCGGGGTACGAAACCTGTACACGGGGCTTACGGTGGAAGATATTCAGCCGGTCAAGGAACAACTGGCAGCCGTGTTGTTCCGAACTGTGCCTGCCGGCTTGGGCAGCACCGGGCACCTGCACTTGAACCGCCAGGAGATGGATGCCATGCTTGCCGGGGGTGCTCGGTGGGCCGTTGAAAGGGGTTATGGTAGATTGGAGGATTTGGAACGAATTGAAGAGTACGGCTGCATGGCTGGCGCCAGGCCGGATCAAGTCTCCGAGCATGCCAAAAAGCGCCAGCAGGATGAGATGGGGACCCTCGGATCTGGGAATCACTATCTGGAAGTCCAGCAGGTGATGGAGATCTATACTTCTGATATTGGCAAGGCCTTTGGGATCCGCAAGGGGGACATCCTGCTCAGTATCCATTGCGGCTCACGCGGTCTCGGTCACCAGATTGGCACCGAGTTCCTCAAGAAAATGGCGATCGCTGCCGCCAGCTACGGGATCGATCTTCCCGACCGCGAACTGGCCTGCACTCCTATCAATTCGTTCCTCGGCCAGGACTACCTGGGGGCGATGCGTTCGGCCATCAATTGCGCCCTGGCCAACCGCCAGATCATCACGCACTTGGCGAGGCAGGCGTTTGCCGAGGTCCTGCCCCGGGCAAACCTGCAATTGCTTTACGATGTGTCCCATAATACCTGCAAGGTGGAAGAGCATGAGATCGACGGGAGGCCACGACGGCTTTTTGTGCATCGCAAGGGCGCCACGCGTGCCTTCGGGCCCGGTCACCCTGCCGTTCCGGCGGCCTTGCGGGCTGTTGGTCAACCTGTCCTGATCGGGGGGACAATGGGCACGGCCTCGTACATCCTTGCCGGGACAAAGGAGGGGATGGCGTTTGCCTTCGGTTCCGCCTGCCACGGGGCCGGTCGCAGCATGAGCCGCCACCAGGCCCTCAAGGAGTGGAGGGGCCGCGAGGTGATCGACCAGTTGGCCGGCCAAGGCATCCTGGTCCGCACCCGCTCGTATCGCGGCGTGGCGGAAGAGGCCCCGGGCGCTTACAAGGATGTCAGCGCGGTGGTGGACGCGGCGGATCAGGCCAACCTGGCCCGCAAGGTCGCAAAACTGACCCCGCTAGTGTGCGTTAAGGGATGAGGCAATCATGCATCCTGCAAGATCTCAGATGCTGTGCTTGAATCCGGGTGACGCGCTAATTGTAGTACACATGCAGAACGATTTCCTGGCCGGCGGCAGCCTGGCGGTGCCACGAGGTGATGAGGTGATGCCGGTACTCAATCGCTACCTGGCCGCCTTTCAACTGAAGGGTCTGCCGATCTTCGCCACCCGGGACTGGCATCCGCCAAATCACTGTTCCTTCAAGCCCTATGGCGGGCTCTGGCCGCCCCACTGCGTGGCGGGGTCACGAGGCGCGGCATTTGCCCCCGGCTTGAAGCTGCCATCCTCCGGCATCGCCATTTCCCAGGCCACGAACCCCGATAAGGAAGCCTACTCGGGATTTGAGGGCACGGATCTGGATGCACGCCTGCGCGCCGCCGGCGTGCGACGCCTGTATGTGGGCGGCCTGGCCACCGACTATTGTGTACTGAACACTGTCAGAGATGGCCTGTCGCTGGGGTATGAAGTATTCCTACTGGAAGACGCCATCCGCGCCGTCAATGTACAATCGGACGATGGACGCAACGCGGAGGATGAAATGATCCGCCTGGGGGCCGTTGCGATCCGGTGGGAGATGCTGGCCGCATGAGTCTCGAATCGAGCCTGCTGCTGACTGACCTCTACCAGCTCACCATGCTGCAGGGGTATTTCGAGCAGGGGATGGAGGAGACGGCAGTATTCGAGTTTTTCGTCCGAAAGCTGCCGCCCCAGCGAAATTTTTTGCTGGCGGCCGGCCTGGAACAGGTACTGAGCTTTCTCGAGAACCTTCGATTCACGCCGTCGGAGCTGGAGTGGCTTGAGGCCTGCGGGCGCTTCCGGCAGGCATTCGTGCACTATCTGGAAAGACTCCGTTTCACCGGCGACGTGCATGCTATGCCCGAAGGGACGGTGTTTTTTCCAAATGAGCCGATCTTGCGTGTCACCGCCCCGCTGCCCCAGGCGCAACTGGTGGAAACTCGCCTGATCAACCTGTTGCACTTCCAGACCTTAATTGCCTCCAAGGCGGCGCGTTCGGTGCTCGTGGCCCCCGGGAAACTCTTGGTGGATTTCGGCCTGCGTCGCGCCCACGGCGCCGAGGCCGGGCTGCTCGCGGCGCGAGCCAGTTACCTCGCGGGGTTTTCGGGCACCTCGACCGTACAGGCGGCTCCGCTTTTCGGCATCCCGATATACGGCACCATGGCGCATTCCTTTGTTCAGGCCCATGACAACGAGATCGAGGCCTTTGAACGCTTTGCCCATGCGAACCGAGAGAATGTCGTGCTGCTGATCGACACCTACGACACCGAGGCCGCGGCGGCGAAGGTGGTTTCCCTGGCTCCGCAGTTGCGGCAGGCCGGCATCGCCGTCAAGGGCGTGCGCCTGGACAGCGGCAATCTTGCAGACCATTCCTGCAAGGTGCGGCAGATCCTGGATGAGGGGGGGTTGACTGACGCCGTCATTTTCGCCAGCGGCAATCTGGACGAGTATATCTTGCAGCGACTCCTCGCGGCCGGCGCCCCGATTGATGGTTTTGGTGTGGGCACCCACATGGATACGTCCGCCGACGCCCCTTATCTTGACTGTGCCTACAAGTTGGAGGAGTACGCCGGGCACGCGCGGCGGAAGCGTTCTGAGGGCAAGGCGACGTGGCCTGGGCGCAAGCAGGTCTATCGCCATCAGGATACTGAGGGTCGCATGGTTGGCGATATCCTGACCCTGGAAGGCGATCAGCAGGAGGGCGAGGCGTTGATCCAACCCGTTATGCATGCTGGCAAGCGCGTGGCCGCTCCCGCCTCTCTTGAGGCGCTCCGCGAGCGCGCGCTCAACGAACTCGCGCGCCTCCCGCAAGAACTGCGCACGCTGGAGAAAGGGCCAGAGTATCCCGTAACGGTGTCTCAGGCCCTCAGCGATCTGGCCAAAGCGGTGGACGAGCACTACCGATGAGCAGGACTGAGTGCTGAGGGCAGAGGACGGAGTCTTGCTACTCGGCCCTCGGTCCTCGTTGCTCAGTCCTCATCCCTGAACATTGGATTTGCGCACTGTTTGTCTCGGTCTGAACATACATGACAACGACGCCATCCTATTTAGCTCTCTATGAACAGGGCATCCTGGCGGACCGGATTCGGGCCGCTCAGGAGATACTCCGGGAGTGCACCATCTGCCCTCGCCTTTGCCGGGTGGATCGCTTCACGAGCCGGGCGGGGAAGTGCAGGACCAATGCGCTCCCGGTCGTCTCGTCCCACCACCCCCATTTTGGAGAAGAGGCTCCCTTAGTCGGCCGCCATGGATCGGGAACCATCTTCTTCACCTCCTGTAGCCTCCGTTGCGTGTTCTGTCAGAACTGGGAGATCAGCCACCTGATGCTGGGCGAAGAGGTCTCCCATCCACGCCTGGCCCAGATGATGGTGGAGCTTCAAGCCTTGGGCTGCCACAACATCAACTTCGTCACGCCCACCCACATGGTGCCCCAGATCCTGGCAGCGTTGCCCTACGCGATCGAGATGGGTCTTCGCATTCCCCTCGTCTACAATACCGGCGGGTACGACCGGGTGGAGACACTACGCCTGTTGGATGGGGTGATCGACATCTACATGCCTGACATCAAGTATATGGACCCAGCCCATGCCAAGCGCTACTCGGGTGCGGAGGACTATCCCTACATTGTCCGAGCGGCAGTGCAGGAGATGCACCGCCAGGTGGGCGACCTGAAACTCGATGAAAGGGGACTCGCCGTGCGGGGTCTGTTAGTGCGACACCTGGTGATGCCTGGTGGGGTGGCGGGAACTCGGGAGGTGATGCGGTTTCTGGCCAGGGAGGTTTCGTCCGACACCTATGTGAACCTGATGGACCAGTATTGGCCGTGCGGCCAGGCGGGCAGATTCCCTGAGATCGCCCGGCCTATTACGCAGGATGAGTTCGAGGCCGCCATGGAGGCCGCGCGCGAGGAGGGAATCCATCGTCTGGATCGGGACGTAGGCAGGCGCTTCCGCTTGCGGCAACTGATCGAACGATAGGGATCACCAATCATCCGGGTTCCGAGTTCCATGGTCCAGGTTCCTGGTTAAGTACTGACTCCAGGGAATCCTCAACTTGGGACTCGGCACTTGGGACTCGGCACTCTTGAGGAGGTAGCCATGGAGCATCCAGTCCAAGTTACGCTACGCGACATCTCTCCCTCAGAAGCAGTGGAGGGCTATATCCGCGAAAGGGCCGCCAAGCTGGATGAGTTCTATGATCGAATCATGAGTTGCCGGGTCGTCGTGGAAGCCCCGGTTCGGCACCACCGGAAGGGGGGGCCCTTCAAGGTGCGGATCGATCTGACTGTGCCCGGCGACGAACTGGTTGTCAATAAGCAGTCGGACGAGGATCTTTATGTGGCGATCCGAGAGGCTTTTGACGCCATAAGACGCCGTTTGGAGGACTACGTGCGCCGCCAGCGTGGCAGCGTGAAAACCCATGAAGGTCCGCCCCAGGCTCGCGTGAGCAAGCTATTTCCAGAAGAGGGATATGGTTTCCTTGAGACGCCCGACGGCACCGAAATCTATTTCCACCGAAACAGCGTACTGGGTGCGGGCTTCGATCGCCTGGAGATCGGGACGAAGGTTCGCTTCGTCGAAGAGCCCGGCGATCAGGGCCCTCAGGCCAGCACAGTGACGATCGTGGGTAAAGCGCGCGTCTAGGGCGAGCCTCGTCGGCAGTTGAGTTCGGTGTGTTGCTAATTCGTTTGCCACCACCTGTATGATCCAAGGTGAGCGCACCCGTGTCCTCCAGAAGAGAGGTCCTAAAGAAGGTCCAGGCGGCGTTTGAGCACGATCGGCGCATCAACCTGCATCGGCATCCTGTCCATATGGACTTCAGCGATGGCATCCTGACCCTGGAGGGGGAGATGGAGCACGTTGCGGCCAAGAAGATCGGGCTGGAACTTGCGGCTGGCGTGCGTGGCGTGCTCGGGATTGTTGACCGCCTGCGGGTGGCCCCCGCCGAGCGGATGAGTGACGGTGTCATTCGTGACCACGTGCGCGACGCGCTGGTTCAGGAGCCCGCGCTGCAGGCCTGCGTTATCGCGGCGCCGGGCAAGGAACAGGCAACAATCTTCAGGGGGTCCATCCCGGAGCCGCGATGCACGATTGAGGTTGCCGTGAAAGATGGGTGGTCACCCTGAACGGCCAGGTGCCCAGCCTATCCCACAAACGCCTGGCCGGGGTGCTGTCCTGGTGGGTGCCAGGCAGCAGGGATGTCATCAATGGCCTTGAGGTGGTGCCCCCCGAGGAAGACAACGACGATGAAGTCACCGAAGGAGCGCGTCTCGTGCTGGAGAAAGACCCATTTGTGAATGCGGCCCGAATTCGCGTTAGCACCAGAAACTATGTGGTGACCCTCGAGGGGCTGGTGGCCACGGAAAAGGAAAAGGAGATGGCGGAATTCGACGCCTGGTATGTCTTCGGGGTGGACAAGGTCATGAACAAACTGGAAGTGGAAGGGTGGAGGTCACAAGGCCGTCCTGGCAGCCTCATATAAGCTGCGCAGGATCGCGGGCCGGAGGATTTCAGTGGTGAGATGGCCGAGATACTCAATGTCGAGGTCGCCCAGCGCCTGAAAGAAGTCGCTCAGCTCCTCGGTGAGGAGCATCCCAGGACCCCGTATTTGCACACAGAGATGAGAACGGTGCGGTCGTGGTAACAACCAAAACCAAGCGTGATTACTACGCAGTCCTTGGCGTAGACCGATCCGCCTCGCGAGGCCAGATCAGGCAGGCCTATCGGCGGCTGGCACTCCAGTACCATCCTGATCGAAACAAGGCACCGGGTGCGGCCGAGAAATTCAAAGAGATCGCGGAGGCGTATGCGGTTCTTTCGGACGACGCCAAGCGGCGGGAATACGACGCCACTGGCCACGCCGGCGTCAGCGAGCGCTGGAGCACCGAAGATCTCTTCCGCGATTTCACGTTTGGAGATTTCTTCGGGGGCCGGCTCGATGACCTTTCTGGCCTTTTCGGCGACTTCTTCGGCCGGCGCACATGGCCGCCTCATGGTGCAGTAAGAGGCACAGACCTCCACTATGATCTTGAGCTAACACTGGAGGAGGCCGCCAAGGGAGGCGACCGTACCATCCAGGTCACTCGCTCAGAGAAGTGCGCGGTCTGTAGCGGAAGCGGGGCGAAGCCCGGCACCAAGCCGGTCACGTGTGCCGACTGCCGAGGGACCGGGCATAAAGAACAGGTTCGTGCCGGCAAGGGCGTGCGGATCGTCACTACGACGGCCTGCGCCCGCTGCGCTGGGCGGGGCCTGGTGATCGAAGCTCCCTGCTCGACCTGCCGCGGTAGTGGCGTCCACTTCGCGTCGCATGGGCTCAAGATCGAGATTCCCTCCGGCGTGGACGAGGGGATGGTGATCCACGTACAAGGACAGGGTGAGCTGAACGCCAATGGTGGCCCGCCCGGCGACCTGCTAATCCGGGTGCATGTTCGCCCACACCCGTCCTTTCAGCGGCATGGCGACGACCTGTATACGTCCGTTGCGATCAGCTTCGCCGAGGCGGCGCTGGGTCTCAAGCGAGAGATACCGTGCTTGAGAGCAGGGTCGGTCCTCGTGACTATCCCTGCGGGGACTCAGAGCGGAACGTACCTGAGACTCACCGGGAAGGGGATGCCTCGGGTAGGAGGGAAGGGCAAGGGTGATCTGTTTGTGGCTGTGGAGGTCCGGACGCCGACAAATCTTACTGCCCGCCAGCGTGAACTCCTGGAGGAGTTTGCCAAGCTCGAGGCGAAGCGGACTGCAGGCGGCTCAACCTGATGCAACTCTCCTTGCCCTCCTGTCAGCAGAGCGCGACGTGCCACGAACGTCAACCGTCGGTGCCCGCCCTCGGTTGCAGCGGCCAAGACCGTAGACCTTTCGCAGCCGGTAGAGTTCGCCTATTCCTCGACTGGTAGCGATGGTCTCGATCCGGGTGATTCTCCCAATGATCTCGAACCACACCAAGCTGCTCCCTCAGCACCATTGATGCCCCGCATCAGCCGCGGCGGGAAGAGCCGGAAAAGATTGTAACCCACCTCCCCGGACTAATCTGTTACCCATGTCCCTGATCGTTCACGAGTCCCAAGTACTTCCGGATGTGCTTCGCCAGGACGTTGTCAATTTCAGTATGACGCGGCACCGGTTGCTTGAGTCCAGTCTTTGGATTGAAGTAGATGTCATGCCTTGATCCAGGCCGCAGTAGAACACACCCTTCGTGAAGGAGTCCCTTCACGAATTCCTTTCTCTTCATACCGCAAGTGCCTTTTCCTGGTAATTCTTTGGCACATCCTCCATTACCATCATTCGATAGGCGTCACGGAGGTTCTCTTCAAGTTCCTTCAATGTTCTTCCCTGAGTCATGATTTCAGGGTGCTCCTTCAGCTTTCCCAACCAGAACTTGCCGCGCTTCCAGTAGATCATCTTCAATTCCGTTGTCATTTCTGCCTCCTATCGTTCTTTATCTTCTCTTGAGCCCCAACTAGAAATGGACAGAATTACCTAATACCGTAAACATTGCGGCCTGCTGCAGCCTATTTCGCTGTCAACACATCGAGCTTCGGATCGTAATCCCCCATTCGTTCCAAGGAAGCACGAGCTACAGGTAGTGGCCGGGACCGTAGTCGCGGCGCGGCACCGCCTGGCGCAGGTGCTTGCCGACCTCGGCGTATTCCCGCTCCATGGCCTCGGAG
>Ga0184615_10001328_pt1 | contig 13416 bp, 9 predicted proteins | sample PLM4_65_coex_FD_133134 | JGI IMG/M metagenome (GOLD analysis project Ga0184615, IMG submission 133134) | Groundwater sediment microbial communities from an aquifer in East River, Colorado, USA - PLM4_65_coex | ecosystem: Environmental > Terrestrial > Soil > Riparian zone | place: USA: East... | reverse complement strand
GAAGGACTCGTGCTCCATCACGTGGCACCAGTGGCAGGCGCTGTAGCCGATCGAGATGAGCAGCGGCTTGTCGCTGAGCCGCGCCTGCTCGAGCGCCTCCGGTCCCCAGGGAAACCAGTCGACGGGGTTGTGCATGTGCTGCCGCAGATAGGCGCTCGACTCGGCGGCGAGGCGGTTGTGGGGCGGCGCGTCGGCGGTCGGGCTCACGGGGGCTCCTGGCTCTCGAACGGTGCCCCAGCCTACCGGACCGGATGCGACTTGCCCCCCGCTACACTCGGCCCGTGATCGACATCGTCCTGCATCCCGGCCGCGACCGCTCGCTGCGCCGACGGCATCCCTGGGTGCTCTCGGGCGCGGTGGCGTCTGTACAGGGAGAGCCCGCGCCGGGAGCCTTCGCCCGCGTGCTGGCGGCCGAGGGCGAGGTGCTCGGCTTCGGCCACTACTCGCCGCATTCGGCGCTGCGCGTGCGCATGCTCGCCTTCGAGAAGGACCTCGTCGAGGAGGGGCTGCTGGAAGCGCGCATCGCCGATGCGGTCGCGCGCCGCGCGGCGAGCCCGCTCCTGCTCGACACCGATGCGGTGCGGCTGGTGAACGCCGAGGGGGACGCCCTCCCGGGCCTGGTGGCCGACCGCTACGCGGACGCCGTGGTCGTGAAGCTCACGACCGCGGGCATGCTGGTGCGGCGCGAGGCGATCGCCGCCGCGCTGCGCGCGGCGACCGGCGCCGCGATCGGCTTCGAGCGCGCGGACCCGGTGGCGGCCCGCAAGGAAGGACTGCCCGCTCGCCAGGGCCCCCTCTGGGGCGAGCCGCCGCTCGCGCCGGTGTGGATCCGCGAGCGCGGACGGCGCTACCGGGTCGATCTGGCCGAGGGACAGAAGACCGGCTTCTACCTGGATCAGCGCGATGCGCGAGACCTGGTGCAGCGGCTGGCGGCGGGCCGGCGGGTGCTCGACCTGTTCTGTTACACGGGCGGCTTCGGCGTCGCCGCCGCGCGCGGCGGCGCCCAGCGTCTCACGCTGGTCGATTCCTCGGGCCCCGCGCTCGCGCTCGCGCGGGAGAATCTCGCGGCGAACGCGGCCGCGGCGCCGGCGCGGCTCGAGCAGGCCGACGCCTTCGAGTTCCTGCGCGCGGACGACGCGGGCTACGACCTCCTGGTCCTGGATCCGCCGCCGATGGCGCGGGCCGAGCGCGACGTCGCGCGCGCGGCGCGCGCCTACAAGGATTTGTTTCGAAACGCGCTGAGGCGCTCGGCGCCGCGCGCGTGCCTGTTCGTCTTCGCCTGCTCGCACCACATCAGCGCCGAGAAGCTGCGCCAGATCGTTTTTGGCGCCTCGCTCGAGGCCGGTCGCAGCCTGCGCGTGCTGGCCACGCTCGGCGCCGCGCCCGATCACGTCGTCTCGCTCGACCACCCGGAGGGCGCCTATCTCTCCGGCCTGCTGCTCGAGGCGTGAGCGGGATCGCGGAAGCGCGCGCGCGCGCCGCGCGCTTCGTCGCGGAGTGGGGCGACGACTCGGCGCTCCGGCGCGCGTCGGTGCTGGTCGGCGCCGAGCCGCTCGGCAGCGCCCAGCGGGCGCTCGAGAGCTGGGCCGAGCGGACCGGCGTGTTTCGAGCGCGAGGGGGCGTGGATCCCCTCGCGGCGCTCCCCGTGCTCGGCGGGCTGGCGGACCTGCGCGCCCTCGACTCGGCGCTCGGCCTCCGGATCGCGGAAGCGCTGGCAGAGGTGCAGGCCGAGGACGGATCCTTCGGCGCAGCGGGCAGTGACGTGGAGGAGCGCGTGTTCACGACGGGCCGCCTCGCGGCCGTTCTTTCGGGCCTGCGCTCGGTGCGAAAGCGCCTGCTCGACCGCGCAGCGGACTACCTGGCCGCGCATTTCACGCCGGAGCGCGTGGGGGGGTTCGCCTGGCGCCCGCTCGCCGCCTACACGCCCCTCTTCACGAACGTCGAGCACGAGCGCGGCGACGACGTGCTCCAGTGGTGCGGCCGCGAGCTCGAGCGCGGATTCCGGGCCAAACGATTCGACGCCGTGCAGACGGCACGGATCTGGGTCGACTGCGGAGCCGCGGCGCTCCCCGGCGCGAAGGTCACCGCGGGCGAGATCGTTCTCGCGCTGCTGGCCGAGCAGGCCAGCGACGGAAGCTGGCCGATCCCGGGCGGGGGCGACCCCGCCCTGCGCGTGCTTCACGCCCTCGACGGGCTCACCGCCCTGGTGCGCCTGGCCTGAGTGAACGCCGCTCGCCTGCGGCTCGCTGCGCGCTCCGCTTGCTGAACCCTTTTCCAGGGCCGGTCGGTATGGCAGCCTAGGCTCCCCTTCCTCGGAGCTTCTCGATGCTCAACCTGGCCGCGATCCACGAAGCGATCGCCGCGGAGATCCCGGAGCGCGAGTGCCTGGTCTTTCGTGACCGCCGGCTCACCTGGGCCCAGTTCACGGATCGCACGCGGCGACTCGCGGACGTGTTGCGGGACGCGGGGTTGGGCTGCAGGACGCCGCGCAGCGAGCTGCGCAACTGGGAGTCCGGGCAGTCGCACGTCGCGCTCTATCTCTACAACGGAAACGAGTATCTCGAGGGGATGCTGGGCGCGTTCAAGGCGCGCTGCGTCCCCTTGAACGTGAACTACCGCTACGTCGACGAGGAGCTCGAGTACCTCTTCGACAACTCCGACGCATGCGCGATCGTCTTCCACGCGAGCTTCGCGCCGATCCTCGCGCGCATCCGCAGCCGCCTTCCGAAGCTGCGGCTCTGGCTACAGGTGGAGGACGGCTCCGGCGAGGCGCTGCTGCCCGGAGCTCTCGACTACGAGCAGGCGCTCGCCGCCGCCGAGCCCCGGCCGCCCGGCCCCGACCTCTCGCCCGACGACCTCTACATGCTCTACACGGGCGGCACCACCGGCATGCCCAAGGGCGTGCTCTGGCGGCACGAAGACATCCTGCGCGCCGCGCTCTACACCGGCGACCCCGGCTCGCTCGAGCAGATCGTCCTGCGCGCGAAGGCGGGCGGGATCCGGTCGCTCCCGGCTCCTCCCTTCATGCACGGCGCGGCGCACTGGGTGGCCTTCAACATGTGGCACGTCGGGGGCACGATCGTGGTGCAGAGCCAGCCGCGCCACCTCGACCCGCACGACATCTGGTCGACGATCGAGCGCGAGAAGGTCAACGCCCTCACGATCGTGGGCGATGCCTTCGGCCGGCCGCTCGCGGATCAGCTGCGCAAGCACCGCTACGATCTCTCCGCCTTCAAGCTGCTCACCTCGGGCGGAGCGATCCTGACCGCGGCACTCAAGCAGGAGTTCCTCGAGCTGCTCCCCGAGGTGCGCATCCTCGACGCCCTGGGCTCCTCCGAGAGCGGTGCGCAGGCGATGCAGTTCAGCGTGTCCGGGAGTCGCGTCAGCACGGGAGACTTCGCGCTGGCGCCCGGCAACGTCGTACTGAAGGCCGACCTCTCGGGGCTGCTCGAGGCCGGCTCCTCCGAGCAGGGCTGGCTGGCCCGCAGTGGCGCCGTGCCGCTCGGCTACTACCAGGACGAGGCGAAGACCGCGAAGACGTTCCCGGTGGTGGGCGGCGTGCGCTACTCGGTCCCGGGCGACCGCGCCGGCCTCGACGAGAAGGGAATGCTGCGCCTGTTCGGGCGCGACTCGGTCACCATCAACTCGGGCGGAGAGAAGATCTACGCCGAGGAGGTCGAGCACGCCCTCAAGCACCACCCGTCGGTGTACGACGCCGTGGTCGTGGGTACGCCGCACGAGCGCTGGGGCCAGCAGGTGACGGCGCTCGTGCAGCTGCGCCAGGGCGAGCGGCCCTCCGAGGCCCAGCTCTGCGAGGCGGCGGGCGCACACATCGCCGGCTACAAGCTTCCCAGGATTTTCGTCTTCGTCGACGAGATCGTGCGTTCGCCGAGCGGCAAGGCCGACTACCGCTGGGCGAAGGCCACCGCGCTCGCGAGACTCACCCCGCCGCGGCCGTGAGCTGCTTCCGGAAGGCTTCGATCCGCTTCGCGTTGGCGCCCATGTCGCCGCGGCCGACCCGCGACTTCGAACGCACGTCGATCACGGTCGTCGCTCCGTCGACGCGCGAGCGCACCGCGATGTCGTCGACGAAGCGGAAGATGCGCGAGGTCGCGGTCGCCTCCATCGTGCCGTCGATCGGGTTGCTGATGGTGATCACCCAGCCGAGGGACTCCGCGGCGCGCACACACTGCTGGAAGGCGTCGGGCCGGCTCATCGCGAGGCGGATCGGCGCGAGGGCCGGGTAGCCGGCGCGCTGCTTCGCAGCGAATTCGACCGGATACGAGAGATCCCGCCCTTGGTTGCCCGGGAGCTGCCCGGCGAACACGAAGATCGGCGGGTCGTCGGGGTCGGTGGTGATGTCGTTGATGGCGGGCAGACCGCGCGCCGAGCCCGCCGAGCCCGCGATCAGCACGAGGATCACGGCGCCGAGCACCGCGCCGCGCACCGCGCGGCCTCGTCCCTCGCGGCCCGTGGTGGCGCGCGTGCGCCACAAGCCGATCGCCCCGAGCACCAGGGCAAGCAGCCCGCAGAGGCCGCCGAGCAGGAAGAGCCGGAAGCCCACGAAGGGCGAGAGGGCGCCGAGCTGGATCGCGAGCGGGCCGGCGACGAGCGCGAGCACGCCGGCGACGCCGAGATGCGACGCGAGCGTCGCGACGCGGGACGGGGTTTCCAACGCAATTTCCTCCGGTGGTGCGGGTGGTGCAGCATATCATGGGGAGCCGCTGGGAGCCGTGATAAACTGACGCGGGACGGCAGCGAGGTGCAGCGAAATTGCCGCACGGTCTTCGGGGTCGAGCCGCTCGGGTGCCGGGACGACCGCGGCCCGCGCGCTGGCTCGGCGCGCTGCTGGGCCTGATCCTGGCCGCCTGCTCGGACGCTGAGACGCGCGAGGTCGCGATCGCGGTGGCCAGCTCACCCGTCGTGGCGTCCGCCGCGATGCAGGGGCCTACGCTGACGGCGCTCCCCCCGCTGCGCACGAGCGTTCCCGGGGCACGCGCGATCGATGTCTCGCGCGACGAGTGGTTGCGCCTCGAATTCGAACACGATCTCGGCGGAGGTGCCGAGAGCGGTGTGGCGCTCTTCTGCGACGGTGAGCCACTCGGCGCCAGCGTCTGGCCGCTCGGCGCGCGCGGGCTCGTCGTGAACCCCGAGCCTGCGCTCCCGGCCGCCGCCGCCTGCGAGCTGCGCTGGCTCGGTGAAGACGGACCGCAGCGACTCTCGTTCGCGACGGCGGGCGCGGGCATCCCCGCTTTCGTGCACTACGACCGGCGCGATCGCCGCGCGACCGCCCCGTTTCCCGATGACTTCTGGCTGCGCGCCGAGAGCGGCGGCGACGAGAGCGAGCGGCTCGCGATCGATCTCAGCGGCTTCCGCGAGCCCTCGCAGTCGCTGGTCTCGGCCTTCGTCGCTGGCGCGCAGGGCCTCGACGGCTTCAGCCCGATCGCGCACCTGACCCTCGAGCTCTCCGACGCCCCCGACGTCTCTTCGCTTCCGCACACGCCGTCAGAGTCGCTCGATCCGCTCGCGTCCGTCGGCTTGTTCGACCTGACGCCGGGTTCGCCGAGCTTCGGTGCGCGCGTGCCGTTCCGGCTCGAGGCGCGCAGCGATGCGATGGGATCGCGTGCGCCGAGCCACGCGCTCCTGCTCTTTCCCTCGCAGTCGCTCACACCGGGCGGACGCTACGGGCTCGTCGTCACGCGGCGCGCGCGGGTCGCGGCGGCGCGTCCGTTCGAGCCGTCGCCGTTCTTCGCGAGGGCCCTCACACCGCGGCCCAGCGCGGGTGAGGATCCGTCGATCACGCGGATTCGCGCGCTCGCGTACGAAGTGCTGGCCGCGATCGCGATCGCCGCGCGGCCGCCGATCCCGCGCGAAGACGTGGCGCTCGCGGTCCGCATCAGCGTGCGCTCGACGCGGGAGATCCCGAGCGATCTGCTCGCGATCCGTCATGAGATCTTCGCGGCGCCGCCGCCGGCAATCTCGATCGAGCGCGTGGAGGCCGAGAGCTTTGATGCGACCCTGGCGGGAAGCGAGGTAGCGGCGATCGTCACGGGCACCTGGCAGGCGCCGGACTTCCGCGATGGGGAGGGGAATCTCTCGCGCGACCCCGTGAGCGGCCGCCCGGTGCGAACGCGCACGCGGCCGGTCGGTTTCGTCCTCGCCTTGCCGAGCCAGGCGCAACGGGGTCCCGTCCCGGTGACGATCTACCAGCACGGCAATCCCGGCAGCGCCGAGGAGGAGGTGGTGGAGCATGCGCGCCGCTCGCTCGCGGCCGCGGGCTTCGCCGTGATCGGCTTCACCGACATCGTGAACCGCGAGGTCAGCCCGCCGGGCACGGACGCCGAGCAGCGCGCCCAGCTCCAGGTGACCGATCTGCTGCTGCACCTGCTCTGGCACCAGCGCGCGCCCGACTGCTGGGTCGAGACCAACGCCGAGCAGATCGCCTTCCTGCGCGCGATCGGCGAGCTCGCGCGCCTGCCGCGCTTCGAGCTGCCCGCGACGGGGAGCTCCCCCGCGCGCGAGCTCTTCGGGATCGACGCCGCCCAGCCGCTCACGATCGAGGGCGTCTCCGAGGGCGCGAACCTCGCGACTTCGCTGCTGCCCTACGCCCCCGAGATCCGTGCGGCAGTGCTGATCGCCGGCGGGCGCCGCTACAGCGAGGTGCTGATCCACCAGCAGGGGCGCGTCTTCCTCGACCAGCTCGCGCACCTCGGCTTCGACGACCTTCGCTCCACCGACGTCTGGGTCGCGCTCTCGCTGTTCCAGACGCTCCTCGATCCCCAGGACCCGCACGTGCACGCGCCGTTCCTCTGGCGTGAGCGGCTCGCGCTTCCCGGCTCCAGCCGGCGCGCGAGCGTGCTGGTGGTGGAAGGCATCGGGGACGGCTTCGTGCCGAACCATGCGACGGAATCGCTCGCGGTGGCGCTCGGCGGGGTGGCGGTCGTGGAGCCGGGTCGCGCGTCGCTGCCGGGCCTCGAGCTCGCGCGCCCGCCGCTCGCCGGCAACATCGACGCCGAAACGACCGGCGCGCTCGTGCAGTGGACGCCCCTCGGCGTTCCCGGCTTCGCCCCCACACCCGGCTGCTCCGAACCGCTCGCGGGGCCGATCGCGTGGGAGGGACACTACTGTGCGCAGAGCGCGCCGGAATCCAACCGCCAGCGCGCCGCCTTCCTCAAGTCGGCGCTGAGCGGCGGTGCGCCCGTAGTCGTGGACCCGCTCGGAGACTGAAGAAGGGGTGGCGATGGAGACGGTCCGATCCGAGCAACGCGGCGCCGTGGCGGTGATCACACTGGCCCGGCCGAAGGCGCTCAACGCCCTCGATCGCGCCACGCTCGAGGCGCTCTCCGCGCGCTGCGCCGAGCTGGCCGCGCGCCGCGACCTGCGCGCGGTGGTGGTGACGGGCGAGGGGCGTGCGTTCGCCGCGGGGGCCGACATCGCCGAGATGCGCGCGCACGGGCCGCTCGAGGCCGAAGCCTTCAGCCGGCTGGGCCACGCCGCGTTCGCCGCGCTGGAGGCGCTCCCGGTGCCCACCATCGCCGCCGTGAACGGCTACGCGCTCGGCGGCGGCTGCGAGCTCGCCTGCGCCTGCGACTGGATCTACGCGTCGAGCAAGGCGCGCTTCGGGCAGCCCGAGGTGAACCTCGGAATCATCCCGGGCTTCGGCGGGACCAGCCGGCTGCTCCGCCGGGTGGGCGTGGCCTGGGCGAAGGAGCTCGTGCTGACGGGCGAGCCGATCGACGCCGAGACCGCCCTGCGCATCGGCCTCGCGAACCGCGTCTTCCCGCCCGAGGAGCTGCTCGCCGCCGCCGTGCGGGCGGGGGAGACGATCGCGGCCAAGGGCCCCCTCGCCGTGGCCCAGGCGAAACGGATCTTGCAGGAGGGCCAGGACGCGGACCAGCGCACCGCCCACGCGCTCGAACAAGCCGGGTTCGGCTTCGTCGCCGCGAGCCGCGACCGCTCCGAGGGAATGGACGCCTTCCTCGCAAAACGCGACCCGAAGTTCGAGGGGCGCTAAGCGGGCGCAAGCCCGCGCGCAGCGAGCCGCAGGCGAGCGAAGTTCATTGAGCTAGGGGTTCGGGACCGGCCCAGGCGAGCCTCCCCGCTGGATCCGGAAGATCAGCGCGCGGCCCACGAGCTCGGGCTCTCCGTAGCGCCCTCGAAAGTACTCGGCGAACTGCAGGTCGAGGGGCGTCCGGTCCGAGAGCACGATCGTGTCGATTCCGTTGCGCTCGATCACCCCGTCCGCCGCCTCCAGCGCTTTAGCGCGCCACGCGACGATCTGGATGCTGTAGACCGGTCGCTCGAGGAACACCGAATAGTGAGACCCGACGACCGCGCCCAGGCGCGCGTCGGGGCCGACCGCGCCTTCCACCGCCCGGCTGAGCTCGCCGAACTCCCGATACTGGCGCTCGATCAAGTCCCAATAGCGGCGCGGCGAGTAGTCGATCCCGATCAGGACGAGGAGCGCGGCGGCCGCCACGCCAGCTCCGACCCGCGGGCCCGCGCCGCGAGCCACCCGTCCCCGCACCCCCTCGACCGCCGCCGGAAGCGTAAGAAGGAAGAGGGGAAGCACCAGCCGCGGGGCGAAAGCGAAGTACGTCGCGATCACGGCCAGCATGCCCGCCACGAAGAATTCTGCTGGCTCGCGGCGTTTCACGAGCAGGACCAGCGAGGATCCGAGCAGCAGCAGCGCGACCGCCGACCTCGCGCTGCCGAATTCGCCTTCCGGCTCGTTTTTCGTGAACACCTCGTCCCGCATCCGGCTTCCCAGCACGTACGCGATCTGGCGAGTGCGCAGCGGAACCCGCTCGAGGACCGCGCTCCAGGGCAGCAGCGGCGACTTCGGATCCGCTGGGTCGGCGTGCCAGTTCGCCACGCCGTAGGAGTAGAGAAGGGTCTGCTCGGCGGGGCTCGGCGCGGGATGCAGGCGGTTGCGAATCGTCCACGGAACCAATGCGAACACGGCGACGCCGGCGAAGAGCAGCAGCCGCTGGGCGGCGAGCGATGCCGTCCAGTTCGCGGCGCCGGGCGCTCTTCGGCGCAGCAGTCGGGAGAGCAGGATGGCCGGGACGAGCAGGATCGTGCTCATCCGGACGTACGCCGAGAGACCGATCGAGAGACCCAGCAGGGTTTCGCGCTGCCAGGATGGCCTGGCGCTCGCCCAACGCTCGACGAGCAGACACAGCAGCAGGAGGGTCGTCCCGGGGACGTCCGACATCACCTGGGTCGAAAGCCGCTGATAGTTCGGGTTGAGCCAGACCGCCGCGGCGGTCAGCAGCGCGAGCCCGAATCCCAGCCGGGGCCGCGCGAGCCCGAAGAGCAGCAGCACGCCGGCGGCGCCGAAGCAGGCGACGAAAAGGTTGATGGCGAAGAAGTCGTGCTTCAAGCCGGCCAGGAAGGGGACGATCAGCAGCGGGAAGCCCGGCGGCCGGACCTGGAAGGGCTCGCCGAGGTAGCGGTAGCCCTCGCCGGCGGCGAGCGATCGCGCCGTGACGATGAAGACCGAGCCGTCGACGGTCATGTCGTACCACGGATGCACGAAGACGAAGAGGCTCGCGAAGAGACACGCGACGAAGACGGCAAAAAGGGCCCGTTGAACCACGCTATCGCTCGACGTAGCCGAGCGCGCGGAGCTGCTCGAGCAGCTCCGGGTCGGGGGGCGTCGTTGCCGGCAATCGACCGTCGTGCAGCGCGGAGCCCTTGCTGCGCTGCGCGTCCAGCGTCAGCTGGAGCGCGGCGGCGAGCGGCTCCGTCACCTCCGGGTGTTGGGCGGAGACGTCGCTCAGCTCGTACCGATCCGCGCTGCGGTCGAAGAGCTGATGGCGCACGCCGCCATCCCGCTGCTCGACCCGGAAGAACTTCCAGCGATCGGTGGTCAGCGCGTAGCGCTGCTCGCTCGCGTCGCGCTCGCGGCCGGTGTCCTGGGAGAAGACGGGGAGCGAGCGCGCGCCGGGGGCGAGCACATCACGCCCGCTCGCCTGGGACAGCAGCGCCCCGAGCGGTGACGCGGGGAGACGCCCGAGCAGGGTCGGGATCACGTCGACCGAGGTCACGAGCGTGTCGACCCGGCGCGGCGTCTCACCTGGGATCCGCATCAGCAGCGGCGCGTGGAGCTGCTCGTCCCAGGTCCCGCCATGCGCCGCCTCGCCGTGCTGACCGAGACCCTCGCCATGGTCGCCGGCGATCACGACCACGGTCTGTCCCCAATCCGGCCGCGCTTCGAGCGCGGCGAGCAGGCGCGCGAGCTGGTCGTCCTGGAAGCGAAGCTCGCCATCGTAGAGGTTGATCGAGACGCGCGTCTCCTCCGTCTGGCTTGGAAGCGGCCGGAAGATCGTGCGCGGAATCCTCTTCGCTGCGATCGCGGCTTCGAGCTCGCGGCTGTTCGAGAACATCGTCGCGTAGGCCGGCGGCGGTGCGTAGGGCCAATGCGCGTCGAAGTAGTGAACCCACAGAAAAAACGGGCCTGGGGGCGTGCTCTCGAGCCAAGCAACCGCGGCGCGGGTAGTCGCCTCGGCGTCGCGCTGCTCGCCTTCTGGCTCGTCGAAGCGCTCGAATCCGGTCTCGATCCCGCTCCCGCGCTTGAGCACGGCCGTGCTCACGAACGCGGCCGTTCGCCAGCCCGCCGCGCTCGCCACGTCCGCGAAGCTGCGGAGCCGCGCGCTCGGCACGAAGCGGCTCCCGCCCTGCGTGCTGTTCGCCAGCACCCCGTGTTCGAGGGGCTGCGTCGAAGTGAAAAGCGAGGTGTGCGTCGGAAGCGTCGTCGCCATCGGGACGATGCTGCGCTCGAAGACGATCGCCTGCCGGCCGAACGCATCCAGCGCGGGGGAGGTGTCGCGGAAGTAGCCATAGAGCCCGAGGTGATCCGCCCGCGTCGTGTCGAGCGTCACGAACACGAAATTCGGCTCGGGCGCGCCCCGCCCACAGGCCCAGAGGGCGAGCGCGAGGCCGAACGCGATCCGCGCTGCCGCCCCCATCATCTCGGACCTCGACGCCGATCGATCACCGCACGCCTCCGCGACTGGACCCGCGTGGTTTACCACGGTGTCGCATCGGCTGCCCGCGGGCGGGTGGGCTAGGCTGCGCGATTCCAGCCGCGCGCCTCGAGGACGGCAACCCCATGCTCCGCCCGCTCCGCGATCAGGCCTCGCGAGCGATCCGGCTACTGCTGGCGATCGCGGCCTTCACCGTTGGCTGCGGCGAGCCTCCGGAGCCCCGGAATCTCCTGCTGATCTCGCTCGACACGCTGCGCGCCGATCACCTCGGATGTTACGGCTACGAGCGCCCGACTTCGCCGTTCCTGGATCGACTCGCCTCCCAGGGCGTTCTCTTCGAGCAGGCCTACGCGACGTCGCCCTGGACGCTCCCGTCCCACGCCTCCTTGTTCACCGGCCTCTACCCGAGCCAGCACGGCGCGATGACCGAAGAGCTCTCGCTGCCGACCGATCTGCCGACGCTGGCAGAAGTGCTGCGCGGGCGGGATTTCGCCACGGCGGGATTCGTGAGCGGGATCTTCCTGGGATCGCGCTACGGCCTCGGCCGCGGCTTCGAGCGCTACGTCGCCATCCCGACGCGGGCGGAGAGCGGTGGCTCGGCCACCACGCTCAGCGCGACCGATCGCGTGAGCGCTGGCGGCCTGGAGTGGCTCGCGGCTCAGCAAGGGCGTCCCTTCTTCCTGTTCCTTCACTACTTCGACATCCACGCCGATTACCGCCCCGAGCCGCGCTTCGCTGGGCTGTTTGGCAAGCCCTATCACGGGCCGGCGGATGGTTCGGCGCGCCAGCTCCGCGCGTTCCTCCGCGGGCTGATCGCCTTCGACGCAGACGATCGCGCGCATCTGGTCGATCTCTACGACGCGGAGATCCGCCAGCTCGATCTGGGCCTCGAGGAGCTCTTCGCAAAGCTGCGCGAGCGCGGCGCGCTCGATCAGACCGTCGTGGTCGTGACCGCCGATCACGGAGAGGAGTTCTTCGACCACGGCGGCGTGGTCCACGCCCGAACCCAGTATCAGGAGATGCTCCGCGTGCCGATGATCATCCTGGGTCCCGGAATCCCGCGCGGGCTGCGCAGCCACCAGCCGGTCTCGCTCGTCGACCTGGCGCCGACGTTGCTCACGCTGCTCGGTGCTGAGGTGCCGCCCGCCGTCTCTGGCCGGGATCTCGCGCCGCTGTGGGAGGGTGGCGGCGATGGCTGGCCGGAGCGGGACCTCTTCGCGGAGGCCAACGGCACCCGCGATGGAGTCAGCCCGCAGCGAGCGGTGTTGCGCGGCCGCTGGAAGCTCATCCTCCACGGGAGCGGAGAACGCGAGCTCTTCGACCTCGTCGAAGATCCGCACGAGCGTGAGAACCGGGCTGCGGCCGAGCCCGAGCGAACGGCGGATCTCGCGAGCCAGCTGACTACCACGCTCGGGACGACGCGCAAAGCGCCGGTGCTGCCGCCGCTCACCCCGACCATGCGCTATCAGCTCGAGGCGCTGGGCTACTTGCGCGAGTGACGAGTCTCCCGTCGCTAGCATCGCTCGCAGTTCCGGAGCTATAAAAGCGACTTGCGGACGACGATCCTCGCTTTCGCATCGGCGTTTGCGCTGGCGTGCGGCGAAGGCGAGCCCAGGGTCGCCCCCGATCCCCTCAGCTTCGTGCACGGCGAGGGTCTCGAGTTCACCGAGCCTGACCTCGCGGCCTCGCCGGGCGGCGAGCTGGCGTTGGTCTTTCTCGCCTTCGACGGCGTGCGAGATCGCGTGATGGCCTCGCTCCACAATGGCGTGGCGTGGAGTGAGCCCGTGTCGGTGAGCCCCGAAGGCGCGCACTTTGCTCCCCGGGTGACGGCCGACCCGAGCGGGGGCTTCCTGGTGGTGTGGTCGGCGTGGGACGGCGCCCAGGCCGACGTCTTCGCGGCCCGGTTGGTGGGTGCCAGGGTGGAGGGCCTCGAGCAGATCAGCGCGGGACCGGGCCCGAACCTGGCGCCCTGCGCGGCAGGGGGGCCCAACGGATCATTGTGGGTGGCCTGGCAAGCGCGGCGGGGTAGACACTTCGACGTGTTGGCCCGACGCCGTCAGGCCGGACGCTTCGGGCCCGAGATCCTCGTCAGCGACGATCCCGAGAGCGACATCCTGCCGGCGCTGGGAATTGCGCGCGACGGGGCGGTGTGGGCTGCCTGGACCTCGTGGCGGGACGGGCATTACGCGGACGGCAACTACGAGATCTACGCCAGACGCCTCGATTCGCCCTCGGCTCCGCGTCGGGTCTCGACTTCTCCTCGCAGCGACATGCTGCCGGCCTTCGTGCAGCTGCCGGAGGGTCTCGCGCTGGTCTGGACCGAGTCGAACTTCCGGCCGGCCGCCGTCGCGGACATCGCTGCCGTCGCCTACGACCAATGGAACGACAAGAGCTATCGGGTGGCGCGGATCGAGGGCGACCAGGT
>Ga0184615_10001327_pt1 | contig 13417 bp, 8 predicted proteins | sample PLM4_65_coex_FD_133134 | JGI IMG/M metagenome (GOLD analysis project Ga0184615, IMG submission 133134) | Groundwater sediment microbial communities from an aquifer in East River, Colorado, USA - PLM4_65_coex | ecosystem: Environmental > Terrestrial > Soil > Riparian zone | place: USA: East... | reverse complement strand
TGCCCACCCGCTCCAAGGCGGCGGGGCCGCAGGCCTCGGCCAGCCGGGCGGCGATGGCGCTGTCGTCGCGGAGCCAATTCTTGAGCGGAATCGAGAGGCCAAGCTTGTCCTTGCGGTGATTGATGACGTCGGGAAGCACTCCCTCCATCGCGATCCGGAAGAGCCGCTTGGTCCGCTCGATGCCCTCGAGCTTGAGCCGGGACGGGATCCGCGCGCCGAGCTCGATGAGGTCGCGGTCGAGGAAGGGTGACCGCAGCTCGATGCCGAACGAGCGCAGCAGCCGGGCACGGTTGGCGAAGCCGGGTACCATGGTGGTGTAGTCGTTGTAGATGCACGGCGTGACCTCGTCGTCCGGCCCGTCGTAGCCCTCGAATCCTTTGCGGATGCACTCGAACGGATCCTCCTCCCGGACCGCCGCGGCTACCTCGGGTACGAGGAGGTCGCCCAGCTCGGCGGGAGCGTAGTACGCCTTCCACCGGTAGTGCTTGAGGCTGCGCGAGAAAGCCTCGGGCGGCAGGAGGCGCTTCAGGATCACGCGGAGGTCGCGCTTGCGGTCGGAATCCGGCAGCGACCCCGCGAACCGACGGAGGGCCCGGTTGACCAGCCCCGGCACCGGAATCTTCTCGTACAGGCCCACCACCCGCTGAGCAGCGTAGACCGGGTGGCTGGCCCAGATCTCGTCTCCTCCCGTTCCCGTGAGGACGAAATCGACCTGACCCTCCGCCGACCGCGCCAGCACCCAGGTGGCCACCTCGAGACCGAGATCGCAGAACGGGACGTCCATCGCCGACACCACCTGGTCGATCTCGAGCGCGTCGTCGGCGCCGAAGAGCACCTCGGTGTGCTCGGTCCCGCCGGCCTCCGCCATCGCCCGGGCGAACACCGACTCGTCGAACGACGCGGAGGCGCAGCGGTAGGAGTAGCTCCGGATGGCGCCGGCCTCGTGCCTGCGGAGGAAGGTCAAGATGGAGCTCGAGTCCATCCCGCCCGAAACGAAGATGCCCGGGCGCAGGCCGCCGATACGGCGCACCACGGCGGTCTCGAGCAGCGTCCGGAATTGTTCGGCGATCGCCCGCTCGTCGGTCAGGTAGGGTCCGCCGAACGACAGGCGATGCCACCGCCCGCGCTCGACGACGGCGCCGCCGGGCTCGGTGACGATCTCGCCTCCGGCGGGAACCTGCCGGACGCCCAGGTCGAGCGTCGCATCGCTCGGCACGTAGCAGTAGGTGAGGTACTCCGCCAGGCCCCGCGGGCTGATGCCGCCCCGCAAGAGCCCGGAGGCCCGCAGATCGCGCACCCTCGACGCGAACACCAAGTTGGGCCCGGCCTCCGCGTAGTACAGCGGCTCGGCGCCGACCCGGTCGCGCACCAGATGCAAACGGCGCCGCTTCCCGTCGAACCATGCGATCGCGAACGATCCGTCGACCTCGGCCAGACAGCCGAGCCCGCGAGCGGTGAGTCGGGCCAGCAGGTCGGCGGCCAGCGAAGCAGGGCCGTCCGACGCGCGCATTGCGGTATCGCTGAAGAGGTGCCCCGACAGGGCCAGCCAGGAGCCCGACGCGGGGTCGCTGGCCAGTCGCTGCTCCGAATCCAGCGCCTTTACCCCCCATGGGGTGACGGCGGCCACGACCCCGTCGCATCCGACCCATTCCACAGCCCGCTCACCGCCGGCTTCCCGCCCGGCGATGAGCCGGGATCTGTCAGCAGCGACGGGGCCCGTGGCGCCGACCAGCACGAAAGCCTCCCGAGGTTAGTGTCGAGCGGGCGTGAACCGCTGCATGGCGTCCCACACCCGTTGGAATCCGTCCGCGATGCCGACGGCGGGAGCGAACCCGAGCTCGCGTCGCGCCCGCGCGGTGTCGAAGGCGTTCTGGTTGGTGAAGAAGGCCAGCGTGCGGCGGGAGATCGGGGGCGCGGCGCCGACGATTCGGCACCCGATCTCCACGCCGAGACCCGCCGCATAACCCAGTGCGAGCGGCACCCGGAGCCGCGTCCTGCCGCCGGTGACGCGTTCCGCCGCGGCCACCAGCTCGCGCGAGGTCAGCGACGCCGGCCCCGCCAGAATGTAGGTGCGCCCGAAGGAGTGGGGCTGCAGCAGAATCTGCGCCACGCCGGCCACGTAGTCGTCGATGAAGATCGGATGCCGTTGGTTGCGGCCGGCGCCGAACATGATGAAGCGGCCGCGGGCAACCGCACCGAGGATCCGCTCGGTGCGCGGATCCCCCGGCCCGTAGACCCAGGCGGGCCGCACGATGGTGACGCCCAACGGCGCCGCCTCCGGAAGAAAGGCGACGACCTCCGCCTCACCCGCCGCCTTGGTCTTCTCATACAGGTTCTCGGGGGCGAGCGGCGAGTTCTCGTCGCCCGGCACCGAGGCGAGCGAGCCGTGCACCCCGACGCTGCTGGTGTGCACGAAGTGCGTGACGCCTGCCGCGCGGGACGCCTCGAGCAACGGCCGGAGGCTCCTGACGTTGGTCTCCCAGTAGACGCTCTCGGGCAGATCCACCTGGAGATGAGCGCTCGCGAGGTGTACGACCGCGTCAATCCCATCCAACGCCGGACGCCATTGATCCGTTGCGCGGATGTCGGCCGTGACGACATCAACGTCCTGCGGAAGAGGTTGCGCCGGCGGCGTGAGGTCGAGGGCGGTGACCTTCCACCCGCGTTCGCGAAGGCCGACCACAACTGCGCGCCCGATGAACCCCTGGGCGCCGGTGACGAGCACTCTCATCGCCGGCCGCTCACCGGGACGGCTTCTCGCCGACCACCGCGACGGCATACCCGGTGGTGAACGGCGCGGCGAGGACGTCGAGCGACGAGACCGCGCGGCAGATCGGATAGATCGCCCCGTAGAGCTTGAGGGTCTTCTCGACCTTGCGTACCTGGTCGGCCGACGAAGGCGCGATGGGGCCGGTTTTCCGGCGGCTGAGGAGCTTGACGTACGCCAGGTTGATGCCGAGCTCGATCATCTCGGTGGGGAATTGGGAGTAACTGCCCGACGCGCCGGCCCGGAAGCCGGCGTCGGTGAGCATCCGGCTCAGCTCGGCGATCGTGTAGCCCACCCGCACGTGACCGTAGGCGTCCTTCGTCATCCCGACGAGGTCCTTGATCCTGACCGCGAGCTTTCGCAGATCGCCGTTGGGCGTGGTCAGGATGGCGCGGCCGCCCGGGCGCACGATGCGGAATAGCTCCTGGTTGAGCGGCGCCGTCTCGACCAGGTGCTCGTGCACATCGATCACCACCACGGCGTCGAAGGCGGCGTCGGGGAAGTTCAGGCGAGCGGGATCGCAGTGCACCACCGGCTCGCCGAGAAGCTGTTCCATCTCGGGAATCGACGAGGCCTCGCATTCCCCCCAGGTCCAACGCCCGCCGTTCTCGCGGAAGACGTAATTCATGGCCCCATTGTTGTCGCCGTTGGTGAGCAACAGCAGGCGGTCCTCCGGGCCCGGCGGCCCGAGCAGCCGGCTGAGCAGCGCCAGCTTCTGCTTCTTCTTGAGGGTCTTGTCGAACAGTCGCAGCTGCCAGGGGCGCTCGGACGGTGGGAGCGTCGCTCGCGGCATCAGAGGCGATTCCTTTCAACTGGAGTGAACGTCAGCCGGCCCTCGGAGCGCCGCGTCGGCGCGGTCGACCTCGGCTTCGCAGCGCTGCCGGCCCCACGCCAGATGCGAGCCCATCAACTCCGCGCAGCGGCCGAGCGCCTCGCGCCCGGGGTGGCCGCCCACGGAGAGCTCGGTCCTGCGCTGGGCCACGTCGCTCAACCGCTGGGCCATCTCGTGCTCCACGGCAAACACCGCCTCCGCGGCGATGACGGGAGAGCCCTCGCCCAGCTCTCGGCCCAGCTCCGGGTCGCGCCGGACGTACGCCAGGACTTCCCGAGCGGTGGTCCCATAATTCTCCAGGAGATGGCGCATCGAGGCGGGTGAGACGGACGCGGGGCGTTGGGCTTCCTCGAGCTGGAAGAATCGCTCGAGGTCTTCGATCTCACCGCCGTAGAGGGGGGCCTCGGGGGCGCGCCGGCGTTCCGCTCCAGGGCGAAGCTGCGCCTCGACGGCGTCCAGCGCCTTTGCTCCGGTGGCGCGGGCCGTGGTCCACTTGACTCCGACAACCGAGAACAGGCCCTGCGCGCCATCGGCCGAATGATCGTGGATACTGGAGTGCTTGACCAGTTGAACCTCGCCACTTCGTGCGCGGGGCGTCTCCGGAAGCATCCCACCCAGTACGGCCACGACGTCGGCCCGGGTGAGCCCGGCGGCGGGGCACGCTGCGTTGATCTCCGCGAGGAACAGCTCGACATCGGCTTCCGTGACCGCGAACTGGTCTGGATCGCCTCGATAGGGAAGATGCCTGGTGCCGATGAGCGAAAACTGCTTCCACGGCACCACGAAAAACAACCGGTCGCCCTTGTTAAACATGGCGTCGCTGTCGCTGAACGCGGTCGGAACCCTGAATCCCACCGCGTGGCTGGCATGGAGGCGGCGCGTCACCAGGTTGAAGGCCTTCGAGGTATGGAAACGTCTGGTCGCCGAAGCGGCGGGTAACTCTCGGAGCAGCCGATCAACCCATGGACCGGCGGCGTTCACCACCGCGCGAGCCCGTATCTCGAAGCGATCCCCACCCAGCGCGTCCTTCGCCTTCACGCCGAGCACCCGGCCGTCTTTCAACAGGAGCCCGGTGGCCTCGACGTAGTTGGCGCATACGCCGCCGGCCGCCACGGCTGAATGCAGATAGGCGAAAGCCAGGCGCTCGGTGTTGGTCACCTGGCAGTCGTACCAGACCGCCCCTCCGGTGAGTTCTCCCCTCGCGACGTCGAGGCCGGGCACCAGGGCGGCGATCTCGGCACGACCGATGACTCGGCCTCTGGGTATGACCCGGCCGGGGATCACTCCGGCGCTGCGATCGAAGCCGATCACATCGTTCAGAAGAAGGGCCGCGCGCATGACCGGCTTGCTGTGGAGGCCGTGGCCGCGCGTCGGCAGGACGAACGCGATCGGGCGGACGAGATGGGGCGCGATGCGCAGCAGGCGGGCCCGCTCCCGGATCGACTCCCGCATCCGGCCGAAGTCTGCATGCTGCAGGTACCTGAGGCCGCCGTGGATGGTCTTGAGGCTGTTCGACGACGTCGCGCCCACGAAGTCCCCGCGCTCGATGAGGCAGGCCGAGAGCCCGCGCCGCGCTGCCTCGTGGAGGGCACAGATGCCGTGGATTCCTCCGCCGACCACGGCCACGTCGTAGGACGACCGGGAGAGTGAGTGAAGGTCCCTCCTCATGGGGTGCCCGATCCGGCGGGAGTGGTCGCGACCGGCCGCCGGCGCTTCCGTCGCTGCATGGCGATCTGATGGCGGACGAACGGGAGCATCTGCTCCGGCCGGCCGAAGGGTGTCAATCGCGAGGCGGGATCGAGGAGCGCCGCCTTGATGCCCTCCGCCGGCCGGGACAGGTCGATGGCGCCCTCCAGACGGAATCCATAGCTCCCGGCGCGCTCCACCTGCTGTGGAAAGGGGAGCGGATCGGTGCCCCGCAGGACCCGAATGCCACGCAGCGCGGCCTCCCGAAAGTGGCTCGGCGTGGGCCAGAAGAAGGGACGTCCGGCTCCGTCGCCCAGGAAGAAGCCACCGCCCGCGCGCTCGGAGGCGATGACGTCGCTCACCAGCCGCCCGCGGCGGAAGAGCCATTTGCCGGCACCCCACGGAATCACCCGGAGCGCCCCGCAGCGAGCGCCGTCCGCCATGACGTCCGACAAGGACCGTCCGTCCGACGGCATTTCTCTCGTACCGAGCATGAGGACCTCGAGCCCTTCCCGTGCCACCACCTGGCGCCCGGCCAGGATCAGGACCCGGCGGCTCCCGCTTCGGGCGGTGAGCGCGCAGGGATCGGATGTAGCTTCGATCGACCAGGACCCGAGCGTCGCGGGACCATCGGCGGTCGCGGAGCGCTGGCCGGCGAGCCGGCCGAACCAGTCCACTCCCTCCGATTCGGTGAACATCAGCACCCCCAGCGCGGGCCTCCATCCCTGCCGCCGAGCGGACAGCTCGAAGTTGCGCTGGGCCGACTCGAGGAAGGTCGCCGGCGCAAAGCAGTCGTGCAGGTGGACGTGGGCGTCAATCAGAACAGAGACGTCGTCTCCAGTCTCGCCTCGCAAGACGGGCTCCCGGCGGTCAGGTTGGGTTCAGGGTGAGTTGCAGGGGAAAAGTAGCGAGGGGGCGACCCCGGCGTCACCACGCCGAACACGATCCGGGTGAACCGCTCCCGGATCCGCTGCTCGGCGACTGCCAAACATCAGGCATCCCGGAGACGTGTCAACGGGTTAACTTTCCCGTGATGGACCTCCACGACGAGTTCCGCGCGCATCTCGCATCGCTGGCGCTGCCGGGCGGCCGGGTGCTCGTGGCCGTCTCCGGCGGACTCGACTCCGTCGTGCTCCTCGATCTCCTCCATCGCACCGCGGGCCAGACCGGCTTCGAGCTGGTGGTGGCGCACGCCGACCACGGCATTCATCCCGACAGCGCGTCGGTCGCGGCGGGCGTGACCGCGTTCGCCGCCGGCCTTGGTCTTCGTTGTGAGGTCGTCCGGCTCGCGCTCGGCGCCGGGGCGGGGGAGACCTCGGCGCGCGAGGCGCGCTACGCCTGGCTCTACGCCCTGCGTGAGCGCCTCGGCGCCGCTCTTGTCTTCACCGCGCACCATGCCGACGATCAGACCGAAACCGTGCTCATGCGCGCCCTCGAGGGGTCCGGACCGGGCGGGCTCGCCGGAATGCGGGCGGTGAGCGGTGTGTTGGTCCGGCCGCTGCTCCGGTTCCGCCGGGTGGAGCTGGCCCGGTACGCGCGGGAGCGGGGGCTCCCGGTCTGGGTCGATCCGGCGAACAGCGATCCGGCGCACCTGCGCTCCTGGATCCGCGGCGATCTGCTGCCCTCGCTCCGGAGACGCCTCCCGGAAGTGGACACGAGGCTGGTCCGGCTCGGGACCCACGCGGCCCGCGAGCGGGAGGCATGGGACCGTGCCCTCGACCTCCTCCCCGGGTTCGATCCGAGGGGCGAGGACGGGGGAATTTCCGTTGCTGCTGCCCCCCTCGGGGCCTATGATTCAGCTCTGGCCCAGACCGTAGTGATCGCCGCCGCGAGGCGTGCGGGCTTCGCCATGGGGTCGGGGCGCGCGGCGCGCGTGTTGCGCCTCATCGCCGCCGGAGCGAGTGGCCGGGAAATCCCCCTCGGGAGCGGCTGGCGCGCCGAGTTGGCGTTCGGCCGGCTGCGGATCGTCCGGGGAGCGGAGCCGGCCGCCGGCGGCGCGCTGGCCCTCGAGGGTCGGAGCGGGCAGGAGCTCTGGGGCGAATGGCGGATCAGCTGGCGGCCCGAGGCCGCACCCGACCGGCAGGAGCGAGCCGCGCGTACCGCCTGGTTCCACCCGGACACCCTGGTGGTCCGCCCCTGGGCGCCGGGCGATAAGCTCCGTCCGCTCGCGGGAACCGGGCGCAGGCTGGTGGTTCGCTGTTTCCAGGACGCCCGGGTGCCTCGGCGAAACCGTGGGGACTGGCCGGTGCTCGCCGCCCAGGATCTCGTGGTCTGGATCCCGGGAGTGTGCCGGTCCGATGCCCTCCTGCCACCCGCTGGAGCGGAGGCCCTTCGCGTCGATGTTGAGCACGCCTGAGGTACTGCGCCGGACCGGGGGGAAGCCGGTCAAGTCCATCGTCTACGACCAGGCCACCATCGCGGCTCGCGTCGCGGAGCTCGGGGCGGAGATCACCCGGGCGTACCCCGACGGCGAGCTGCTCGTTCTCGGGCTCCTCAAGGGGAGCTTCATCTTCCTGAGCGATCTGGTCCGGACGATCGAGCGCCCGGTCCAGGTGGACTTCCTGGTGGCGAGCTCGTATGCCGACGGGAAGGTGTCCAGCGGGAAGGTCCGGCTCCTCTACGACCCCGAGACCCGACTGGAGGGCAAACATATCCTCCTGGTAGAGGATATTATTGATACGGGTAAGACGCTCCAGCGTCTGATGGCGTTGCTGGCCGAGCGGAGGCCCGGAAGCCTCGCCATTTGCGCCCTGTTGGACAAGCACTTGGCGGCCGAGCCGCGCCCGGAGCCCAGGTTTGTGGGCTTCCAGGCCCCGCCGGCGTTTCTGGTCGGGTACGGACTCGACCACGCCGAGAACTACCGTCATCTCCCGTTCATCGCGGACTTGGAATAAATGGCAGACCGACTCCCATCCCGCCCCCCGCGCACCAACTGGGGCAACCTGAGCAAGAACCTCGCCCTGTGGCTGCTGGTGGGATTGCTCGCCTTGGCGCTCTTCCAGATGATGAGCCGCCAGCGGAACCCGACCCAGGAATTCTCCTACACCGAGTTCAGCCGCCAACTGGACCAGGGCAATGTCGCCCGGGTCGAGGTGTTCGACGGCAAGCGCCTCGAGGGAGACTTCCGCGCGCCGGTCACCCAGGACGGCCGGACCGCCAAGAGCTTCACCGTCCTGCTGCCCGTGGCGAACAGCGAGGTGTTCATCAAGCGCCTCGAGGACGCCGGCGTTCCGATCCTGGCCAAGGAGCCCAAGGGCGGGATCACCGCCATCATCATCGCGGCGCTTCCCTGGATCGTGATCCTCGGCCTCTGGTTCTTCCTGCTGCGCCAGCTCCAGGCGGGCGGCAGCCGGGCGTTCGCCTTCGGGAAGTCCAAGGCCAAGCTCCTCGCGGGCGACACGCCCAAGGTCACCTTCGCCGACGTGGCGGGCGCCGACGAGGCCAAGGTCGAGCTTCAGGAGATCATCGAGTTCCTGAAGGACCCGCAGAAGTTCACCAGGCTCGGCGGCCGGCTGCCGAAGGGCGCGCTGCTGGTGGGCCCCCCGGGCACCGGCAAGACCCTCCTCGCGAAGGCGGTGGCGGGCGAGGCCGGGCGTCCCTTCTTCTCGATGTCGGGCTCCGACTTCGTGGAGATGTTCGTCGGCGTCGGCGCGAGCCGGGTCCGCGACCTCTTCGAGCAGGGCAAGTCCCACGCACCCTGCATCATCTTCATCGACGAGATCGACGCGGTCGGCCGGCATCGCGGCGCCGGCCTCGGCGGCGGGCACGACGAGCGGGAGCAGACGCTCAACCAGCTCCTGGTCGAGATGGACGGCTTCGAGTCGAACGAGGGCGTGATCCTCGTCGCGGCCACCAACCGGCCCGATGTGCTCGATCCCGCGTTGTTGCGCCCCGGCCGGTTCGACCGGCAGATCGTGGTGGACGCCCCCGACGTGCGCGGCCGCGAGGGAATTCTGCGGGTGCACACCCGGAAGATCCCGCTGGGGTCCGACGTGCGGCTGGAGACGATCGCGAAAGGCACGCCCGGGATGGCGGGCGCGGACCTCGCCAACCTGGTCAACGAGGCGGCCGTGCTCGCCGCGCGGCGCAACAAGAGCCTGGTGGACATGGTTGACTTCGAGGACGCGAAGGACAAGGTGATGCTCGGCGTCGAGCGCCGGAGCCTGGTGCTCACCGAAGACGAGCGGAAGCTCACCGCGTACCACGAGGGGGGACACGCCATCGTGGCGCTCAAGATTCCCGGCAGCGACCCGGTGCACAAAGTCACCATCGTGCCCCGCGGCCGCGCGCTGGGGCTCACCGCCTCGATCCCCGAGGTGGACCGCCACAACTACAGCAAGGACTGGCTCATCGGCAGCCTGGAGGTGTTCTTCGGCGGGCGGGTCGCCGAGGAGATCATCTTCGGGGCCGACAAGATCACCACCGGGGCGGGGAACGACATCGAGCGCGCCACCGGGCTCGCCCGCCGGATGGTGACCCAGTTCGGCATGAGCGAGGTCATCGGGCCGCTCGCGGTCGGCGACAAGGAGCAGGAGATCTTCCTCGGCCGTGAGTTCGCCCAACGGCGGGAGGTCTCGGAGCGCACGGCCCAGAAGGTGGACGACGAGGTCAAGCGGCTCATCGACGAGGCTTACGCCCGCGCCATGCAGATCATCACGGAGAACCGGGAGCTGCTCGACCGGATCGCGGCGGCGCTGCTCGACCGCGAGACGATCGACCGGGAGGATCTCGACCGGCTGGTCAAGAACCTTCCGCTGGCGCCGAGAAATCCTGCTGTCGATCCGGCGGCGCCGTCCAATCCGCCCGCGGCCAAGCCGGGCGTGACGCCCGCCCGGGCGCCGATCCTCGGAGCGCCGCCGGCCGAACCCGCCGGCGCGTGAATGTCACGCCGCTGGCGCTCCACTCGCCGGGGGCCGTGCGCGAGGCGCTGCGTTCCCACGGGTGGGAGGACGGCCTCGCCCGCGCCTCCGCCGGCGGCATCCACCCTCTCGCTTTCCATCTGACCGGTCTGGACCAGGGCGCACTCGAGGCCCTGGTCCGCTTCGGTGGCGGCCTCGGTCTGGAGGTCGTCACCGGCGACGACTGGGCCATCGTCGCCGGCAGCCGCTCCCGCCTGAGCGCGTTTGCCCGCCCGTGGACGGCGCCCGAGCCGCTGATGGACCTCGCGCTCCAGGTCGGACTCGCGATGCCGTCCGACCCGGGCCCGTCGTGGCGCACCGCCCGCGGCCCCATCCCGCTCGACCAGCCGATCGTCGTCGGCATTCTCAACGTCACCCCCGACAGCTTCAGCGACGGCGGCCGCTTCACCCGCGCCGACGCGGCGCTGGCCCACGCGGAGTCGCTGCTCCGGGATGGTGCGACCGTCGTCGATGTCGGCGGGGAATCCACCCGGCCGGGGAGGACGGAGGTCGTCTCGACCGAGGAGGAGCTGCGCAGGGTCGTGCCCGTCGTCGAGGCGTTGGTGCGGGCGCACCCGGATCTGATCGTGTCGGTCGATACCGTGAAGTCCGCGGTGGCCAAGGCGGCGCTCGACCGGGGCGCCGCGGTCGTGAACGACGTCACCGCGTTCCGATTCGATTCCGCGATGGCCGGCGTCGCCGCCGAAGCCGGCGCCGGCGCGATCCTCATGCATTCGCGCGGGGGGCTGCTCGAGATCGCGTCCTACGACAACGCCGACTACGGTGGCGATGTCGTGGGCGGTGTGCTGGCCGAGCTTCGGGAGGCGCTGTCCGCGGCCACCGGCGCGGGAGTCGCGCCGGACGCGATCGTGCTCGACCCCGGGTTCGGGTTTTCCAAGACGGTGGAGCAGAGCGTCGTGCTCTTCGATCAGCTCCCCGCGCTCCAGGCGCTCGGCCGGCCGCTCCTGGTCGGACCCTCGCGCAAGCGGTTTCTCGGCGCGATCACCGGGCGGCCGGTCGAAGACCGGGACCGGGCGACGGCGGCGGCATGCGCCCTCGCGTGGGAGCGCGGAGCGCGCCTCTTCCGGGTGCACGCCGTCGCGGCCGCGCGGGAAGCGCTCGCGATCGCCCACGCGCTCGACGCCTCCGCTCACCCATGAGCGCATTCGCGGAGCGTCCGCCGTATCGCGCCGCGCTCGCGGTCGGCGGCGGCGTCCTGGCGGTCTACGTCCTGACCCTAGCGCCGACGGTGACGTTCTGGGACGCGGGAGAGTTCATCGCCGCGGCGCGGACCCTCGGGATTCCCCATCCTCCCGGCACGCCGCTCTTCGTGCTGATCGCGCATGCGTGGGGCCTGCTGCTGCCGGTCGGCGAGTGGGCGTACCGAACCAATCTGCTCAGCGCGCTCTTCAGCGCGTCGGCGGCGGCGCTCTTTTTCCTGGTGGTTCACGAGTCCATGCGCGGCGTGGTGGCGAACCTCTCGGAGGACGCCGCGCGGCTGCTGCGGGTGGGTGGCGCGGCCGCGGCCGCCATGCTCGGCGCGTTCAGCTTCACCAACTGGCAGAACTCCAACGAGACCGAGGTCTACACGGTCGCGACCTTCACCATCGCGGCCTCGTCGTGGGCGGCACTTCTCTGGCGGAGCCGGCGGAGCACCGAGCGCGCACCGCGCCTCCTGCTGCTCATCGTCTATCTCGCCGGCATCTCCATCGGAAACCACCTGCTCGCCCTCCTCGCCGTGCCCGGCGTTCTGCTCTTTCTGGTGGCCACTCTCCGTTACGAGCCGGCACCGGATCCGGCCCGCCGCCGCGCCGAGTGGGGACAGGTGGCCGTGGTCGCCGGCGTCTGGGCTCTCCTGGTCGGCATCGGACTCGGCAGCGCGTCGCTGACGGCCATCGGCGCCGCATGCTTTCTCGCCGCCGCGCTGTTCGCCGCGGTGCGCGGGGCGGGGGCTTTCGCGGGCGCGGCGCTCCTGATCGCGGCGGTGGGGATCACGCCCTATGCTTTCATCTATCTCCGTTCGGCACAGAACCCGATCATCAACGAGGCGGCGCCTGCGACGCTCGACGCGCTCCTCGCGGTGCTCCGGCGCGCGCAGTATCCGCCGAGGACGCCGCTGGACGATCCGACCGTGCCGCACGGACCGGACAACCCCGGGCGTACGCTCACGCTCCTGGCGTGGCAGTTCGCCAACTACTTCCAGTACTTCGATTGGCAGTGGGCGCGCTCCCTGTCGGAGCTGGCCAGGAAGCCGATCACGATTCTCTTCGTGGCGCTGGGCCTTCGTGGCCTATGGGAGCAGCGCCGCTCCGACCGCGCGACCTGGTGGCTGCTCCTCGGGATCTTCCTGGTCACCGGGCTCGGGCTCGTCGCCTACATGAACTTCAGGCCGGGCTTCAGCCTGGCCCTCGAGCAGTGGCCGAACCTGGACGATCACGAGGTTCGCGAGCGGGACTACTTCTTCGTCGTCAGCTTCATCGTCTGGGGGCTCTGGTCGGGGATCGGCGCAGCCGCGTTCGCGGCCGATCTGGCAGGGAAGGAGCTGGGACGACGGCTCGCCCCCGCGCTTCTGCTCGTCGCCCTGGTGCCCGTCGCGCTCAACTGGAGCAAGGCCTCCCGCCGTCACGGCCCCGACGCCCGTCTCGCCGCCGACTTCGCCTACGATCTGCTCAACAGCGCGCCGCCGTACGGGATTCTCTTCACCTACGGCGACAACGACACCTTCCCGCTGTGGTGGGCCCAGGAGGTGGAGGGGATCCGGCAGGACGTGACGGTGATCTGCCTCGCCCTCGCCAACACCGACTGGTACATGCGCCAGTTGCGCGACAACCCGGTGCGGCCGGTGGACCCCTCCCAGGTGCCACCGCTCTGGCGCGACTCGATCCCGCCACCGCCGCGCTGGCCGCTGCACGGGATGACCGACTCGATGATCGCCACGGCGATGAACGGGTACCCGGTGGGCCAGATGCAGCAGGTGAAGCTGGGACCCGTCGTCCGCACGCTGAAGGAAGGCACCTTCCTCTATCCCAACGACATCGTGTCGATGAGCGTGGTCCAGCACAACGCCGGCCGCCGACCGATCGTGTGGTCGGTCACCGCCGGCACCGGCCTGGCCGGCCTCCGCGACTACGTGGTGCAGCGGGCGCTGGGCTTCCAGCTCCAGACCACCCTGCCGGATACCACCGACCCGAACCTGGACCTCCGGCGGCTGGCGGGCGCGCCGCTCCACATTCC
>Ga0184615_10001326_pt1 | contig 13419 bp, 12 predicted proteins | sample PLM4_65_coex_FD_133134 | JGI IMG/M metagenome (GOLD analysis project Ga0184615, IMG submission 133134) | Groundwater sediment microbial communities from an aquifer in East River, Colorado, USA - PLM4_65_coex | ecosystem: Environmental > Terrestrial > Soil > Riparian zone | place: USA: East... | reverse complement strand
GCTGCTGGGCTTCGACTTCGCGCTCGCGCGTGGGCTTTCGCTCGGCTTCCTGCTCGCGGCCTTCGCGCTGCTCGCGGGGCTGCTGCGGCGCCTTCCCCATCCGCGCGCGGCCCTGCTGCTCGCGGGCGCATGCTTCCTGGGCCGGACCTTCGTCGCCGCCGGCAACGTCGCCCGGATGGAGACGCTGTTGCTGCTCGGCGCGCTGGGCGGCTTCGCGCTGCTCCGGGGCGGGCGCCCGTGGGCCGGGCTCGCGCTGCTCGCCGCGGCCCCGCTCGTGCACCCGAACGGCGCCTGGTTCCTCGTCGCCGGCGCGGTCTGGATCGGGCTGCGGGCGCGCAGCCGCTCCCGTCTGCCGCGTCCGAGCGGGATGGACGTCGCGGTCGGGCTTGCCGTCGCCATGGCATGGCTCGCGTTCGCTGCGCTCGCCGCTGCGAACGCGGAGGCGTTCGCGCAGGGCTTCGCCTACCAGCTCGCACGCAAGGCGGGAGCCGCCCGGCTCGACCTTCTCGGCGATGGCCGGCTGCTGGCGCTGGCGGCGCTGCTCTTGCTCGCGTACCGCCTGCGGCGCGACGTTCCGGATGCCGTGCTGCTGGCTTGTCTCGCGGTACCCGCGCTGGTCGCCCACAGCATCGGACAGGAGTACTGGTACGAGATCTTCGAGGATCTCTTCTACCTGCTGCTCTCGGTGCTCGGGCTCGAGGCGGCTGGTCTCTGGCTGGCCGGTCGCCCGACCCTCGCGCGCCATCGCCGTCTCGCGCTCGCCGGCGTGCTGGTCGCGCTGCTGCTCGGGAACCTGGCTGGGCACCGCGTGCCGAATCCGATCGGCTTTCCCGGGAACGTCGTCTGGCATCGGATGCGCTTCTCGGACGGCGAGCCGTACCTGCGCGCCGATGAGCGCGCCTTCGTGCGCGGCTTCCTGGTGGGACTCGCCCCGCCCGGCGAGTTGCCCTGGGTGCGCTTCCATCCCGCCGCCGAGGCGCTCTTCTACGCGGATCTCGACGGCGTGGAGATCCGCGTCTCGGAGCCCGTCTTCCGCGAGCACCAGCCCGACGCGTACCTGCTGCGCACCAGCCGCTGGCGGGGCGCGGGAAGCCTCGAGCGGGCGCTCTTCGAGCGCGCAGGGATCGACCCGACGGACGAGGCGCACCGGATCCTCCAGCGCGGAGACGCCGAGCGGTGGTACGCGGTCCGGCCCTAGATCTGGCTTTTCAGACCTTGCAGTCCAGGCGGTCGATGGCGTGGACCGGCGCCTCGTCGCCGCTCAGAAGCGGCGTGATCGCCCGATACACCATCTGATGTTGGGCGAGCTTCGACTTTCCGGCGAAGGCGTCCCAGGCGACCTCGATCTCGAAGTGCCCGGGGCTCGACGCGCGCACCTCGACGCGGGCTCCCGCGAGCGCCGCCTCGATCGCGGTGCGCAGCTGCTCGGCCACCGAGCTGGGCTCCGACGGCGAGCTCAGGATCTTGAGGGCCATGGCGCTCCTCGCGGGCGGCCCCCGCCCGGCCGGGCAAGGTAGCGGAAGCGGGCCGGGGGCGGCCCCACGGAAGCCGAGATTTCCTTCAATTCGGGGCCCGAAAGCGAGTATGCTGCGCGGCTGCATTGCGGCGCGGCGGCGCCGCAGGTCGAAGCCAGGACGCGAGACCCGAACCAGGACCAGCACGGAGACCAGAACGGGACAGGAGGACGGACGGTGCCGAAGGGCGCGGTGAAGTGGTTCAGCGATCAGAAGGGGTACGGATTCATCACACCCGAGGGTGGGGGGAAGGACGTCTTCGTCCACCATTCGAACATCGTCTCGGAGGGTTTTCGCACGCTCCAGGACGGGCAGCAGGTCGAGTTCGAGGTGGGGGAGGGACGCAAAGGGCCGGAGGCCACCAACGTCCGCGTGCTCTGACGCGTGGATCTCAGCCCGCGCGAGCGCGCCGCCGACGGAGCGCCGCGAGCGGCGGAATCACCAGAACGAGCTCGAAGCCGAGACCGCAACCCGAGCGGTACGCCACCGCCTCGTCCGTCCACCATGCGGGCGATCCGGCACACTGGGGGTCGTCCCCGTCAACGAGCGAGTCGCCGTCGTCGTCCAGCGCATTGTCGCAGGCGGGATCCTCGCGCGCCCATTCGCGGCGGTTGCGGCAGCCTGGGTCGACCCCGTAGTCGGCAAGTTCGTCTCCGTCGTTGTCCAGCCCGTCGTTGCAGTCGGCCGCTTCCGAGAGATCCTCGGCGCTGGTGCAGCCGGGATCGGCCGGAAAGTCGGCCAGGCCGTCACCGTCGTTCTCCGCCTCGTCGCTGCACTCGGGTCGCACGGTCGCGACGATCTGGTCGCGATAGCTCGCGAGGTCGATCGCGTAGGTCACGTTGCCGTAGAGCACAAACGAGGGCTGGCCGTCGTAGACGTCGATCGTGAACATGATCCCCGCGAGCTCCCACTCGCCCTGCGCGTTCTTCGCGAAGACGGGTCCACCCGAGTCGCCGTATTGTCCCTGGGCCTCGTGCGGCGTCGCACCCGCGTCGAAAGTGGTCGCGATCGCCGCGTCACCACCCAGCGTCCCAGAGCCCGCAATCTCGTTCGTGCCCCAGCGCACCGACTGGGTCCCCAGCAGGGCGAATCCGTCGTGGCCGTTCCAGGTGACCGGGCCGCCGCGGTCGAGCCCGTGGCCGACCATCACCACCGGCGTCCCGGCCTCCGGTGTGTCGGAGCGGATCGACAGGATCGGGAGATCCGGATGCGGATCGATGCGGAAGGCGGCGACGTCAGCAACCGTCGCGTCGGGATTCGTGAAGGTGACGCGCGAGCCCGGCACGCGCGGGTAGACGACGCCGCCGAGCGTGACGTCCGCGTCGCCGACGTGGTTGGCCGTGAGCACCCACCCGTTGCCGAGGTAGACGACGCTGGCGATGCCCGGCGAGCCGACGTGTGCGAACCCCGGATCGTCGGCGGGGGCGGTGGTATTACCGGAGCCGGGCTCCGAGGCGATCACGACGGCGGAGGCGGGTGGCGCCGCGGCCCACAAGAGCATCAGGGCGCAGAGCGCCAGCCCACGCTGCATCGCCGCCTGGCTCCCCGCGCCGCTGCCCTACGGTCTAGGGGAGTGCCTGGGCGAAAATGCCGGCTCCGCCGGCTTCCGCGGGCGACGGGCCAAAAAGGCTAGCCACGTCGGGTTGGACCGGCCGCCCGGCGATCTCGATCGCACCGACCAGCAGGGCCTGGAGCACGAGACCGAGGAGAAGTCCGCGCAGCACTGCCCCGCGGGTGCTTTTGCCTGTCAGCTGAGAGATCGACATGAGCACCTCCCGGTCGCGGATTCGCAGCTCGTTATCGGCCAGCCGTGGGCCGGACCTGAGCGTTCAGGCGGGAGGGGTAGCGGGGTCGGCTCGCAGCACCTCGGCCGAGTAGGCGTCGAGCGAGTCGAACATGCGCAGCGGCTGGCCGCGGGCCGCGGAGGGGTCGGGCAGCGGCACCCCCCGCGTGCGCTTGAGCAGCTCCTCGACCAGCCCGAGCAGGGCCTCGAGGGGGCTCGCCGAGGACGCCACCAGCTTGCGAGGGTCGTACTGGTCGCTGCGCAGGCGGACCAGTGCGAGCGGCTCGGGACCGGGCTGCGGACCCGAAAGCAGCAGGTCGAGGAGCACCACCGGTTTGGGGCCCAGCCCGCGCACCGCTGCCAGCGACACCGCCGTGATGCGGCCGTAGGCGAGCCGCGACGGACCCTTGCCGGACACGTAGATCATGAGCTCTTCCTCGCCGAGCGAGACCGGTACCGCGCCCGCGACGCGCACGCTGGGAAACCGGGCCGCCGGCTCGGCCGAGAGGTCGTCGACGGCGCCGAAAGCGCTGCGATCGTGGTCGTCGTCGTCGTCGAACGTGACGGACGCGATCGGAGGCAGGTCTCCCATTTCGTCGTCTTCGGACGGCGGCTTCAGCCGGGCCACGAGCCCATTCAGCTCCGAGGCCAGCTCCGGCGCGATCCCCTTCGCCTGAAGCGCACGGGTGGCGGCTTTCCGTGCGACCTCGGGCTCGATCTCGGCCGCCACGCGCGCAATCTCCGCACCGAGCTCGGGCGTGAAGCCGCGGTTCGAAGGATCGACGGCCTGGTGCAGCGCCAGCACCGCGGCGTCGTCGCCGAGCTTGCTGCGGATCAACGGGAGCAGCTTCAGCAGGGTGGCGGCATCGAGCAGCGCGCCGGGAACGCGCTCGCCCAGCCGGCGCCACTGCGATACCGCGGCGTCGAGCGCCCCGCGGCGAAGTTCTTCGCGGATGAGCTGGAGCATTGTCGGCGCTGCGGTCTCGGCCTGGTCGTGCTCGACGGCGATCTCCCAGTAGAGCAGCACGACGTCGCGATTGCGCGCACTGCGGCGCGTCTCGGCGCGCAGGAGCTGGAAGGCGGTCTCGAGATCGCCCTTGGCCCGCGCGCGCTTCACCTTCTCGATGTCGAAGCGACCACTGGCGGTCCGCGCTGCGACGAGCGCCGGGCTCGCGCCGAACTGGGCTTCCAGGCCGGAGCGCGCCAGCCCGAGGGCGACCCCGGCCCCCGCAGCGGCGGCGCCGAGGCTCGCGGTGATGCCCTGCGCGTTCTGGAGGCCCCCGGGGAGGTCTCCCCGCGCCGCCCAGACGAGCGCGGCCTGATAGACGGCCCAGACTGCGACGAGGCTCCAGGAGGGAACGCGCAGCTCCAGGGGGGTCAAGGGCGCGAGCCAGCGCGCGAGGTCGACCTCCTCGTTCCAGAAGCGAACGACCGTGCCGGCCACCAGAGCCGAGACCAGCGCGCCGCCGCCGACCAGCGCGCGGTCGAGGTCCGCGTGCACCAGCCGGAAGATCCCGGCGCCAGTGAACACCGCGAGCGCGCACGCCGCCCCGAACAGCCGCCGGCCCCAGACGGCCTCGAGCAGCGGTCCCACCGCCAGCAGGAGCAGGCAGGTCAGGAGCGTGTGGATCCAGCCTCCGTGCACGAAGGGATGGGTCGCGAACGCGAGGAACCCGCTTCGCGCCGGCACCAGGCCCAACGCGCGATAGGGATGCGAATCCAGACGGTCGAAGCTGCGCGAGACCAGCACGTCGAGCCGCGACTGCTCGGCGCTCGCCTTGCCGTCGCGCAGGAAGGCGAACATCTCGTTGCCCTCGAAGGTCGGCAACGCGTGGCGCACCGCCGGAAGCAGACGCGGGCTCACCTCCAGCGAGGGATGCGTGATCACGTGGTCGATCGCCTCGCGGACCAGCAGGCGCCCCTCGGCGAGCGGAGAGGCGAAGCCCAGCTGGACGACCAGGCAGACGAGCAGCGAGGTGGCCGCGATTCCCAGGCTCACGACCGGGAGGCTCCCCAGCAGCTCGCGCAGATCAGGTCGTCGCGGCGGCATTCTCAGGCCCCGTGCGCGGACGCAGCGGCCCGCGCTCCGGTGCTTATCGGCGCTCCGGGCGCGGGGTGAATAGGCACGCCTCGCTCCGGGCTGGAAGATTGCGGTGTCGCGGGATCCGTCAGGCGCCGCGGCGCAGCGTTTCGAGTCGCGAGATGGTGTCGGCGGCCTCGGCAAGCACCCGCTCGACGATCGCCTTCGCGGGCAGGATCTCGCCGATCCCCCCGATCCCCTGGCCCGCCGGCATGCAGGTGCGTTCGGGATCGGTGGCCTCGTCGCGCATGAAGAACATGACGCCCGCCTTGGCGCTCGCGATCAGCTGGCGCGGGAAGGGCTGGATCTCGGCGCTGCGCCGATCCCACTCCTCGACGTAGGGATTGCGGATCACGCGCATCGGCTTGCCGGAGTAGCAGCGCGTGACGACGGTGTCGGCGCCGCCGGCTGCCACGATGCGCTGCTTGTAGGTGCGAGAGGCGCGCGCCTCGTCGGAGGCGATGAAGCGCGTCCCCATCCAGACCCCCTGCGCACCGAGGGCGAGCGCCGCGACCAGGCCCCGGCCGTCGACGATCGACCCTGCGGCGAGCACGGGGATGCGCACCGCGTCGACCGTCTGCGGGACGAGCGCGAGGGCGGCGACGGCGCCCGTGTGTCCTCCCGCCTCGGTTCCCTGGGCGACGACGGCGTCGCAGCCTGCGGCTTCGGCGGCGAGCGCGTGGCTCAGCTTGCCGCAGAGGGCCATCACCTTGACGCCCGCGCGATGACAGCGCTCGATCACGGGCTCCGGAACGCCCAGCCCCGCGATGAAGGCCGCCGCACCCTCGTCGATGATCACGTCGATCGCGGCGTTCACCTGGTCGGGCAGCGCCGCGAGCAGGTCGACGCCGAAGGGCTTGCTCGTGAGCTTGCGCACGGCGCGCATCTCCTCGCGGATGCGCTCGGGCGTCGCACCCACCATGCCCAGGGTTCCGAAGCCACCGGCCTCGGACACGGCGGCGCAGAGATCGGCATAGGCCACCTCGCCCATTCCAGCCAGGAAGATCGGATGCTCGATTCCGAACAGGTCGCAGAGGGGGGTGCGCAGGCTCATTGGGGGGTCTCCTGATCCAGTCGACCCCGTGAATGTACCGGCCCGCCGAACTACCGTCGGCCGACCCATGGGCGCCGACCAAGACGATCCGCTGCCGATCGCCGAATCGGGGCGCCTGGCGGCGCTGGGCGAGCCGGACTTCCGCTGGTTCCTGGCGAGCCGCTTCTGTTCCGCCACGGCGATGACGGGGCTGCGCGCCGCGATCGCATGGCACGTCTTCGCGCTCACGGGCTCACCCTTCCAGCTGGGTCTGCTGGGCGCCGTGCAGTTCCTGCCTGCCCTCGGTCTCTCGCTGGTCGGAGGCGCCTTCGCCGATGCGCACGACCGGCGGCGCATCGCGCAGTTCACGCAGCTCGTCGCGGTTGCGAGCGCGGTGCTGCTCGCCGCCGCCTCGGCCCTGGGAGTGGCGAACGCGCCACTCCTCTTTGCGGTGGTCTTCGTCGCCGCGCTCGCGTCCGCCTTCGAGAACCCCGCGCGCGCGGCGCTGCTTCCGCTGGTGGTCTCGCGTGCGCGGTTCGTGGCCGCCGTGCCGATCCACTCGACCGCGCAGGCGTTCGCCTTCATGACGGGGCCCGCGCTCGCCGGTGTCGGGATCGGAGCCGCTGGTGTGGCGGCCGCCTATGCCGGGGCCGCTGCGCTCTCGCTGGCGGGGATCGCCGGCCTCGCCCGGCTCCGGCCCCGGGCGCCGGACGACGAGCGGCGCCAGGTGAGCCTGCGCGCGATCCGCGAAGGGGTCGCCTACGTCCGCAGCCAGCCCGTGTTGCTCGGCTGCATGACGCTCGACATGTTCGCCGTCATCTTCGCGGGCGCTTCGGCCCTGCTCCCGGTCTATGCGGAGGAGATCCTGCGCGTCGGGCCGCGGGGCTTCGGCGTGCTCTCGGCCTCGCTGGAGGCGGGCGCGCTGGTGATGTCGATCCTGCTGATGCTGGGCCGCCCGGTTCGTTCGCAGGGCCGGGCGCTGCTGATCTCGGTCGCGGTCTTCGGGCTCGCCACGATCGGCTTCGGTCTTTCGCGCTCGTTCTGGCTCTCGGTCGGGATCTACGCGCTGGTTGGAATGGCGGATCAGGTGAGCGTGGTGATGCGCAGCACGATCGTCCAGATCACGACCCCCGACGCGCTGCGCGGCCGCGTGAGCTCGATCAACATGATCTTCATCGGAGCCTCGAACCAGCTCGGCGCGATGGAGTCGGGCTTCGTCGCGGCGCTCACGAGCGCCACCTTCGCCGTCGTGTCCGGAGGCGTCGCATGCCTCGCCGTCGCAGGCGTGGTGGCGGCCCGCGTGCCGGCGCTGCGGCGCTACCGGATCGGCCGAAGTTCCCCGGAGCGCCGCTAGCGAGCGCAAGCGAGGCGCGCAGCGAGCCGCAGGCGGAGTTCATTCAGGCCTGGCCGTTTTCGCCCCGGCTCGCGTTCGCGCGCAGGCGTTGGTTCGCGCCCAGGCCGATGCCGGCCGGCATGCGGCTTGCGAGGTGATCGGCACGGGCGCGCATGCAGGGGCAGATCGAGACACAGCGAGCTGCCGCCCGCTGCGCACTGCGAAAGGGGGATTCCTTGTCGACCCACTCACGAGAGGCGTCTCGCAGGGGAGTGTGGCTCGCCGCCGCTGTGGGCTTCGTTTGTGCGCCTGCCGCGTTTGCCGAGGAAGACGTGTTCCGGAGCTGGATTTCGCCCGTCTCGAACCCGACGAACTTCGAGGATCCGCGCGCCACCGCCGAGGTTCGCCCGCTCTTTGTCTACCACCTGCTCGATGAGGGCTTCGTCTCGGACGGCGGCGAGGTCTATGTCGGCGCGGTCCAGGCGCGTGTGGCATTCGGCGACCGGCTGGGGATCATCGCCACGAAGGACGGCTACGTCTGGTTCAACCCCGACGAGAACCTCCCGGACACCAACGGCTGGGCGAACATCGCCTTCGGCGCGAAGTACTCGGTCTGGCGCGACCCGGAGACGAAGTCGATCGCCACCCTCGGCCTGCGCTACGAGGCCCCGTCGGGCAACGACGAGGTCTTCGAGGGGCAGGGCGACGGGCTCCTCAACCCCTTCCTCTCGGTGGGCTGGGGCTACCGCGATCTGCATCTGCTCGGCTACACAGGAGCGCGTCTTCCGATCAGCGGAGCCGATTCGTCCTTCTTCGACCTCTCGCTCCACGTGGACTACGAGATCGGCATCTTCTATCCGCTGCTCGAGTGGAACTGGGTCCACGTGCTGGATGGCGGCAGGCGCCTGCCGATCGACCAGGAGGGCTTCGACTTCTTCAACCTCGGTTCGCGCTTCGCCGGCGGCAACGACATCGTCACGATGGCGGTGGGTGCCCGGATCCGGCCCTGGGGCCACATCGAGTGGCTCTGAGGCCGGATCGGATCAGTTGATGTCTGATCGGTTTACGAGTTTCCGCTCACCGAGCAGGAGGACGTCTTCGGCGGCCGCATGACGGCCGACGTGGTGATCCGCTTCTGGTAGCGGCCTCCCTGCGCGCCGGGACCCGTAAGGCTAGTCCGACACGCGTTCGCCGCTGCCGCTGCGCCGGACCCAGACGAGGAGGGCGGAAGCCACGACCACCAGCCCGAGACAGAGGCCCCACCAGATGCCCGCCAGCCCGAGGCCGCGCTCGAGGCCCAGCCACCAGGCGAACGGCAGCGCGATCGCGTAGTAGCCCACCAGCGTGACCAGCGCCGGTGCGCGCGTGCGCCCCATTCCGCGCAGGATCCCACAGCCGACCACCTGGGTGCCGTCGAAGACCTGGAAGGCCGCGGCGATCGGGAGCAGGAAGGCGCAGACGGCGATCACCTGCGGGTCTCCGGTGTAGAGCCGCGGCAGCTGGTCGCGCAGCCCGATCATCACGGCGCCGAAGAGCGCCATCGCGCCGGCGCCGAGCCCGAAGGCGACCCAGGCGGCGCGCTGCACCTGCTCGCTCAGACCGGCGCCGATCAGGTTGCCCACGCGCGTGGAGGCGCCGATCGCGATCCCGAGCGGCACCATGAAGGTCAGCGAGGCCATGTTGAGCACGATCTGGTGTCCCGCGAGCTCGTTCACGCCGAGCCTCCCGGCCATCAGCGTGGCGATCTGGAAGGCCCAGACTTCGAAGCCCACCTGCAGCCCGACCGGCAGGCCGAGCGCAAACACCCGGCGCAGCCCGGCGGGCGAGAGCGCCTCGCGGCTCCACGGCCGCCAGGCTCCCTCGTGCAGGCGCAGCCCGAGCGTCATCCAGACCAGCGCCGCGAGCGCGAGCGCGCGCGTCAGGCTGGTCGCGATCCCGGCGCCGACCACGCCGAGGGCGGGCGCACCCAGGTGGCCGAAGATCAGCACCCAGTTGCCGAAGATGTGGACGGCGTTCGCGAAGACCATCACCCAGAGCGCCGGGTTCATGATCCCGCGGCCCTGGAGGTAGCCGCGCAGTGCCATGTAGACGGTGTGGCAGACGATGCTCGGGATCTGCACCGCCACGTAGGCCTGCGCGAGCACCGCCAGCTCGGCGTCCTGGCCGGTGGCGATCAGGAAATCCTCGGTGAAGAGCCACAGCACCGCGAGCGGGAAGCTGACGCACACGGCGATCACCACACCGCGCTGTAGCGCGAGAGCGGCGCGCTCGCCGTCGCGCGCGCCGTGCGCCTGCGCGACGATTGGATCGATCCCGCGCACCAGGCCGTCGGCCAGGATCAAGGTGCCCCAGATGCAGGTGGCGCCGAGCCCGGCGGCGGCGAGCGCATGCGGGCCGACGCTGCCGAGCATGATCGTGTCGACCACGCCCATCGTCATGGCGAGGACCTGCGTCCCGACGACGGGAACGGCCAGCCGCATCAGGGAGGAGATCTCGCGTCGCGTCGGGTCCATGGGAGGCGGCGACCCTAGAACGGCGGAAGGCGGACTGCCAGGCAAGCGCGCGAAGCGCGCGCGCAGCGAGCCGATGGCGAGCGGAGGCGGGCCCCCGCCAAACAGGGGTTTACGAACGCGGCCGGTTGCTCGAAGCTCGCGGCGCATGCTCGTGATCCCGAACGCGCCGGCGCAGCTCAGGCTTCCGATCGAGCGCCACTGGGACGGCACCCGGTGTCCGGATCCGCGCCACCGCGGCGCGCTCACGCTCGCCCTCGCGCCGGATGCGCTCGAGATCGGCGCGAGCTTCGAGCGGCAGACGCCGGCGCGCCTGCCCGCGGCGCCGACGGGCACGCGCGTCGCGAACCTCTGGGAGTACGACGTAGTCGAATGCTTGCTGGCTGGCGCGGCTGGCCGCTACCTCGAGGTCGAGCTGGGCGCAGGCGGACACTTCCTGGTGCTGGAGTTCGACGCCCCGCGCCGCCGCGCGAACGAGCACGCGGGGCTCGCGCCGCCGCTTTCGTTTCGCGAAGACGGGGGGCGCTGGCACGCCACGCTGCGGCTGCCCCTTTCGCTCGTCCCGGAGGGCCTGTGCGCGCTGAATGCCTTCGCGATCGCAGGCGGCGGGTTCTTCGCCCACCATCCCGTTCCAGGCCGCGCTCCGGATTTTCATCAGCCGCAGACCTTCCCGCGAGCGGCGCTGGTAGCGGTTCCCGGCTGACCCCGATCCGACCTTCGAGGAGCGAGCGGAGGCGGCGGGGGGTGGGCTACGGCGAATGGCTCGCCGTTACTCTTTTCGCGATCGCTTGCCAAAACTTGTTTTTGTAGCGTCGAGAAAGCGACTGCCCTGCGGGCCGGCTCCGCTTTATTTCGCCTCCGCCCACCCCCCGCCGCCTCCCGAAGGCCCGCAAAAGTCGGATCAGGGCTGGCCGGGAACCGCCTCTGCGAGCGCGGCCGCGACGATGCGCCGCGCTTCCGGGAGCCGCTCGAGCATCAGCGTCGCGAGCCGGAGCTGGGCGCGATGGCGGTCCAGATTCTGGGCCTCCCGGTGGACGCGGAAGTAGACGTCGCCCTCGACGTGGTCGGCGAGGAAGCGGATCGCGTTCATCAGCCCGAGCGTGGGGCCGGCGACCGGCAGCAGCCGGCCTTCCGGCTCGCTGAGCCAGTCCGCGGCGCCCGCGGCGTATCCCTTCGCGAGTGCCTCGAAGAGCCGGAGATCGAACGCGATCGTCTCGAGGCGGGGCTCGTCCTCGGGGCTGCGGCTGGTCGCCGTGCGCACCAGCTCGCCGAAGTCCGAGATCACCGAGCCTTCCATCACGGTGTCGAGGTCGACCACGCAGAGCGCCTCGCCGGTCTCGGCGTCGAGCAGCAGGTTGTTCAGCTTGCAGTCGTGGTGCATCACGCGGCGCGGCGCCGCCCCCGGCTCGGCCGCTTCGAGCAGGCGACGCACGGTCGCGTAGGCTGCGCGAGTCGCCTCGATCTCGCCGCGCACACGGGCGGCGCGACCGAAGGGGTCGCTTGCCACGGCTGCCTCGAAGTCGGTGAAGCGTTTTCCCAGGTCGTGGAAGCCCGGGATCGTGACGGCGAGCGAAGGCGCCGGCAGATCCGAGAGCAATCCCGCGAACGCCGCGAAGGCGCGCGCCGCCTGGAAGGCCTCCGCGGGCCCGGCGATCGTCTCGCGGGTGACGGTACCCTCGATCAGCAGGAAGCTCCGCCAGACGCTCCCGTCGGGGGCGATCCAGAGCGGCTCGCCGTCGCGGGCCGGGACGAGGGTCAGCACGCGGCGTTCCAGATCGCGCACGCCCCGGCGCGCGAGGGCGGCGCGCAGGTGCGCCGTCACGCGCGCGAGGTTGCCCATCAGCAGGGCCGGATCCGGAAAGACGCGGGTGCTGATCCGCTGGTGGACGTAGCGCACGCGGTCGCCGCCGCGCTCCCAGCTCGCGACGAAGGTCTCGTGGATGTGGCCGCGGCCGAGGGGCAGGGCGTCCCGGAATCGACCCGGGATCGCGAAGCGCTCCCCCACCGCGCGCAGCTCGTCCGTCATCGCTCGCGGCGCGGCGCGCGCCTCCGGCTCAGCTGTACTCGATCACCGAGCGGATCACCTCGCCCTGCTGCATGGCGCGGAAGGCGTCGTTGACCTCGCCCAGCTTGATGCGGCGGCTGATCATGCCCTCGAGATCGAGCTTGCCGTACTTCCACAGGCGCAGCAGGCGGTCGAAGTCGAGCCGCACGTTCGCGCTGCCGAACATCGAGCCCTTCAGGTTCTTCTCGTGGTAGAACAGCTCGAACGCGTTGAACTTCACTTCCTCCGTCAGGCGCCCGACGCCCACGATCACGGCCGTGCCGCCCCGGCGCGTCACGTCGAAGCTCTGCCGGATCAGGGCAGGATGACCGACGCATTCGATGGCGTAGTCGAAGCCCTCGCCGCCGGTGACCGACGCCTTCGTGCTGTCGACCGCTTCGGGCTTGATCGCGTGGGTGGCGCCGAACTTGAGCGCCAGCTCGAGCTTCGAATCCACCTTGTCGACGGCCACGATCTCGGAAGCGCCCGCGATCCGCGCGCCCTGGATCGCGGCGATGCCCACGCCGCCGGCGCCGAAGATGATCACCGACGAGCCCGGCTTGATCTGGGCCGTGTTGATCGCAGCGCCCACGCCCGTCATCACGCCGCAACCGATCAGCGCCGCGACGTTGAGCGGGATCGAGGCGTCCACGGGGATCACCGCGTTCTCGGGCACGATCATCTCGTCTGAGAAGGTGCCGCAACCGGCCATTCCCCCGATGGTCTTCCCATCGACGACGAAGTGCGGCGTCAGCGTCATCTGCATCATCGTCGCACACAGATTCGCCTGACCGCGCAGACACGGCTTGCACCTCCGGCAAGCGGGCGTGAAGGAGATGATCGCGTGGTCACCGGGCTTCACTTCGGTGACGCCGGGGCCCACGGCCTTCACGATGCCCGCGCCCTCGTGGCCGAGCACCACCGGCAGACCGGTCGGGATCGTGCCGTTCTGGGCGGAGACGTCCGAGTGGCACACGCCGCTCGCGACCAGCTTGATGTGGACCTCTCCCGCCTTGAGCTCCGCGAGCCCGACGTCGTCGCGGATCTCGAGGTCCTTGTTGAGCGCGTACAGGATCGCGGCCTTCATCGATCGACTCCTTCAGGGTGATCTCGGATTGAATC
>Ga0184615_10001322_pt1 | contig 13452 bp, 7 predicted proteins | sample PLM4_65_coex_FD_133134 | JGI IMG/M metagenome (GOLD analysis project Ga0184615, IMG submission 133134) | Groundwater sediment microbial communities from an aquifer in East River, Colorado, USA - PLM4_65_coex | ecosystem: Environmental > Terrestrial > Soil > Riparian zone | place: USA: East... | reverse complement strand
TAGTCACCCCAACCAAGATAATTCGCAATGTCTTCACGAACTGCATAAGTAGTGTTGTCAACAAATTTTCCTGTGCTGACATCTTTGTAAACCGAGTTTGGCCAAACAAATGGCTGGCGATGATACAATGTAGTTTTTGCACTTGACCCTGTGAAGCCCATTGTATTTCCCAGGGCAGAGTAAACCACATAGCCACTGCGATACTCTGCATTTGCTGCCAAAGTGAACATTTTATATGATACTCTTGCGCCTACGCCCAGGTCATGTTTCGGGGTAGTTGTTCCCTGTCCCTTTAAGGATGATAATGAAGGTTGAGCCAGATTGATTGGACCAGTGGCAAGTATAGGCCATCCGTTTGCAGGATCGATGATCGTCTTTCCTGTTACTGAATCATACTGGTAGTGAGTAGTAGCAAGGTAAGGGAAAGGTTGGCCCACCTGTGCATATATGAATGAGCCACCACCACCTGTATTCATTTGTATACGCTCCAATCCCCCTGCAAGGCTAACAACTTTGTTCTCATTCCAGCTATAGTTTGCATTCAGATCAACAGTCCAGTTTTTATTTTTATATACATTTCCTCTCACTTCTGCTTCTATACCATTATTATCAACCTTTGCAGCGTTCAATGTAAGAACGGTATACCCTGTTGCTGAAGATACCTGTTGGGAAAGCACCTGGTTATTTGCTTTTGTATTATACCAGGAGAAGTCAACATTGATCCTGCTTTTCCATAAAGTTGCTTCAAAGCCAGCTTCTGTGGTATAGAAAAACTCAGGTTTTAATAAAGGAGAAGGAGAGTTGTTATTCACGGTTACTCCCACGGTCGAACCATACGGAAATCCACCACCAGGAGAGAATGTTGGAACCAGTGAATATGGCCCAAGATTATCATTACCATTCCTGTTCCATCCTGCACGCAATTTCAAATAATTTAAAATATCAGATTTAATAGAAGGAACAGCTTCAGTAAGTATTAAAGAAATGTCGCCACCGAACCATGGATAAGTATAAAGGTCGGTTGGTCTTGTAGAGTCATTACCCAGTACATCCTTCCCATGGAAGTAAAATACAGAGGATTGGTCAACACGCAATGCGCCATGAACAAACACATAATCTTTGTAACCCAGAGTCAGGTCGGCAAAATTTCCAACTTTATGTATCGTGCTGTTGCCCTCACCTGAATTTGAAGTCAATTCCCCTGAACGATTGGAAACATTAAACAGGTCAGGAATAATAACGTTTGAGCTTCCTACGAAAATGCTTTTACTTGTTCTTTGCTGCAAGCTATTTCCCAGAATCAGCTTGGTTGAGAAATCTTTGAAGTTCTTGCTAAGTGTAACAAGCAGATCGGAGTTAATACGCATACCATAACTCATTCCATCGCCTACGCCGCCTACAATAGGAGAATTTCTTGCACGCCAAACATAAGGATAGTCATTGTATTGCGGATCCTGGGTAATCGGTTGATTAGCTAAAAAACCCTTTGCATAATCGGTATAATCAAAACGGTTTGTCCAGCTTTTTGAAGAGGAGTTGGTTACGGCAGTTCCAATCCTGTAACTGATATCCATCCAGTTAAGAGGTTTGAAACTTAATGACAGGTTACCGTTGAAATAATTATTTCTTCCATCGTTACGGTTGTTATCCAGCTCGAACCATGGATTGTTATAATAGTCGTTGAAATATCCATTTGGATTGGCGAAATAATTATTTCTCCAGTCCTTTAATTTATCCAATGGGATCCAACCCGGAGTATTTAAGGAAAAGAAGTAAAAATCTGCATTTGTACGCTGAGAGTGATCAACTGTATATGTTCCGTCAAACGAAGCTTTAAATCTCCCATAGGTTTTACTCGAGTTAAAACGTACCGAGTTGCGGTGATATTCATCTTTTGGAACAACACCATGAACATTTCCGCTCGATAGAGACACATAATATGTACTGTTGGCATCACCACCGGAAATGGAAACATCATTTTGAGTGGTAATACCAACATCCCATATCTTGTTACGAACATTAGGGATGAACTGGTAAGGAAGCTCCAGCCATTTGCCGTCAGGAGATTTGCGGCCTGCTGCACGGATAGATCCATCATAAGGATCTCCGTATTGCTGGTTCTCAAATGGACGGAAATTGTCAAACCATGTGAAACCATAACCAGAACCAGAACCAAATTCTTTCTGGAATTTAGGCAGGTAAGCGATCTGGTCTACGTTAACAGATGATGTTACAGATATCTGCGGCTTAACATTAGTACCTTTTTTAGTTGTGATGACCAATGCACCATTTGCGCCATCAGAACCATACAATGTAGCTGCTTGTCCACCTTTCAAAATTGTAACGCTTTCAATATCGTTAGGATTCAAATAAGAAATAGTGTTTGAAGGGACTGGCACACCATCCAAAACGATCAATGCCTGGTTTTCACCAGTGATCGAACGGTTACCTCTCAACACGATTCTTGGAGAAGAGTTAACCGCCCCGTTAGTGTTGTAAATAGTCAATCCGGCAACTTTTCCTGAAAGAGCTGCACCGATGTTTGGAGATTTTCCAACTGTCAGTTGTTGATTGGTTACAGTTGTATTGGCATAACCCACTTCTTTAGGGCGTCTTTTGATACCCAATTGTGTAGTGATTACTACCTCTTTCATTTCACCGGTAGAAACAAGAACTACATTCATTAAGCCTGTCCCGGGAACCACGGTTTTAGCCTCGTGACCCGCAGCAGTGATAGTGAGTGTAGCGCCTTCTTTGATCTTGATTGCAAAAAAGCCATCGGCGTCTGCCTTGGTGGCGTTTTTAGTATTACCGGTTTCAACAACGGTGGCAAAGGGAACAGCTTCACCTTTGTCGTTTCTGATTTGCCCTGTCACAGAACGTGTTTGGGCGAATGCAAATGCGCATAGCAGCATTAGCACTGTAAGCAGTGATGCAATTTTTCTCATGTGAACGTCAATTTTTAGTTTTAAGAAGCTTGATACTCAACGAAAACCGTCCATTCTCAAGGAAAGGATTTCGAAAAGAGACAGCCTAACCTTTTGAAATGCTGCGCCAAAATAAAGATTTTTTTAACAAATGGATAAAAAACAAATTTTTTTTGTTTCCAACAAAGCCTTAATAAGTCTTAAAAAAAACTTTCTTGAATTGAAGAAAAAAAATTCTGATATTAAAATTTTTTGAAACTTAGTTTTTTAGAACCCAGATCAATTGTAGCTTGATCTCCGACTTTTTATTTCCGGCGATCTCATCTAATCCGCTGCCGATCATTTTTTTATCCTGGTAAATTGTTTGGGCCCAGCGAAACCAAAAGGATAAATTTTTCCGGAGATCATAATTAAAATTCAAATAATATCTCCAGCCCTTATCATAAAATCCGGGAATAGAATAACCATACAGAACATCGTTCTCATAGGCATAGATCCGGGAATTGTAGCTGTCCGTTTCAAAATATTGCAGGCGCAGGTTACCGGAGTAGGGTTTCAATAATGGTTTGTAGAGAACATCAAAAAAATTAAGAAAACCATTTTCTGCATTATCGGAGTTTTTATTATACCATAAAAGTTCAATGCGGTTACGAAGCGTTACAGTTCTGTCGATTTTATAATTTATCTGCGTTCTCCAATTTTGTTTTGGAATGGTAATTAAATAATTTGTAACTGTAGTATTATCCGGCTGATTAGACTGTTTCGTCTCACTCCGGAACCTTGTATAGATCTCTAATTGTTTGTTTGGAGTATAAGTTAACTGGGCAAGGAAATCTTTGCCGGCGCTTGGCGCATCTACCAAATATTTGATCCATGGAAATTTATAGAGGTCTGCATACATATCCAGTCTCCATCCTGAAATTGGCCGAATACTTATTCCTGCATACAATCCCGTTTCATTTGTCGGATAAGTATTTTCCGTGAATGCATTTCCGTAAACTGCCTGGTATTCTTTACTGATCGCCCGCTGTAAAATGGAAACATCCACTCTTGGGTCTACACTGATGAGCAATCCGTTTAAAAAAGCCTTATTTAAATTCTGGTCTGCCGCAGCCTCACCAAAAAAATGAAGATTACGGAAAGTGAAACTGTAATCAACGCTGAAATTATTCCAGCTTTTTCCGCTGATCGCATATTTATTATACGGTTCATCTCTTTTTTCTACCGGCAGAGAAAAATTGTAGTAAACCTCATTCACGCCAATATGCCACTTGCTGCGATGAAAATTTATGTTGCCGCCAAAAGCAAGCTGCTGTAAATTATTGCGGTCATCAATTTCGCTCTGTGTACGGTGATACCCGGAATTTAAAAATGAAGAAATAAAATCTTCATGACTTACCGTATCTGCCACAAAATTTGCGCTGATCTTTCTTATAGAAGCAAAAGCTGTCGCTTCAATATTTTTTTGCTGAATGGTGATGCCTGCACCGCGATGAAAATAAAATTCTCCTGATGAATTATAGGGCTTCAGCAAAGGTGATTGCCTTTTTATTCCCATCACATCAACACTTTTTTTAAATGCAAGGCTTTGCCATTGAATTAAACCTTGTCCCATGTTCACTGTAAAATCGCCTAATGCAATCGCTTTAATTTTTCCAATATTTCTTGCAAAAGCATGGAAAGAATAAAAATCAAATCCATATTTCTGGCCACCTTTGAAAAATTGCTCACCGGCATCTTTATCTGCTGCAATGCCATATTGTAAAAGATTTTTGTACTGGTAACGATGACGTAAGAAAATTCTCTCTCTTCCGCCTAAATATTTTGTTCCTGTAGTTGACCTGTCAAATCCTCCCGATCTTTCCAGGACCTCAGTATAACGAAGCAACAGGCTATGATCACCACCTTTCAACCTGGTTTCAAGATCTTCTCTTAATGACATAGCGCTGCCTACAGCAACATAAGGAAGGATTTTTTTTATGGTTGCAACATCCCAGGAAGGAATCGACTGCAATTCATAAATGCTGATAAATTTTCCGAGCAAATTGCGGTAAGAAATTAAATTATCGATTTGCAGTGAAGTGAGAAAGAGAAATTCCTTCAGATCGGTTGCATCAGCTTCGTTCAAATTCAACGGATGTACTTTGAAATGTTCCAGCTGCTGCAAATAAGAATCGTCTTCGGTTTCTGATTGATCAATGCCTGTTAAATTTTCTAATTGCTGTTCTGTTGTCGGAGGAATTTCCTGCCCCCATCCCCTAAAGGGGTGTAAAAAAACTTCAAAACAGAATACAATTAATATTGGAAATAATTTCTTCATTATGAATATTCTATTACTCCCCTTTAGGGGAAGGGGGCACAGTAAATAACAACATCAAACCCGGCGTAAGGCCTAGCTGTTGATGATAGCTTGTAGTAACATCTAATCTTATTGTCTTCCATGCGACACCAATTCCCAAATACATTGATGAAGCGGCTGTTGAAATACCACCCCTGGCCAGCAACTGCGGAAGAAATTTATATTGCAACCCTGCAGTAACATTTACGGGTTGGTCCTCTTCTTTTTCAATTTCTGCACTGATAAAAAATTTATCCGATGCTTCATATCCAATGCCACCGGAATAAACAGAAGATAATTTTTCCTGCTCATCTTTTCCGAATTTTCCACCAACAGGATTGTAGACATGGATCCCTGCATTTAATTTTTCAGTGAGATGTAAGATCGCCCCGGCTTCAAAATTTATTACCGAAGCATTTCCATAGGTGGGTATCTGCACATTATAATAATTGAACTGCACACCTATATCAACTTTACTGCCGAGGCTCCTGCCATAAGCAAGTCCCAGCTGTGTTTCATTGTAATCCGAAAAACCAAAATAACGGGCATCCAATCCAAAGTTTCCGGAATGAGTGGGCAATGCCAATGAAGCATTATATAAAGCAAGCTCCTGTAACATAAATCTTCTTTCCGTATATATTCCGGCTGAAAAATTTTTAACCTGTGCCAATGCTGCCTGGTTGGAATGGAATGAAAAAACATCAACATGATTGATAGAATAGGCGCCTAAACCGGGATAGGTCGCGGAAACAGATGTATGAACAATTTGAGCATGAATGCAAACAGGCACAGAAAAGAAAATGAGCAGTATAAATTTCCTCAAGGCAGAACGTTTGATTTTCAAGATACATTTTTTAAGATTAATGTGAATGAGATTATCCCCATTGACCTCCCGATAGCTATCGGGACACTATTCTCCTCCCGATATCTATCGGGACACCATTCATTATCTTTGCGCACATGCAATTATTAGACGGGAAGAAAGCAGCACAAACCATCAGGGACCAGTTGAAACTGGATGTAGCTCAATTAGCGATCGAAGGAAAGAAAGTACCTCATCTCGTTGCCATTCTTGTTGGCAATAACCCGGCGAGCGAAACTTATGTTTCAGCCAAAGTGAAGGCTTGTGAAGAAGTTGGTTTCAAATCCACTTTTAATCATTTTGAACATGACGCTGAAGAAAGAGTCTTGTTAAAACAAATATCTGATCTGAATAATGATCCCGATGTGGATGGAATTTTAGTTCAGCTTCCTTTGCCGAAACAAATGTCGCCTGAGAATATTATCAATGCAATTGATCCTTCAAAAGATGTCGATGGCTTTCACCCGGAAAGTGTGGGCAGAATGGTGCAGGGACTTCCAACATTTATTCCCGCAACGCCCTATGGAATTATGCTGATGCTGGAACATTATAAAATTGAAACAAAAGGCATGCATGCTGTTATTGTTGGCAGAAGCAATATTGTTGGACGACCTATAAGCATCCTGTTGAGTAATAACACAAGCCCGGGAAATTGTACCGTCACAGTTTGTCATTCGCAAACAAAAAATATAAAAGAGGTCTGTTTGCAGGGCGATCTGATCGTTACTGCAATGGGACGCCCTGGCTTTATTACAAATGATATGGTGAAAGAGGGCGCCGTTGTGATCGATGTTGGCATAACAAGAGTTGAAGATGCAACAAAAAAAAGCGGGTTTAGATTGAGAGGTGATGTTGATTTTGAAAATGTAGCTGCTAAATGTTCCTGGATCACACCTGTGCCCGGTGGCGTGGGACCGATGACGATCGCTGCATTAATGAAGAATACTTTTCGTTCCTGTAAGTTGAAGAATTAGGCAATTTGAAAATTTGAAAATTGAAACCCGATCCCGATAGCTATCGGGACACAAATATGAAATCCTCAATCATTTCCAGTTTTCCTGTGATGGAACACTTCTACACTTTGCAGGGTGAAGGGTTTCACCAGGGAAAAGCTGCATATTTCATCCGGCTTGGAGGTTGCGATGTAGGCTGTACCTGGTGTGATGTGAAAGAAAGCTGGGACGCAGCGAAGCATCCAATGATTGATGTTCAAAGTTTGATATTCGAAGTTGAAAAAACCCCTGCAAATATTGTGGTGATCACCGGGGGAGAACCAACAATGTATGATCTAACCGAATTAACAAAAGAGTTTCAGCAGGCAGGTTTTAAAACACATTTAGAAACTTCAGGAGCTTATCCGCTTTCAGGAAGTTGGGATTGGATCTGTTTATCACCGAAAAAATTCAAAGCTCCATTAAAAGAAAATCTTCCGCATGCCAATGAGCTGAAAGTGGTGATCTTTCATCGGTCTGATTTTGACTGGGCGGAAAAATATGCAACGGAAGTTTCCCCGGATTGCAAATTGTATTTACAGCCCGAATGGGATAGAGCCCAGCAAATGACCCCATTGATCATTGACTACATCAAAGCACATCCACAGTGGGATCTGAGTTTGCAGATACATAAATTCATTAATGTTCCTTGAGCAGTCGGCAGTCGGCAGTAAGCAGTAAGCAACAATTACTTTTCAGTTTTTACAGTAAAGCTATTGCTGTAAGCTGTTATCTCGGGTTTATACATGCATTGCAAAACCGCGGGTCCATTTAAAAACTCCCCTTCCTGGGCCACTTTCAATTCATAACTGATCTGGGTTTTACCCGAAGGAATGAAATCAGCAAAAAACTGGAAGCCGGCATCTCTTACAGAACGATAATAGTTGAATGGTGATCCATATTCATAACCGCTGTTATTATCTACCGGTTCAAATGCCGCAGCTCTTTTATCATCAATAAAAACATACTGCAATGCTTTTGATGATTGGATAGTCATTACAACCTTGACTTTATCGGCAATCTTTAGTTGCCTTCCTTCAGGCACACTCTCCCACTTGCTGTCTTTTGCATTCCATTTGTAAAATTGCTTTTGCACCTGGACATCTTTATTCAGATCACTGAGATTAGTTGAGGAAGTAAAGTAATAACTGTAAAAACTTCCATTCGCAGCGTTTTGATTTGCCTTATGCAATTGGATCGCTGCCGGAATTTCATTCATCCTGGAAAAACTAAAATCAGCTCCGCTGAACAGGTTGTCCGTAACCTCAATTGATCTATTATTGGTAGTCATTTTAATAACCTGTGACGCTCCGCTAAATATTTTTTCACTTGAAAGTAAATTGATCGCCGCAGCCGTTGCTTTGGTGTTGCGCCAATGGTGTTCACTCTTGGCTGCCAACAACCATTTTATAATTCCTTTGTTCACTTCACCCTCGTTTTTGTATTCACTAAATGCTTCGGCAAGCAGGGCAATTGTTTCTTCGGCGGAATTTGTGAGATCATCATTATCAGCGAGGTCTTTCCAGCGCAAACCATTTTGTTCATCTTCAATAGCCCTTTGACGAATAGAACTTAGTTGCGCAACTGCCTTAGTGTATAATTCATCTTTTTCATTTTCTGACACTATTGTCCGACTAAATTATAAGAAAAATTCATAAAAAAGGGCAGCTCCGAAGAACCACCCATATTAGTTATGTTTGAGTTACCACACAAAAACATCACTAATGAGTGAAGATAAAAAATTTGTCGGACAGCCGGTGCTATCACAAATATTAGATGTAATACCCAGTTCTTTGATTCATAAGGCTAACAGGAAGCATGATGCCAACCGGTATTATAAAAGGCTACCGTTCCGGGTTCATTTGGTAAGCCTGTTGTATGGAGTGTTTAGTTATTGCAACGGACTTAGGGAGCTGTGTGAAGGTATGCTGGCTTGTGAAGGCAAGTTGTCACACCTGGGTTTAGATAAAGCGCCTGCCCGCAGTACACTGTCTGATGCAAATAACAACCGTAGCTACCAGGTTTTTGAAACCATTTATGAAGGATTGCTGAAGCAATACCACAGTTTTATCTCGGACAGCCGATTAAAGGGATTAAGTATCCGCAACTTAAAAATAATAGACAGCAGCACCATACAGTTGTTTAGTGAAATACTCCGGGGAGTGGGTCGTAACAGGCTGGACGGAGCCAGAAAAAAAGGAGGAATAAAAGTACATGCTATGATGGATGCTTTTAGTGGTGTAACAGAATTTGTACGGATGACCGAAGCTAGAGAGCATGACCGCAGATTTCTCTACTACCTGAAACTGGCGGCCAACAGTTGGCTGGTGTTTGATAAAGCCTATACGGTGTATCATCAGTTTGCCAAATGGACAACACAAAAGATATGGTTTGTAACCCGAATGAAGGACAATGCTGATTTTCATGTAACCAAAGTGCTGGTTGATAAAACAAAAAAGAAAAATGCCAAAGGCGTGTTGAAGGAACAATACATAACAGTAGCTGTAAAGCAGAATGGAACAGTGATCGAACGCCTGAAGCTAAGGCGAATCACTTTCAAAACCGAAGAAGGAAAAGTGTATGTGTTTGTTACCAACAATTTTACCTTGCCGTCATCACAGGTTGCAACCATTTATAAAAACAGATGGATGATTGAATTGCTGTTCAAACAGATTAAGCAGAACTTTCCACTGCGTTATTTTTGGGGAGAAAGTTCCAACGCCATCAAAATGCAGGTGTATTGTGTATTGATAGCCCAACTACTGATGGTGGTAATACGCAAAAAAGCAGTTACAAAGAAATCATTTGCCAATATGATAACGGTAATACGGTTGCACCTGATGAGTTATGTAGAGTTACTGGAATTTATAAAAGATACTTATAAAGCATGGAGAAAAACGCACAATGCATCCTTTGCTTTTGCAACATAAAAAAACAGGGGGTGCTACCCCCAGTTCTGAAACAACGATTTTTTAACCTGTAACCTTTGACTGTTAAGTGTTACACTATTTTTAAACCCGATTTTAGTCGGACAATAATGATTTTCTGAAAACCGGAAAGAAGCGATCACCAGCAGTGATTGTGTATATAATGATCTCTTGTCAGCATTTTTCCAATTTTCTAAAAGCCCCTGCCTGATCTTTTGTTTTAAACTATCAGTCAACGGAGAAGAATTAAGAAAATAACTGCGGGCATAACTGTAATAAAGAGGATTGCCGACCTGGTCCTTATTTCGCATTGATCCAAATTCTTTATCACTGTAATGGATCAACCCTTTGATAAATTCAGAGAAGCGGGCGTTAAATGAATTAGCAGGAATTAACTGCCTGTCCTTTGCAAGCTTCCCAAAACCTTTCAGCACATAATTAGAAATATAAAAATCAGTTTTGCCACCATTGAACCAAGTGAGGCCGCCATCTGATTTTTGCATCTTGTATAATTTTTCCAACAGATCATTCATTATAATCTTTATTCTCGACGTGTCCAGCAAATCGAAAAGCTGCTTATGTTGATGAGCCCTGTGGTTTGCAAGACCCAGCCAGGGCATTGTTTCATCGCTTAATTCGCCTGGCAATTTTTCATTAGATGGATTTTCTTTTTCTAAAAACTGTTTCGCATTACTATATGATCGCTGGATATTGCTGTCACTTCTCATCATCTTAATAGCAATAGTGTATGCCAGCAATTTGTTGAATGTTTGTTCGGCGCAGCCGTAAGGATAATTAGCTAAATAGGGCAATGAATTTATCAGCGCTGCCTGCGGTTTAGGTTGGATCGATAATCCAATTCCATAGACTTCAGCGTCAGCGGGCAGGTCCAAAAGATTGAAAGTTGTGTCGCTGTTTTTTGAGAAATGAAAATTTTTGCCGTCCCTTACAAAAACTTTTGGACTCAGCACGGGGATCGTGTGCTCTTCAGCATCTGCAAAATTTTCTGCCCTGGCCGTGATCGTTATTTTTACGGGATTTACCTGGCCTATTGGTATTCTTAAGTCAAAACCTGAAGAGCTATTTGATTTTCTAATCAAGGCAAAATTATTCTGATTTGTTGTTGAACATTTCGAAGTAATATCTTCATCAGTCATTGCATCCTGGATCTTGCAGATAATCTTTCCTTCAGTATTAATTGTATCAAGATTAGTAATTCGGCTTTGCAATACGATCCTGTCCCCCTGGTATAACAGCCTCGGCATATTAGGCTGCACCATCAATGGTAATTGCGTATTTAATTTTCTTTCCGCATAGGCAAATAGCGAATTTTTTGTATGTGCCAGCATTTTCCAGTTCCATTCGGTAACACTTTCAGGCATGGTGAAACTGAAAGAATAAAAACCGTCTTTATCAGCATGAACGGCGGGAAAGAAAAATGCAGATTCATTAAAATTCTTTCTCGTAACAACAGGAATTTCTTCTTCAATTTTTGAGGGCACATAATCTTTTGTAGTGATCACAATCACGCCATTTGCCGCGTCGGAGCCGTATAATGCCACAGCTTCGCCTCCTTTCAAAATATTTATTGAAGTAATTTCATTCTGATCAATTGAATCCCATCCAAATGCAGGGCATAGAATTCCATTCACTACTACTGGATATTTATTGTCTGAAATTGTCGCATTCCCCCTGATCGTTATGCCGGATACAAATCCCGATAACTGTCTGCTCATCCTGGTAGCACTTACAACCACTTCATCTAGTCCTTGAGTAGATCCAAGCGTAAACCCGGCAAACCTCACATTAGGATTCATATCATGCTGAAAACTGTAAAATCCATACGCCATCCCATCCTCATCAACATCAGCATTGCCCATCACAGCGTCATAACCATAGCTACCAGGTTCTACCCACCACAATGCGTCTGTTCGTTTTTCACGTCCGGCTAAAAGAATTTCTTCTCCCCTATAAAAATGATCCTGAATATTTCTCCTAATACTGTTTATATCCCCTGTCCAATCCAATTGAAGGTATTTGTTTGAACTAAGGCGTGGCTTTTCCCATGTATGCTTTTCCAGTTTATCAAGTGAAGCGTCATACATCGTTGTCATCATCTCAGCAGCAACGTTTTCATTTTTGGTTTTAATGGAAACAGTAAAAGTTTCTTTGCTGCCCGGGGCAAGTTTCTTCCGGTATTTTTCAATTATTATTTCAGGTTCCACCAGTGAGGTTGAATTAATAAAGATTTCTTCAGTGTTCGTAAACAATCTATTCTCCAGCACATATACCTGGGTCAGTTTTACCTGGTCAACAGCGGCGCCAGGTATTTTAAGATCATAGCGCTGCAAACCTTTTGAGCGAAGCTGTTCATCATAAAAATATTTAACGGCAATTTTCTTTTTGCCGGAATAATAGATCACGTGAAAAATGGAATAGATCTCATCCAGCGAATTGCCATAGAAATATTTCAGGGTGTCGCCCGGCGAGGCGGCATTATAAGGCATATAGTCAAAAGCCCAGGAGGCTGACGGCAATTTTTTCTCCCTGTGATCAAAAACAGAAAAATCTTTTTCAAATTCCCCTGTTATGCTGCCGTTTTCTTCACAGCTTGCTTCAATTGTATATTTCCCGGCTGATAAAAGATTGCTATCCAGTTCAAGCTTTTCTTTATTTCCTGTGTTGATCGTTTTTTCAAAAACCAATTGCTTTGACCCCGTATCGCTTTTTTGAAATAAGTTCTCAAAAGGAAATTTGTTTTGCAGTGATTGTTTATCATAAATCCATAGATCGGCTTTTGTCAGTTGCCTGTCGCTGAAAAGCGAGTTGTTTTTTTCCAGCCTGTAAATTTTCACTTTGATGGTTTTGGAAACAATCCCTGCATTATCATCTTCTGCAGTCACAGCGGCTTCTTTCAGATCATGCCGGTCATAAATGGATGATAAAGGAATATGAATGTGCACCGGTCGTGAAGAGATCGAAATATCTTCCTTTGCTTCATAGGATTCACCGGTTGCATCCGCAGTTTCAACTTCCAGCTGATACCTGAAGGTCCATGAATGTTTTTTATCGAGGTTATAGTTCAATAATAAAGAGTCCCTGACAAAAATTTCGAGCTCACCCTCATTATTTGTAAATCCTGTGGCATCGGCAATTGTATCCATTTTTGAAAAACTTTCCTCCTCATTTTTTATTGGGTTAACCCGGGGGAGATAACCACTTCTTGTTACGATATAATTCACCTTTACATTGTTCAACTCAGCACCAGCAAAAGATCTCACTTTCACTTTGAAGGAAAAATCATCTTTTGGCTTTAATTCTTTTTTTGGCTTTTCTATCGTCACTTCATAAGTTGGCCGTTTGTATTCTTCCACTTTAAACTTCCCGGAGTAATAATCCTTGTCTA
>Ga0184615_10001321_pt1 | contig 13456 bp, 9 predicted proteins | sample PLM4_65_coex_FD_133134 | JGI IMG/M metagenome (GOLD analysis project Ga0184615, IMG submission 133134) | Groundwater sediment microbial communities from an aquifer in East River, Colorado, USA - PLM4_65_coex | ecosystem: Environmental > Terrestrial > Soil > Riparian zone | place: USA: East... | reverse complement strand
TCGCCCAGTCGCTGTTCCAGGTGGGCGGCAATTGCGGCTCGGCGCTTGGCCCGCTCGCGGCGGCGTTCATCCTGCTCGCGCGCGGCCAGGGCTCGATCGCTTGGTTTGCGCTGTTCACGCTGCTCGGCATGGCGGTGCTTGCCGGCATCGGGCTCTGGTACAAGCGCAACCGTGTTGCGCGCACCGTGTCGCATGCGCACGCGCACGGCGTCGGCCCCACGCTCGGGCGCCGCAAGGTCGCGCTCTCCGTCACCATCCTGATGACGCTGATCTTCTCGAAGTATTTTTACCTCGGCAGCCTGACCACGTTTTACACGTTCTATTTGATCGAACGGTTCGGCGTGTCGGTGCAAGGCGCGCAGATCCATCTGTTCGTGCTGCTCGGCGCGGTCGCGCTCGGCACCTTCGTCGGCGGCCCGCTCGGCGACCGGTTCGGGCGCAAATACGTGATCTGGATCTCGATCCTCGGCGTGCTGCCGTTCACGGTCGCGCTGCCCTATGCCGGGCTGGTCTGGACCGGCATCCTCAGCGTCGTGATCGGGCTGGTGCTCGCCTCGGCGTTCTCCGCCATCGTGGTCTATGGCCAGGAGCTGATGCCCGGCAATGTCGGCATGGTCGCCGGTCTGTTCTTCGGCTTCGCCTTCGGCATCTCCGGCATCGGCGCCGCCGCGCTCGGCCATCTCGCCGACGCGACGAGCATCGGCTTCGTCTATCGCATCTGCTCGTTCCTGCCGGCGCTCGGGCTGCTCACGGCATTCCTTCCCAACCTCGACGCGACGCGGCTCAAGCTCGCCCGGGCGTAGCCGGCTGTCTGCCCAATGGGGTGTCCAACGAAAAGCCTCGCGGCGAGCACCGCGAGGATTCGTTTCGGGATCGCCCGAGAATTCCTAGTTGACGATGTGCCAGCGCCCGTCGGGTTGAAGACAGGCGCGGCCGTAGAACGGCGTGCACTGCCCGTCGATGGTCGCGTCGCCGCGATATTCGCGGCAATACGGCGCGGGCGCCGGGGCAACCACCTGTGGCGGCGCGTAATAAACCGGCGGCGGCGGCGCGTAGTAGACCGGCGGGGGATAGTAATAAGCGGGCGCGTAATAGGCCGGCGGCCCCCAATAGTAAGGCGCGCCGAAGTTAAAGCCGAAGGAAAAGCGCGAGTGGGAATGGCCGTGCCCGTGCCAGCCGCCTGCCGAGGCCGGGGCGCTCGCCGCAATGCCGAAGGCCATCACGGCCGCCAGCATCGCCACAATCCGAAGTCCCATCCGGAACACGGCCCGATCCTCCACGCCTAGAAAGCCCACCACGCCTATACGACGGCGTTGCTGGCAATTCTATTCCATAGGCAGATAGAATTGCGGCCTCACCGCGGCAAGGCTGGTTTAGCGTAAATATCCCGATGAACGATTCCGGAGCGAACTCGGCCCATCGCGACATCGCGAAGGGGTCCTGGGGCGAGCTGTTCCGCGGCCGCCATGGCCTCTATTCCTCGTTGATCATCGGCGGCATCGCGATGCACGCGACGCAAATCCTGGTGATCGCCATCATCATGCCGACCATGGTCGCCGACATCGGCGGCGCGGTCTACTACACCTGGGCCGCCATGCTCTACACGATCGGTTCTATCGTGGGCTCGTCCTCGACCGGACCGGTATGGTCCAAGTTCGGCGCCCGCAAGGGCTATGCGCTGGGCTCCACGATTTTTGCGTTGAGCACAGTCGGCTGCGCTCTCGCGCCCGACATGTTCACGCTGATCGCCGCGCGCGGTGTCCAAGGCTGGGCCGGCGGGCTGGTCGCGGGCGGCGGCACGGCCCTGATCACCAGCCTGTTCGATGCGCGGCTGCGCACCCGCATTCTTGCCATGTCGCAGGGCACCTTCACGGTCTGTCACCTGAGTGGGCCGGTGGTCGGCGGCATGTTCGCCGCGATCCATTGGTGGCGCGGGTCGTTCTGGCTCATGGTTCCGCTCATGCTCGCCTTCGCGGTCGTCGCTTGGTTCAAGATCCCGGACCGGCTCGATACCGAAGCGGAGCGTGGCCGCACCCCGCCCTTCCCGTTCTTCCGTCTGGCGACGCTCGCCATCGGGGTGTGCTGCGTCGCGGCCACGGGCCCGGTGCACAACACCGTGCTGCGTGGCGTGCTGGTTGTCGCCGCGGTGGCGCTGGTGGCGCTCGCGTTCCGGCTCGATCGCGACGCTTCCAACAAGCTGTTCCCGTCGCGCGCGCTGTCGTTGAATGCGGCGATCGGGTTGTCGCTTTGGATCCTGACCCTGCATGCCATGTCGCAGACGTCGGTCACGTTGTTCCTGCCACTGCTCTTGCAGGTGGTGCACGGCGTGTCGCCGGTGTTCATCAACTTCGTCACCATCGCGATCTCGTTCGGATGGACCGTGGGCACGTTCGGCGTGTCCGGCTGGTCGGGTGCACGCGAGCGCGTCGCGCTCTGGTCGGGGCCTCTGATCGCCTTCGCGGCGCTGGCGGTCATCACGGCGGTGGCGCATTTGCCCGGACTCGGGGTGTTGACCTTCGCCGCCTTCATGATGGGCGTCGGCGTCGGCGTTTATAACGTGCATCTCGTTGCCCGCACCATGGAGGGCGCCGGCAAGGGTGAGCAGCGCACGACGGCGGCGGCGCTTTCGTCGGTTCGCTCGCTCGGCACCGCGTTCGGCGCGGCCATTGCCGGCGTGATCGCGCATGCGGCCGGGCTCGGCGACGCGACGCAGCCGGAGCTGGTCGGCCCCGCCATCACCGTGGTCTACGTGTTCTGCTTGGTCCCGCTCCTCCTATCGGCCGTCTTCATGTTCCGCTTTTTGCGCATCGGCATGCCCAAGGCGGCGACCGTCGCGGCGACCGGCGAATGAGCGCGCCGCAAGCGGGCGCGGCGAAGGCAAGCTGGGGAGAGCTGTTCCGCGGCGATCTCGCGATCTACACCGTCATGGTGATGCTGGGCGTGGTGCTGTTCTCGCTCCAGATTCTCATCATCGTCACCATCATGCCCACCGTCGTCGCCGAGATCGGCGGCGCGCCCTACTATGTATGGGCGTCGATGCTGTACCAAGTCGGCGCCATCGTGGGCGCGGCGAGCGTGGGCCCGATCTGGCGCGCGGTCGGGATGCGGCAGGGCTTCCTCATCACCTCGACCGTCTACGCGCTGGGCACGCTCGGCTGCGCCCTGGCGCCGGACATGCTCACTCTCAACCTGGCGCGCACCGTGCAGGGTTTCGCCGGCGGTCTGATCACCGGCGGCACGATGGGGCTGGTCAGCCGCCTGTTCCAACCCAACCAGCGCACGCGCGTGCTCGCGATCTACCAGGGCACCTGGACGATCTGCAGCCTGCTCGGCCCGTTTTTCGGCGGCGCCTTCGCCGAGTTTGGCTGGTGGCGCGGCGCGTTCTGGGCCTCGATCCCCTTTGCCATCATCTTCGGCCTGATCGCCTGGTGGAAGGTTCCAGCCGGCGGCGCGGCGCCGGCCCGGGCGGAGGGCGAAGAACGGCCGGGCATTCCGCTGCTCCGGCTCGCGCTCCTCACCCTCGGAGTCATGGGCGTCGCCGAGGCGGGCCAGCTCCATTCCAACCTGCAGCGCGCGGGCATACTTGTCGTGGCGCTGGCGCTGATCGCGCTCACCTTCCGCGTCGATGCAAAGGAAAAGCACCGGCTGTTTCCGACACGCCCTTTGTCCGTCACGCGCGCCGTAGGGCTCGGCTATTGGATGCTCATCCTGGTGGGTGGGGTGCAGGCGGCGATCACCATTTTCATGCCGCTGCAGCTACAGGTCGTCTACGGGCTGCGCCCGATCTGGGTCGGCATCGCCAACCTGATCGTCTCCACGGCTTGGACTATCGCCACCTTCCTGGTATCGGGCTGGTCCGGCGGGCGCGAGCGCTTCGCACTCAACTCGGGACCGGCGCTGATCCTCCTCTCGGTGCTCATGCTGCTGCCGACGGTTCACGGCGAGATGCTGTGGCTCATCCTCGCGTCGATGTTCGTCTTCGGCTGGGGCATCGGCAGCCATCACGTGCATCTGGGTGCGCGCGTGATGGGCGCGGCGCTCAAGGGAGAGGAAGCGATCACCGCGTCGTCGCAATCGATGATGCGATCGCTCGGCGGCGCGATCGGCACCGCCGCGGGCGGCATGGTGGCCAATATGGCGGGGCTGGGCGAACAGATCGACACCGGGACGGTGAACGACGCCGTCTTCGCGGTCTACGTCGCGTCCGTCGTGCCTCTGGTGTTCGGCGCGATGCTCATCGTGCGCATGACGCGGCTCGTGGTGCCGCGGACGGAGATCGTGCGAGCGGGCAGCGCCGAATAACGTCAACGGCGATCGGGGTCATCCTCACGCTGCAGGCGCAGCAGTTCCTCGTCTTCGTATTGCGGCCGCTTGGGGCGGGGGCTGCCCAGCATGACCTGGAAAAAACACGGGCCGGGCCCATCGTTGCGGATGGCGTGGATGCGACCGGACGGGTTGTTGATCATGTCCCACTTGCCGATGCGGCGCTCCTCGACCGCGTCGCCGTCCTTCCACATCACGATGCAGGCGCCTTCCAGCACGAAAAAAATCTCGTCCTCGTCGTGATGATGGAACGGCTGATGGTGGCCCTCGGGCATTTCCATGATGCTGAGGGTATGCGCGCGCGCCGGCAGCGCTTCTGTGTCCTCGTGCACGATCGAGCCGGAGGCGCCGACGTAGCGGCGTTGGGCGCGGGCATAGCGCGGGTCGAGCTTGGTTTCGAGCGCGAACACGCGCCAGTTGGGCGTGCGCGACGCGAAGGTCTTGAGGTTGCGGTCGAGCTCGGCGCCGAGCGCCGGTCCCGAGGCGGATTTGCGCGACGTGGCCATGCAGCAGCTTAACATAAAACGAAATGGCGGCCGCAAGAGCCGCCGCCACAGCGCATCGAGGACGAGGAAGCGGGAAAAAAATGGGCCGACGTGGCGTGCAATACGTCGGCCCAGTTAAGCCAGGAGCTGAAGATGAGGCGGACGCTCAGCAACCTGGCAGGGGATTGACTGTCGGCCCGCGAGGGCTAGCGCGGCCGCACCTCCACGCCGCCGGTGGTGGAGGTCGCCCGGGCGATGAAGCCGTCCAACTTGGATTTGATCCGCTCCTGGTCAACATGCAGCGTGAAGGAAAGGACCGTGAGGAGGCCGCCCGTGGCGATCATCGCGATCAGGATCCAGCGCGCCATACGATCCATTTCGGTTCCGAGCATCACGACCTCCAATACGTCAATTGGATGCGCGATACGCCGATATCGGCCAAGGTGCGGTCGTCCAGAGCCAGGGCGGCATGACGGCGCGCGCGGCACTCAGCCCAGGCTTGAAGGGTGGCGCGGACGCGCCCGGCGGCCAACCCGGCACCGAACGCGTCCACGCCAGAACAGCCGTCAGCGGACAAACGCGACGTGCTGTAACCGGAAAAGGTAAGACTAGACGTACTCATGACGCTGAGACCCCTTGGAAGGCCGGCGCGTTTCCGTGCGCCGTTGCCCGTGCGCTATAGGTAGTCGCGCACCCCGTTGCCCAAAGTGACGGGGGTCACAGAAAGCCTTGATTTCCTTGTGACCTTGATCACTCGACGGCCACGACGCAGGCTGCGGCCGAGGCGGGATGTCGCGGTCCGAATCTGTTACAATGCCACGCGGACTTTTAGAGGCTCGCTAGAGGCCTCAAAGGCAACAAAGGGGATATGCATGGCCGAGGCGCTGCAGACCGCCCGCTCGCTGACCAGTTTTAGCGTGTTCGAAGGGTTGGACGACGCGAGCCGCCGCCATATCGACGAACGCTGCCGTTGGCGCCGTTACAAGGCGGGCCAAGTGATCCTGGACCGCGATTCGACCAGCCGCGAGGTGTTTTTTGTCGCCGAAGGCGCCGTACGCGTCGTGAACTATACGATTTCGGGCCGTGAAGTGGCCTTCGCCGACGTGGGCGTGGGCGAATATTTCGGCGAGCTGGCGGCGATCGACGGCTTGCCGCGCGCCGCTGGGGTGCGCGCCGTGGCCGATTCCCTGGTGGGCGTGTTGCCGGCCGAGGCCTTCCTCGACCTGTTGCGCGGCAATGCCAAGGTCGCTTTCCGCATCCTCGAACGGCTGGTTCACGTGATCCGGAGCTGCGACGACCGGATCATGGACCTCGCCACGCTCGGCGCCATGCAGCGCGTTTATGCCGAGCTGCTGCGTATCGCGGTGCCGGACGTCGCCGTCACCGGGCTATGGGTGGTGCGGCCCTGCCCGACGGAGCGCGAAATCGCCTCCCGCGCCGGCACGGCGCGGGAGACCGTGGCCCGTGCCATCCGCCAGCTCCGCCAGGCGGAGCTGGTGCGGCGCAAGGACCGCAAGCTCTACATCATGGACCGCAAGCGGCTCGAAACCATCACCCGCGCCCTGGGCTCGGCAGGCCGCGCCTAAGGCCGCTGTGGCCCTTCGCCCCGTCGACGTGCCAAAGATCGTTAACCATATTTGGGGAGACTAACCCCCGGCATCGCCGCGTATCGGGAGAAGACCATGGCCATCAAGGGCGATAGGGAAAAGGCCTCCCTCATCGAGTCGCTTTCCCGTAAGGCGGGCCGCGAAATAAAAGGCGCCAAGGGCAAGCGCGCCGCACGTTTCGTCCGCGAGTTCTATGGCCGCGTTGCGCCCGAGAATCTGGTCGAGTCGGAAGCGGACCAGCTCTACGGCGCCGCCGTCTCGGCGTGGAAACGGCTCGAGGCGCACAAGCCCGGACGCGCCGATATCGCCTTGTTCACGCCCGATGCGAAGCGCGACGGTTGGGCCTCTCCTCACACGGTCATCCAGATCGCCAATGACGATATGCCGTTCCTCGTCGACTCGGTCACGGAGGAGCTGGGCCGACATCGCCTCGCGCCGCGGTTTTTGATTCACCCGATCGTCCGGGTGAAGCGCGACGGCAAGGGCCGTCTGCTCGAGATCTACGAGCGTGCCAAGGCCCCGGACGACGCGGTGGCCGAATCGGTCATGCATATCGAGCTGGGCGGGCTCGACGAAAGCACCCGCAAGAGCCTCGGAAAGAGCCTTGCCGCGGTGCTGCATGACGTGCACGCCGCCGTTGCCGACTGGCCGGCCATGCGCGGCCGGATCGCCAGCGTGATCGCGGAGCTGGACGCGACGCCGCCGCCGTTGCCTCGCGATGAGGTTGCGGAGGCGCGCGACTTCCTGCGTTGGATCGACGACAACCATTTCACCTTCCTCGGCTACCGCGAATGGTCGTTCCGGCGCGCGGGCAAGGGCCTGCAGGTAAAGATCGCGCCGAACGCCGGTCTCGGCGTTTTGCGCAGCTCCGAGACCGTGCTGTTCGAGGGCGACACCCTGCCGCCCGACATCCTCGATTTCGTCAAGAAGCCGGACCTGATCTTCGTCAACAAGGCGACGAAGCGCTCCGCCGTGCATCGCGCGGTGCAGCTCGACGTAATCGGGGTGAAACGCTTCGACAAATCCGGCCGCGTGATCGGCGAGCGGCTGTTCGCCGGCCTGTTTACCTCGGTCGCCTATACGCGCTCGCCGCGCGAGATCCCGCTGCTGCGGCGCAAGCTCGACCATGTGATCGACCGCTCGGGCTTGGCGCCGGGCAGTCACGACGGCAAGGCGCTGATCCATATCCTGGAGACGTTGCCGCGCGAGGAGCTGTTCCAGGCCTCGGAGGACGACCTGCTGTCCACCAGCCTCGGCGTGCTCGATTTGCAGGAGCGCCAGCGCACGGCCATGTTCGTGCATCGCGATCCGTTCGGGCGCTATGTTTCGGTCCTGATCTACGTGCCGCGCGATCGCTACGACACGAGCTTGCGCGAGCGGTTGCAGGCGATCGTCGAAGAAGGCTTCGGTGGCAAGATCGAAGCCTTCACCGTGCAGCTTCTCGAATCGCCGTTGGCTCGCGCGCGGTTCATTCTCCGTCTTCCGAAGGACGGGGAATCGCCGCTGTCGGTGGCGGAGATCGAGGCGCGTGTCGTCGCCGCCGCGCATGACTGGTCGGACGACCTGTCGCAGGCGCTCGCCGTCGTACACGGCGATGCGCGCGGGCAGACCCATTTCCACAACTATAACCTCGCCTTCCCGGCCGGTTACCGCGAGCAATTCGAGGCCGAGGCGGCGGTCGAAGACATCGCCAAGATCGAAAGCGCGCTGACCACCGGACAGCCGCATTTGAACCTGTACCGCACCGGCGGCATGGGGCCCGAATCGCTGCGCCTCAAGATCTATGCCAAGACGGGGCCGATCCCGCTCTCCGACGTTCTTCCGATGCTGGAGAACATGGGGCTGAAGGTGATCGACGAGGTGCCGCACGTCATCACACCGCGCCACGCCGAGGGCGAGTTCTGGATCCACGATTTCGGCCTTGTCTCGCGCTCGGACGCGATGGCCGACATCGCCGCCGTGAAGGACAAGTTCGAGGACGCCTTTGCCCGGGTCTGGGCGGGCGATGTGGAAGACGACGGCTTTAACCGCCTCGTTCTCGGCGCCGGGCTTGCCTGGCGTCAGATTGTCGTGCTGCGCGCTTATTCGCGCTATCTGCGCCAGGCCGGCATCCCCTTCTCGCTCGCCTACATGGAAGACACGCTCGCCGCCAACCCGTCCGTCGCGGCGTTGTTGGTTGCGCTGTTCGAGACGCTGTTCGATCCCGACGCGCGGCACGGCGCAGAGGCTCGCGCGAAGAAGATACGCGCCTCGATCATGGGCTTGCTCGAAAAGGTGGAGAATCCGGACGAGGACCGCATCCTGCGTCGATTCCTGAACCTGTGCGATGTATCGCTGCGCACCAACTACTACCAGCCCGGCGTGGACGGCTCGCCCAAACCCTACGTGTCGATCAAGCTCGATTCTCGTCAGGTGGACGAGCTGCCTTTGCCGCGGCCGCTGGTGGAGGTGCTCGTCTATTCGCCGCGCGTGGAGGCGATCCATCTGCGCGGCGGCAAGGTGGCGCGTGGCGGCATCCGCTGGTCCGATCGGCGCGAGGATTTCCGTACCGAGATTCTCGGCCTGATGAAGGCGCAGATGACCAAGAACGCGGTCATCGTGCCGGTGGGCGCGAAGGGCGGCTTCGTGGTCAAGCGGCCACCCGCGACAGGCGGACGCGACGCGTTCTTCGCCGAAGGCGTCGAATGCTACAAGATCTTCATGCGCGGCCTGCTCGACGTCACCGATAATCTGGTGAAAGGCAAGGTCGTGCCGCCCCACCGCGTCGTGCGCCGCGATGCCGACGACACCTATTTGGTCGTCGCGGCCGACAAGGGCACGGCGACGTTCTCCGACATCGCCAACGGCATCGCGCGCGAATACGGATTCTGGCTCGACGACGCCTTCGCCTCCGGCGGCTCGGCGGGCTACGACCATAAGAAAATGGGCATCACCGCCCGCGGCGCGTGGGAATCGGTCAAGCGCCATTTCCGCGAGCTGGGACTCGACACCCAGGCGACAGATTTCACCTGTGTCGGCGTGGGCGACATGTCGGGCGACGTGTTCGGCAACGCCTTGCTGCTGTCCGATCACACGAAGCTGATCGGCGCCTTCAACCACTTGCACATCTTCGTCGATCCCGATCCGGACCCGAAACGGAGCTTCAAGGAGCGGCAACACCTGTTCGCCCTGCCGCGCTCCTCCTGGTCGGACTACGACCCCAAGCTGATCTCCAAGGGCGGCGGCGTGTTCGAACGCCGTGCCAAGTCGATCAAGGTGACCGAGCCGATGCGAAAGGCTTTCGCCCTCGGTGCAAAGGAATCGGTGACCCCGGCCGAGCTGATGCGCGCCATGCTCAAGGCGCCGGTCGATCTGCTGTTCTTCGGCGGCATCGGCACCTTCGTGAAATCCTCCGACGAGGCCAATGTGGATGTCGGCGACCGCGGCAACGACGCGCTGCGCATCGATGGGCGCGAGGTCAAAGCGCGGGTGTTGGGCGAAGGCGCCAATCTGGGCGTCACCCAGCTCGGCCGCGTCGAATACGCGCTCGCCGGCGGGCGCATCAACACCGACTTCATCGACAATTCCGCCGGCGTCGATACCTCCGACCACGAGGTCAACATCAAGATCCTGCTGCGCCAGCCGATGGAGCGCGGCAAGCTCACGCTCAAGAAGCGCGACGCGCTGTTGCGCACCATGACCCGGGAGGTGGCGGCGCTGGTGCTGCTCGACAATTACCGCCAGGCCATGGCGATAACCCATCAGGAAACGCAGTCCGTCGCCCTGCTCGACGAGCATTCGCGCTTCATTCGCGCGCTCGAGCGCTCGGGCGAGCTCAACCGCGCGGTGGAGTTCCTGCCCGACGAAGAAACCCTGGCGGAACGGCGGCAGAAGGGAAGCGGCCTTACGCGGCCTGAGCTCGCCGTGTTGCTGGCCTACGGCAAGATGTCGCTGTTCGGCGGATTACTCGAGTCAGACCTGCCCGACGATCCCTACCTCACGCACGACGTTGGGTTGTATTTCCCGACCGCGCTGCGCAAGGCCTATGGCGATGCTATCGCGCACCATCCGCTGCGGCGCGAGATCAGCGCGACCTACCTCACCAACAGCCTGGTCAACCGCGTCGGGCCGTCCTTCGTCAGCGAAATCGCCTACAAGACCGGGCAGGAGCCGGCGGCGATCGCACGCGCCTACCTGATGGCGCGTCAATCCTTCGAGGTGCGCGCGCTGTGGGCCGCGATCGAGGCGCTCGACAACAAGGTGGCGGCCAAGGTGCAGGTGGCGATGAACCTGGAGATCATGCAGCTCATCCGCCGCGCGACCCAGTGGTTCCTGCGCGGCGACTACGCGGATCGCCCGCTCGCCAAGGCGATCGGCGAATTCCAGCCCGGCATCTCCAAGCTGGCGGGACAGCTCGAAGCGCTGCTGCCCGAGGATCTCAACGCCTATATGCGCGAGCGCGCGGACGCCTATGAGAAGGATGGTGTGCCGCAGAAGCTCGCGCGACAGATCGGGGCGATCGGCATATACGCGTCGGCCCTGGACATCGTGCGCATCGCGCGTTCGACCGGACGGAAGCTGGAAGACGTGGCGCGGGTCTATTTTGCGCTCGGCTCGCGCGTCGGGTTCAACTGGCTGCGCGGCGCCGCGGAAAAGGTCGTTGCCGAAAGCGAATGGCAGAAGCTCGCGCTCGGCGCGGTCGTGGACGATCTCTACACGCAGCAATGTAACCTGACCGTCGAGGTGCTGCGGTCCGTCAACGGCGCCAAGCCGGACACGGTCGCGGTCGACAAGTGGATCGAGGTGAAAGATCACGCCACCCATCGCATCGCCGAGCTGCTCAAGGAATTCCGCAGCGTGGGCGGTGCCGACCTCGCCATGCTGACGGTGGCGAGTCGCGAGCTGCGCGCCCTCGTCCAGGCCTGATGCAGCCTGGCCCATCGGCACGGCGTGAGGGCGTCGCTAGTACGCATGTCCAGGCGGCGTGGTGCCTTTATGACTGGGCCAACTCGGCGTTCCCGACCGTCATCGTTACCTTCGTCTTCTCGTCCTACTTCGCCGGCGCGGTCGCGCCGGACCCGACGACCGGCACGGCCCAATGGGGCAATGCCGTCGCGATCTCCGCCCTCCTGATCGGCATCGTGAGCCCGCTTGCCGGCGCCATCGCCGACGCCACCGGGCGGCGCAAGCCGTGGCTCCTCGCCTTCTCGATCACCTGCGCCGTGCTGACCGCGAGCCTGTGGTTCGTGCGTCCATCGGCGGCGGACGTGCCGCTCGCCCTGGTGATCTTCGTGCTCGCCAACACCGCGTTCGAGATCGGCACGGTGTTCTACAACGCGATGTTGCCCGGACTGGTCCCGCCGGCGCGCATCGGCCGCCTGTCCGGTTGGGGCTGGGGGCTCGGCTATGCCGGCGGGCTCGCCTGCCTGGTGGTCGTGCTGGTGGTGTTCGTTCAGGCCGATCCGCCGCCGTTCGGCCTCGACAAATCGCAAGCCGAGCACGTACGCGCGGCGGCGCCTCTGGTCGCGCTATGGATGGCGATATTCGCGGTCCCGATTTTCGTCTTTGTTCCCGATGCGCCGGCGACGGGGGTCGGGCTCGTGACGGCGACGCGACAGGGCCTCTCAACTCTGATCGGAACGATCCGTCACATCCGGTCGTTCCGCGGCATCGGGCGTTTCCTGTTTGCGCAGCTCCTCTACATCGACGGGCTCAACACGCTATTCGCCTTCGGCGGCATCTACGCGGCCGGAACGTTCGGCATGCAGACCGAGGAAATCATCCAATTCGGCATCGCGCTCAACGTTGCCGCCGGGCTCGGTGCCGCGGCGTTCGCGTGGATCGACGACTGGATCGGCGCCAAGCGCACGGTGCTGATCGCGCTCGGCGCTATCATGGCGCTCGGCGTGCCGCTGCTCCTTGTGCACGACAAGATCTGGTTCTGGGCTCTGGCCGTAGCGCTTGGCACCTTCTTCGGCCCGGCCCAGGCGGCCAGCCGGTCGCTCATGGGCCGTCTTGCGCCGCCCGAGATGCGCGCGGAGATGTTCGGGCTCTTTGCGTTGTCGGGCCGCATCACCTCGTTCCTGGGTCCGGCGACCCTCGCCTGGGCGACGGCCGCCTTCGCCTCCCAGCGCGTAGGCATGGCGACGGTGCTGGTGTTCCTCGCCGCCGGATTCGTGCTGCTGTGGCCGGTCAAGGACGCACCGCGGTGAAGCGCTTCTTGGTTTCGCTTCTGCTCGTGCTCCTGATCGTCTCGCCGACGCGGGCGGCGCCGCTCGACTCCGTGCCCGCCAGCGGAAAGCTTTCCTTCGCCATCTGGCGCGAGGGCAACCGCATCGGCTCGCACCGCATGACGTTCCGGCGCGAGGGCACGACGGTCACCGTTGAGGTGCGGGTCGACATCGTGGTGCAGGTCGCCTTGATCACGCTGTACCGGTATACGGGGCTGCGTATCGAGACGTGGCGTGACGGCGTCCTCCAGGCCTTCGCAGCCGATACGGACGATGATGGGAAACCGATCAAGGTCCGGGCCCGCGTCACGCCCGAGGGTCTCCTCGTCGAGGGATCTCGGGGCGCAACCGCTATGCCGCCGGACGCCCAACCTTTTACCCTGTGGAGCCGGGCAGTCGTCGAAGGCGCTCCGGTTTTTTCCATGGAGGACGGCGCGCCCCTCAAGCTCCAAGCCGAAGATCTCGGCTTGTCTCCGCCGCCGCGAGGCAACGTGCCGGCCCGCCATTTTCGCCTAACCGGCGACCTGGATTACGAGCTGTGGTTCGACGGCGCAACGCTGGCCGGGGTGCGGCTCAAGGGGCGCGACGGCTCCATGGTCGAATACGTCGTCGAATAGCGGGATTCTTGCAGGCCGACAAGGTCGGCTACGCGCTCAGCTACGACGCCAAGGGGATCTGGTCGGGACTCAAGTTCCGTGCCCGCGACGGCGCGAGCATCGAATACCTGAAGCGCTAAAAACGAAAAGACCCGCGCCATGCGGCACGGGCCCGAACATGAAATCGCGCCGACTTCAGTGGCGGAAGTGACGCATCCCCGTGAACACCATGGCGA
>Ga0184615_10001320_pt1 | contig 13465 bp, 19 predicted proteins | sample PLM4_65_coex_FD_133134 | JGI IMG/M metagenome (GOLD analysis project Ga0184615, IMG submission 133134) | Groundwater sediment microbial communities from an aquifer in East River, Colorado, USA - PLM4_65_coex | ecosystem: Environmental > Terrestrial > Soil > Riparian zone | place: USA: East... | reverse complement strand
CGATAGCAACGGCTGCGGCGGCTAGGCCAGCAATGCCCCCGGTGAGCCAGCGCCAAGTCTCGTTGTCCACGGCACTAGCTAGGCCCGCGCATGAGTAGCTGCGCGAGCGCCTGCCTTCCTTGTTGCGTGAACGGCTGCGACGGATCAATCCCTGCCATCTGCGCTAGGCCCATCAACTCGGGGCCCGCAGGCCCGCCAGCGCCATAGGCGGGTGCCGCGCCCTGCTGCATTCCTGCTTGCATAGGAGCATCGCCCGGCATTGGCTGTGGCATCTGTCCAGGCATCGGCGGCGTTGCTGGCTGCTGCTGCGGTGCCTGCCCTTGGGCAAGCATCGCCGCTTCCGGCGATCCGCCCATCGTCTGACCGTCTTTCTGCGCCATCACGTTGTCATAACTCTGCGTCAACGTATCGCGTAGCGAAGGCCGCGCACCCTCTGCGGCAGCGAGTGCCGAAGCCGAAGCTGCACCGCCAGTATTGCTGATCTGCCCGACAGGGACGCCAGCAGGTCCGCGAATTCCTCTTGTGTTTTTCATGGTTGCCTTTTCATTTGCTCGAAAGCGAGTTAACCAACTGGCGTCTGCGTTTGTCGCCAAGCGCACTAGAAGTTGCCGCGCCTAATACGCCAGGAGCTACAGCGGCCTCGCCGCGCATCAGCGCATCAACGAGTGCCTTGCGCTCGAATGGCGTAGCAGTCTCCATCAGTCGCGCCATGTCCTGCGGTGACTGCATACGCTTTGCAAGTTGGCTGATGATCCTGTCCGTAGATTCGCCTGCGGCCCGGTTATACAGGCCGCGCGCAACCGAAATAAACGGGCTGAACATGCCGGAGGGTGGCGCATCCGTCACGACGCCAGCAACGCGCCTTCCCGCTTCGGCTGAACCGCTCGACGCAAGCGCCTTATATGCCGCGTCGTTCGCAAGATCGCCATGCACCGAGCGCAGCGTTTCCAGTTGTCCCGGCTCCATGACTTGCTCTAGAGTCTCAAAACGAGGGTGCCCGGTAGCCCGCTTGATCGTTTGCGGAGCATTGCGCAGCGCGTTCGCGTAGGCAGTGGCGCGCTGCTTTGCGTCGGCGCTTAACGCGGGCACTAGCTGGCGTTCCAACTCCTGCCCTACTTCCATCTGATTGATTGGCCTGCTTTGCGCCGCGTATGTCTCCCGCGCGATCTTGTAGGCCGGGCTTACCTCATCGAGCATCGCAAGCAGTTTCTTTCTTGTTGCCTCGACAGCACGCAATTCCACGCCGCCCATTCCAGACTGCGGGGAGCGGCCTTTCTGCAAAGAGTCGTCTAGCGCGAGCTTGACGTAATGCAACCCCTTAACCGAGTTTGTCGGATCGCCTATCTGCGCGCCTTCCTCTAGCGCAAGCTGCTTTGCGCGCTCCACTGCCTGCAAAAACGCGGGCCTGGACGACAACTCGATAAGAACGGGATTTACTGGCACTTGCGATGCAGCGCGAGCAGCCAGGGCCGAGTCTATTTCATTCGTGGAAAATACCATTTTCTGCCCGGCTGCTACTTCGTCGCCAAGCATCGTGTACATATCGTTAAGGCTGTTGTTCTCGCCCAAGTATCCGGCGTCGGTGAGCAGTTCCCGCATGGAGTCCGGCGTTTTCGCTGTCGGCCCATTGTGCTGTAGCTTGGCGAGGCCCAGCCCCTTCGCGCTCAAACCGGGCGGAAGGTTCACATAGTCAGTGTTCAGGTCGCCGCCGACTAGATCGCGCTTCAAGCCGCCGTGCTTGGCGACAAACTGAGAGATAGAAAGCGCACTCTCTTTTTCCTGCGGCGGGCGTAACGCCTCTGTCTTTAATGCCCGCTCGTAGTTTGTCGCCGCATCCGTCGCCCTCGATCCTTCCGCAGCCTTCAATGCTTCCGGCGTTTGTCCAACTCGGCGCACAGCAGCCAATCGTGCAGCGTTCTGCTGGCCCTCGATGCCTTGCGGCCCGTAGTAAGTGGATGGTGCGCGCCCTGCTGTAATGTCCTGCAAGGCTGCGAATTCCGAGCTGTTCGCTGCTACAGACGCCTGTCCCGCTGTCGGCTCGCTCCCAGGAACCAAGGGGCGCGATTTCTTCAACTCGGCAATGACTGCCGCGCGTTTGTCGCCCGCCGTTATGTTCGCCATCCTACCGGCTGCCAAGTCTGCGCCACGCTCGCCCATGTGCGGCTGAAAAATGTTCCGCACTCCGCGCCCTATTGCTTTGCCACCCTCCCATGCCGCAGGGACAGCCGCCCCCATGCCTGCGCCAGTTCCTGTTTGCAGCGCCTTCGTGCCCCAATATCTCTCCGGGTCATAGACCGGCTGCGCAGCACCGAAAGCGCCGCCGACCTTTGCGCCCTGCAAGATGCGCCCCGGCTTGGTGGCCGCGTTCGCCACGCTGCCGCCAGCGTACAGCGTGGCGGGCGATGCGACGTTACCGCCGAGTTTCCACCAGTCAACGCCTTCGCTTCCGCCCTCGCTGCGGCCCTCCTGCGTCATCTTGTCAAGCTGCTGGAAGTGTCTATTGACCGGCTCGCCAGCGCCTACAGCGTTTGCCGCAAGCTGCGCCGCTCCAATGAACGGCTCTGCCGCTCCTACTGCGAAGCGCGTTAGCGGGTGCGCTGCGAGCATCTCAGGATCAGCAAACGAAGGCTCGGGCCTCTCGCCTGAAGGAATGAACCTTTGCGGCGGGCCTCCGCGCCCGTATGTCGGCCCCTCGGCCTTGAGAGCGGAGAAGTCGAATCCAGGCGCTTGCTGCCCTTCGCTCTGTGCAATCCTTGCTCTGGCGTTCGCCATTGCGACAGCGCGCTGCTGTTCGAGCGTTAGCGCCACAGGGCGCGCTCCGCTGGCGTCATGAATTGCCATGCTCGCGGATCAACGCCAGAAGGCACAGGCCCACCAGCAGCGCCCGGTGCTGGCGTTTTGGGGATCTGTGCCGGTGACTGCGCCCCTGCGCCCTGATTCCATACGAGCGGCATGCGCGTAGCCATATCAGGCCAGTAGACCTCGAATCCCTCGGCGCTGCCGCCATGCTCGTTACGCCACTTTGCAAGCGCCTGATACTTGGAGATGCTGTAGTTGTTCACGTCGCGCAGATACCGCACGATTCCCCGGAAGCCTTCCGGCGTCCGCGAGGCGTTCGGCATGGATTCCAGAATCTTGAAGTATTGAAGCTGCGACGGCTGCGCGTCAGATTGCCGCGTGGCAAGTCCAGCCATCTTGATCGCCATCGAGGTAAGCGCCTGGATGTCCCCTGTTTCCTTTTCCCAATCCTTCGGCGCGGCAATGCCGAAAGCATTGGCCCACTGCGCCAATTCGCTTTTTAGCGGCTCCAATTTGCCGGGAGTGAAATTGCTAGCAGCCATCTCCATGTTATCGAGGAACCTGTTAGACGCTCCGGCCTTCGCCGCATCTTCCAGCGCGGTAGTCGCGTAACCGCCAAGCCCCTTGCCGCCCTCTTTGCGCTCGGAGATTCGCCCTTGCAATGCAGGATCGGCGGGCGCGGTAACTACGTTCCGCCCGCCAAGCGTCGGCTGCGATAGCTGCCCGGTGCGCGCATTGCCAGCAACGACGCCCTCGGCAGTCGGCAGGAATTGATAGTACGGGCGTCCTTCAGCACCGCGTTGCTCCTGCCGGATAGCCTGATCGTAAGCGGCAATCATGGGAGAGCCAGGAGGTAGCGCACTGCGCTCCGCTATCAGCTTTCCTAGATTGCTTTGCGCTGGATGCGCTGGCGCGGCTGGCATAGATGCGATTGGAACCGCGCCGCCAGGACGGAATCTGCCCTGCCCCGCGCTAAGCGTGAAGTCCTCGGCCCGCTTCGGAGTCATGGCCTCGAATTGCTTACCGAGGATCGCGCCGCCAATCTGCCCCAGCATCGGATCGCTGCTTCCCATTAGCTCCTGAGCGGCACCCATAGGATTCGGCGGCATAGCAGGACCGCCGCCAAATTCAGCAGATGGTTGCGCAGAACCAGCGCCCGCTTGAATCGCCTTTACCAGCGCATCATTGCGCTCCTGCTGCGCGCGCTTCGCGAGTGCTTCCTGCCGCGTGTTCGCTTCCTCGATGCCCTTCCCGCCAAGATAGCCCTGCATGACCTTTGCCAAGCTCTGCAATGGGCTGATGCGCGGCGTGAACATGCCGCCCTGCTGCTGCTGGATAGGCTCCATGCTCTGCTTTTGCATTAACTCAGCGAGTTTCTGCCTGCGCTGAATCTCGGCCTGCTCGGAAGCGTAGGGACTTCCGAAAGAAATGTTATTTACGCTGTTCGGCATTGCAAGCCTCTATGCGCTTAGTGGAGTTGCTTTGCATCTAAGAAAAGTTCTTGCGAGCGCGCGGCGTACCACGCCTGGATGATCGCCGCCTGCTGCAATGGCCCCAAATAATCTAGCAACCCGGTGCATTGCTGAATAATTAGCCTAGCGTACCGATCTTTTTCCAGTTGATCTGCTTTCGCATCAAGCACGGTACAAGCAAGCTCCTGAATTGCGCGCACTCTCTCAGCGATAGGCTCGATGCGCGACAGCACCATGCACAGCAATTCCTCGTCATCCTGCGTATCTGTGCCATTAGGTTGTTCGTCGGCCATGTAACCCCCTACGGGAGTGAATCCCAGGCAGTTTTGAACGCCGCCCTCAGTTCGACGCGCGTCTTGCCATTCCACGCAGCCACGACTAAACCGAGCGCCTTCAGCGCCTTCTCCACGTTCTCCACGTCCGAGAAGTCAATCGGCGGCTTCGGTGGCGGCGGCGGCGGTGGTGCAGCCGCAGTCCAGCGATCAACAAACACCTGATAGGGTGCGAAGTCGGTAAGGTCGGCTTGTCCCTTGTCCGACTCAGCCTTGAACCAGATACGGCCCTTGCCTGCCGCAGTATCGAATTGCAAGGCGTGAATAGTTGCGTCAAGGTCGGAAACGTCCACAGTCCTGAACACGCCATCAACGCCCATCACGGCATCGTCTTTAACTAGCGAGATTTTCATCGTCGGCCCTATAGCTTTATCATCGCGTTAACGAACGCGGTCGGCTGCATGTTCTGGTGCGCGGTGCCGCTTCCGGTCGATTGCGTGGTTCCGCCTAACCCGGTGGCATTCACGTTAAAGTCCACAGAAGTGCCGCTGGTGAGGTCGTTCAGCACCGTATTCGCATGTTGTGGGTGCGTATGCGCCGCAAGTTCTGCAATCGTCAGCGGGTGAGTCTCAACACCAGTCGCCAATCCAAGCACACGGCTAGTCAATCCAGAGCCAGCACCCGAAGCGCCGAACGCACGGCCCAACATCTTCGTCAGTGCAATGGTCTTGTTCGCTGCGTAGTCGGCAGCAGCATTTGCACCACGCCCAGTAGAGACAGCGGCTTGCGCGTCGGCTACGTTGTTCCAGAGCAGGGTGAACAGGGCAACGGTATCGGCGTTTGCGCGAGTAGTCCCGCCTGATGCCGCATTGCCAATCGTGCCATCATCGCACATCACCCACCCGGTATCGGCTACGGCCTTTAGCGTGAGCTTTACGTCACCTGTTGTGAAACGTAAAGACGCTGGGACTACGCCCACAATCTCGAATACCGGAGTCGCAGCAGTAACATAAACCGTCACTGGAACGCTTACCACAAGTTCGCCGCCAGTTAGCGCCGCACCTGCAAATTGCACCGCCCCAGCTCCAACTGAGGAGATGTTCAGCGTCGTCGCGCCGGTATTTGTCACCGCAGGAATGAAAGTGAACCGCTGCCCAACCGTGTAAGCAGGCGTAGGCGTAGCGGTTGCCGTGATCGTGTTCGTTCCCGCAACGCTCGTCAGGAATGATCCGAAGCCGTACTGCACTTGCCGAAGCGTTGCCGAGTCAGTAAGCGCCGAGCCAGCGCCGAGTCCAGTGATCTTGAAGTTGCCGAAAGGAATGTCGCTGGTAAGTGTTTGCGACCCGTCCTTTAACACACACTGAGAAAGGCCGGTCGCAAAGTCGTTATTCGTGTTGTTGTGAACGGTCGAGCTGATGCTCGTTCCCTGCTGAACCGGATTGCCGGGCGAAAAAACGGAGAAATTTCCCGACGAGTAGGCCACGGCTATTCTCCTTCGCCTTCAAGCGCCTTTGCAGGCGCGTGCGGATCAAGCTCCGCGATGATGTCTTTTACCCACTGCGGCGCATCCTCGATCCGCTCGCCCTCTTTCAGCACAGACTTGTAGAGCGCAATAACCGCGCTCTGTGCAGTGGAGCGCGAAAGCGGCCCTGTTTGCTCTACTGGCGTTTGCCGGTGCGCGATTGCTATGCGCTCGATCAGCTCGGCGGGATTCATAAGCTCGCTTTGAATGAGGCACGATACGAGCGCATCCCATAGCGCCTGTTGACCAGCAGTGACTTGCGCGATTGCGTGCGCGATGTCGCGCGCTGCGCTCGGTTTTTCAATTCCTGTCATAACTTGATCCTCTATCTCAATGCTGGCGCTAGCTTTGGTTTCAGATTGCTGGCGCGCAGGTACTCGACACCACGCGGCGCGCACAGAACGCGCTCGCTTTCTGCTTTGACTTGCGGTGCGGTTTTCTCCACGCCTTCGAGCGTGAGCCTGATGCCGCGCGCTTCATGCAGGCGGCGCGAGAGGCCGCGCACCATCGGCCCGGCAAAGTAGCTCCGCTCAGTGTCCGTTGCGGCTGCATCGGTCAGGATCGGATCGTCAGCGCGCCAGGTGAGCGAACCGGCACAGTCACGGCAGAGCAGCACTTCGTGACGCCCAGTCCAAGGATGCAGCAGAACGAACCGCGCCGCCGTGTCAGCCGGTTTCAAGCAGCAATCGCACTTAGCCATGATTGCAGTAGAGAGCATTTACCGCTTCTCCGGCGCTGGGTTTTCCACGCCGTTGTCCCTATCCTGTAAATTGCAATTTCGCGCCGGATCGGGGAGCAGTTCGCCCCTCGGCGTCTTAAGCAGAAAGTGATAAATCGTCGCCTGATCGTGCGGCTTCCCGTCGCGCCGAACGAAGCCCTTGCGCGTGCAGACTGCCAAGACCTCGAACGAAAGCCGCTTGACGCTTTCGATCCACTCGGGCCGCGTTTTCAGTATCTCCCGCGCTTCTGCTTTCCAGGCATCTCGCACGCGCTGCACCCACTGGCGACCTGATTCCCACGCCTTCGAGCGCCCGGCATCGAGTCGGCCTAAGGAAAGCCTGCGCTGCGCTAGAAGCGCCCCGAGCACGCGGACAGCTTCGGCCTCCTGCTCTGGCGTCAGTTCGTCGCGGGCTAGGAATCGAGCGGCAAGGTCGGATCGGTGCAAAGCACTGGCTTCCGGTCGTGGCCGCTGTAAGCGACAAGGTGAGGTTGCAAGGCGATGATAGGCGCGCGGTTACGCTCGCCAGCATCGAAAGAGACAATTACCCAAGGGCAGGGGAGAGGAATTACTTTTCCCCTGTCTTTACTCATGGCGCAATCCAGCGCGAGACAGCATCAACCACAACAAGCGCAATAGCCGCGCCTGTTGCGACCGCCGCTAACGCTAGAATGGCGAGACTGCCAAAATCAACGCACCAGCCTATTCGCGGGTGCGCTACTGGCCGCAGGGAAATTCCAAGGATGTGCTTCATGGCTATGCTCCTAGTGGATGCGGTTGACCGGGCGACGGAGGTATCCGAGGCCCGGCTTGATGCAACAGCCATGCGAACCGCCCACCCCTGCCCTGTAGTGGCTTGATCGGCTGGCTAGCGCACGGCTGCAAAAACGGGATCTTGCTCACTTGGCTATGCCTGCTGGCTTGATGCTCGAACGGTAGGTAAGGCCCCCGGCAGCGGTCAGACTGACCGTTGTATCCGTTGCCTTCAGAGACTCAGGCACTGCCGCCGAGTGCTGGGGGCGATCCCACATCAGAGGCAGCTTGCCGTTGACCTTCGGGGCCGCTCCGCCGTGGTTACGCCGCCACTGAGGAGTGTTCCTGGCCCGGTCGTTCTTCACCCCGCTGGACGCGCCCGGCTTGGCTACCACCAGCACGGCAGCCCAAGCTGCTACCGACCGGCTGCGCGCGGCTGTCACTTTGTCCCCGCCTTCCAGGGCTTAAACCCGCCTGCGGCCTCGCACTCTGGCGGGGCCAGCACTACACGCTCGCCATAGTTGCGCCCTTCAAGCAGTTCGAAGCCCTCGGCGCAGCGCCAGAAAAAGCGCCTACGGGTGCCCGGCTGCGGCTCCTCACGCATGGTCAGGTTGTCGCAGCCGGTGCAGTCATAGCCGGATAGGGCCGAAGGCACGGCATCGGGCGAAGGCGCAGGCAGTGGCCGGGCCTCGGGTGTGCCGGTGCCTTGGCGTGCGCCGTGGGGCGCGTCCTGCGGCTCTGTGGCGCGTTCGGGGGCTGCTGGCAAGGCAGCTAGCAGTTCCGGCTTGTGCGCCCGGATCAGCGCCCGTAGCTCGTCCGTAAGGGCGCTACGAGGACTTGCGAGCAGGGTGTCTCCCTCACGGCTGAGCCTCACGCCGAGGGCCGAAAGCTGCGCCAGTACGTCAGGAGCGCCCATCAAAGTGCCTCTGTTTCGCTAGGTGGTGGGTTTTCATCCGCCACACCGCCACAAGTGGCGTCCCTATTGGGTTGTGGCGGATGTTCGATCCGCAACACACCCCTTTCTGTTGCGGATGGTTTATCCGCCACAAGTGGCGTCCCTATTGGGTTGTGGCGGTGTGGCGGATCGAAAGGGGGGAGGTAGCGCGTAAAGGCATCATTGAAGGCTTCGACGCGGTATCCCTTTGGGGTACTGTCGGCAAGACGAACAGACCCGGGGATGATTCCGAAGGGCCGCAACAGCCGCGCAAGCTGGCGTTGAGTAAGCGCCTTGCCGTGCGAAAACTCAGCCCATCGCCCTGTCTTGTCCTCGGTCAGCAGTTCCACCAGTTCAGCGGAGCTAACCGCCTCCCGGCCAGCCAAGCGCCCACCGAACAGCGCCTGGATATCGCGCAGCAGTTCCACCTTGGCCGAGTCACCGTCAGGGGTAGTCCCCGACAGCACGCTAGCCGCCTGCCTCGCCTTGGTCGGCCAGTCGCCCCCCGCTACATCGGCAATCGCCAGTAACGGCTCCCAGTTGTCGCCCGCCCGGTCGTGCAGTTCCTCGGGGATGCTCGGTCGCCCTCGCCGGATCGCCTCGCGGTTGTCGTTTGCGAACCGCAGGCAGCGCCGCACAATCGGCTCAAAATCCCCCGCATGGCGCAACTTCTCCACGCGCTCGGCGGCTGACTTACGGCGCAACTCGACCACGACAGAGCGATCCGTCAGCGTGTCTGGCAGATGCCCAATCAGGGCAATGGCCTTCGGCCCCCATGTTGAAAAGCGCCTCGGCTCGAAGTCCTCTCCCACCGTCCGAATTACAAACGCCGTGTCTCGGGTGTGGCCGCTGTTCAGGATGCCGCGCAGTTCCTCGTTGTCCCGCAAGAAGGCGTCGGCCTCGTCTATCAGCAACGAAGGAGACCACTTCTCGACTGCACGGAATAGTGCTGCTGGGCTAATGCTCGACGCGGCAAGCGTGCGATTTGCCAAGCGATTGAGTAGCGCAAGCAGCGTAGTTTTGCCGCAGCGTTTTTCCGGCGATACTGCGGCGAGGATCGGCGCAACCTCCACCACATCGGCAAAGTATGTAAACGCGATCCACAGCGCGAGCGCATCGTCGGCGTGCTTGGGCAGCACAATGAAGCGCCGAAAGGTGCGCGCCATCTCGTTGAGTAGTTCGGCACCGTCAACCTTTTCGGGCCACGGTGCGCGCTCTGGAAATATCAACCCTTCCCCGGCTGCGGCGTCCGTAGAATCGCCGCGCAGTTTCCTCACTTCGGCGTCCACTGTTGCAACGCGCAAGCCAAGGCGATCTGCTACGGCTTGGCGCTCGCGGTCGTATTCAACTAGCGATAGCTTCGCAAGCCTGGAAAACTCGGCGGCTCCGGAAGGCGGCTCTACTGTCTGTGCTTCGGGTGCAGCGCCAGCCGCTTCATGCTCTGCGCCATTGGCGCGCTCTGCATCTGGCTCAAGATCATCAAATTTCCTATGTGGTGCAGCACCGTCCTCCCCGTTTTGCTTCTTCTGCTTTAATCCGGTGTCCACCGCGCAGCCGCGCTGTCTATCAACCTCAATGTCTAAGAATTCCGGGCGGAATCCAAGGCGTTTAGCCACCGATTCGCGCTCGCTGGCATATTTGGCCTGCGGCAGATTTGCAAGCCGCGCAATCTCTTTCTCTGCGGTTAAGTTCTGTTCGCTGTTCATGAATGCCCCGCTACTTGTTGAGCATCGGCCATCATCGAGCGCACTTGCTTCGCCCGCTCGTCAGTGACGAACAGCAGCCACGCCGAGGAAAAGTCCACGCCCTCGGTTTCGGCAATCTCACAGAAGCGAGACATCGCCAGCGCGAATAGCCCGGTCGCCTGCGTCCAGGTTCCGGCAAGTCCGCCGACAACTCGACCAGCGGGCCGGTGAAGCTCGCCAGCGACGACGAGATACGGCAGGCGCTCGGAATGCTTGCGCCATAGCGCGATTGCCGACAGTGCAGACTCGCTCGTAGTGGATCTGGCTAGGGTGTCCGCCGCGTCCATGTGTTCTGCATCGAGCAGCACGCCGGAAAAGCGCAGATCAGACGGAAGGCGTTGCGCTTGCAGGATGGCAGGTTTAGAATCACCGCGTCCTGTAGTCGTTTCACCTAGAGCGCCCTCGCACGGCGCTCTTCGCTTTTGGGGACTCATGGTGTCCCCTTGGCGGTTGCAACTTTCTTCTGCTGCCGCTCTTTTCTGAGGCGCTCGCGTTCCGAGGCCTGCGCATCGCGGTTCGCTAATTGTTTCTCAACCCACGCTAGGATTTCTGGACGGTTCCACCGCGTTGTCAGCGGTCCCATTTTTAGCGGGAGAGGCATAGTCCCGTTAGCCACTCGACGCCAGATTTCACTGCGGGAAATTCCACAAATGCGCTTCACTTCTCGAAGTCCGATTAACTCGGCTTGTGCTTTCATGACCTAAGCTCCGCGTCATGCGCTCGGTGGACAAATGAAAAAGCCAGGCGAGCGCGTAGCAAAAGCGCGGGATGAATTCCGCACCATCACGACACCTTTTCGCTTGGCCCTCGGGTATCCGAGGCTTCTGCTGCGCCGGGCTTTCCCGCTGTGAGCGGATGCCCGACTTAGTGAGGAGACTTGACGGACTGCTCGGGGTCAAACTTCCCGCTGTGAGCGGATGCGGCCCCTACTTGTGCCCGTTGCTGTCTAATTGGGATAGTCTGCGCCTATTGAGGATGGGTTGTCAAGTAGGCTGCGGTCAGCAGGATCAGGCACCCTTGCCGCGCCCGGCATTGGTTACGCGCCACCCATAACCAGCAGATGGGCCAAGTAGACGAGATAGAAAACCCCAGCGATAGAGGTCAACCCCAAAAGGCCAGCGCCGATAACCAGCACCAGCCCGCCAACAACCTCTATGGCTCCCTTGATCGGCTTGATGCTCAGCAGTCCGAGAATCACGCCGATAATCAGAAACGCGGCGACGATTGAAACGACGATGTGCACATGCCCTCCTATGCGGCCTTGCGATTGATCGGAACCACGTTCCCCCCCTCTTGCAGCGCGTCCAGGTGGTCGGCCCACTGCTGAACCATGTCCCGGCGCTGATCCAGATACTTCGCCCCGTTGTAGCTCGCCCGCGTTTCGTTCCTATCCTTATGGGCTAACTGGCGCTCGATCCAGTCGCCGTTAAAGCCTTGCTCGTTGAGCATGGTGCTTCCGGTGGTCCTGATGCCGTGCGGTGAGAATTTGCCAGCGTAGCCCATGCTCGATACAGCCTTGTTAAGCAGCGTCACGGCTGCGGGCCGCTTGGCATCGCTGCGATTCGGGAACAGGTACTCACCGTCGCCTGTTACCGCGTGGAGCCTCTGCAATACCTCTACGGCCTGAGTAGGCAACGGGATAACGTGCGGGTTTACGGTGCGCCCCTTCATGCGCTTGCCGGGGATCTTCCAAGTAGCCGCGTCAAGGTCAAACTCGCCCCACTTGGCGCGCAGCGTTTCGTTCGTGCGGGTGAGGGTGAGCCATACGAGGCGCAGCGCGGCCTTCGTCTGAAAGTTGCCGTTGTACTCGTCAAGCGCCTTGAAGAATCCGGGGATTTCCTTCGCCTCTAGTGGCGTCTTGTGCTGCGTCGGCGGTGCCTTGATCGAGCCTCTGAGGGGCGCGGAAGGATCGCTATCCGCCCGCAGCGTTGACACGGCAAGGCGGAACGTCGCGCCGATTGCCTGCTGCGCGATGACAGCGAAGCTCGGGGCTTTCTTTTCCAGGCGCTTCAGGATCGCCAGCAAGTGCGCCGGGGTTACGTCGCGGATCGGCAGCTTGCCAATATCGGGGAACACTTCGCGCTCTAATAGTCGTTGCCGCTGCTGTAGGGTGCGCGCGTCCCAATGCTTCGCGTTCTGAGCCAGCCATTCGCGGGCGACAGCCTCGAACGTGCTGGCGGCTTGATGCTCGCGCTTCAGGCGCTCTAGCTCCCGCTCATGGGCCGGGTGTATGCCCTGCTTCACCAGCCCGCGCGCCCTGTCGCGCTCTAGGCGAGCCTCGGCCAGCGTGAAGCGCCCGCCCTCTCTGCGGGCCTTGGCCTCGGGCTTGGCCTCGCCTGCCGTGTCCTGCGCGTACTCCCCTAGGGCGTACAGGTTCTCCCGCCCGCCGATCCGGTAGCGGTAGCGGTAGAGCTTCGCGCCGGTCGGCCTGACCTCGACGTGCAATCCGTTGGCGTCCTTGATCCTGTAGGGCGCTTTCTTGGCGGTTGCCTTGCGAATGCGGGTATCGGTGAGCATGGGCTAGTCCCTCCTACGGGTTGATACCCCTAACGATACCCCCTTTATTTAGGGATTGCTAGGGCCGCGTCGGGCCAGCTTGGAACCTACTTCTAGAGGGACGTGCTAGACTGAGGCATGATTCTGAGATGGGCCGGGACAGCCTGAAAGCCGAATATGGATATTCGCCCAATATCACCACTACAGAGGGAACCGGGTGCCCGGAGTGGCTGCGATACCCGCTTTCCTACCCGCTTTAGGCTGCCAGGCAGGAGCCTTTTGCTCGCCATCGCCGTGTGCCTCGACCTCTCCGGCTGCGCCAGTACCCCGTATTGGGTCAAGGTCACCGAACCGCTGCAAGCGTTGCCGCCAATCACCGTTACCGCCTCACCTTGGGGGCCGCAGATAAGGGGATGGGTGACGCGCTACCCGGAACGTGGAACCTGCCAGCCGTTCATAGTGGAAGGCTCTAACTACAAATGCGTGCTGGCGCATGAGCTTCGCCACTGTGCGGGCTTCGACCATCCAGACTACCGCTACAACCTCGGTTGCAACGCTGCGGCGTTCAGCCTCTTTCCCAGGTAGTTAAGCAGCCGAGGCCGGAACGTCGCCAGGCACCGCATGACCGATACCGGGCGTGGCGAGAGTGCTTGATCCAACTGGCCGCAGGCTACTTGACAGGCTGTGCCAATAGGCGCAAGCTATCCATAGACAGCCACGGGCACAAGTAGGGGCCGTATCCGCTCACAGCGGG
>Ga0184615_10001319_pt1 | contig 13468 bp, 10 predicted proteins | sample PLM4_65_coex_FD_133134 | JGI IMG/M metagenome (GOLD analysis project Ga0184615, IMG submission 133134) | Groundwater sediment microbial communities from an aquifer in East River, Colorado, USA - PLM4_65_coex | ecosystem: Environmental > Terrestrial > Soil > Riparian zone | place: USA: East... | reverse complement strand
CCCCACCTGGCCCGCCTTGAGCCGCTCGAAGTCGGTATGCCCGGGGGCGCGACCGCGGAGGTCGTATGCGGCCACGTCGCGCGGCGCGGTCTTGGAGTTCCGGATCTCCCACGCCAGATCGTTGTGCCCGTCGATCAGCGGCACCGAGCGGAGCACCTTCCGGGCCCGCTCGAGAGCGGAGTCACTCTGGGCGGCGGCGGAGGCTCCCGAGGTCACGGCCAGGACGAGAAGAAGGAGACCGCAGCGGTGAACCGGATGCATGGGCAGGCTCGTGAAAGTGGAAGAGAAGGCGGCAAGGTCAGACGGACCGATGGATGCTCACCAGCTCGGGCCGCAGGACGAACTCGGGACAGATGGTGCGGTCGTACTCGTACGGGCCGCCGGTCTCCGCGTCGGTCCAGGGGAAGCCCCGGCAGACCGTCGGATAGTACGGCTCGGCGTGGATGGTACAGACGTTGTCGCGGAGGAAGACGCAGCGTCCGCCGCGCACTCTCGTGCGCCATTCGCCCCACTGCGTGCGATACACGGCCGCGCTGCCGTGGCCGGCGGTGATGGCGGCCGCCTCGTCGTCGCTCAAGGTGACGCCGTACGCGCAGCAGGCGGATTGATGAGGGCAGGGATAGCACGGCAGCGCCGGGAATTCGCGCATGCGAGAACATAGCCGGAGCGGTCACCGCCCGGCAGGCCCGGCGCCGCCGGCTGCTGGCAGAACCCCGTATTCCTCCTCACATTTGGGAACGCGTTCCGGCCCGAGGGTCTACATGGCCGAACCCACCTCGTCCCACGTTCAGACAGCTTGCGGTCCCTGGCGGCCCGCTTCGAGCGTCTCTCCGCGGCGAACGATTGAGGCGACCGCGCTTACGGTTCTCGAGCTCTGGGCGGCGACCATCTGGGCCGCGGCCCCACTCGCGGCGCAGGGCGTCACCGGCGCAGCCATCGATGGCCGGGTGCTCAGCGTGGATAGCGCGCCTCTGGAGCAGGCGATAGTCCACGTGACCAACACTTCCAACGGCGAGCGTTGGCAGACCGCGACGAATACTCGCGGCCGGTATTTCATCGAGTATCTGTCGGTCGGTGGGCCATACCGAATCGAGGTCCGAGCAGTCGGCTACGAGCCGGCACAGCGGGATTCCATTCTCCTCGTTCTCGGCCAACGGCTGACCGCTGATTTCGCCCTGACATCGGCCGTGATGCAGTTGCAGGAGATTACCGTTATCGGCAGGGCCGATCCTCGCTTCAGCGCGGCCCGTACGGGTCCCGCCAAGATCATCTCAGATACTACCATTGCCCGACTTCCGGTGGACCGCCGCGACTACACCCAGCTGGCAAGGCTTTCGCCACAGGTGACCGTGAGTCCCAACGGCGGACTCTCCTTCGCGGGCCAGCACGACCGGCTCAACAGCATCCAGATCGACGGGACCGACAACAACGACCTGTTCAACAGCGCCCGTTCCGGAATAGGGACGCCGGGATGGCGCGTTGGGCTCAAGGCTTTCACCCCGGAGGCAGTGAAGGAACTTCAGGTCCTCACCGCGCCGTTCGACGTCCGTTACGGCGACTTCGCCGGCGGCTTGATCAATGCCGTGACCCGGTCGGGGTCGAACCGGCTTGAAGGCTCCATCCTCGGCTACCTCGAGAGCACCGGCCTCTCGGGTCGCGATTTTACCGGCAGCCGGGGGGAAGAGTTCAACCGCAAGGAATTGGGGCTGACCCTCGGCGGTCCCATCGTGCGGGACCGGGTCGCTTTCTTTCTCAACGCCGCCCTGCACCGGGAGGTCTTCCCCCAGCCGGTGCCCGCCCCGAGCAGCGACACGACGGGCGGAGCGGATTCGGCCGGAGTGGGAATCCGCTATGAGAGCCTGGTGCGTTTCCAGGACATTTTGCAGGGCCACGGCGTCGACCCTGGGACCTTCTCGGCGGGGGCGTCCCGCGCACCCACCAGAAATCTCTTCGCCAAGGTCACGGCGCAGCTCGGGGTGAACAGCCGCCTCGAGGTCTCCCACAACTACGGCCACGGCAACGACCGGCAGGAGACCGGCGGCCGGGGCTATGGTTTCTATTCTCTTTCCTCCAGCGGCAGCGAGAACCCCGAGACCATCCATGCGACCAGGCTCACCTGGACCGCGGCCTTTGGTACTCGCTTCTCCAACGAGCTCATTCTGGCACGGGTGGACGACCGGCGGGCCTGCCTTCCCAACTCGGACTTTGCGGCGGTGTTCGTGCGGGCCGATGAGGGCGAGATCACCGCTGGCATTCCCAGCGTTTGCCTGGGGCTCGAAACCGGTCATACCATCTGGGAGATCAGCGACAATTTCGGCATGACGGCGGGGAACCACCGGCTTACCTTCGGCACGCAAGGCAGGTTGCTCGACCTGGTGGACGACGCTTTGCTCTTTCCGGCCGGCGTCTGGTTCTTCGACAGCCTGGACTCGCTGGCACAAGGCACCGCGGTGCGTTACATCCGAGACGCCTCCACCTCGGCTGGCTCACAGGTGGCGTTCCGCGTGAAGCAGGTCGGCGTCTACCTGCAGGACCAGTGGATGCCGACGCCGCGGCTGGCACTGACAGCCGGTCTCCGCCTCGACGTACCGTTTGTCTCTACGCCGCCCACTCAGCATCCGACGGCCTTGACCGAGCTCGGTATCAATACGGCGCTGACTCCCAGTGGGAATATCCTGTGGTCTCCGCGCCTCGGGGTGAACTACGATCCCTCCGGCCGGGGTACGACCGTGTTGCGGGGCGGCGTGGGTTTCTTCGCGGGCCGCCCCGCCTTCCAATGGTTCAGAAATGTCTACTCCCTCACCGGATCCCGGGCGCTCCGGTTCGAATGCCGAGGCGATGCCGTGCCCGACTTTACACTCGACCCGGAGAACCCGCCCACTGCGTGTGCTGAGCCGGTTCAACCAACGCCCCTGCTCAACTACTTCGACCCCGAGTTTCGCTTTCCGCGCAGCCTGAAGCTGGCGCTAGGCGCCGACCGCCTTCTGCCCGGTGGCGTCGTAGGTACGGTGGATCTCCTGTACACTCGCGGCGTGAGCACCTTTCACATGGTGGACGTGAACCTCGTTGGACCGGTAGGGACTTCCGCCCGCGAAGGCGGCCGCGCCATCTACGGCACCATCGATGCGACGACCGGCGAGGCGACACCCAGTCGCCGCACCGCTGCCTTGGGTGGCGTGTACGAGATCCGGAACGGGACCGGCGATCGCTCGTACTCGGTCACGGCTCAGTTGGAGAAGCGCTTCGCCAATGGGACCGAGCTGAGCGCGGCCTACACCTATACCGACGCGAAGGATCGGATGAGCACTGACGGCGACCTGGTCCTCCCCAATGCCAGCTCGACGCCGGTGAACGGGACGCTGGAGCACCGGGAACTCCGCACGTCATTGTGGGAGAGGCCGCACAAGGTCACCCTGGTGGGCACCACCGACCTCCCGCTCGGCTTCCGGCTCGGGCTCGTCTATATCGGTATGTCCAGCGAACCGTTTACCTACGTGCTGCTGGGCGACCCCAACGCGGATGGGTTCCGACCCGGACCGTTGCAAGACCTATCGAACGATGTCGTGTACGTGCCGAGGGACGCCGGCGACATTACCCTGGCCGACCCGGCGGACTTCGCAGCACTCGACGACCTCATTCAGGACGAGCCTTGCCTCCGAGCCCAACGCGGCCGTCTCCTGGAGCGGAACAGCTGCCGTGACCCTTGGGTGCACGAGACTCAGGCACGGTTGTCGAAGCGGTTTCGTCTGGCGGACAGACGAGTACTCGAAGTCACCGCCGACCTCTTCAACGTGCTGAACTTCCTGGACGGCGACTGGGGCCTGGTCCGCCAAACTCAGCCCTTGGACGTCGGGAACGCGGTTCCGCTACTGGAGCTGGTCGGCTACGACACTCCCAATGGACGCGGCGTCTATCGGTCGACAGAGGTCCTCCGCCGCGAGATCGACGTGGGAGCCTCGCGTTGGCGCCTCCAACTCGGGGGTACAGTGTTCTTCTAACGCCCGGTCAGTTGTCCGGCTCGAGCAACGCATCGAACGGCGGATAGCCGCGAAGCGGGGCGAGCAGCAGGTCGGCGTGAAAGACGTGGGAGGAGCCCAACTCTAGCATGCCCCGAGCGCTCGCGTCCTGGAGCAGGGCGACAGCCTGTTCGCGCCGGCCGAAGCCAACGGCGATGTGAGCCCGGGCAAGGATCTGCGCACCACGGACCCACGGGCTACTCAAGGGGCGGTTGCTCTCCTCGGCCAGAATGCCGTCGATCCTCTCGGCCCCGGCGGTGTCGGCCAGCAGCACCGTAATCCTAGCCTGCGCTTCCAGCTTCGCGAGCGTGTCAGCATCGCTCCGGGCGATCTGCGCGAGCGCGGCCCGTTCGTGCTCCTTCCGACCGAGCAGCCGGTTCGCCCAGGCGATGTTCCCCGCCCGGCTCGGGTCGATGTCCGGCCCGAGCGCGAGCCGCGCCAGGATGCTCTCGGCGACCGCCATCGCCTTGCCGGGATGCCCGTGGGCCGCGAGCTCGGTTGCTATCGCCAGGCTATGCGGCGCGACTGAGTTGACCGAAGCTCCGGCCATGCTCCTGAGAAGCTCCATCACTTCAGCCTCCCGACCGAGAGCGCCGAGCGCACGGCCGCGGACCACCTGCCACTGCCAGGCGGTGGAATCGCGCCAGCGTTCGGTGATGTCGAACTCGGTACGATATCCGCCCAGCATGTGCCAGGAAGCGGCCATGTACCACCAGTACCGAGGCCGAGCCTCCTCCGGGGATACCACCCACCCCAGGTCGCGCTCGGGAACCAATCGGCGCAGAATCGCCCGCGCGGCCCTCGGCTGATTGGAGCGTTGCAGCGCCCATGCATAGTGGGCCTGCCCGGACTTCGACCGGGGATGCGCTCCATACCGTTGCCCGAGAAGGCGCACCGCCTCCGCCATGTCGCCTCGGCAGCGGGCTCGCAGCAAGTCGATGGTCATGCGGTCCCATGCCGTCAGCCGGTCCCGACGGTGATCGAGCACGGCGCCGATCGAGTCCGTCACTGAACATTGGTCGTACACCATTGCTTCGCGATGCGCGAGCTGGATGAGCGGTGCGACGAACGTCGAATCCAGTCTGGCTGCACGGCGGTAGTGCTCGGCCTCGGTTCCCCAGTCTCCCGACCTACCCTGCTTGAGCCCGGCCACGAACTCGCGGTAGGCGGGGAGGCTCGGCGGCACAACCAGGTCAGGATCGACCGGGAAGCCCCGGTTCAACGAATTGACCAGGGGGCTGAGACCGCCCGCGATCCGCTCCCGCAGCGCCTCAAGGGCAGCGGTCGCCCTCTCGACCGGTGCGCCGACCGGGTCGAAGGACCTCAGGATCCGGCCGCTGGCGACGTCCATGATGCCCGCCTGGAACAGCACGCTGTCGCCAGAGCGATAGTAGCTCCCTGAGATCACCAGTCCGGCGCCGTTTCGTCGGGCCAGGGTCCGTGGGTCCGTCGGGTGCCCGGAATCATCCTGCCCCCCCGCGTACACCGCCTCCAGATCGGTCACGTCGAGCAGCGGCGTCTCCATCAGTCCCCGGATGATCCAGTCGGCGGCCATGCTGCCGAGGTCATCGAGGTCCGGGCGCCCAGTGCGATTCTCGAAGACGGCAGCTGCTACGCGCCGGGGTGCCAGCTCCGGAGCGCGCGCGCGCGCGCGCGTTCCGCCCAGCACCCCAATCCCCCCCACCACAGCAAAGATCAGCACCGCTGAGAGAACCCACCCGCGGCGTGCCGGCTGCCGCGGCCCGACGGCTACTGGAGCGAGGAGGATCTCCTGCCTTGCGCCATCGAGCAGGGCAGGAACGGCCGAGGTCGGATGGGTCGGGGCCGGCGCTCCGCCTGGGGCAGCGCGCGACTCGAGCCTGAGCCGTTCCGCCAACTCGACCACTTCGCGCTCCGGGACAGCGTCGAGCTCGGTGCGCAGCAGCTCAGAATGAGCGCCGGCGTGTCGAAGCGCTCCAGCCCGGTCGCCGGCTGCCTCGAGGGCCTGCATGTACCGCAGCACGATCCGGGAGTTGTAGGGGTCCTCGCCGGCGAGGCGCGACCACCACTCGACCGCTTGTAAGGGGTCGCCACCCCGCATCTGCTGCTCCGCCAGCTGCTCGAGCGCCTGGCCGTACCGGCGGGTCAGGCGCGACCGCTGTCCCTCCGCCCAGCGCTCGAACTCGTCCGCGTCAGAGAGATGGAAACCGCTGAGGAAGGGGCCGTGGTACACACCGACTGCGGCTTCGGGGTCATCACGGGCGAGCGTCGCCTCGAATTCCCAAAGATCGCAGGTCAGCCGGTCGGGGTTCAGCCGGAGGTCATCCCCGGTGCTGAGCACCAAGTCATCACCCAGGGCCGAGCGGAGGATGTAGAGCGAGTCACGAAGCAGGTGCCGGGCCTCGTCGGTGCCGCTCTCGGGCCAGAGAAGGGCGACCAGCTTGTCGCGGCTGAGGGGACGGGGGCGCTCGACTGCCAGAACGGCCAGCAGGGCGACGCGCTGACGCAGGGCGGCGCGACCGGCTACGGGGCCGTCCGGACCGTCGAGTGCTGCGCTGCCAAGCAGCCGAAGTGTGTACATCGCAAGGGCCCACGCGGGCACGACGCGCGCGCGACACCGCCACGACGCGCCAACCCTAGTATACCCGCCCGCAATGAGTTGGGAAGCGGTCCGGAACTCCTCCGTCGCGCGCGGCGGAGGGTCGAGTCAACGGAGGCGGCAGATGCGGATGCACCCGATCCTCGTTCTGGCTGTCGGGCTAGTGTCGGCGGCCTGCGACGACAGTGGTGGCCCTTCGACGGACGGGACGCTGGTGGTTTCGACGTCCACTGGGGGAAGCGACCCCGACCAGGACGGATACCTGCTCACAATTGACGGCCTCGACTCACTTGCCCTCGATCCGACCGGAACTGCCGAGCTGCTCCTCCGAGCCGGCCAACACACGTTGCAGTTGCTCGGCGTGGCGGAGCATTGCTCGGCCGCCCCAGCGACTTCGCTCGAGGTGGATGTGCCGCCTGAAGGCACGACACCAGTGGCCTTCGTGATCAGCTGTCCGGCGAGCGCTGTCCGCATCATGACCACGACGACCGGCCTGGACATCGACCCTGATGGATATCGCGTGGTGGTGGACGGCACCGACCGGGGGACTATTCCTTCGAACGGCACGGTGCTGACCCGGCTCGATCCGGGAAGCTGGACGATCGCCCTGACAGATCTTGCGCCGAACTGCACGATCGACGGCCCCGGCTGGCGCACAGTGACCATCGGGGATCCAGAGGTCGTGCCGATCGAGGTCGCGGTCGTATGCACCGCGACGACCGGCGTGATCGGAATCCTCGTCGAGGCGTCGGGAACCGATGTGAATGGTGTGTTTGGGGCGATGGTGGACGGGGCGGAACCATTCATCGTTGGGCCGGGCGGGCCGGCTTACTTGACCGGTGTGTCCGCCGGTAACCATGTCGTTTCACTCGTTGGCCCTGCCAACTGCTCGGTGGAAACCGACCCGCAGTCAGTGACGGTGATAGTCGGCGAGCTCATCCGCGATACCGTCGAGGTGGACTTCTCAGTGACCTGCGCGGCGCGGGGCACTTCCGGGACTGTGCGAATCACCGCTCCTACCACCGGCCCCATACCGAGCTCGACCCGTTACGACATCTGGTACGAGAGCTTCGGGTACTGGGACTACGGTGGCACCTCGACCTTTCTGGGTGTCCTGGCCCCGAACGACACTTTGGTCGCTGAGTTACCAGTAAGCAATGAATTTTCCGGGGCGGATCCTTACTGGTACTACTTCGAGCTACGCGGCATGCCCGCAAACTGCAGCGTACAGGACGACCCTCACCCGTACCCATTGCCCGGGTTCACCATCACGTTCGGTGACACCCTGGACATCGAGTACCCAGTCGCATGCTCGCCTTGAGATGCGAAGCTCCGATGCCCGGGAGATTGCCCTGGCACGCGGCAGCTCATGACGGCGCCTTAGCCTGGAGGCAAACAATGACGAATCGAATGGCAGTCCTGCTCGGCGCGGTCACCTTTGGCGCCTTGGCCGCCGGTTGTGAGGAGGCGGGCTCGCCGGCAGTGCCGACGGCGCTCCAGCCCCAGTTCACCGTGTCCTCGGGGAGCCAGTCCACCCTGCTCGGCCGAGCCAACTTCGGCGACCCGCTGGAGGAAACCTTCAAGGTCAAACGCATCACTGGCGACTGGCACGTCGAAGTGAAGGCGAAACCGACCCTGGACCTGGCGGTCCAGCGCATCGTGTTCCAGCCCGGCGGCCAGAGCGGCTGGCACACCCATCCCGGTCCCGTGTTCATCCAGGTGGTCTCCGGGACGATGACCTTCTACGAGTCGGACGATCCGGAATGCGAGCCCATCGTCCGCGGCGTCGGTCAGGGGTATCTGGACATGGGTGAGCATGCGCACATCGCCCGCAACGAGACCGGTACGGTCGCTGAGAACCTGGTGACGTATCTCGCGCCGCCAGGGGCTGCGCTCCGGATCGACGCGAACGCGTCGGGAAACTGTCCGTTCTGAGGCCAGGCACTCTTCACCCCGAGGTCTTCTATGAAACGCATGGTGCTCGGCGCCTGGGTCCTCATTGGCCTGGCCGCCTGCGACGATCCCACTCGGCCTTCCGAGCCGTCCACCAGGACTCCGGCGGCTGCCGTCCCAGTCGTGCAGCAGCAGTTCATCGTCCGGAGACTCGGGACGTTGAGCGGCACCTTCAGCGGCGCCAACGGCATCAATGAGCTCGGCGAAGTGGCCGGTTTTGCCGAGCTCCCATCAGGTGAGGTGCGAGCCGTTCTGTGGCGTGCAGGAGAGGGGATGCGGAGCCTGGGCTCGCTGGGCGGAGCGGTCAGCAGGGCCCGCGGCATCAACGACCGAAGTGAGGTGGTCGGTTTCAGCCAGATTCGCCCTGGCTCCGACGTGATTCGGGCGTTCCTCTGGAGCCAGGCAGGTGGCATGCACAGCCTCGGCACCTTGGGAGGCAAGAACAGTTTTGCCAGTGTCATTAACAACCGGCGGGAAGTGTCCGGCGCGAGCGAGATACGCAACGGCAATCTCCAAGCCTTCCTCTGGCGTCCGGGGCACGGCATGCAGAGCCTGCGCACGCTGGGCGGGGAAAACAGCGAGGCCTTTGACCTGAACGACGCCACCCAAGTAGTCGGTGGTAGCGAGACGGCTGACGGGACTATGCATGCCTTCCTCTGGACCGCGGCGCGCGGGATGGAGGATCTCGGCACACTGGGCGGCCCGACAAGTCGGGCCGGCGGTATCAGCCAGACGGGCGTGGTCGTCGGTAGCAGCGAGACCGCCGCGGGCACCGTAGAAGCCTTCCTGTGGACCAGGGCGGGCGGCATGCGGAGTCTGGGCAGCCTGGGCGACCCGGGCGTCTTTGCCACCGGCATCAACACTCACCGGCGGGTCGTGGGAATCACCTTCCCCGGCACCGACGTTGTTGATCTGCCCTTCCTGTGGACCCCGGGCGGCGGTATCCGGCACCTGCCCACGCTGGGTGGCCCCAATGGGCAAGCCCAAGACCTGAACGAGTTCGGCCAGATCGTGGGAACCACGTGGACCGCGGGGAACGCGATCCGGGCCACGCTCTGGACCCCGACCGACGGCCCGCTTGCCGTCGCACCCAGGGACGAGGGCGCCGCAGCGGAAGCCGCCGCGCCGTGACGCGAGGGTGGTTTGGTCTACGCAGGCCCCAGAAGCAGTGTGACGATCTCGTGAGGACCGGCGGTGAAGTCAAGTGAAGAGCCGTTCTCGCCGATCGGCAGCGACTCCGGCTCGCTCTCGTCGGCACGGACTCTCGCGGCGGCGGTGACCGGGGTGGCGAACACCACCCGGCCCGCGACCGCCGAGCCGGTGGCATTGTAGCAGCGAAACACGATGCCGTCGCCGTCGGCGGCGGGCTTGAGCGAGGAAAAGACGAGTCCCTCACCCTCAAGCCGCACAGCCGTCGCCGGCGGATCCAGCTCGGTGGCCTGGCGCAGCCAGATCGCGCGCGGCGGGACGAACGCGTCTTCCCAAAGCGCCGTGAGCGGCGCGGCGCGCTCGATGTCCTCGGCGGACACCGGCGCCAGCGCCAGTTGGAGCCGCTCACGGCCGATGCACTGGGCCCCCGGCGTTGCCGTGGGCCAGCCGGCGTTACCGGGCCGGGTCGAGAGATCCTCTCGCGAGAGCTGACCCACGCAGCGGAGCAGGGTGACGACGAGGTCTCCGGTGCGAGTGTGCTCGTACTCGAAGAAACCGGGGGCGAGGATCGTCAGGCCGCCCTCGCCTCCTGCGACCGCCACGAAGCGATGGGCCGGCGCTGTGGCGACAGGTGTCTCGCGCGGATATGGCCCGGTGTCAGTCACGCGGATCGCACGGTGAACCGGCCCGAAGGGACCGCCCGCCACACAGTAGGAGTCGGCCCGGCCGGTCGGGATGCGCAAGCGGAGCCGGTGATCCGTAGCGGCGTTGTCGAACTCGATGGTGCAGCGAAGCAGCGGACTCCCGGCGTACAGCGACAGAACCATCCGCGCTCGCACCCGGCCCGATCGCAGCGTCGCCCGGGCCTCGAGCGCAGCCACCAGCGGACCCGTCGCCAGCCTGCGAATCGAGGACCACGCCGCGGCGGCTGGACCGGCTTCGTCGCCCGCCGGTGCGAAGCTGTAGGTGTCGCCGGCATCGCCTTCGGATTCCAGGGAGAGCAGACGCTGGTAGTGCGCGCCGGTGCGTCGGTCCATCAGCCGGACCAGGCCATCGGAGGCGACGGCGACCTCGAGCACATCGTTGTCCAGCCAGTGGGGGCCCGCAAGCACGCGGTCTCCGGACAGCTCGGATGATTCTCGCGACGTCACCCCGAAGCCGCCCAGCTCCGGAGTCGCCAGCGCCACGCGCACGACCTCGACCTCGTCCTGATCGGGATAGTGCCGCGCTGAATCGAGCCGCTCGCTGTACTGGCGTCGGCCCAGGATCTGGTAGGGAGTTCCCTCGAGCGCCGCGGCGATGTCGCGCTCGGATGGAGGACCGGCACGCCGGGCCACTCGGCTGCCTGGCGGTCCGACCAGCACATCACGCCGGAACCAGCTGAGGTCGGCCACCACGACGGTCTGTCGGCGCCGGGGTACCGGGTTGTAGAAGACGAGTCGCGACGCGGTATCGGCGGGATGGTCGCGTGCCGCGTCGGGATCGTTGCCGGTCACCGCGTCGAGCGAGCCGCGCGCGAGTTCACCCGCCATCGCCAGCGCGTCGCCCAATCGGGCAACCACCCGCTCCGCGACCGCGTCGGAGGTGCACCCGCCGATCGAATCGTGGAACTGGGATCGAAGCAGCGTCCGCCAGGCATGATCGAGCAGCGGCCGGGCATCGTGGCCGCGATGCCAGAGTGCCAGAGCGGCGAGCGGCTCGGCTATCCGCTCCAGGCTCAGCTCGGCCTCGGCATGGAGTCGCTTGAGCGGCGCGCGCGTCGCGTGCACGCCCTGAAGAGCCCAGGTGTACCCGTACGACCAGCGCAGCTCGCCCTCGAGCAAGGCCACGCTCGCCGCGTCGGCGGCGGCGGCGCCGAAGTACTCATCGAGCCGGGACACGCGAACCTCAGCGTCGGGCTCGAGGCCGGCGAGGAGATCCCGCAGGCGCCCGATGGCCGGATGGGCCGCATGGTGATCGGCGCCGACGAAAACCGCGACGTGCGCGGTCCGCGATCGGGGGACGAGCTGGGCCTTCAGCCTGCTCCAGGCGGCCTCGAGCCGGCCGGGATCGGCAGGCAACCCGGCGCCCGCTTCATATCCGTCGGGCGAGAGGTGATGCAGCAGTACCTCGCGTCCATCCGGCGCGCGCCAGCGATAGAGGTCGCCGTCCTGGCCCGGCTCGCCGCCGAGCCCGCGCCAGAGCACGCCATAGCGGATCCCGAGCTCCGCCGCGAGCGCCGGCCAGATCGCGGGGTGTCCGAAGGCGTCGGGTGAGTAGAGCACGTCGAGCCGGCCGCCGAATCGCTCGGCGTCGGCGCGGCCCGCGAGCAGATTGCGCAGCAGCGATTCGCCAGAGGGGATCAGCTCGTCGGCGAGAACGTACCAGGGGCCGACCTGGAGCCGGCCATCGGAGACCAGCGCCCGAGCCCTGGCCTCCATCTCCGGCCGGACCGCCAGGTAGTCCTCGAGCAGCACCGTCTGGCCGTCCAGCACGAAGGCGCGAAACCCGGGCTCGGCTTCCAGCCTGACGATGAGGTCGTCGAGCGCCGGCACCAGCCGGCACACGAAGGCGGCACGCGTGAGATACCACTCCCGATCCCAATGGGTATGGGGAATGAGATGGTACGTTCGCCTCGGCATGCCAAGAAGCTAGGCTGTCACCCTGAGCGAAGCGAAGGGGCATGACCCAGCGTATGCCCCCTTCGCTTCGCTCAGGGTGACATACCCATCAACCGTAGTTCTCGAAGGGTTCGGTCTCTTGACGTGCCTTGGTGGCCTTGCTCTCGAAGACGTGGACGATGCGGACGGTGGATTCGAGGAGCTCGACGCGGGTCTCGACCAGCGTCAGGTCGGGATCGTTTCCGAGGCCGAGCGCGTTGAGTCGCTCGGCCTCGGCTCGGCAGATGTCACCGGGAGTGGGACGGCTGGCGGGGTACGCGTCTTCGTGGAAGCGGATCAGCGCCTGCCAGTGCTCATCGCCGGCGCGCTCGACCGCATCGCGGACCAGCTCCCTGGTGAGCGGCACGTCAGAGTGCCGGGTGGTGCCCCGAATCGGACTCGCCCTGGCCGCTGTAGCACACTCCGGCCAGGATCGCGAAGCCCGCCACGAGCGGGAGAAAGCGAACGTTGGCGAAGTGATACCCCATCATCCCAAGGGTCCCCACGAGCAACAGGCACGTTCTTCCGGCCCAGCGCCGCAGGTCCTCGTTCGGAAACATGGTCTGGCTCCTGACATAGGGTACGCCCCAAAGATGGCGGCGTCCGGGGCTGTCAGGCTGTATTGCAGGTCACGCGCCAGGGGTGACCCCCTTTCTTCACCAGAGCTTGAATGCCCAACCCGCTATCCGGAGCACGACTAGCCCCAGGACCGCGTACCCGACCAGTTCCCAGTTGATGCGGGAAAGCCACAGTTCTGCGGAGCGGGTGAACGACCCGAGGGCGGCCAGGGAGGTTTCGGCCAGCAGGACGGCGTACTCGACCATGCGCCCTCCGGAGGGCTAAGATGGCGTGGCAACGGCTTCTAGAATGAGGCGAGAGGCCGCGCCGAATCGGCCGGCGTCGAGCAACGCTGCAATCGGCACGCCGGGCACTCGCATCCACCCCTGGCGGGTCATGGTGAGCTTGATGACATCGGCGTTCCGGCCGAACCAGCGGGCGCTGGGCTCCAGATCGGAGGGGTAGACAAACCCCGGCATCGCCGCGGCCGCGAGAGCGGCCTGCGAGCCGAGACCCGATTCGGGCATCGTGCCCGCCCAGAGCCGCGCCCCGCACTCCCGGGCGATGCGGACGAT
>Ga0184615_10001317_pt1 | contig 13496 bp, 12 predicted proteins | sample PLM4_65_coex_FD_133134 | JGI IMG/M metagenome (GOLD analysis project Ga0184615, IMG submission 133134) | Groundwater sediment microbial communities from an aquifer in East River, Colorado, USA - PLM4_65_coex | ecosystem: Environmental > Terrestrial > Soil > Riparian zone | place: USA: East... | reverse complement strand
CGTCGAGCGTCTGGGTGGCGAGGAAGCGCTTGCTGGCCTCGTCGGGCGCGGCGTTGATCAACCCCGATGACGCGGCGAGCGCGCAGCGCTCGCCGACCACGAGCTGAACCGTTCCGCGCACCGCGTCCTCGCGCAGAAGCGGGTTCTCGAGGATCGAAGCCGGCTCGGACTCGCCGGGCGCATGCCCGTACTCGGTCCCTTCCAGATAGGCCTGCGGGCAGGACTCGAGCCAGTTCTGGATCGAGTACGCGGACAGGAAATCGGACATCGCAAATCCTCCTGCGCGATCACGCGCTGACATCTATGTCAGTCAGTTCGCAAGAGCCGTGCCTGACGTCCTCGGGCGCGATCCGGGCGCAGCGCGTGCGCGTTGAGACACCGCGTCACGCCGGGTGCGTGTCAGCGCGACTCAGCGGTCCCGTCGGTGTGCTCCGGAACGCGGTCGTCGTCGAGGATCGCGCGCTGCGCCGAGCCCTCGAGGTCCTCGAAGGTGCCGGCGAAGACCTCGAACACGACCCAGCCGAGCAGCGAGCTCGCGAGCAGCAGGGTGGCCGGGATGGTGACCCAGAGGAAGCTCGTCATTCGCGGATCCTGAAGCGCAACAGGCGCAGCGAATTCCCGGTGACGACGAGCGACGACAGGCTCATCGCGACCGCGGCCGAGAGCGGTCCCAGGACGCCGGCCACCGCGAGCGGCACGGCGATCGCGTTGTAGGCGATGGCGATACCGAGGTTCTCGCGGATCCGGCGCATCGCGGCGCGCGAGAGCTCGACCAGCGCGGGAAGCGTCATCAGCCGCGGCGAGTGGATCACCACGTCGGCGGCGTGCAGCGTGACGTCGGAGCCCTGGGCGAACGCGACGCCCAGATCGGCGGCAGCGAGCGCGGCCGCGTCGTTGATGCCGTCGCCCGCGACCAGCACCCGTGCGCCCGCCGCGCGTTCCGCGTGGACCCTCGCGAGCTTGGCGTCGGGGGAGGCGTCGGCCACGGCCTCGGCCAGACCCGCGCGCTCCGCCGCCCGTTGCACCGCCCCCGCGTGATCGCCCGACAGCAGCGCGGGCCGCAGGCCGAGCGCGGAGAGGCGCTCCATGGCCGCGCGCGAATCGGCGCGGGGCAGGTCGGCGAGCGCCAGCGCGCCGAGCGCGCGTTCGCCCTCGGCAACGAACGCGAGGCTCGATCCCGTCTCGGCCTCTGCCGCCGCCGCTCGCTCGAGCGACTGGGGCACCTCGACGGATCGCGATGCGAGCAGCGCGCGCGAGCCCACCAGGCGCCGGCCCGCGGCAATGCCGAGTCCAGGCAGGGTGCGCGTGTCGTCGGACCCTGCGAGCGGCAGTCCGCGCTGCTCGGCTGCGCGACGGATTCCGAGCGCGACCGGGTGTCGCGACGCCCCGACCGCCGAGGCTGCGGTCGCGATCAGCTGCGCTTCGTCCACCCCTTCGCTGCAGAGGACGCGCGCGACCTCGAGGCGGCCCTCGGTCAAGGTGCCCGTCTTGTCGAGGATCACGCGGTCGATGCGTGCGGCGCGCTCCAGCGCCTCGCCGCTCTTGAACAGGATGCCGAGCTGCGCGGCCCGGCCGAGCGCGGCCGACACCGCCGCGGGCGTGGCCAGCCCGAGCGCGCACGGACACGCGACGATCAGGACCGAGGCGGCGCGCAGCGCGACGTCGAGCGGGCTCGCGCCCGCGACGGCCCAGCCGAGCGCGGTCGCGAACGCAATGCCGAGCACCGCGGGCGCGAAGACCGAGGCGACCCGGTCCACCGCGCGCTGCACGCGTGGCCGCGAGGCCTGTGCGCGCTCCAGAAGGCCCGCGAGCCGCGCCACGGTGCCCGCCGATGCGAGCACCTGCACCTCGGCCTCGACCTCGCCCGCGAGGTTCCGCGTTCCACTCGCGACCGGCTCGCCGGCGCGGCGTGTCACGGGCAGCGACTCACCCGTGAGGAGCGACTCGTCGATCTCGGCCAGCGGGGAGACGAGCGTGCCGTCCGTCGGGAACGCCTGACCCGCGGCGACCACCACTCGGTCGCCGACCGCCAGCACCTCCACGGCGACTTCCTCCAGGCCCGTCGCGGTGCGGCGCAACGCGCGCCGGGGCGCGCGTGCGGCGAGGCGCTCGACCGCGCCCGAGGCGCGCGCGCGCGCGCCGCGTTCGAGGGTTCGTCCGAGCAGGATCAGGAAGACGATCATCGAGGCGGAGTCCATGTACACGTCGTGCGTCTCGCCGAGCGTCCCGAGCACGCTCGCGACGAACGCGGTCGAGAGCCCGAGCACCACCGGGACGTCGAGCGTCAGCTCGCGGCGCGCCAGCCCGCGCAGCGCTCCGCGCCAGAACGGCCATGCGCACCAGGTGCACGCCGGAACGGAGAGGCCGATCGCGAGCCAGCGAAGCGCACGCCGAACGCCGGGCTCGATCCCGCCGAGCGCGCCGAAGTAGAGCGCCAGCGAGATCACCATCACGTTGCCGGCGAGGAATGCGGCGACGAGCAGACGCGCGAGCGCGCTGCGCGCGTCGCGCGCCGCGGGACGATCGAGCGAGGCGGGATCGTAGGCGAGCGCGCGATAGCCGAGCGCCTCGATGCGCGAGACCAGCGCGGCGTCGTCGGTTGCGCCGGCGTCGAAGCTCACGAGCGCGCGTTGCGTCGCGAAGTTCACCGACGCGTCGCGCACGCCGGGCGCGCTCCGCAGGTCGCGCTCGACGCGCAGCGCGCAGCCCGCGCAGCGCAGACCCTCGAGGAACAGCCCTGTCTCGGCAACGAGCGCGCTCACTGCACCGCCTCCAGCTCGAAGCGGCGCTCGATCCAGACGTCGGCGGCGCCCAGCCGCGCGCGCAGCTGCCAGCGGCCGGGCGAGGGAAGCTCGACTTCGCCGAGCCAGCGGCCGTTCTCGCGCGCGAGCGGGATCTCGGCGTCGAGGTCCGCTCGCTCGGGGCGCTCGCGTCGCAGGCGCAGCTCGATGTCGTCGGGCAGCGGCTCGCGCGCGCTCGCGGGCACGAGCTCGACACGGACGCCCGCGGCGCTGCGCTCCACGCGCAACGCGACATCCCAGCCACGCGCGAGGCCCGCGGCTCGCGCGCGCTCGTCCGCCACTTGAGCCAGCGCGGTGCCCCACGGATCCGTCGCCACGCGCTCGGGCGGCGAATGAACGGCGAGCCACAGGAACGCGATCGGACCCGCGAGTCCGAGCGCGAGGGCGGCGGCGACTCCCACGGGCCACGGCTCGAATCGCCGTTCAGCGGCCATCGGACCCTCCCGCGCCACCCGGTCGGAAGACGAAGGTCGCAGGCCGGCTCAGGCGGCGCCCCGGTTGAGAGAGATCCTCGAGCGAGAACGCGATCGCCTGCGCGGTCTGCTGCGCGCTCGACGACGCGACGAAGACGCGCAGCTCCATGCTGCTCGCCGGCTCGAGCTCGACCGAGCCCGTGCTGCCGAGCAGCTCGAACCCCGCGGGCGCGTCGAGCGCGAGGTGGAACGCATGACTCGTCCGGTCGCGATTCTCGATGTGGAGCGTGTAGGCGTTCCCCGTGCGCCCGTCGGAGAGCGTCTCGTACAGGCTGTTGGGATTGTGCGCGACGGTGAGCTCGAAGGGCAGCCGCGTCATCAGCGTGGTCGCGAAGGCGACGCCGACCGCGGCGAGCAGCGCGCCGTAGATCAGCACGCGCGGCCGGAGCAGACGCGTGCGCCGTCGGCCCTCGGTCGCCGCCAAGGCGCGGTAGCCGATCAGCTCCGGCGCCCGGCCGAGCTTGGCCATCACGCCGTTGCACGCGTCGATGCACTGCGTGCACGCGATGCACTCGAGCTGCAGGCCGTCGCGGATGTCGATCTGGGTCGGGCAGACCGCGACGCAGAGGCCGCAGTCGACGCAGTCGCCCTTCGTCGTGCCGCGCTTCCCGCGCGGCTCGCCGCGCGCGGTGTCGTAGCCGATCACGAGCGTTTCTGAGTCGAAGAGCACGCCCTGGAAGCGGGCGTAGGGGCAGAGGAACTTGCAGAACGTCTGGCGAACGACCGCAAAGTCCAGGTACGAGACGCCGGCGCCGAAGGCCAGGAATCCGAGCTGAACGCGCGACGCATCTCCGTGTAGAACGTCGTTCGCCAGCGCGTAGGGCGAGCAGAAGTAGGCGACCAGGTGGAAGCCGATCACCAGCGCGCAGCCGAGCCATGCCGCGTGCGTCGCGGCGATCCGCCAGGGAGCGACGCTCTTCGGCGGCCGCGTGCCCTGCCAGCGCTGGATGCGCCGCGCGATCCCCGCGAACAGGTCGGAGAACACCGTCTGCGGACACGCCCAGCCGCACCAGAGCCGCCCCGCGATCGCGGTGAAGAAGAACAGCGCGAGCGCGAGGCCCATCACGACCAGCCAGAGGAAGAACAGCTCCTGCGGGAAGATCAGCAGGCCGAAGATGTGGAAGCGCCGATTCGGCACGTCGAGTCGCAGCAGCGGCTCGCCTGCGATCTCGATCCACGGCAGCGCGAGCAGGATCGCGATCAGGAGCGCGTCCACCTGTGTGCGCAGGCGGCGGAGCGGACCTCGGACCGGGCGTGCGTCGAGCACGGTTCCGTCTCCTCAGGGTGCGGGCGGCGCGGCGGGGGGCGCGGGCGGCACGTAGCCCGGCGCGCCGAAGCCGGGCTCGGTGGTCTTCGGCAAGGTCTCGATGTAGGCGAGCACCTCCCAGATCTTCTCGCCGCCGAGCTGCGGGCCCCACGGCGGCATGCCGCCGGGCCGGCCGTCGGCGACGGTCGCGTAGAGCTCCGCGTCCGACGCTCCGTACTTCCAGTACGGATCCACCAGGGACGGCCCGACCAGGCCCTTGGCGTCGGGCATGTGGCACGCGACGCAGATCGTCGCGTAGACCTTCGCGCCCTCGGCGATCTCGTCGGGGTTTCCGCGCTTGGGATTCGTCGTCGGAAGGCTGGCGCGCACGGCCGCGGCGTGTGACTCCGCGGCGGCCACCTCCGCGCGCCACTGACCCACGGATGACCACTCGGAGAAGCCGAGATACCAGGCCATGTACGCGAACCCGAAGATCCACGTCGCGATCAACGACCAATTGAACCAACGCGGGACGGCGTGGTCCTCTTCGCCGATCCCGTCGCGCTCCCTGCGCGGATCGGGCAGCGGATGCTCGGGAATCTCCAGGGGCTGATCGCTCACCGCGCCTCCTCCCCGAGCCGCACCTGCTGCGCGGGCTCGGCCTTCACCGCGACGCCGAGCGTTTGCAGGTACGCGATCAACGCGAGCGTCTCGCTCTTCTCCTGCACGGCGTCGAGCGTGACTCCCGCCACGCGCAGGCCCTCCGCCACCGCGGCCATCTGCGCGCGCGCAGCCGGCTCCGCGCCGGAGATCTCCGCTTCGGAGTAGGGGGTCCCGAGGTCGCGCAGAGCGGCGAGCTTGCGAGACGCCGTCGCAAGGTCGAGCTCGCGCTCCGACAGAAACGCGAAGCCCGGCATGTTCGAGCGCGGCTCGATGTCGCGCGGATTCTTGAAGTGCAGCCAATGCCACGAGTCCGGGTACTTTCCCCCGACGCGCGCCAGATCGGGACCGGTCCTCCGCGAGCCCCACAGGAACGGCCGGTCGTACACGCCCTCACCCGCGCGCGAGTAGGTTCCGTAGCGGTCCGTCTCGCTCTTGAACGGGCGAACCTGCTGGCTGTGGCAGGTGTTGCAGCCCTCTCGCACGTAGAGGTCGCGGCCTTCCAGCTCGAGTGCGCTGTACGGCTTCAGTCCGGCCACGGGCTCGATCGTTCCTGCCAGGAAGTAGGGCGGGATGAGCAGCACCGCGCCGCCGACGGTGACGGAGAGGAAGGCCAGGATGAAGAACACCACCGCGTTCGCTTCGAGTCTTCGGTGCCATCCGAACGCCATGGGTCAGCCCCCTGCCGCGGGCAGTGCCGGTGCGCGCGTGACCGCGTCGGCGGGAATGGTCGCGCTGCCGTGGCGGATCGTCTGGATCACGTTCCAGAACATGATCAGCGCGCCCGACAGGAAGACCGCGCCGCCCAGCGCGCGCAGGATGTCGTAGATCCGGATGGCGGCGACGGTCTCGATGAACGAGTACGTGAGACTCCCGTCCGGGTTCGTCGCGCGCCACATCAGCCCCTGCGTGACGCCGGAGATCCACATCGGCGTCACGTACAGGATGATCCCCAGCGTGGCGACCCAGAAATGTGTCTCGGCGAGCCGATGGCTCCAGAGCTGCGTGTGCCACAGGCGCGGAACCAGGTAGTACAAGGTCGCGAAGCAGGTGAGCGCGACCCAGCCGAGCGCTCCGGAGTGGACGTGCCCGACCGTCCAGTTGGTGAAGTGCGAGAGCGCGTTCACCGTCTTGATCGCCATCATCGGGCCTTCGAAGGTGCTCATGCCGTAGAACGTGAGCCCGACCACGAACATCTTCAGGATCGGATCCGTGCGCACCTTCGCCCACGCGCCGCGCAGGGTGAGCAGCCCGTTCAGCATGCCGCCCCACGACGGCAGGAGCAGCATGACCGAGAACGCCACGCCGACCGACTGCGCCCAGTCGGGCAGGGGAGAGAAGAGCAGGTGGTGCGGCCCCGCCCAGATGTAGATGAAGATCAGCGACCAGAAGTGGAGGATCGAGAGGCGGTGCGAGTAGATCGGGCGGTCGGCCTGCCGCGGGAGGAAGTAGTACATGAGGCCGAGGATCGGCGTGGTGAGCACGAAGCCGACCGCGTTGTGTCCGTACCACCACTGGATGTTCGCGTCGTGCACGCCCGCGTAGATCGAGTACGACTTCAGGAACGACACCGGGAGCTCGAGGTTGTTCGCGATGTAGAGCATCGCGATCGTCAGGATCGTGGAGCCCCAGAACCAGATCGCGGCGTACAGGCTGCGCTCCCGGCGGCGGATGACCGTGCCGAAGAAGTTCACCGCGTAGACCACCCACATCACCACCACGGCGATGTCGAGCGGCCACTCGAGCTCCGCGTACTCCTTCGAGGACGTGTGACCCGTCACGAGTGACACGCCCGCGAGCACGAGCGTCGCGTTCCAGAGCCAGAGGTGCAGCTTCGCCAGGAAGTCCGACGGCAGTCGCGCGCGGCAGAGGCGTTGCACGCCGTAGTAGCTGCCCGCGAAGACGACCCCGAGCGTGAAGCCGAAGATCACGACGTTGGTGTGCACGGGCCGGAGCCGGCCGAAGTGGAAGTACGGCCCGACGTTGAGCTCGGGCCAGGCGAGCTGAAGGGCGATCACGAGGCCGACGGACATGCCGACGACGCCCCAGATGAGCGCCGACAGGGCGAATCCACGGACCACGTCCATGTTGTAGACGGGCTCGGACTCGGTCGGGCTCATTTCTCCCTGCCCTCGTACTCCTCGTCTGCTTCCACTTCCGGCCAGACCACCAGCAGTGCGGGCAGGCCGGCCCGCGCGACGCGATCGGTCACCCGACCGGGCCAGCCGTCGCGATTGCGCTCCGCGCCCATGATCAGCAGGTCCGCGCCCTGCTCGCGCGCCGTCTCCGTGATCTGGTGCGCGGGGTCGCCGCGCACGGCGAGGATGCGCACCGGCACGGTCGAGTCGAGCTCGCGGACGAGCCACTCGAGCTTCTCGGGCGCGCGCTCCGGCTCGAGGTCGACATGGTGCGCGTCCGACGCATAGCCGCGGGGCGGCAGAACGTGCAGGAGCACCACCTCGCCGCGCTCGTCGTGCGCGATGTGCAGCGCCAGCTCGAGCCACGGTGTCGACCGGTCCGGGTACTCCTGCGCGATGACGCTCGTCTTGAGCTCTCCGGTCGGGGGCGCCTCCCTCACCAGTAGGAGCGGGCAGCCCGGGCGGCGCAGCACTCGATCCGCGACGCTGCCGAGCACGAAGCGGACGCCGCGCAACCCTGCCGCACCGAGCGCGACCAGATCGACGCTCAGGAGCTCGCGCAGCGCGAGGATCTCGACCGCCGCCTGCCCCTGCACGACGTGGATCTTCACATCCAGCGGGGCCAACTCCTTCGCGAGCTTCTCGAGCTCGCTCCGCGCGTGCGCTCGCAGCTCCTCCGGGTCGGCTCTTCGGAACAGCAGCGCATCGAGCGGCTCGTAGCCGGTCACGAGCTCCTGCGTCTCGGGCAACACGTGGACGAGATCCAGAGCCGCACGCGTCCGCCGCGCCAGCCCGCCCGCAGCGCGCAGCGCGGAGCGCGCGCTCTCGGAGAAATCCATCCCCACGAGGATTCGCTTCGGTGGCCAGTTCATGCCGGGCCACTGTGCAACGCGCGTACCGCGGACCGAGGGCGAGCGGGCGACGATCGACCGCGGAATGTGTCGAATCGAATCAACACAGGGGCGATCCGTCACAGTGCGCGCTATCGCCTCGATGGCGATGCGCCCCGCGAATGGACTGGGCGTTGCAAGGAGCGACTCCGTGAATGCTGTGCGCGCCCGAGCGGTGGACTCCTTCTTCGCGGACCGGCGCCATTTGCAGGGGGCGCCGCGTGTGTGTCGCGGCACTGCCTGTCTTCTGAGCGGCGGTGTTCTGAGCGGTGGCGCGGCGTCGGAGGTCGTCGGGCCGGGCGAGCGCGCCATCTACTGCGCGGGATACTGCGACCGGTCGCCGGTCGTGCTTCGCCCGGACGGGACCGTCGCGCGGCGCGGAAGCGACGACGCGCTGGCGCCGCTGCCGGCCATCCGCTCGCTGGCGCCGCGCGCCATCGTCACCGAGCGGCTCGCCTCGGGAGACCATCATGAGCTCGCGCGCGCTCGCGCGGCGGGCGTCTGGAGCGCGCTCGAAGCCGCGCTGCGCGGCGAGCCGGCGACCTTGCTGCAGGCGCTCGAAGCCTCCGGCGAGCGCGGACGCGGCGGCGCTGGCTTTCCGACCGGGTCGAAGTGGCGTCACGCCGCGCGGGCCAGAGGCAGCGAGAAGTACGTCATCGCGAACGGCGACGAGGGCGATCCCGGATCGTTCATCGACCGGGTGCTGCTCGAGAGCGATCCGCACGCCGTTCTCGAGGGCCTGGCGCTGTGCGCGTTCGCGATCGGCGCGCGCCACGGCATCGTGTACGTGCGCTCGGAGTACCCCCGCGCCGCGGAGCGCGTCGAACGCGCGATCGCCGAGGCCCGGGCGGCGGGGCTGCTCGGTCCGTCCGTCTGCGGCAGCGACTTCGCCCTCGACGTCCGCGTCGCGCGCGGCGAGGGGAGCTACGTGTGCGGCGAGGAGACCGCGCTGATCGCCGCGCTCGAGGGCCGGCGCGGGGAGGTCCGCGTGCGCCCGCCGCATCCGACGGAGCACGGTCTCTTCGGGCAGCCGACCGTGGTGAACAACGTCGAGACCCTGGTGAACGCGTCGTGGATCGCGCGACACGGGCCGGACGCGTATCGCGCGCTCGGCACCGAGGCGTCGCGCGGCACGAAGGCGATCTGTCTCAGCGCGGGCTTCGCGCGGCCCGGGATCGTCGAGATCGAGTTCGGCCAGTCGCTGCGCGAGCTGATCGAGAGCGTGGCCGGGGGCGCTCGCGCGGGTGAGCGACTCGCTGCCGTCGCGCTCGGCGGGCCGATGGGGTCGGTGCTTCTCCCGGACGAGTGGGACGTGCCGATCTGCTACGACGCGATGTCCGCGCGCGGAATCGAGCTCGGCCACGGCGGCCTCGTCGCGCTGCCCGCGCACGCGGACTTCCGGCAGCTCGCGCGCGATTGGCTCGGCTTCATGGCCGACGAGTCGTGCGGCAGGTGCGTGCCGTGCCGCGTGGGATCGCGCCAGGCGCACCAGCTCGTCAGCGCGGATACACGCGCAGCCGACGCGGCGCTCCTTCCGCTGCTCGACACCGTCTCGGCCGCGAGCCTGTGCGCGTTCGGACAGAGCATTCCCGCGCCGGTCCGCAAGATCCTGACGCGGCTCGACCCCGGCTTCGCGCCCGGCGAGCCTCCGAGTTGAGCGCCGCGCGCGCGCGCATCGACGGCCGCGAGCTCACGCTCGTGCCGGGCGAGACGGTGCTCGAGGCGGCCGCTCGGCTCGGCATCGCGATCCCGACCGTCTGCCACCTGCCGGGGCTTCCGCCCGACGGCGGCTGTCGCGTGTGCCTGGTCGAGGTCGAGGGCGCGGCGCGTCCGCTCGCGGCGTGCCATACACCGGCACGTGCCGGAATGGAGATCCGAACCTCCACGCCGTCGCTCGAGTCCCTGCGCGCCCAGGTGCGCGCGCTTGCCGACGCGGGCCGGCCGAGCGGCCCGAGCGAGACCAGCCACCCGTACCTGCGCTTCGACCCGGAGCGCTGCATCACCTGCCGGCGCTGCCTGCACGTTTGCGAGGACGTGCAGGGCCAGTTCGTCTACGACATCGGGGGCCGCGGGAGCGAGACGCGGCTGATCTTCGGCTCGGACGAGCGCTTCGCGACGAGTCCGTGCACCGCCTGCGGTGCGTGCGTCGAGGTCTGTCCCACCGGCGCGCTCTACGATCGCGACGGCGAGCGCGAGCCGGCGGCGGGGGCGGCCCGCACCACGCGCTCGACGTGCGGCTACTGCGGCGTCGGCTGCCAGGTCGAGATCGAGTCCGACGCGAGCGGTGTCCGGCGCATCCACGGCGTCGCGAGTGCGGCGGTGAATCGCGGGCACCTGTGCGCGAAGGGTCGCTACGCGCACGGCTGGCGCGAATCGCCCGAGCGCCTCACGCGGCCGCTGCTCCGCCGAGGCGATCGTCTGGTCCCCGTTGGCTGGGACGAGGCGATCGCGTTCACGGCCCGGCGCCTCGAAGAGATCCGGGGCGCACACGGCGCGGACGCGCTCGCCGCGCTCACGTCCTCGCGCTCCACGAACGAAGCCGCCTATCTGTTGCAGAAGCTCTTCCGCAGCCGGCTGCGCACCAACAACGTCGACTGCTGCGCGCGCGTCTGCCACGCGTCGACCGCGCACGCGCTGCGCCTCGCGACCGGCACCGGCGCCGCGACCGCGTGCTACGACGACATCGAGCGCGCGAAGCTGATCGTCCTGCTCGGCGCGAACCCGACCGAAGCGCACCCGGTGCTCGGCGCGCGTCTGTTGCAGGCGGTGCGGCGCGGTGCGCGGCTGGTCGTGATCGACCCGCGCCGGATCGAGCTCGCCGCGCTCGCGAACGTGTTCCTGCAGCTTCGCCCGGGAACGAACGTGCCGCTCCTGAACGCGCTCGCCGAGCGCCTGATCGCGGACGGCAGGATCGACCGCGCCTACCTCGCCTCGCGGACCGAGGGCTTCGCCGAGCTCTCCCGATTCCTGTCGCGCGCGCGTGTCGCGGAGGCGGCGAACATCTGCGGCGTCGGCGAGCGCGAGATCGAGCTTGCCGCGCGCGAGCTTGCCGACGCGGGACCCACGCTCTTCGTCTCCGGCCTCGGCGCCTCGGAGCTCACCCAAGGCACGGGCTCGGTGCTCGCACTCTGCAATCTGGCGCTGCTCACCGGCAGCATCGGTCGTCCCGGCGCCGGACTCTTGCCGTTGCGCGGCCAGAACAACGTGCAGGGCAACGCGGACATGGGCGGCATGCCCGAGGCGTTCACCGGCTACCAGGCGCTCGGCGATCCCGAGGTGCGGGACCGGCTGGAGCGGCTCTGGGGCGGGCTCCCACCGTCGACGACGCCCGGCAAGACGATTCCGGAGATGCTCGACGCCGCGCGGCGCGGGGAGCTGCGCGGGCTGTGGATCCAGGGCGAGGACATCGCGCAGAGCGATCCGAATCAGCGGCGCGTCGAGGAGGCTCTGTCGCGCCTCGACTTCCTCGTGATCCAGGAGCTCTTCCCCTCCGAGACGCAACGCTTCGCGCACCTGGTCCTGCCCGCCGCGAGCGTCTTCGAACAGGAGGGGACGTTCACCAACGCCGAACGGCGCATCCAGCGCGTGCGCGCGGTGGCGTCACCGCCCGGTGATGCGCGGCCGGACTGGGTCGTGATCCGCGACGTGGCGAACGCGCTCGGCTGCGGCTGGTCGTACCCGACCCCGTCCGCCGTGATGGACGAGATCGCGCTCGTCGCGCCGCGTCTTTGGGGCGGCGTCGCGTATCCGCGGCTCGAGCCCGACGGCTTGCAGTGGCCGTGTCCCGAGCCGGGCCACCCCGGGACCGCGCGTCTTCACGTCGACGGCTTCGCGCGCGGGCGGGCTTCGCTCGCGTGCGTCGAGTACGCGGCCAGCCCCGAGGGCGACGTCGCGGGCTATCCGTACGTGCTGAGCACCGGCCGCGTGCTCCAGCAGTACAACGTCGGCACGATGACGCGGCGCACGCCGCATGCGGAGCTCGCGCCGTGCGACGAGCTCGAGATCCACCCCGACGACGCCGCGCGCGAGCACATCGGCGACGGCGACGACGTCCGTCTCGAGAGCCGCTGGGGGGAAGCACACGCGCGCGCGCGGATTTCGGCGCGGGTCCGCCCAGGCACGCTCTTCCTCTCGTTCCACTATCCGGAGACCCACACGAACCGCGTCACCGGACCGTGGCACGACCCGCTGTCGCACTGCCCCGAATACAAGGTGACGGCCGTTCGTTTCCTGTGATCTCATGCCACAGCAAGGCTCGCATTGGGGCGGGTTGCCGCGCTTCGCCATCGCGAGCCGGCTGTTTGCAAGGCACGCGCATTGCACCGTTGGTAAAATCGTGTCCAGGAGGACTGGTTGATGAGCTCGAGTCGGGTTTGGATCGTCGGGGTGGTCGGAGCGGCGTGCGTCGCATTCGCTTCCGGAGCGCGCGCGGAGGAGTCAGTGACCGCGCAGCGCGGTCACAACCTCTACGAGCAGTACTGCATGGACTGCCACGGCCTGAAGGCGCAAGGCGATGGCGTGCTCGCGGAGGATTTGAAGGTCGCTCCTTCGGACCTGACGACGATCGCCATGCGCCGCAAGGGCGTGTTCCCCGACGTCGAGATCCGCGAGATCATCGACGGCCGGCGCAAAGTGCGCGCGCACGGACCGCAGAACATGCCGCTCTGGGGGAAGGCCTTCGGGATGAACGTCGCCTCGCCGGGCGGGCCCAACGAGATCGAGGTGCGCGACAGGATCACGTCCCTCGTCGACTACCTGAAATCCATACAGAGGAAGTGAGTGACATGAGCATCGGCCATCTCATCCGCCGCACCGTCGAGTCGGTCCCCCCCGAGATGAGCTGTGTGAGCGCCGCCCGGCGCATGCGCGACGCGGATGTCGGGTCGGTGATCGTGGTCGAGGGCGGGCGTCCGCTGGGCATCGTCACCGACCGCGACCTGGTGGTGCGCGTGATCGCGACGAGCGGCGACGCGGAGAAGCTCACCGTTCGCGACGTGATGTCGCGAAAGCCGATCTTCGTCTCGCAGTCGCGCGACGTGGCCTATGTGCTCGAGCTGATGCGCGACATGGCCGTGCGGCGCATCCCCGTCGTCGACGACCACCAGCAGATCGTGGGCGTGGTCGCGCTCGACGACGTGATCCTCGCGCTGTCGAGCGAGCTCGCAGCCGTCGCCGAGACGATCCGCAAGGAGATGTGAGCGCGGCTCAGTAGCCCGGCGGGGGCGTGAACCCGCCGCGCAGCTCGCCGAGCCGCCGCGCGAAGTCGATGGACGTGCGGTCCTCGAGGT
>Ga0184615_10001316_pt1 | contig 13510 bp, 13 predicted proteins | sample PLM4_65_coex_FD_133134 | JGI IMG/M metagenome (GOLD analysis project Ga0184615, IMG submission 133134) | Groundwater sediment microbial communities from an aquifer in East River, Colorado, USA - PLM4_65_coex | ecosystem: Environmental > Terrestrial > Soil > Riparian zone | place: USA: East... | reverse complement strand
GAGGCTTGCGGCGAAGGGCAGCACCTTCGACTCGCGCCACACCCGCCAGCCGATGAACGCCGCGGCTGCGAGGAACGCGAGCGCGAGGCCCGCCGACACCGCCACGCGGTGCTCCGGGGGCACCGCCATGACCACCGCCTCAGCGCCGAAGCCGAGCGCCAGCGCGGCGAGCAGGATCGCCGCCACCGCGCCGATCATGAGCAGCACCAGGCGCGCGAGCAGCTCCTGCATCTCGACGCTCAGCAGCTCGAGCCTGGTGCGCGCCAGGCCGAGCACGGTGGCGAGCAGCGCCTGCGTGGATCGAAGCAGGCCCATGGCTATTTCCGTCCGAGCAGCAGCCCGAGGAGCAGCCCCACGCCTGCGGCAATGCCGACGGCGGCCCACGGGTTCTTGCGCACCTGCTCGTCGATTTCACTGGCGGCCTCGCGGGCGCCGTCGCCCAAGTCGCGCAGGTGCTCGCCGGACTCGGCGGCGGCGGCCTGCATCAGCACTTCGGCCTCGCGCACCACGGCGCGCAGCTCGGCCATCAGCTTCTCAATCGTTGTGGCATCCATTTTGCGTCCTCCAAAGTAGTACGCCGATTGTATATTCAAGCGATGGGTCAAGGGCCGGTCAATGGAGACTTAGCGGCCTGTCCCCTGAGAAAACCTGGCGGCAGCAATCCGCGGCAACGGGTAATTCAGGGCACGGGACACCGGATTGGGCCATGGATGTCCCGGCCTGCCTCCTAAAGTATTCGGGCTCGCGACCTTGACAATCGTGGTGGCGCCCCCATGTAGACAATAGTGGCAGCGCGTGCGCCAGCACGCAGCGCCGTTGAATTTTCACAGGAGACCAAAATGCTAAATATCACACGCTTTAATCCGCTCGAGGAAGCATTCGAGAACTTGTTCCGTGGCGTCCCCGTGTGGCTGCCTGGCCCTGAGACGCGTGCGCTCGCTCCGACGCAGTTCCGCATGGACGTGACCGAGAATGACAAGGAGTACGTGGTGCTCGCCGAAATGCCGGGCGTCAAGAAGGACGAGATCAGCGTCACAATCGACGGCAACGAAGTCACGGTATCCGCGGAAGTGAAGCACGAAAAAGACATCAAGGACGGCGAAACAGTGCTTCGCGCCGAGCGCTATTACGGCAAGATCCAGCGCGTGTTCACGCTTGGCCAGGAGGTCGACGAAGCGGCTGCCCAAGCGAAGTACAACGATGGCGTGCTGGAACTCAAGCTGCCGAAGAAAACGGTAGCGGCCGTGAAAAGGCTCGCGGTGCACTGAGCAGCGCTCCGAACAGCGCGAACAGTATCGACCGAGGAACCCATGTGGCAGTCTGAAAAGGCCGCCACATGCAGTTGAGTCGTCAGTACACGGACCCCGCTTCGGCGGGGTTTTTCACGACCCGCGCCGTCCAACCCTGTCTAGCGGCGCCCGGCCACGGCCTTCCGCATGTCCATGACGCGCTTGTAGCAATCGGGGCAGGCAAAGCGGACGCCGCCGCCGAACCGCGTGCGTGACAAGGGGCGCATGGTCGAAGCCTGCACGAGCCGCCGGCACTCCGGGCATTGCTTGATCTTCGAGGGGTCTTTGGTCATTCGCGCGTTGAGTAGTGGACGTCCGGAGGGGCTGCCAGGTCGCTCAGGGTAGCAGAGTCGGCGGGGCCGTGCCGTCATCTTGGGCAATTCGCCCTTCGCGGTATGATGCGCGGCCATCCCGATGGGGCCCTGCATGGATTTCGACGTCATCGTCCTGGGTGCCGGCGCCGCCGGCATGATGTGCGCTGCGGTTGCCGGCCGGCGCGGACGGCGCGTGCTGCTGGTCGAGCATGCCGTCCCGCTCGGCGAGAAGATCCGCATCTCGGGCGGCGGTCGCTGCAACTTCACCAACCTGCACAGCCGGCCCGAGGCCTTCCTCTCCCGCAATCCTGATTTCTGCCGCTCGGCGCTGGCGCGCTACACGCCGCGCGACTTCATCGCCCTCATCGAGCGCCACGGCATCCGCTACCACGAGAAGACCCTCGGCCAGTTGTTCTGCGACGGCAGCGCGGTGCAAATCATCGCGATGCTGAGGAGCGAGTGCGATGCTGCAGGCGTGCACTGGGCGATGCCGGTGAAAGTGGAACGCGTGGCGCGGCACGAGGGCGGGGACGCGCCAGGTTTCGAGGTCGCGACGACGCAGGGGAGCTTCCGCTCCCGCGCGATGGTGGTGGCGACGGGCGGCCTGTCGATCCCGAAGATCGGCGCGACGCCGCTCGGCTACCGCATCGCCGAGCAGTTTGGCCTGCCGGTGGTGGCGCCGAAGCCCGCTCTGGTGCCGCTCACGGCGCCGCCGGAGTGGTTGGCGCAGTTCGGGAAGCTGTCCGGAGCGTCGTTCGACACGACCGCCTCCTGCGCGGAAGCGCCGCGCGGCTCGGAGTGGCCGTCGTTTCGCGAGGCGGCGCTGATCACGCACCGCGGCCTGTCGGGGCCGGCCATCCTGCAGGTGTCGTCGTACTGGCAACTCGCGGGCGGGCGCGGCCCGGTGGCGCTCGATCTGCTGCCCGGGCGCGACTCAGGCGCATGGCTGGCGGCGCACCGCCGAGACCCGCAGGGGCTCGGCGCGCTGCTCGCCGAGTTCCTGCCGCGCCGCTTCGCGCAAAGTTTCGCGGAAGCGCATGGCTGGACGCAGCCGCTCGCGCAGCTGTCGAACGCAGTCCTCGAGACGGTGGCTCGGACGCTCAACGGCTGGCGCATCCAGCCCTCGGGCACGCTGGGTTATGCCAGGGCCGAAGTGACGCTGGGCGGCGTGGATACCGATGCGCTCTCGCAACAGACCCTGGAAGCGCGCGGCGTTCCCGGCCTGTACTTCATCGGCGAGGTAGTGGATGTCACCGGGTGGCTCGGCGGCTACAACTTCCAGTGGGCATGGTCGTCCGGTCACGCCGCAGGCATGGCTGCGTAGCCGGCCCGTGAGACCTTGGCGGATCTTAAAGGACTTCCAGCCTCCTGGCCGGCTACAGGCATGGCATAGTGGTCTTTCCCATACTGGAGGGAAAAGGATTGTGCGTCTCGATAAATGGCTCTGGGCCGCCCGGTTCTTCAAGACCCGCGGGCTCGCGCAGGCGGCGGTCGCGGGCGGGAAGGTGAAGCTCAAAGGCGAGCGCGTGAAGCCGGCGAAGGAGGTCGCGCCCGGCGCGGAGCTCACAATCCGTATCGGCGAGTTCGAGTGGGCGGTTACCGTCAAGGCGCTGGCCGACAAGCGCGGGCCGGCGGAGGCCGCACGCAAGCTCTACGAAGAGGATGAGGCGAGCCGCGCACGGCGCGTCGCCCAGGTTGCGGACCGCCGCGCGCATGCGAGCGTATGGGGCGAGCGCAAGGGCCGGCCGACGAAGCGGGAGCGAAGGGAGATGGAGCGCTGGAGCCGGAACGGCAGCGATGAGGGATGAAGGATGAAGGATGAGCGATGAGGACTGAGTGCTTGGTGCTGAGTGAGCAAGACCGAGTCGAATCATGACTCACGAATCACGAATCACGTATCGTCACGGGGGACCCAGAGGACGACGAGGAGGAGGAAGAGGAGAAAAAGAAGCCGGAAGAGGACGACGAAGAAGACGACAACGAGGGAGAGGAAGAGGAAGTGCCGTGGCAGGTGGCGAGCCCGCCCGAGGGGTGAGCCGGGGTCGTAGACCAGGGCGGTGGGATCAGGGATGACCCCCGGCGTTCGCCGGCTTGATCAATGTGGACTGATAAATGGGGACGGACTGAGCTGCCCCGGGTTCGGACCGAGACCGTGCAGCGGATTGATGTATGGACAGGAGGAAAAATGAGGCGAGCCGACCACCGCTTTCGCGCCATCCATGACCGGCAGATCAAGTGGAAGGAAGGCGCGGCGACCAGGCTGCTCACGCTCCCGCGCGGCGTGAAGGTCAAGATCTTCTCGCACGACCCGGTCACGCAACGGATCGACATGAAGGTGAAGTTTCCGAAGGGCTATGTCGAGCCGGCGCACACGCACAGGAGCTGGCATTCCATCCTGGTGACCAAGGGGCGGATGTGCGTGGCCGGCAAGGACTTGCGGCCCGGCGACTACGTGTTCGGCTGGGACACGCTCCACGGCCCCTATGAGTATCCCGACGGCTGCGAAGTGTTCGTGGTGTTCATGGGCGGCGGCACCCAGCACGCCTGGAAGGAAGGCGCACACTTGCGCCACCGGGCGAAATGGCGCGCCCGGACCGTAGCCGGGAAACACGCCGTGGCGCGGGGCAACGCGGCCAGGGCGCGCGCACTCGCGAAGGAGCTCGCCGCAAAACGATCGGGCACGCGTCGCGGCGGCACGGCAAAGGGGCGTTGAAGGGCTCCAGGAATCTCTGGCCGGACCGGCGAAATCCGTTGATTTGCGAAAACGATAGCTCGCCGACTCACTTCTTCATCGCGTCAAAGAATTTGCCATCCTTGATAGCATCGCCAAAACTTGTCCAGGCATAGTCGAAGTTTCCGGTATGGCCAAGGCTGAAGGCGGCCGAGGTCAATGCGCTGACAAAGGTGATCTGCAACTCTTCCGTGGCAGAGGATTCGGTTCCAGGTTCCTGCGACGCGGGCTCAAGGGGGAACTGGGCATCTTCATGGGTCGCATCCCGGATCGAGACTTCGGCAATGCCGCTGCGAATGTATATGTAGAAGTAGTCGCGGTCGCGAACCGGGGAGACCCCCTTGTCGGCCCCAAGCAGCATCACGGGTTTGTTGATCTTTCTTAGAAACCTGGGCAGGTCCTTACCGATTCCCGCGGGATCGAGCAGGATGCCGCCTGCGGCGGGAGCACCTTCAGCCAGCGCAATCGCTACCGCGGCGGCGCCAAACGAGTGCCCGGCAAGAATAATCCTGCTGACGTCGATGCGGCTATCGATAATGTCCGGCTGACGGTGGATGAGAGCGACAATTCTTGCCAGGGTCCTGCCGTTGGCAACCCATGGACCGTTATTGGGCAATTGCACGGCCAGGCTGTGTATTCCCCAGGTTGCCAGATGCAGGGCCTGATAGGCGTGATCTTCCTTCGAGTTGTCGTGTCCATGCAGCAAGATCACGAGCGGTGCTTTTTCAGCAGGCGCGGATAAATACAGATCCGTATCAATGCGCTCGGTGGCCGACAGGCGCAATTCATGGTCCTCGTGCGTGGTCACGTCAAAAGGCCCGCGCAATCTGAACTGGTCGACGTCAGCTTTGTGACTGAGCAGATATCCCCGCAGCTCGCTCAAGGTCGCGGGTTTCAGCGGCGTTACGCCGGTAGGCGGCAGCCTGGCACAGCCGCTCGCCAGCGCCAGGCAAGCGATGGCGAACAAGATGGACTTTCTAAGCATTGCCGCCGCTTTCGTTGAAATCGACAAACAGGGTCAGCGTACCATCTCCGGGATCCAGGAAAGTTGCTCTGAACCAATTATTCTTTTGCTGTATGTGTTGCATGGTAGTTGGACTAATCGCGAATTTCGTTGCACACTTCGACGCACGGGCTACGGCAAAGTTGCTCTGACCCTGTTTCTTGATAGTGGAATTCCGGAAAAAGTACGCCGCCTAGTTCAACTCGGTGCGATGGATCCGAAACGATGATGGCTCTGAAGCATACCGGAATACGCATAGTTGTCCTGCTTGTCCTGCAATCCCTGTGGATGGGGACCTCCCATTCCCAACAACCCGGCAGCCCCGAATTTGACAAGGAAGTTTCAAAACAAGAAGCCATCTATCAGAGCAAGGGAGAAAAAGTACCTGAGGGTTATGTCACCGATAGATCGCTTCTGGCCTATCAGTATTTTCTGTCCTTCGAGTTCGATCGCTCATTGGCAAATCTGGGTCCAGCCGATCGCTGGCTGGATATTGGAGCAGGCGAGGGCCAGGCCATATTGGATTATTACACTTCAAGATATGACGCAATGCACGTGGAAGGATGGGAGCGGCGCGGCAAGAAGGCACGGGCGGTCGCAATGTCCATAGAAGACCGCAGGACACCCCGCTGGCATGAGACAGCCGCGCGCCTTGAGGCAAATAAAATACAGTACTTATCTGGCAAACGGCTGCGAGAGTATTCGTTCGAGGAGCTGGGACAATTTCAGCTCATTAGCGATGTAATCGGTGGGTTCTCATACACAAATAACGTTTCTCAATTCATCGAGAAGGTCCTTGGCGTCCTGGAATTGAAGGGCAGTTTCTATACGCTGCTGCTGGATGTAGTTCCGGAAAAAGCAGCGAATCGAACGTCCTACCCGGATACGCTATTTTTGACCGAAATAGAAAATTCCGACGGTTCCGAGGTCAGAGTGTGTTCCTGGCTCAAGAGTATTGCTTGTGTGGAAGTTACTTGCGATTCAAAAACGGAATCGGACCGGCCCATTGAGATATATCGAATTCAGAAAGTCTGCAATAGCTTTGCAGTTCCTGCTTTGGTTCCGCTTCATTTCGAAGCCGGAACCCCCCCAATACGGCGATTTCAATTGAAAGCCCCATCACCGGTGTCACCGGGTGGGACCAGCTTGACGCGTTGATTCGGCAAAACGGAGACGCACACCTATTCCAGGAAGAATGTGTGCGCCCCTTTTTCCCGGCGTTGTATACTCGCGCAACGAGCGGGTATCACGGAGGGCCAATGACTTACTTCGTGGAAGGACTGAGCGGGCACACTGAGCCCGAAACCAGGGTTCGACGCATCGGCGAATACGATACGCTGCCGGACGCCATCGCCGCTGCGAAGCGATTGGTGGACGGATATCTGCGGCGCGAGTACAAGCCCGGCATGGAGCCCAGGTCGCTGCTGTCCCGTTACCAGGAGCAGGGCGAGCACCCGTACATCTTCCGCGACGACGACACGACCTTCAACGTGCCGGGATTCAACCACCTCCACTACGCCACCGCCCGCAGCAGCGACGTCTGCGCTGGAAAAAAATAGCTTTTACAAGTTGTGCGGCCCGAAGGCCGGCGATGCCGGCCTTTTCGTTTCCAATGTTGGATCCACGCGGTGAAACGGCGTAGCCGGCGTGTGCTATCGTTGCGGCCATAGATGCGTGAACCAGGGAGAGCGCTATGTTGAATGCCGCGATTTTCGGACTGGGGCGGTGGGGCAACCGCCTGGTGGAGTCGGTGCAGGGGAGCAGCAAGATCAAGATCGTGAAGGGGATCTCCCGCGATCCGGCGAAACACAAGGAGTTCTCCGAAAAAACCGGCATCAAGGTCGTCTCGTCATACGGGCGGGTGCTGAAGGATCCCGAAATCGGCGCCGTCATACTGGCGACGCCGCACTCCCTGCATCTGAAACAGATCGCACAGGCGGCGAAGGCGGGCAAGCACGTTTTTGTCGAGAAGCCGATGACGTTGACGCGCAAGACCGCCGAGAAGGCGATCGAGGCGTGCCGGGCGGCAGGCATCACCCTCAGCATCGGATTTAATCGCAGGCACGCCCCGTCGTTCGTCGAGATGCTGTATCGCATCCGCTCCGGCAAGATCGGCGACGTGTTGCACGTCGAGGCGACGCATTCCGGGCCCACCGGCTACAACCTGGACACGAGCAGCTGGCGCTCCACCCGCGCCGAGGCCCCGGCGGGGGGCATGACGGCGCGCGGCATCCACACGCTGGATGGCATGATCCAGATCGCGGGCCTGGTCACGAGTGTCTATGCGTTCAGCGACAAGCGCAAGCTGCCCGCCGAGGTGGACATGGACGACACGACCTCGATGCTGCTCAAATTCGCGGGCGGCGCGACCGGCTCGCTCAGCACCGTGTTCGTGACCGCCGACCTCTACCGCATGCACGTCTTCGGGTCGAAGGGCTGGATCGAGATGCGCGGCGACACCGAGCTCATCATGCGCGGCCTCCAGGGCCAGCCGGAGCGCATCACGCTGCCGGCGGTGGACAAGGAAAAAGCGGAGCTCGAGGCGTTCGCCGGCGGCGTCGAGGAGAAAAAGAACTTCGTGGTGCCGGCCGAGGAGGCCGTCAATGGCGTCGCCGTGCTCGAAGCGATCGTTGCTTCGGCGGCGAAGGGCAAGCCGGTTCAAATTAAATAAAGCGTGGGTCGTGATTCGTGAATGGTGAGTCGACCTACCCCTCACCCCGCGCCCGCGGAGGGCGGAGCAGGTTCCAAGCGTATTGTGCTTGGATGCGACCCCGGAGCGGGATGCAGCGCCGCAACTATCCGCGTTCTTACGTGCGCCTTCACGGTCACATCCCCGGAAACCGGGGCCCCTGCTCCACGTTTCGGCGCACCTCTCCCCGCACGCGGGAAGAGGGGATTCCGCTTACACAGTCGAATCACGAATCACGATTCACGAATCACGCCGTACGGAGTCAGCCGCGGTTCAGGACCTCCTGAACCTTGTCCTCGGGCACCTTGATCTCGACGCCGGCGCGCTCCTCCTGCAGCAGCATGAAGATGCGCGAATCACGCTTCGCCCAGCCCTCGCGGTTCATCGCTTCCGTCATTTCCTGGAGCACCGTGTTGGCGAGCTTCATCGGCACGTGAAATTCGCGGCCGAGATCGGTCGCCAGCGTCACATCCTTGTGGGCGAGCTCGAGCGCGAACGCGGGCGGATCGAACTTCCCGATCAGGAACTGCTCGGCGAGCCGGTCGAACGACCGCTTGCGGCCGAAAGCGCCCTGGCGCACCGCGGACCATAGCGCGAGCGGCTCGACCCCGGCTTTCACCCCGAGCGTGAACACTTCGGCGAGCGCGGCGAGGATCGCGTAGCCGGCGCAGTTGTGCACGAGCTTGGCGACGGTGCCGGCGCCGACCGGGCCGATGTACACCGCCTGGTCGCCGATGGCATCGAGCACGGCCTTGTGCTTGTCGAACGCGGCCTTGTCGCCGCTCACCCACAGCGCGAGCTTGCCGCTCTTCGCGCCGGAGGGGCCGCCGCTGACCGGCGCATCGAGCATCGCAATACCCCTGGCCGCAAACCGCTCACTCAGGCGGCGCACCACGGTGGGCGAGTTGGTCGAGAGATCGAACCACGCCATGCCCTTGCGCATGCCGGCAAACAGGTCCTCCGCGACCGCCTGGACTTCCTTCGGGCCCGGCAGCGAGGTGAAAACCACATCCGCCGCCTCTGCCACCTTGCGCGCTGATTCGGCCCATGTTGCTCCCGCCTTGAGGTGCGGCGCGGCCGCCTCGCGCCGGATGTCATTGACGACCAGGTCATAGCCCTTGGCGCGGACGTTCAGCGCCATGCTCGCGCCCATGGTGCCGATACCTACGAAACCCACTTTCATTTACAGCTCTCCTCAATAATTAACGGTTACATGCTATCCGGCAAACTGCGTGGGTCGTGGATCGTGATTCGACCAATTCTTCCCTCTCCCCCGCGTGCGGGGGAAAGGGTAGGGTGAGGGGGAGTCGAATCACGACTCACGAATCACCATTCACGCCTTCTGAATGCTGGCGAAGCCGCGCTCGAGATCGGCGATGAGGTCGTCCGGGTCCTCGAGCCCGATGTGCAGCCGCACCGTCGGGCCGCCGGGCTCCCACTTCGTCGCAGTGCGGTAGGGCGCGATCGGCGCGACGACGGCGAGGCTCTCGAAGCCGCCCCAGCTCGAGCCGATGCCGAAGAGCGTGAGCGCATTGACGAACGCGGTGGCCTGGCGCTCGCCCGCGTCCAGCACGAACGAGAACAGCGAGGCCGCGCCCGTGAAATCGCGCTTCCACAAGGCGTGCCCCGGGTCGCCCTCCAGCGCGGGGTAGATCACGCGCTTCACCTGCGGCCGCGACTGCAGCCAGCGCGCCATCTTGAGCGCGTTCGCCATCTGCTGCTTCATGCGCACCCCGATCGTGCGGAAGCCGCGCAGCGCGAGATAGCAGTCGTCGGGGCTGACGCCGTAGCCGTAGTCGGCGACGGCGCGGCGCACGGTGAGCCAGTGCCGCTCGTTGGTGACGATCACGCCCAGCACTACGTCCGAGTGCCCGGCGATGTACTTGGTCGCGGCGTGGATCGAGACGTCCACGCCCTTCTCGAAGGAGCGGAAGAAGTAGGGCGTGCCCCAGGTCGTGTCGGCGAGCACCGGTATCCCGCGCTCGTGCGCGACTGCGGCGATCGCCGGGATGTCCTGCATTTCGAAGGTGAGCGAGCCGGGCGCCTCGCAGAACACGACCCGCGTGTTCGGCCTGATGAGTTTCCCGATGCCGGCGCCGATGAGCGGATCGTAGTACTCGACCTCGATACCGTTGGGTTTGAGGCGCCGGTCGCAGAAGGCGCGCGTAGGGCCGTACACGGGATCGGGCACGAGCAGGTGATCGCCGGACTTGAGGAAGGCGCACAGCGCAACCACGATGGCGGCGAGCCCCGAAGGCAGCGCCACCGCGGCATGCCCGCCTTCCATCTGCGCCACGGCCTCCTCCAGCGCAAAGGTGGTCGGCGTGCCCGAGAGGCCGTAGCGCACTTTCTTGTAATCGTCGCCGCCGCGCGCCTCGTAGGTCTCGCGGTCGGGGAAGATCACGGTGGAGGTGCGGAATACCGGCGTGTTGACCATGCCCTGGTAGCGGGCGGGGTCGCGGCCGGTGCGGGCGAGGAGGGTGTCTTTTTTCATAGGATCAGGAATTTGCCGGACTCCGGCCCGACAAATTCCTCATATAAGAATGCCTGCGGGGAAAATGCTGAATAGGAGTATGACGAAACGACCTCGACTCCATAACCGTCCCAATAGTGAACCAAGGGGGTTAATTGGTCCAGCGCCGCCCCAAACCGACCATAGATTTTCCTTTTCAGGAGTTTGCCGAGCGCGAAGCCGGCAAACTCCTCAATATATGGACTCGCGGATTGCTGGCGGGAGCCGTATGCCTGATAATCTGCGCCCGGAGCCCTGCGCGCAAGGCGCGGGGCTTTTGATTCTATCGATTGGATTCTCCCGGAAGGCTGCCTCGTGGACACGCACGCGCCGCATCACGGCAACAGGGTCGAGGACTATCGTCTCGTCACCGGCGCCGGCAAGTACGCCTCCGACTGGAGCCTGCCCGGCCAGCTCTACGCCTCTTTCGTGCGCGCGGACCGCGCGCACGCCGAGATCGTAACGGTAAACACCGAGAAGGCGGCGCGGCACCCGGGGGTCAGGCGCGTTTACACCGGCGCGGATGCGCTCGCCGCCGGCTACACCCAGTACTTCGTGATCGTGAACTTTCCCGGTCGCGGCGGGAAACACATCATCAAGCCGCCCCGGCCGGTGCTGGCGGCGGGCAAGGTGCGCCACGTCGGCGACGCGCTGGCGATGGTGGTGGCGGATACGGCGGTCGCGGCACAGGACGCCGCCGAGCTGGTCGAGATCGAGTATCGCGATCTGCCCGCTGTCGTTTCCGCCGAGGCGGCGCTGGCCGCCGGCGCGCCGCAACTGCACGCGGAGGCGCCGGGCAACCTTGCCTTCGACTTCGAGGCGGGCAACGAGGAAGCGGTGAAGGGGGCGTTTGCCCAGGCGGCGCATGTGACGCGGTTGAAGCTCCAGGTGAGCCGCGTCGCGCCCAGCCCGATGGAGCTGCGCGGCTGCACGGTGCGTTACGACGCCGCGGACGGCACCTACCACGTCCACGTCTGCATCCAGGGCATCAACATGATGCGCAAGCAGCTCGCCGCCATCACCGACGTGCCGGAGGAGAAGATCGTGGTGCACGCGCAGGACATCGGCGGCAGCTTCGGGCAGAGAAGCGCCGCCTACCCCGAGTATTGCACGCAGATGCTGGCGGCGAAGGAGCTCGGCCGGCCGGTGCGGTGGATCTCCACGCGCTCGGAGGGCTTCATGAGCGACACCCACGGGCGCGCCAACACGGTCACCGGCGAGCTCGCGCTCGACCGCGACGGCAAGTTCCTCGCCATGAAGCTCGACTGGATCGCCGACATGGGCGGTTATCTCTCGGCGACCGGCTCGGCGAGCCACACGCGCAACCCCTCCACCTGCATGACCGGCGTCTACCGCATTCCGGCGCTCTACGGGCGCTTCCGCCTCGCGTTCACCAACACGGTGCCGGTCGCCGCCTACCGCGGCGCCGGCCGTCCCGACGTTGCGTACGTGATCGAGCGGCTGGTGAGCCAGGCCGCCGCGGAACTGAAGATCGACCCGGCGGAACTCCGGCGCCGCAACTTCATACCCAGGGAAGCGTTTCCTTACAAGACGCCCACCGGCTCGACCTACGAAGCGGCCGATCTCCACGGCGTGCTGGAGCGGGCGCTCGAGTTCGCCGACTGGAAGGGATTCGCGGCGCGCCGCCGGAAGTCGGAACAAGCGGGGAAACTGCGCGGCCTCGGCATCGCCACCGTCATCGAGAATACGGGAGCGGGGCTGTTCCCCAAGGACCAGGTCGAGATCGAAGCCACCCCTTCCGGCGGGATCGACGTCTATACGGTGTCGCAGTCGCAGGGGCAGGGGCACGAGACGTCGTTCGGCATGATCGTGGCGGAGGCGCTCGGGGTGCCGCTCGAGCGGGTGCGCATCCGGCAGGGCGTGAAGCCGCTCATCGGCAACCACACGGGCGGCTCGCGCTCCACCGCGGGCGCCGGCAGCGCGTGCAAGCTCGCCGCGCTGAAGCTGATCGAGCAGGCGCGCTCGCTCGCCGCGGAGAAGCTCGAAGTCGAGCCCTCGCAAGTGGATTACGCCGCCGGCGTATTCCATGCAAGAGGTTCAAAACGAAAGATCAGCCTCCACGAATTGGCGAAAGCCGGTGCTATAAACGTCATGGCGGAGGGCACCTTCGGCTCGACTTTCCCCAACGGTTGCCACATTTCCGAGGTCGAGATCGATCCCGCCACCGGCGTCGCGCGCATCGTCGCCTACAACGCGGTGGACGATTGCGGCAAGGTCATCAACCACGCCATCGTGGAAGGCCAGGTGCACGGCGCGGTGACGCAGGGCGCCGGGCAGATCTTCAGCGAGCAGGTCGTCTACGACCGCGAGACCGGACAGCTGCTCACCGGCAGCTTCATGGACTACTGCATGCCGCGCGCCGGGCTGGTGCCGGATATCCGCATGCAGGAATACCCGGTGCCGAGCCTCAACAACGCGCTCGGCGTGAAGGGCGTGGGCGAATCGGGCTGCACTGCCTCGATACCCTCGCTCGCCAACGCGGTGGTGGACGCGCTGCGGCCGCTCGGCGTCGCGCACCTCGACATGCCGATGACGCCGGCGAAGCTGTGGCATGCGATAGACTCGGCTAAAAGAAGCTGAAAAACATTAGCCACAGAGATCACGGAGAACAAAGAGATTGAAAAGCGAAAAGTTTCCCGTGTTTGATGTGGTTTTCTCTGTGAACTCCGTGTTCTTTGTGGCTGAATTTAGGGTTTGATTTTCTTGAAATGAGTGCGAAGGCACACAATCATCATGACCCGGTGGGGCGGGTGGAGGACGCGCGCCTCGTCACCGGCGCCGGCACGTTTGCCGCAGACTGGAGCCTGCCGGGCCAGCTCCATGGCTACTTCGTGCGCTCGGACCGGGCGCACGCCGCGATCGTTTCGGTCAACACCGGGCGGGCGCTCAAGCACGCCGGGGTCAAGGCGGTTTTCACCGGTGCCGATGCCGTGCGCGCCGGCTACATCAAG
>Ga0184615_10001314_pt1 | contig 13517 bp, 11 predicted proteins | sample PLM4_65_coex_FD_133134 | JGI IMG/M metagenome (GOLD analysis project Ga0184615, IMG submission 133134) | Groundwater sediment microbial communities from an aquifer in East River, Colorado, USA - PLM4_65_coex | ecosystem: Environmental > Terrestrial > Soil > Riparian zone | place: USA: East... | reverse complement strand
TGGCGCACCTCCCGACTTCGAGCATACTCGGCGCGCCGCCGAGGGAACGACTCGCGGAGCTCCAGGACCCAGCCACGTCCCGGGAGTCGAAGATGGGTTCGAGCGCCGGAGCGCCGAACCCGAGCGTCGCAGAGGGCGCCCATGACCGCGAAGAGCGCTACGACGATCCGTGGGCGCATCGAGTGCCGCGCGATGACGAGAGTCGACCTGTCAGGCAGCGGGTGACCGTGGCCGCCTGATCCGTTCAAACTCGTCTTGACACAACCTCGCATTCTCCTCGATGATCGAACAGATCACGACCCCAAAGAAACTTCTGCGCAGCCTGGGGAAGAAAGAATCCATTGCCCTCCTGTTGCCTGCCCTCGCTTCGCAATGAACCACTCCGGCGAGTGACTGGCCGAGAAGGGATTGCCGAGAACATGACAGTACAGCCAGGCGAGTTGGAGATTCGAACCGCAGCGCGGAAGCCAGCCTCAACCCTCGCGGCGAGCGGCGACTGACTCATGCGAAGTCCTATCCCGTCGTTGCGACGGCCGACGATACGCGAGGTTCTGATCGGGCTCCGCCTGGTGCTCGTTCTGCTCCTGGCTGCCGTCGGCGCCCTGCTGCTCACCGACCAGCACGGCCTGCGAGCCGAGTACTTCGCCCTCGGCGGCCCGTGGGAGGGCAAGCCCCTCACTACCGCGGTCGGAGAGCCCCGCCTGGAGGATGTCTCGCAGGTCGGCGCAGTGCTGAACACCATCGCCGTATTCAGCATCCGCTGGAGCGGCTGGTGGGAGGTCGCGCAGAAAGGTGAACACCGCTTCCTCCTCGACGCGGACGACGGCGGCTACCTGCGCATCGACGACGAGCTCGTCGTCGACACCTCGGGTGCCGTCGGCAAGCGGCAGGAGGCCGGTCGCAAGGCGCTCGCGGCGGGCTTTCATGCAGTCGAGATCGGGCTTTACCAGACGGACGGGGACAGTCGGCTGGCGCTCCGCTGGGTGGCTCCCAGAACGGCGGACGCGTCGGCGGCGCGTTGGCCGCTTGTCGACCTGTTCGCGGAGCGGCCGCTGCTCCCGCGGAAGATCCTGCGGCGGGCGCTGGCGCCCTGGCCGAGGGCCTATCGCCAGCTTCTCGGTGCCTTCCTTCTGCTGGTCGCTTTGTCGCTCCTGCATGGACTTGCCCGGCGCTTCGAACGCGGCGTCGCATGGCTGCGCACCTGGCTGCGGGCGATCGACGGACGCGGCCTGCGCATGGCGCTGCTGCTGGGGCTCTTCGTCCTGGCCTTCCTGGCCGCCTATCCGTTCACGGGCGCGGTGCGCGGCGGCGACGACACCAGCTATCTCAACACTGCAACGTTCACTTCCCGGCAGTGGTATTTCAACCGTTACGGCCACGTCTATCTGCTCAAGCTGTTCGTCACCTTGAGCGGCGGCGACCCGTTGGTGGGAGTTCGCGTCTGGTGGTCGTTCGCCTTCGCCGCGACCGTCGCAGCCTTGGCGGTCGCGGTCCGGTCGGTCGGACCCGGCTTGCAGCTACGCACGATGGTGGCCACGCTCCTCGTCCTGCTCGCCCAGCCACCCCTGTTCGGAATGATCGGTGCCGGTTTCGCCGACTACAGCGCGATGATGTTCATCACGGTCGCGGTTGCGATCTACCTCAGTGGAGTCGCCTTCGATCGCGAGCGTCCGCCGCCCCGGCGCGAGTGGCGCGCGCTCGCCATCGGCGTCCTGACGGTCGGCGCATTCCGGTCGAAGGAGGTGGGTGCCGTGCTCCTCGTCCTGCCGCTGCTATTCCTGATCGGGCCCGGTTCCTCCCTCGACCTCCGCCGCTTCGTGCGCAAGATGGCTTACTGGGCGGCCGGCGCGGTCGGAGCGCTGTTGGTTCTGATGCTGCTGGATGGTTGGTTCCTAGGTGACTTCTTCTTCACCGTGGACCCACGTAGGTTCTTAACGCTCGAGAAAATGAACTTCCCGGCAGAGGTGGCCCTGCGAAGAAGGAGCTGGCTCAACAAGATCTGGAACGGTGAGGCGATGCGCAACCTGTGGGTGGGAGTCGCTGCATCGGCGCTCGCGGCCGGAATCTGCCGCCGACGCCTCGAGCTCCGCCTCATGCACTTGCTGCCGATCGCGTATCTGGTGGCTCTCATCGCCCTCTACGTCCGGCTGCCCCACCCGTTCTCGAACAGAATGCTGATTCCCGTTCTGCCTGTCGCCTGCCTGATGACGGGCCTCCTCCTCCATTACGCCGGGCTGGATGAAGTGTCCTGGAGGGAGATCCTGAGCCCCGCCGTCCTGATTCCGTCGGGGCTCGCGATCGCCGTGGTGTCCCTGGTGGCGTTGCCGTACCGACTGGGGACCGTGGAGGCCGCTGGCCTTCTGCCGGGCGACGTCTTGCGCCGCTATGGCTGGGAACCCGAGCTGTTCGCCGTCGGCGTGCTGCTCCCGGCCGCCGTTCTGATCGCCCTGGGCGCGGTGGCCCTGGTCGCCGGCCAGCGCCGAGCGCGCGTGGCCGCGCTTCTGGTGGCGTACGTCGCCCTCTTCGGCTTCGGGTTCGAGCAGACGCGCACGAGCCTGGCTCAGAAGCGCGCCGTGCAAACGGGTGAGCTCCTCCTCTACCCTTGGCGGACCTTTCGTGGGGAGCTCAACGCCTTGACTTCGCCGACGATCGCGCTCTCCCGGGACTTGCAGTTCCGCTACCAGATGTCGGCGACCCCGCGTACATCCCTCGCCCGCCTGGCGCTGGTTCGGGAAGATGTCCACGTGGTCAGAGCTGGCGCTCTACCCGCCAACGTCGACGTGGCGATCGCCAGCCGCGAGGCCTACGCTGCCTGGCTGACGAAGATGCCGGCCCTGGCGGCGACCGCGACCTACGATCGCAATGGCTTCCTCGTCCTCGTGCGCCCAAAGCAGGCCGTCGAGCAGCAGCGAACTACGGCCGGGCCGCCCCCGGGCTAGCCCGATCGGATCACCCGCAGCCCGAACGGCTAGAGCCAGAGAGGCCCCAAGGGGCGCGCGCTAGCTACCTGCACCTATTTCACCAGATGTGAGCGTGCACTTGCAGCACCGTCTGCAGCGGGTGGTCATGGACCCCGAGGCCGCCCCAGTGCCGGTGCCCGTCGCGACAGGAACCGATCTGGTATCTTGACCGCTCCGGAGGGCCGAAGATGCCGCGCGACTCTGAGGGCCTGTCGAACTCCCGGGCCCCGACGCCGACGAGTACGGCGCGGCTGCTCGCGGCGGATCCGTTCGTGCGGCTGGCGGGCGTGCTCTTCGCGCTCGCCCTTCTCCAAGCCCCCCTCCTGAGGCTCTTCAGCGGCGCCGAGCAGTCGGACTTCTCGCGCTGGAACGATGTCCTCCTGCTGGTGCTGGCGATCGGCGCCCAGCACTTGGGGCGCAGGATCGAGCACCGCGAGCTGCGCCGGCACGGCCGCTTGCTCACGGTGGGGCTCGCCTTCTGGCTCTCGGCGCACCTCCTCTACTTCGCCGCCGGCGGCTGGGACGATCCGTGGGTCTCGGCGGGCGGGGATCTCCTCTACGTCCTCTACTACCTCTGCATGCTGGCCATCACGCTCGGCCGTCCGCACCTGCCCTCCGGGTGGAGCACGGGCGACTCGAGTTACCGCTTCGGCCTGGCGAGCGGCACCGTGGTCCTGCTCTTCTTCTTCACCTACTTCGTGTTGCCGCCGCTCCTGCTCGGCGCTCAGGACGCGCCACAGATCGCGCTCTCGGAGCTTCTCTTCGTCGCCCTCGATATTCTCCTGCTCGGCCGTTTCCTGGCGCTCGCGGTGCACATGCGAGCGACCTACTGGCGCGATATCTACGGCCTCCTCGCCCTGGCATGGACGATCTGGACGACGGTGGACGTCCTGGACCTGCTGCGTTTCACGGGGCTCGGCGTCGAGTACTCGGAGACCTGGGGCATGCTCCTGCAGTCGATCGCGTTTTCGGCGATCGTCGGCGAGGCGAGGATACGCGCAGCGTGGCAACTGCCTGGGAAACCGTCGCGCCCGCCGAGGGCGAGCTCATCCTGGAACGAGATCTCGCCACTGTTGGCGATCGTCTTCGTACTGCCCGCGATGCACTTCGCGCTCCATCGCTCCGGGTTCCTGAGCGACGAGCTGCAGGCGGCGCGCGAGGTGCTGCTGGTGGGATTCGTCTTCGGCCTCGGCCTGCTGACGACCGTCTACCAGTTTCGCCTCGAGCGGCGCGCCAAGCGCCTGGCGGCCGAGCTACTCGCGGTCGGAGAGGAGCTCGAGCAGATTCGCAAGCTGGAGGCGGTCGGGCGTGTCGCCGGGCGCGCCGCGCACGGCTTCAATAACCTGCTGACCGTCATCCAGGGAAACGCCGAGCTGCTGCAGCAGCGCCTTGCGGAGCGCGGCCTGACGAGCGCCGATGTCGTAGAGATCGCCGAGATCGAGACCGCGACGCGTCAGGCGGCGGAGCTCGCCTGGCAGCTGCTGGCGGTCAGCCGGCGGCAGGTGCTGCAGCCCGACGCGGTCGACTTGAACGCGCTGCTCAAGCGGCGGGCGGCGGCGGTACCGGCGCCGGTTTTCGTCGAGCTCGCGCTCGACGAAAACCTCGAGCCGGTGCTCGCCGACGCGGCCCAGCTCGAGCGCGCCGTGCAGGCGCTCATCGACAACGCCGTCGAGGCGATGCCCAACGGGGGAGCGCTGACGCTGCGTACCGCGCGTGCCGAGGCCCGGCCGCGGAACGGCGAAGCGGCGGCGCCGGAGGCCGCTCCGCTGGCGAGACTCGAGGTGGCGGACACCGGACCGGGCATCGCGCCCGAGGTCCGCGAGCGCCTGTTCGAGCCGTTCGTGTCGACCAAGCACAAAGAGAGCAACTCGGGGCTCGGGCTGGCGGCGGTCTACGGCTTCGTGCGCCAGAGCGGCGGCGCGGTCAGCGTCGTCAGCCGGCCAGGTGAGGGCAGCACGTTTTGCATCTTGCTCCCCCGCGCCGAAGCGAGCCGAGCCGAGTCCTCCGCCGTCGTCGCGCCACCACCGTTCGCGCCGCTCGCTCCAATTGCTCCGCTCGCCCCGGTCGCCCCGGTCGCTCCGGTCGCCGGCGAACCCTGCGTGCTCGTCGTCGAGGACGAACCGGCGCTGCGCCAGCTCGCGGTGAGCACGCTGACGCGCTCCGGCTACCGTACGCTGGCGGCCGGCGACGCGGCGGCGGCGAGCGCGCAAAGTACGGCGAACCCAGGGCGGATCGCGCTCCTGCTGAGCGACGTCGTGCTGCCCGGGATGAACGGCCGCGAGCTCGCCGCGATGCTCCTCGCCGAGCAGCCGCAGATGCAGGTGGTGCTGATGTCGGGCTACACCCAGGACGCCCTTGGTCCCGACGGCATCCTGCCGCCCGGCTTCGGCTTCCTGCAGAAGCCGTTCACGCTCGGGGTGCTGCGGCGCACCGTGGCAGAGAAGCTCGCCTCACCGGCGGCTGCGGCGGCGGGCAGTCACTTCTAGCGCCGGGAAGGCGATCCCGTCGAGCGCCACCCCGACCCGCTTGAACCCCGGGGATCTCCTCAGGCCGGTTGCCTCGGCGCCGGGGCGACGACGCCCTTGATGATCAGCCAGAGCGCCAGCGCCACTTCGAACAGCAAAATTGGATACCACATCCACGACGTGACCGGGCCGCCGAGCAGGCCCGCGAGCTGCAGAGGAAAGCACACGACGGGCAGGATCGACGCCAGCACGCCGAGCCAGGCCAGTGCGACGGGGATTATGCGACCGCGGAGGAGGAGCCACGAGAAGAGCGTGCTCCCCAGGGCGAAGAAAGCCGCGCTGGCGGTAAACGACGCTTCCATCTTCAGGAAGAATGCGCCGAGCGCGGATGCCGCCCCCGCGTCGAGTGCGGCAGCGTCGGGTGCCGTCGCGAGCCAGAGCAGGCCCAGCGTCCTCGACACGTCCATGCCGGCGATGCCTTCGGCGACGCGACAGGTCAGGGCCAGCATTGCCAGATCGCGATCCTGCTCGCGAGTGATCGCGTAGAGGGTCACGGCCAGCACCAGGGCGCAGAAGTTCCCCAGCAGGCCGAGCAAGACGGTGAGACGCACGTTGGTCGCATGCTGGGCGATCGCTGCGAGTTGCGCGGCGACCCCCTCGCCGCTGGTCGCCTGGGCGAACAAGAGCACGCTCGTGATGGTGGCCGCGATGTAAACCAGGAACGTGAATCCGGCAATTCTTGCGTTCGTCGTGCGAATCATGTGTGCTCCTCGGCGCGAACGCCCTTCTCGCGCCACCCTGTTTGCCATGCTGTGGTCCTGCTTCCCCTGGGCAATGGACGGCTTGGGTTAGTCTAGGTATGCACTCGCCAATGACCATGACCTCAGGTAGCAAGTACATGACTCCACGTTTCAGGCCGACGGCTGCCGCCTCCGGGCCCACCGTGGCCGCCGGGTTGGCACGCGCCTGGGTGGATCTGGCCGCGGCCAGGGGGGTCGGCAGGAGAGCATTGCTGGAACGATCCCAACTGGATCTGGAAGCGCTCGAAGACCAGGACTATCGCATTCCCTTGACGAAACTGGTGACGCTGATCCGCGCCGCCAAGGAACTGTGCAACGATCCTGCGCTCGCACTGCACTTCGGCGAGACGGTCGACTGCGCGGAGTATTCCGTCGCCTCGATGATCAGCCGCGCGTGCGCGACCGTGGCCGAGGCGCTGGCGCAGCGGAATCGTTATGGGCGGCTCATGGCCGACGTCGAGTGCGACCATCCGGATCGACTCTTGCTCGAACGCAGCCAACGCAGCGATCGCAGCGATCGCAGCCAGGGAAGCGTCTGGCTGATCGATACCCGCAGGAACCCGAACGAGATTCCGGAGCTCACCGAGGCCTTGTTTGCGCGTGTTGCCTCGGCGTCACACCAACAGCGCGAGAAGCCGTTCCTGCAGGCGGCTCACTTCACCCACCCTGAGCCGGCGTATCGCGCCGAGTACGACCGGATCTTTCAAGTGCCCCTGGTGTTCGGGAGCCACAGGAACGCGCTTCTGATGGATGCCGCGTGGTTGCAGGAGGGGGTCGCCCTCGCACCCAGTTACGTCTTTGGCATCCTGAGCGCGCACGCCGAGGCGCTGCTCGAGAGCCTGGATGGTTCGAAGACCGTCCGGGGCCGGGTCGAGAGTCTGCTGATGCCGATCCTGCACACCGGCGACGCGAGCGTCGAGACGATCGCCGGCAAGCTGGGGCTCAGCCGGCAGACGCTCTTCCGCAGACTGCGGGCGGAAGGCGTGACTTTCGAGAGAGTGCTGGATGAGCTGCGCCACACGCTGGCGCTGCACTACCTGCGAGGACGGAAAGTCTCGGTGAACGAGACCGCCTATCTGGTGGGCTTTTCCGACCCGGCGGCGTTCTCGCGCGCGTTCAAACGTTGGACGGGAAGCCGCCCGCACTGGCTGCGCCAGAAACCGGGAGCCGATGAGAGCACGGCGATGCCAGCCAAGCCGCCGAGCACATGAGAGGGCGCGAGTCCCGTCGTACCATGTTCGGCATGTAGCTCGTCGGACAGAGCATCCCAGTCGGGCACGCGCCAGCGTCTCGCAGCCGTCGTGGCCATGGCGCACAAACCCCGGGCCAGACTCTAGTCTTGTGCAACATTCCGGGCGCCCTCGCGGGCTGGCGCGCTCAGACCTTCGGGCCGTCCGCAGCGAGTTGCCGGTAGAGATCGTGGGCCGCGGCGGGCGAGGCGCCGTCGTGGACGACGGCGCGCACAGCGCGGATCATCGCCGCCGGCGCCGCCGACTGGAAAATATTGCGCCCCATGTCGACGCCCGCGGCGCCGCGCGCGACGGCGTTCGCGGCCATGGCGAGCGCGTCGAGCTCGGGGAGCTTCTTGCCGCCGGCGATGACGATCGGCACCGGGCAGCAGGCGGTGACGGTCTCGAAGCCGTCCTCCACGTAGTAGGTCTTCACGTAGTGCGCACCGAGCTCGGCGCAGATGCGGGTGGCGAGGCGGAAATACTTGGCGTCGCGCGCCATCTCCTTGCCGACCGCGGTGACGGCGAGCACCGCCACGCCGAAGCGATTGCCGGCGTCGACCAGGCGCGTGAGGTTGTGGATCGACTTCGTCTCGTACTCGCCGCCGACGAAGACCTGCACCGCGAGCGCCGACGCGTTCAGCCGCAGCGCGTCCTCGATGTCGACCGCGATCTCCTCGTTCGACAGCTCCTTGAGCACGCTCGGGCCGCCCGAGGCGCGCAGCACGATCGCCGGCCGCGAGGTCGGGGGAATCATCGTGCGCAGCGCCCCGCGCGTCAGCATCAGCGTGTCGGCGTACGGGATCAGCGGCACGATGGCGAGGTCGATGCGTTCGAGGCCGGTGGTCGGCCCCTGGAAGTAGCCGTGGTCGAACGCCAGCATCACGGTGCGGCCCGACTTCGGGTCGAAGATCCTCGACAGCCGGTTCTTGAGCCCCCAGTCGTAGTGCGCCGAGCCCTTGAGGAAGAAGCCGTCGGTCGCCTGCGGCACGTCGGCGTGGAACTCCTTGTTCTCGCGGCTGCCGTCCATGTCGGCCATGCTCCCTCTCCTTTCGCGGCGCCGCTCAGGGCGCACCAGGGCGTTGCTTGATCTCGTACAGGTTGCCGTCCTCGTCGACGACGAACGTCACCTTCCGTTCGCCGCTCATCCACTCACGGACCCGGAGGCCCGCCGTCATGCAGCGCGCCACGAGCCCCGCCGCATCGCCGACCTCGAGGCAGACGTGCGCCAGCCCGGCCGGCGCCACTTCGCCCGGCGGCACCAGGAAAATCTCGAACTGCGCGCCGTCGCCGGCGTAATCGATCAGCCGGTACTCGCGCGCGACGCCGAAGAGCGCCCGGCAGAGCTCGGCGTCGGCGCGCTTCTCGCGCCGCTTCTCGAGACCGAGGAGACCGACGTAGAAGCGGTCGCTCGCCGCCTCGGAAGTGCGCGCGAGGGCGAGGTGGTGGAGCTGCATCGCGGTTCCTCTTCCGGCCGGCCCTGGACTGCGACCGGCGCGCGGCAGCGTAGCATCGCGTGCCGCCGCCCCGCCCCGCCCCGCGAGGCGGCAGCGCGGGGTCCAGTGCGAGAACCGATGGCGGACTACGGGCGCTTACGGCGCATTAACGATTGAGCGGCGCCTGTCCGACCAGGGGCGTCGCACGAAACCCGTCCGCCCGCCGAGGGCGCGACATGACCCGGGAGGAGACTCGCCATGCCCATCGCTTCGAGAGTGCAGACCGCCGCCGCGCTCGCCCTGCTGACCGTCGCCTCGATCGGCTCCGCCCGGGCGACGGTCCCGGTGAACTACGGGACGACCGAGCTCGGGCAGATCCTCTCCACCTGTTTCTACGTCTGCTTTGGTTCGAATTGCTCGGCCCCCGGCACCGTCAGCTCAATCGCGGTGAACCCGCCGTTTCTCGTTCGCGGCATCCGGATCGCCGAGTCGGAGTCCCCGAATCCCTGTGATCCCGACAGATCGCTCACCTGGGCGAATCTAACTCTGCCCCGATCGGTGGGCGCGGGCCAGGCGCTGGTCAAGATCGTGAACGCCTGCTCGTACAACGACCGGTACTGGGTCTTCTCGGCCGCGACGACGAACGTCGAGTACACGCTCACTGTCACCGACACCGAAAGCCAAGTGGTGAAGACCTACTTCAATCCGATGGGGAGTCCGGCACCGGCGGTTACCGACACTTCCGCCTTCGCGACCTGTCCCTGATCCGGGGACGCGGAAAAGCGGGATGCGCGGCTCTCAGCGCGCCGTCTCCCTGCTGACCTCGGTGACGGCGAGCACCGGCGGGCCGAAGCGATTGCCGGCGTCGACCAGGTGCGTGGTGAGGCGCCGGCGGGGTGCGGTTCTAGTTCTGCTGACCACGTCCCCTTGACCGTGGTCGGGAGCCCCGGCGCGAAAGCTCCCGCAGAAACTCCTCGCATCGCGCGGCGTGTCCTTCTCTTGCGCTCCACCGGCGGACGAGGTCGATGTCGATCTCGTGGCGAGTGGCGATCGCGATCGCCACGGCGAGGCTCTGCCGGTCGTTCCAATGATAGAAGGCGGCCAGACGATCGCGACAGGAATCGGTGGGCGAAAGTGCCAGGGTGCTCGCGTCCGCCGCTTCCAGCGCGATTGGAACGATCTTTAGGTCCGCCCCCACCGCCAGCGGTCCGCGCGGAAACTCCACCCAGAACCGCGATTGCGGATGGACATAGCGATTTGCTTCGCGGAGAAATCCGACGGATGCCATCGCCTTGTCGAGGTCGGCGGGCATTACTCGACCTTCGAGAATGAAGTCCAGGTCTTCCGACAGGTATCGGCCCTGCGAGTGGATGCTCGCGCAAGCGCCGCCGGTGAGTACCGCGCGAATGCGGTGCCGGGCAAGGGCACGGCCGACCGCTAGCGCGACGCCCCGCAGCGGCGTGCGGTCGGTGATCTTCACCAAGGCTTGCCGGCCTGTCGCGGCCGGCGACGCAGTCCCTCGACCTGCCGTCTCAGCTCGGAGTCCGCTCCCGCCAGTCGCGTGAGATAGAGCTTCAACTCTTCGCGAGCGAAATAGGTCGGACTCAACTGAACCTGCCGCGTTCGACCGATGAGTCGCCCGCTCACCAGCCCGTCGCGCTCGAGACCCAGCAGCGCCTTGCGAACTCCCGAAGCCGGCGAGGCCAGCAGGCGAGCGAGCTCGCGCGAGTAGCTGGTCTCGAGGAGCCCCAGAGCTACCAGCACCCGGGTGCGAGTTTGCCCGCCGAAAGGGCTGGATGTCATAATGTTCATAGGTGTTCATATGAGCACTCTTATTGCTCTTGGTCAAGTGACCTTCCCGCCCGTGGCGTCCAGCCTGAAATCAGTAAACTGTCACCGATTGCGCCCAGGACTTGGTGGAGGGGCCGATGATTCGAGTCGTTGGAGTGGGACTAACTCTCGTTCTGGTTTCGGCCTGCACGGCCTTCCGAGCCACTGAATCGACCACCGGCGGAGCCGTTGGCGTCGAGATCGATCCGGACCCCGGAGCTCCGACCGCCGGGCAGCGGATCTTCGTCAGCCCTGCCGGGCGCACGGTCGCTGAGGGGACGGTCGACAAGCGCGGCTGGGTCCTCCCCCTCGACGTCGTTCGCGAGCGGCTGCCACGACCCGCGGCCCACCTCCTCCCGCCGCCGGGGCCGGTGTCCTCCGACATCGACCCCAACCTGGGCCCCGGGCCGTCGCCCGAGGTCCGCCTCGGCCCGGACGACTCCCACTCCGAGAACGAGACGGCGATCGACTCGGACGGCGGGACGGTCATCGCCGGGTGGAACAGCTTCACCGACGGCGGGCTCGCGATGGGGGCCGCCCGCTCAACCGACGGCGAGAGCTGGGACTACCAGCTCCTCGGCGGGTTCGACGTGATGAGCGATCCCGCCATCGCCGCGGGCGGTGGTGGCCGCTGGTACTACAGCTACATCGCCCGCGGGGGCGTCGCGGGCGCCGATCTCGACGTCTTCGTCCAGCGGTCGATCGATGACGGCGAGAGCTGGCTGCCCCCGGTCGCCGTGACCGCGGACGCGAACTTCGACGACAAGTCCTACCTCGCCGCTCAGGGGGACGAGGTGCTCGTCGCCTACGCCGATTTCGGAGTCAGCCCCGCCAAGGTCCATGCCGCCCGTTCGATCGACGGCGGCCTAAGTTTCGACCACGACACGGTCCTCGCCAACGCCTCGGTCGGGGGCAACGGGGCCTGTCCGGTAATCTCCCCGGACGGGACGTTCTACGTCTTCTGGCGCGACAGCTTCCAGGACTTCCTCTGGATGTCGCGCTCCGACGACGCCGGTGTGACCTGGACGCCCGACGAGTCGATCGTAGCGATGCATCCGCTCCCCGCGTCGGTACCCGCGGCGCAGGGCGGCTACCGCCTGCTCAATCTTCCCGCCGCCGCCGTCGCCCCGGACGGCGACCTCATCGTGGTCTGGAACGACCAGCTCCTTGGCGACGCCGACATCCTCGCCATCCGCTCCGCGGACGGCGGCGTGAGCTGGAGCCCGCCGGTACGGGTCAACGACGATCCGCCGGGTTCGCTGCAGTTCTTCCCTTGGGTCGCAATCGACGAGCAGGGCTATGTTCATGTCGTCTGGTATGACCGGAGAAACGCCGCCGTCGATCTCGACATCTACTACGCGATCTCGACCGACGGCGGCGCGAGCTTCCGGCCCAACCAGCGGATTACCGCCGTGAGCTTCGTTCCGGTCCTGCCGACGGAGGGCGGCGCCGCCGCGTTCATCGGCGACTACAACGGCATCGCCGCCGGTCCGGCCGGAGTCTTCCCCTTCTTCCAGGACTCCAGGCGGGGCGAGCAGGACGTCTGGGTCACGCGCCTGCCCGCGCCCATCTTTCTCGACGGACTGGAGTCCGGGGGCACCGGCGCGTGGAGCGCGATCGTGCCCTAGAGCACGATCGGGGGGATGCCGGACCGGATCAGGGCATGGCCCCTCGCGCTCGAGATCCGCTCCAAGTCGCGCTCGCATCCGAGTCCAAGCTTGACTGTCAAGTCATTGATTGCAGAAGATTTGCGGCACCTTTGGATCGGCAAACGGCTGCCACCTTGGGATCTGGGATCGGCTGCCGACTTGGGATCGAGGCTCTTGCTTTTGTTCAAGTGTTATAGTTAACTACCACACCATAGCAGTCTGGTCCTACCCTACCAGGCGAGGAAACGGAGATGACGCCGTGACGAGTGTTTCGGCAGGTGCGTTCGGCAACCCGCGCACGGGCGCCACGGGTGGGTGCCGCCGCGCATCGCGTGATGAATGGCCATCTGGAACCCGTCATGGATAGCGAGTGGAACGACGGTCAGCCGATCTATCGCCAGATTCGCGACCGTGTCGTCGCGATGATCCTCGACGGCGTGCTCAAGGAGGGCGATCCGCTGCCGTCCGTGCGCACTGTCGCCGCTGAAACTCGGGTGAATCCGCTCACGGTTCTGAAGAGCTATCAACAACTGGTCGACGAGCAGCTTGTCGAGAGCAAGCGAGGCCGCGGCATGTTCGTCAATGTCGGTGCGCGCCAGCTCCTGCTGCAGGGCGAACGCCAGAAGTTTCTCGTCGAGCTCTGGCCCGGGATCTCCGCGACCATTCAGCGGCTCGGCCTGACGACACACGAGCTACTCGAGGCATCCACAACCGAAGTCTCCGCGCCGCGCACTGCATCCAACACCGCAAAGGAGAGTTGAAGCCATGTCATGCATTGAAGCCCGCGGACTGCGCAAGGCCTACGGCACGAACATCGCGCTGGACGGCGTCGACTTGCGTGTCGAAGAGGGCCGCATCCTCGGCCTCATCGGTCCCAACGGCGCGGGCAAGACCACCGCGCTCAACGCGATCCTCGGCCTTACCTCGTACCAGGGAGAGCTGAAGGTGCTCGGACGCGACCCATGGACCGAGCGCGACGAGCTCGTGCGCGATGTCTGCTTCATCGCCGATGTCGCCGTGCTGCCGCGCTGGATACGGGTTTCGCAGGTGATCGACTACGTCGCCGGCGTGCATCCGCGATTCGATCGCGCGAAGGCGGAAAGCTTTCTGGCGAAGACCGCCATCCAGCGCTCGAGCAAGGTCAGGGA
>Ga0184615_10001313_pt1 | contig 13522 bp, 10 predicted proteins | sample PLM4_65_coex_FD_133134 | JGI IMG/M metagenome (GOLD analysis project Ga0184615, IMG submission 133134) | Groundwater sediment microbial communities from an aquifer in East River, Colorado, USA - PLM4_65_coex | ecosystem: Environmental > Terrestrial > Soil > Riparian zone | place: USA: East... | reverse complement strand
CGCAGGTCGAAGGCGACCACCCGGAGCTGCTTCGCCTCCAACCGCCGGATCAAAATGACGAATCCCGCGCCGAACAAGAGGCGGTATACTTGGGCACGTCATATCATTCATGGAGCAGGCCGATGTTCCTCCGACTCTCCCTGGCCATGGCCATGGCCGCGGTGCTCTCCGCTGCCGGGGCACCCCCCCTCCCGGCCCAGACCACCGAATCGTTCGCGGTGCCGAACAACGGGCCCGGACCGCTCCCGCTCGGCACCCTCACCGGCGAGAAGTACCGCCGCCTGGTCATCCGCAACGCCACGTACATCTCGGGGCGTGGCACGCCCGGTACCAACCGGGCCATGCCGCCCGAAGGTCCGGTGGACATCGTCATCGAAGGCAATACGATCGTCGATGTCGTGCTCATGGACCCGGTCAACGCGGCGGGGTACGGTCCAGACTTCCGGCGTCCCACCGGGGACAAGATCATCGACGCGACGGGCAAGTACGTGATCCCGGGGCTGGTCGAGATGCACGCCCACCTGCCGTCGCCTCGCAGCGAGCTCGGACCCCGCGGGCTCGATTTTGCCTACCGCCTCTATCTCGGACATGGCGTCACGACGGTTCGCGACGCCGGCACCGGCGCGGGTCTCACTCTGATGACCGGGCAGCGGCGGCTTGCCGAGGCGAATCAGCTGGTGGCGCCTCGGCTGGTGCTGTGCCAGCGCTGGCCGCTCCCGCTCCGGCGCTGGGATGTCGGCAACACCCCCGACAAGGCCCGGGTGATGGTGCGGGAATTCAAGGCCCTGGGCGCCGATTGCGTGAAAGTCTCCAAGAGCCCGGGACACTATCCCGATGTGCTGCAGGCGATTGCCGACGAGTCGAACAAGCTCGGCATGTTCACGATGACCGACCTCAAGGTCTCCGAGAGCGATGCCGCCGTCGCCTCCGACGCGGGAGTCCGGAGTATCGAGCACTGGTACGGGATTCCCGACGCCGCGCTCGCCGGCTCGCAGAGTTTTTCGACCGACTACAACTACTGGGACGAGCTCGATCGCTTCCGCTACGCGGGCCTGCTCTGGTCGGAGGCGGACAAGCTGCCGGAGCGGCTCTCCGCGGTCATCGACAAGATGATCAAAAACGGCACCAACTGGGACCCGACGATGTCGGTCTACGAGGACAATCGGGACCTCTGGCGGAATGTCGGGCTACCCGTCAAGGAAACCCTCATGCATCCCTCGGAGGTTGCGGCCGGACCCGACACCAGCGTGCATGGCGCCTTCAAGCGGGAGTGGAAAACCTCCGACGAGATCAACTGGAAGCGGAATTTCCAGATCTGGATGAAATGGGTCAAGACATTTCACGAGCGCGGAGGCATCCTGACCGCCGGCAGCGACGAGGGGGGGATCGGCGGGATTGCCCTCATCCGGGAGCTCGAGCTCATGCAGGAAACGGGAATCCATCCGCTCGATGTCATCAAGGTGGCGACCACCAACGCCTACCGGACCCTCGGGCTCGAGCAGCACTGCGGCATCCGGGTCGGCTGCCGCGCCGATCTGGCCGTCGTGAACGGCAATCCGATCGACAACTTCAAGGTGATGTACGGGCGCGGCTACGGTGTGGCCGGGCTGGTGCCGCGCGGAGAGCAGTGGAAGCACGGCGGCGTCGAATGGACCATCAAGGACGGAATCGTGTTCGACGCGCAGGGACTGCTCCGGGAAGCGGAATGGTACATCGAGAAGGAGCGCGAGCGGCTTCGGGCGCGGCCATAGAACTGTGAACCGGACTTTCCCCTTTCCCCGAGGCCCCCGTGTCCATCGCCCAGAGCCTGTTGCCGGAATTCGACCACGAAATGGCGACGACCCGGAAGATGCTGGCCGTCGTACCTGAAGGAAGGAACGACTGGAAGCCGCATCCGAAGTCGATGACCCTTGGTCGGCTGGCTGGGCATGTCGCGGAGCTGCCCGGGTGGGGAAGCGTGACCATGGAGGAGACCGAGCTCGACTTCGCCCCGGCGGGGGCGCCACCGATGCAGCCGGGCATGTTCACGACTCGAGAGGGCACGCTCCGCACATTCGACGAAAACGTCGCGAAGGCCCGCGCCGCCATCGCGAAGGCGCCCGACAGCGAATTCGTGGTGCCCTGGACGCTCAAGGCGGGCGGAAGGACGATCTTTACCATGCCCCGGATCGCGGTGGTGAAGAGCTTCGTGATGAGCCACATGATTCACCACCGCGCCCAGCTTGGCGTGTACTTGCGTCTCAACGATGTCGCGATTCCCGGCTGTTACGGGCCGAGCGCGGACGAGCCGCGGGGCACCTAGCTCAGCGCCACGCCGCCAGCGCGGTGAGCGCGGCCACCTCTCCGGCATGGAGCGCCGTCACCCGCTGTTTGAGCTCGCGGCGGAGGGCGGCACTCCCGGTGGCATCGAGCGGGAAGGCCTGCGTCATTCGCGCTGCATGCTCGTCGAGCGACGCCCAGCAGTTCCCGATGGTCTTCGCGGCGCCGGCGCCCTCCGTGTGCAGTCCTTCCCACTTTCTTGCCAGGAGCTCCCGGGTCTCCTTGAAGACCGGGATTGCTTCGGGAAGGGCCGCCTCGGCCAGGGCCGTCCACTCCCGTCCCAGTCCGGCGTACCGCTCGGCCAGCGCGCCTAACCCGCTATCTCCCAGCGCGCCGGCCGATTCTTCCAGGAACTCTGCGAAGATCGGGCGGCAAAGTCCTCCCCCGGTACCGGAGTACTCGATGTACTCGGTGATCGATCGAAGTCCCTGATAAAGATGGGGACCCGGCGGGAAAATCTTTTCCCACGAATCCGCCGCCTTGCTGCCCTCCAGTTTTTCGGCCCAGGCGGCGAAGGCGTCCAGCCGGAAGTTCTTCATCTTGCACTTCGTGAGCCCCTCCACGCACTCGCGAATGCTCCCGCGGACCAGCGTGGCCGGATCCGGAAGCTGCTTCGGGGGATCGATGGCGAGGAGCCGATTCTTGAACTTCTTGATGCGCCCGCGGGCGGTCGCCAGTTGTGCGAGCGGCACCCGGATCGGCTCATCGGCCAGATCGCCAACCAGGGCGATGCCTGCCGCCTCGTCGATTCCCAATACCGTGATGACGTGATAACCGCCTCCGCTGAGGGAGCCCGGTAACGCCCGGTAGGGGAGGCCGGATGCGTCGACCCAGGTCATCACCGGCCGGCCGCCCTGGAGCAGCTCGCGGAGCTGTTTTTCTCCCGGCTTGGTCCCCGAGGATTCTTTCACGGTGAAGATGAGGCCGAGGCGCTTGAGCGCGGTATGGCCCCAATGCGCGTCGTCCTGCCAGCCGTGGCGCCCGGCGATATAGAACGAAGAGAAATCCTCCTTGGCATAATGGAAGGCGAACACACCCGCCCCGATGCCTCCATCGAAGCCGAAGATCATCGCCTCGCTGAAGGGCGCCCTGGTGTGGGGATTCCGGACGCCGGCGTGCGACAGCAGGGCGCGCAGGGCCGTCGGCACCGGAATGCTGCCGGGAAAATGATGCGAAGTGCGAGTGGATGTCGAGGAATCCGCGGCCTGCCGGATGATTTGCCGCCGCGCGGACGAGTAGCTCTCGCCGGTCTTGCCCATGCGGGAACGCACGAGCTGCTTGAAATGCTTGCGCTCGGTCACGGTCCTTTCTCCTTCTCGAGCCGGGAAGCGGACCCCACGCATCCACGCTCCCCGGCGGTCGAGAAGCGAGTGGACTGGAGCTGGCACCTTCCCCTCGAGGACACCGATCCCCTTTACCCCCGCATCGGCCGGACGGCATGGGCGTCCGGTCTGGGGGTCAGGCGCGAGGTCGCGCCTGACTCTACGCTAGCGCGACGCGGGAAATTGCGGAAGTGGGCGGGTAGACCGCTCCGGGCCCGGAATTTGCCGCCTGGGACACGCCGGGCCGTGCCGTACCTTTTCCTCCATGGCAGGGTTTTCTGCATGCGCTCACCCAGAAGTGTTCGGCGAGTCGTTCCACTCTCCGGGTTGCGATCGCCACCGTGAGCCGGGATCGGTCACGAGCTCTCGCAATCGGGGTCTGGGGGGGCCTGCTGGTCGGCTTCGTCCTTCGCCTGCTCGAGTATGTCGGCGGACGCCCGCTCTGGCTGGATGAAACCATGCTGGCGCTCGGCATCGGCCGGGGCTCCGCCGCGGATGTTCTTGCACCGCTTCCCTACGGACAGAGCGCTCCTCCGCTGTTCCAGCTCGCCGTGAGGGGCGTGACCGCCATCGGCGGAATGGGGGAATATTCTCTTCGCGTGGTGCCATTCCTCGCCGGGTTGCTCCTCCCCTGGCTGGTCTGGCGAATGGCGCGTGCCCTCGCCGGGCCAGAGGCCGGGCTGGTCGCCGCAACGCTGGCCGTCGTGTCGGTGCCGCTCATTTACCACTCGGCCGAGCTCAAGCCTTATGGCCTCGATGGCGTGGTTTGCGCTTCGCTCGTGCTGCTGACCGCATCCGCGCGGGCGGCTCCCGAGCGATCGTCCGCATGGTGGGCGCTCGCAAGCGCCGGATTGGTCGGCCTGCTCCTGTCCGCACCGGCTCCACTGGTGATGGCGGGCGCGATTGCCGGGCTGGCGGTTGATGCCCGCGTGCGCGCCACGCCCGAGGCGCGCACGCGTCTCGTTCTGCTGGTCGCCGCATGGGGTGCTGGCGCCGCCCTCGCGTACGTTCTCGTGAACCGTTCCGCTGCCACGGATCCCTACATGCTCAGTTACTGGGGCGGGACCTTTCTCGACCCGAAGGCAGCCGACTTGCCCAAACGCATCTCCGGGCTCGTGCATGCGGTTCTCTCCCCGCTCCCTTCGTCGCCGGAATGGCTCCGGCCGCGGTGGCTCTTCGTCGTCGTCGCGACTGGTTTACCTCTCCTCATCCGCCGCGCGGGAATCGCCGCAGCGCTTCAGATAAGCGTGCCCTTTGTCGCACTGGTGGTTGCGGCGGTCGCGCACAAGTACCCGATCGCCGACCGACTCCTCTTGTTCCTCGCCCCCTGCACCTTCGTAGTCGTGGCGGTGCTCATCGTCGAAGGCCTCCGCGCCGCCCACCTCGGAGCACCGAAGGCAGCCGGGGTTGGGGTGCTGCTGGTGGCCTGTTGGGGAGCGGCCGGGGTGGTCCGACATGCGCACACATCACAGATGTCGGGGGGAGGGCGGGCGACGGCGCGCCGAATCCAGGAAGCGCCGGCCGACGAGCCGGTGTATGTCATGTCCGCCGGCCTGCCGGTTTGGGCCTACTACTCGACCGACTGGCGACGCCCCGACACCACGAGGCTGAAATTATTCGAGCGCCTCGGGGCGGCGTCCGGGCCGGCCGCTCGGAACGACCTGGTCGCACCGGCAGCCGAATTCCCCTTGAGCGCGCTGCAGTACGATGGCAGCGGACGGCTCGAGCTGATCGGGGTGCGGTCGGGGCTCTCCTATCGCGAGCCGGGCACTTTGGCCCGCCGGAGCCCCGATCCTCTCTGGGCGCGGAGGGAAGTGGACCGCATGGGAGGGACGGGGCGGCGATACATCTGGATCTTCGGCGCTCATCGGGTTGGCTCCCTGCTCCCCGCGCTTCGGATGGAGCTCGCCCGCCGCGGGATGATCGTGGTGGAGATGGTGGACGAGGAGTACGCGGTCGCCCTCCGCGTCCGCATGCCGAATCACCTGGTGGATTCGCGCTACCGGGAACCGTCCCCTCCACGCCCGTAGCGGACCGCCGTAATCTCGGCCAGGATCGCGAGCGCGATCTCCTCCGGCGTCCTGCCGCCCAGGTTGAGCCCGATAGGGCCCTTGAGGCGGGCGATATCGGCTTCACCGAATCCGGCCGCGGCGAGCTGCTCCCGCCGGAGTTTCTGCGTCTTGCGAGAGCCGATCGCGCCCACATAACACGCTGGTGAGCGCAGGGCGAGCTGAATCGCCGGCTCATCGAATTTCGGATCGTGGGTCAGGAGGCAGACGCAGGTGGCTCGGTCGAGCCCGACCCGTTCGAACACGTCCGCGGGCCAGCCCAGAATCAGCTCGTCGGCGTCCGGAAAACGGTCCCGGGTGAGGAAGGCTTCTCTCCCGTCCGCGACGATGGTGCGAAATCCGAGCGGCTTGGCCATCCGGGTCAGCGCCATGGCGATGTGCACCCCGCCGAAGACGAGCAACGTGGGCCGGCGCGGGAACACTTCGAGAAAGAGCTCGACGGAGCCGGCTGCAGCCTCGAGGGTGACGACCCTGCTCTCCATGGTGGGTAGGGCAGCGAGTGCGGCCGCGGCGATCGGCGCTTCCAGGATGGCGGGGAGCCCGCCGTGGGCTCGCCGGGTTCCGTCTTCGTCGACGAAAAGGCCCGACCCCAGGGGGGCGGCACCCCCGATCACCGTGGCGACCACCGATCCCGCATCGCGCCGGGCCGCGAGCAGCACATCTTCTCGGACCGCCGGCTCCACGAATACCTCGATCTGCCCGCCGCAGGAGAGGCCCATCTCCCAGGCGCGCTCGTGGGTGACCCCCCAGCCGACCCGCTTGGGAGTACCTCGCCGGATCGCGGCCTGAATCTCTTCGGCGGCCGCGGTCTCGACGCATCCGCCGGAAACGGACCCCGCGATGCGGCCATCTTCGCTGGCGAGGAGCGACGCACCTTCGGGGCGGGGCGCCGAACCCCAGACCTGAATCACCACCGCCCGTCCCACCCGCCCGGTTCGAGCGAGTGCGTCGTATTCCCCGAGCAGCCCCCGCATCAGCCCGCCGCCGCGGCCGGGGCGTCTTCGAGGCCCGCCAGATCCTCGGGGGTGTCCACATCGGGATTCTTCCCCCCGACCGAGATGGATCGCACCGAGATACCGTGGCTCGCGAGCACGGGTGCAAAGCCGCTTTCTCCCCGCATTTCGCTCGCCAGCCGCCAGAGGCTTCGATCGATGAGCATGGGCAAGCCGGGCTCGCCCGGCGTGTCGCGGTAGGCGGGACGCGCCGCAACGGCTCCGCCGCGCGCCCAGGCCTCGATCACCGCGTGAATCACGTCGAGCCGGATGAGGGGTTGGTCGCCATGACAGACGAGCAGGGCTTCGCGCTGCTGCGCGGAGCCGCGCTGGGTGATGGCCTCGATTCCGGTGCGGAGCGAGAGCGAGAGCTCGCCCAGTGGATCGCGAACCGCGACCGGGTAGCCGCGGTATTCGATTGCGAGGGCCCGAACGGCATCGTCCTCGGGGCGGTGCACGACGACGACGCCGGCAAGAAGGCCGGCCGCTCGCGCGCCATTCAGCTTGAGGAGGACGTGCCCGAGGAGCTCGCGGTCGTGCCACTTGGCCAGGAGCTTCTCGCTACCGAAGCGTTCGCTTCGGCCCGCGGCAGGAACGAGAGCGAAGACTCGCACGGTGCGGTGAGGCTACCCAACCTGCGGGGTGGGGTCAAGCCGCGGGGGCCTAGGGCGCATTCCGCTAGATTTGGTCGCATGGATGATGGCCTCGCTTCCCGGCGCCTGTTCGACATTCCCGAGGACGTCACCTACCTGAATTGCGCGTACATGTCGCCCCTGCTTCGAAGCGTGCGAGAGGCCGGGGTGCAGGCGGTCGGCCGCAAGTCCCGGCCCTGGGAGATCACGCCCGCCGGTTTCTTCGAATCCATGGAAACGCCGCGCGGCCTCTTTGCGGCGCTCATCGGCGCGTCGCCCGACACCGTGGCGCTGATTCCGGCCGCGAGCTATGGCATGGCCATCGCCGCACGCAATGTGCCGCTCGCCCCCGGCCGGCGAGTCCTGCTTCTGGATGAGGAGTTTCCTTCGACCACATATGCCTGGCTGGAGCGGGCCCGGGCCGCCGGTGCCGAAGCGGTGCTCTTGCCGCGCCCGGCGGATGACGACTGGACCCGCGTAGTGCTCGAGGCGATCGACGACCGGACCGCCGTCGCGGCGCTGCCCCATTGTCATTGGACCGACGGAGGGCTTCTCGACCTGGCCCGCATCCGGGCGGCGCTCGATGCGGTGGGAGCTGCGCTGGCACTCGACGTCACCCAATCGCTCGGCGCATTGCCGCTCGACCTCGCGTCGGTCGATCCCGATTTCATGGTGGCCGCCTGCTACAAGTGGCTGCTGGGCCCCTACAGCACGGGATTCCTGTACGTAGCACCCCGGTGGCACGGGGGAACTCCGCTGGAGTGGAGCTGGATCGCCCGAGAGGGCTCGGAAGATTTTTCGAAGCTGGTGCACTATCGCGACGGATTTCGTCCCGGCGCTCGGCGATTCGACGTCGGGGAGCCGTCGAACTTTGCCTTGATGCCGATGGTGAGCGAAGCAATCAGGCAGATTCAGCGGTGGACCATTCCGGCGATTCAGCAGGAGCTGCGAGGATACTGCGCCGACCTCGTGCGCGCGGTTGCGCCGATGGGATTCACTTCGGTGTCCCCCGAACGGCGGGCGGGGCATTACCTGGGGCTCAGGCACCCACGCGGCATTCCGGCCGGGCTCGCCGGGCAGCTGGCAGAGTCACGCATCTACGTGAGTGTCCGGGGCCCCTCGCTTCGGGTGACGCCGCACCTCTACAACAACACTGCGGACCGCGACCGGTTGGTCAAAGCACTCGAGGCACTCGCGCTCTAAACCTCCAACCTCAATCATGCTAACGGGTTGCTATATTCCTCCCGAAAGTGAAGCGGGCTGTGTTGGGGTGTAGCTCAACTGGCAGAGCGCCCGGCTGTTAACCGGGAGGTTGCAGGTTCGAAGCCTGCCGCCCCAGCTGTGCAGGACCTTCAGGTGCCGAGGCTGCGGAGTTCGTGCGACCGGCTCCTGCTGACCGGGAGACAGGTGCCGTCGGCGAGCACCGCCTCCAGGCGACCCTTCCCGTGCGGACGAAAGCTCGTTACCCGCTCCAGATTCACGATGTGGGTACGATGGATCCGCAGAAAACGCTTCGGGTCGAGGCGCTCCTCAAGGCGATTCAGCGAGAGATGAAGCATGTGGCGGAGCGGGCCGGCGTGCGCGGCCACGTAATCGCCCCGGGCTTCGAACCAGGCCACTTCCGCTACCGGTACCGGGATGATCGCACCGCCCGACCTCACGAACAGACGGCTGATCGGACCCCGCGCCATCGCTTCACGCAACCGGTCCAGCGCGGGGAGCGGCGCGGGCTCTCCCATCGCGGCGCGGACCCGATCCAGCGCGCCCGCCAGGCGATCCGGCCCGAACGGCTTGAGCAGGTAGTCGAGCGCGCCGAGCTCGAACGCGGCCACCGCGTGCTGCGCGAATGCCGTGGTGAAGACGACGAGCGGCTGGTGGGAGACCCGCTCCAGCACCTGGGTTCCGAGCAGCCCCGGCATCTGAATGTCGAGGAACACGAGCTCGGGCCGGAGCGTGTTGATCGCCTCCACGGCGGCGGGGCCGTTGGCCGCCTCCCCCACCGTGGTCACCCAATCGATCCCGGCCAGCATGTCGCGGAGCCCGGCGCGCGCCACCGGCTCGTCATCGGCGATCAGCGCGGTCACGCGCACCTCAGCTTCCTTCCGCGGCGTCATCCAGCGACTGAGGGATCGCGAGCGAGGCGGTGAACCCGCCGACCGCGCCCGTCTCGAGCGAGAGCCGCGCGTCGCTGCCGTACAACGCGGCCAGACGTTCCCGCAGACGCTGAAGCCCCGTACCGATATTCGCGACCGCCGGCGCCACTGTGATCCCGTCCCCCGTGTCGCGTACGGTCAGGGTGAGCATCCCCCCGCTCACCCTTCCCTCCACGATAATCTCGGTCGGCTCGACCCGCGGCGCCGCGCCGTGTCGAACCGCGTTCTCGACCAGGGTCTGCAGCGCGAAAGAGGGGAGCAGAGCAGCGCCGGCATCTTCAAACGTCCGGATGCTCACCCGGAGGCGATCGCCGAACCGGATCCGTTCGAGCTCGAGATACCGCTCCACGAATGCGCGCTCCTCGGCGAGGGTCACGATGTCGCGATCCCCTTCGAGGGTGGTGCGCAGCAATCCCGCGATCTGCTCCGTCGCGCGCGCGGCGCCACCCGGATCCCTCGGAATCAGGTGGACCACGGTATGCAAGGCGTTGAAGAGAAAATGGGGATTGAGCTGGCCTCGAAGTGCCGCAAGCTGGGATTGCGCCGCGCTCGCTTCGGCCCGCGCCACCCGCTGGCTCGCCTGCACGGCGTAGGAAATGCCGGCGACCATGACGTAGAGCCAGACGCCCAGCACGAAATTCGGAAGCAACAGAAAGTGAAACGACGTCGTGGACTGTGGGTGCATCAGCAATTCCACCCCGAACTTGAGCGTCAGCCAGAGCGCCGAGTAGACGGCCGCGGCGGCGAGGTGCACGGCGAGAAAACCGGGGAGCATGGGATGCGGCCAGGGGACGCGCTCGGTGATCCGCTGCACCAGGAGCCCGAGGAGCGCGGCGATTCCGACCGCGATGAGGCCGCTCAGGACCGCATGTCCGACCGGTGTCCCTCCGTGGATCGGATTCGCGGAGGACACCATGAGGGTGTACAGCGCCCACACCGGCAACCAGCCGAGGAGGAGCTGAAGCCAGACCCAGGTCCCCGGCACGCGCGAGGGTCGATTCATCGGCGAAGGTTGCCGCGCCGCTCCGGCAGGGGCAAGGGCACCGGGACCGGTCAGCGCGGAGCCGTGACGGCCACGCGCTTCGCTTCGATGCGGAGCGTTCCCTCGGCCCAGGTCTTCCCGTCGTCGGATGACCGGTCCTGCTGCCAGCGGAAGCTGGTGGGCTTGATGTCGGAGAACCGGGACCGGAACAGCACCGGCTTCCCTTCCTGATCGGTCCCGCGCGAGCTCTGCGTCATGCGGCCCTCTTTCCATTCGGCGGTCGCGATCGTGAGCTTTCCCCGGTATACGTCGAGGGTCGCAAGGCTCCAGGTGCGCGCGGCACGGTCGTAGAATCGCATCGCATGAGAGAGACTCATCGGATTTCCGGCCTCATCGGTGATTCGGAGCTCGTCTTCGATGCCAAAGCCGTCGAAGGCGCGCCAGGCCTTCCAGGTCCCGACCAGCCGCGGGGTTCCGTGGATCTTCTGTGCCAGCCCAACCGCCGGGACTTTCACGACCAGCTCCCATTGTCCGACCAGGAAATCATGCTGGCGGGCTTCCGCCGGGGCGACGGGAGTCGGCTGGTTGCCCGTTCCGTGCTGAGCAGCGGAGGACGCGGGAGCGAGGAGGAGAGCGAGGGCGATGACGGTGCGTCGGCGGAGCATAGGGCCTCGTTGGGTGCTAGGTGCTGGGTACTGGGTACTGGTGGCTGCATTCTGAGGGCTGGAGGCTGACGGCTGAAGGCCTTTCTCCCCACAATTCGCCCAACGGTGCTTCAGGCCCGCCGAACGGGTCCAGCACCCGTAGCGTCGCCTGACCTTGCTGCGATAGCGTTCGCGCCATGACCTCGCCCCTCATCACATTGAAGAACGTGACCCGCACATTCCCGGGTGCGGCCGGAGACTTCACCGCGCTCGCGGACGTGAGTCTGACCATCGATCGTGGCGAGTTCGCCGTCGTGGTCGGGCAGTCCGGCAGCGGGAAGTCCACCCTGCTCGGTCTCCTGTCGGGAATCGACCGGCCCACGCGCGGCGAAGTATTCGTCGGGGACACTGCCGTACACAGCCTCTCCGAACGGGCGATGTCGTCATGGCGCGGCAGGGCGGTCGGCATCGTGTTCCAGTTCTTCCAGCTGCTGCCGACGCTCACCGCGGCCGAGAACGTCATGCTGCCGATGGATTTCTGCGGCACCTGGGTAGCGCGGGAGCGACGCGATCGCGCACTGGCGCTGCTCGAGCGGCTCGATGTGGCCGACCAGGCCGACAAGTTTCCGCCCAAGCTGTCGGGGGGACAGCAGCAACGGGTGGCGATCGCCCGGGCGCTGGCCAACGAGCCGGCGCTCCTCCTGGCCGACGAGCCGACCGGGAATCTCGATTCTCGGACGTCGGACGCGATTCTCGAGCTCTTCCGGGGACTGGTGAGCGAGGGACAGACGGTCGTCATGGTCACCCACGAGCGGAGCGCGCGGCGTCTCGCCTCCCGGACCATCACGCTCGCCGACGGACGTATCGTCGCGAACGGAGGCGGCTCGGATGGCTAGTCCGCGGGTCCGCAAGGTGCTGCGCGACGTGTGGCACCACAAGGCGCGCACCGTGCTCGTGGTCCTGGCCATCGCGATCGGCATCGTCGGTGCTGGGGCGGTGCTCAACACCTGGTCGCTTCTTCGCCGTGTGACCCGCGAGGGCTTCCTGGCCACTCACCCCGCGTCGGCCACGATCCGGACTGATTCCATCGATATCGCGCTGCTTGCGCGCGTGCGGGCGCTGCCGGCCGTCAAGGATGCCGCCGCCCGGCGCACCGTCGTCGGGCGAGCGATGGTCGGCGGATCCTGGCGCACCGCGGTGCTGTTTGCGGCCCCGGACTTCAATGCGGTGAAGATCGGGACACTGCAACCGGTGTCCGGCGCCTGGCCTCCCACCGACGGCGCAATCGTGGTCGAGGCCTCGTCGGTAGAGTACGCCGACGCCGCCATCGGGCAACCGCTGGTCGTGCAGGTCGGCGAGGCGGAGCAACAGGCGCTCGGCGTCACCGGGATCGCGCGCGATGCTGGGCTCCCCCCCGGCTGGATGGAGCATGTGGTCTACGCGTTCGTCACCCCCGAGACAGTGGAGCGCCTCGGCGCGCCGGCGTCGCTCAATCTCCTCCAGATCGTGGTCCAGGACGACGCCCTCGACCGGGAGGCGGTGCGGCGGGTTGCCTATGAGGTCAAGGCGCTGGTCGAGCGCACCGGCCGCCGGGTCCTCGACGTGGACGTGCCGGAGCCGGGAGAGCACATCCATGCCGCGCAGATCAATTCGCTGCTCTACACCCAGGGGGCGTTCGGATTGCTCGCGCTTCTGCTCAGCGGGTTCCTGGTGGTCAACCTCGTGACGGCAATGCTGTCCGGCCAAGTGCGGGAGATCGGCGTCATGAAGGCAATCGGCGCACGGGGCAGCCAGCTCGCCGCCATGTATCTCGGTCTTGCGCTCGTGCTGGGTCTCGTCGCCTGCGTCGTGGCGCTTCCCGCCGCGGCGCTGCTCGGCCGCTGGTACGCCGAATTCACCGCGCGCCTTCTCAATTTCGACACCACCGGCTTCTCCATTCCGGCCTGGGCCATCGCGCTTCAGCTGGCCGTAGGCGCGCTGCTCCCCGTCGCCGCGGCCGCATTCCCCGTGGCGAGAGGCTGCAGAATCCCGGTCAGCGCCGCGCTCAGGGATTTCGGAATCGACGGGGAAGGGAAGGGAAACGATCGCTGGCTCCGGAGGATCGGCGGGATGACGCGGCCGCTGCTCCTCTCCCTGCGCAACGCCTTCCGGCGCCGGCAACGAATGGCCCTCACCCTGGTCACCCTCTCGATGGGCGGCGCCGTGTACCTCGGGGCCCTCAATCTGCGCGCATCGATCAGGAATTCGGTCGGGTACACCTTTGGCGAGATATTCAGGTACGATCTCTCAATCGGCTTCGCGCGCTCCTATCCTGCCGACAGCATCGAGGCTGCCGTGACTCGGGTCGAGGGAGTCTCCCGTGTGGAGGCATGGAGCGGAAACCGCGCGGCGATCGCGCGGCCGGAGGGG
>Ga0184615_10001312_pt1 | contig 13528 bp, 15 predicted proteins | sample PLM4_65_coex_FD_133134 | JGI IMG/M metagenome (GOLD analysis project Ga0184615, IMG submission 133134) | Groundwater sediment microbial communities from an aquifer in East River, Colorado, USA - PLM4_65_coex | ecosystem: Environmental > Terrestrial > Soil > Riparian zone | place: USA: East... | reverse complement strand
CGGGTCGCCGCGGACGTACGCGTCGAGCACCGCGGTCGCCTTTTTGACCTTTTCGCCGTGTGCTGACTCGAATTCCTGCTCTTTTTTCGCGAATTCCGCCTCGCGCTCTTGCTTCCATTCGATATTCCGGCGTTTTGCGGCCCGAATCTCGATCGCTTCCGCCGTCGACACGCCCGAATCGTCCAGCACCATCCCGAGCTCATCAGCGAGCGCCTTGAGCTGTGCTTTTTTCGCCTCTTTGACGTCCGGCGCGGGCTTTTTCTCCGCTTTGGGGGGCTTGTCAGCCGGTGCTGCCGCGGCAACATCTGCCTCTGCGTCCACCTTCGCCACAACGGCCTTCCAGCGCTCGTCAAAGCTCTTTGGAGCGGCCGGGGCGGGCGGTTGGTCAGCCGCCGGCAAAACGACAGGAGCGGGCACTAGAGGGGCAGCAGCAGGGGCGTCGTCAGGCGGCATTCATTACTCCGGGTGGGGGCGGGACTGCACCAGCCGGCAACATGCCGGGCGCGGGCGGTGGGAGAGCTCCAGGCGGCATCGGTCCGCCAGGTGCGGGCGGACCCATCGGCGCGCCGACCGGCGCGGGCGGATTCATCAACCGATCGAGCTCCTGGATGTAGCGCGAGAGCAGGCCGAGATTGAAATTCGCAAGCGCGCCCTCGTCCTTCGGCAAAGTCTGCTGGTCGACGCGGATCCTGAACCACGCCGCCGCAAATCTACGCAGCGCTTGCGGCTTGTTGATGATGAATCCCTCGGGCGCCTCGTACGAGCCCGCGTCCCATGTGTCCTCGTCAGCGTCCGTGTACTTTTCGATCAGCGCGTCGATGTATTCGAATTCCGAATTTTCAACGCTCATCTCGCTCTCGAGGTCGGGCCAGCCGATGAGCGACTTCGCCGTCTCTTGCGAAATCATGCCCTGCTGATAGAGCTGCGAGACCATCTCCTGACGGCCCGCCGGATCGTGCGGGAGCGCGCTGGCCGGCGCGACGCTAACCGAAAACTGATCGTCCTCCACGTCCGCGTCGTTCCATTTGATCGCGCGAATCAGGCGCTTACCCGCCCACTGAATCAGCAAGTCCTTGTCGTGCGCCGCGAGCTCGCGCAGTCGCCAAACGTATTGATGCGCCAGGTCGACGAAAGCCTGCTCGTAGCGCTGCGCCTTGACTAGCTGACGACCAGCCTTCGTGTCGTTCAGCGTCATCATTGCGACGCCGCTGCTCACGCCCTGCTCGCGTCGCGCGGCCGCACTCACCTGCGAGATGCCGATCGCGTCCCAGAAATTCTGGACGCTGTACTTCAAAAACTCCAGCTCGGTCGGCGTGAACGGCGGCGTCATGCTCTCGGTCGGTGGAACCTGTCCGTCGTACGGCACACCGACCACGGCATCATTGAGCGCAAGGTCATCGGGTTTGATTTGCCCGGCCGGGTAGTAAATCTTCTTGCCGCTCGCGACGATAGCGCGAAAGCGAAGCCGCAAATAGAGTTCGGAACAAAACTCAGCTTGCCCTGCGCCCTCGTCAGCGATGCCGGCGTACCACGGCCCCTCGCGATGCGGTTCCCAGCCGAGCACGACGATCGGAAAGCTCGGCGCGTCCCAGTCGCCTGAATCGACGACTTCGCCGCCGATCACCGCGCACCATTTGCCGGGCTCCTCATCGGAATCAGGCAATCGATACGCAAACTGCAGCTCGATCGTTTTCGAGTCGCGTGGCTTTTGCGCGTTGGTCAGGTACCACTCGTACGGCTGCGCTCCGAGAATCGTCGCGCGCGCTTTGGGCCAGAGCTGCAGTGCGACTTCTTGCGCGATCGGCTCGCGGTGAAACATGTTGCGCGGCGTGCGTCCCTCGGTCGGATCGAACCAGATGTCCGGCGACGGGATGAGTTTGTGCGCGACACGCTTGTTGGCAAGGTCGGAGAAAACCTTGATGCACGCTGCGCCCTGCACCGCACACTCCGCACCCGCATCGGTCATCAACGCCCACACGTTGAGCCAACGCCCTTGCCGCTGGTTGATGATGCCCTCGCAAATGCGATCGAGCTTGTAGGCGCGGCGACGAATCGCCCACGTCGCGCCGCTCGTCTGAAATTGCGGCTTCGGTTTTTGCGGCGCGTACACGCTCGAGACAGCCGTCGCGACGGCGGAGCGAATCAGCCCGAGTCGGTCGCGCTCGAAATCCGTGTTTGTGTCGCTGTCATCGTAGCTGCCCGCGGTGTAGCCGCTCAGCTTGCGTCGCTCGTAGAGCTCGAGATTGCGTCGGTACCGAGTGCGACGCCCGGCCTGCTCCGATTTGAATGCGCCGACCAGTCGCGCAACGGCCGGCCCCATCTCGGTTTGGCTCAACTTGTGCCACGCAGTGCCAGTGATGCTCGATTTGACGGTGCTTTTCGGTCGTGCCATTTAGCGTCGTTTTTTGAGCTGCTCGCGAATCATCCTCGCGCGTTCCTGTGCCATTTGCAAATTGGCCCAACCGGGTGTGCCAGGCTCTGGCACAGGTCCGTGCTGCTCCGGGGCGTGTTTGGGGAACAGCGCGCGCACGATGTAGAGCATCGAATCACAGCAATGACGCCGAAATCGCTCGTCTTCCTTGCCCGTATCGTCGTCAAACTGCAGCTTTCGCGCCTCTGAGAGCAAATCCGAGCACGCTGGGTAGTTCGCCTTGAGCTGACCTGTCGAAATCAGGCCGCCCACGTACTCCTGGTATGCGCGCTTGTTGATCTTCTCGGCCGCTTCGCACGTCACGCCGAGCGCCTCCATTTGCTCCGTCCAGCCGCCGCCCAAGCCGCCCTCATCGACCACGATGCGTAAATGACAGCCCGTCTCCGTGCGCACGCGCTCGCGCATGTCCTGGCAGTACGTCGCGAGCTTGCCCGGGTACATGCGATCTTTGAGATACGATCGCAACAAGTAGCCGTTGCCGGTGCCGCGCTGCGCGGCGGCCAGCGTGAACGCGAGCGTCTTCGCGCCCTCTGAGTAGCCAAGGTCGATACCGAGACCGAACGTCCACTCGGCGTCCGGGTTGAGCCCGTAGAACGTCTCGCCAGCCGGCTCCCAATTATTCACCTCATGGGTGAACGGATAAATCAGCGCGCTCGCATCGTGGACCCAACGCCCGAGATACTCGCGTTGGTACGTCGGGTGCTCCTCGCTCCAGCCGTGATTCGCTCGCACCTGCGCTAGGTAGTCCTCAGCACGAGCAGCAAAATGAGGGTTGGCTCGCACGTCCCAATGATGGTGATGCGACCAGCCCGGCGCCGTGCCGGTTGTCGCGCCGTGAAAGTACCCGACGTCGATTGGTGACGGCGTGCCGGTCAGCGCGATTTGCCCGTCGTAGTCGCCGAGCGCGGGTTCGATCGCGTCCTCCACGAGCAGCTGCAGCAATTCATCCGGAAAGCCTTGTGCCTCATCGATGTTGACGCGAAAGAACGGTTGGCCGCGGAACTTGTCGATTTCGCGCTTGTCGTTGCAGCCCGCAATCCACAAGCTCGAGCCGTTCGCGTGCTGAATGATCAAATGGCCGTCGCGCGTGGTCTCTCGGAGCGGCAAGCCGTACTCCTTGACCATCTTGACCATGATGTTGTCCCAGAGAATCTGCCGAGCGAGCCCGCGCGATAGGCCGATGTAGACCTGGCGCGTGCCGGGCTTCTCGACCATGCCGCCATATAGCCAGCCGGCGATGCCCGTCGTCTTGCCGCCGCGTCGACCGCAGAGCGCCGTCTTGCGTTTCGCCGGGTCGCGCACGAACTCGGCCTGTTGCGGGTTGCGTTCGATCGCCTCGAGAAAGCGCGGCCGACCCGCTGCCATGTGCAGCGAATCGAGCGCGCGCGATGGGAACGCGATAGCGTTCAAGCGGCTCTGGATACGACGTAGCCGGCGAGCCTCATCAGCTTCGCCACTTCCTCGAGGTCCGCTGCTCGAGAATCACCGTCGCCATCTTTCGCGCGTCGCTCCGCCTCGGTCAGCACGCCCATGATGCGCGCCGCAAGCTCGATGCATTTGATCATGCCGCCGCAATCCGGGTCGCTGATTTCGTTGCCCGTCTTGGTCGTTCGCCCACGACCAATCTCGGCGACCGCGTACGCCTCATCGCATTTCTTTAGCAGCGCACGTTTGCGTTCCTCGAACGTCGGCAGGTCTGCCATTTCGACGAAACTCGTAACTTGCCGCTCGAGCACTCCGAGCTTTCCGCGCGTCGACTTGTTCATCGCAAATTCGCGAGCAAAAGGGTCAGCATGCTTCGCTCAGAATAGCAAGTATTTCACTTTCGCGCACGATTCGAGAATCCCCGAAGTCTCCGCCCTTATTGTGCCTGGGCATCGACATTTCGGCCTCCCAGGCCTGGCCCGCCATCGCATCGACCAGCACCCGGTCACCAGGGCGCGTCTCGTTCGGCAAAAACGCCTGGTCGCGCGTGCCGTTCGCACCGGCGTTGACCTGGCGGTAGTGACCCGGGCCGCTCGCCAGCACCCGAGCGAAACGCGAGCCACGGGCACCCTGACGCGACTGCTGCGGCAAGTGCAGCCCGCCCGCGCTCATCGTCTCGAGCGGCTCAAGCTGGATCCAGACGTTGTCGGCGTATGGACGCATCATAGCGCCTGACCCAACATGCCCGAGCTGAATAGCACGGCGCGGTGACCACCCTCCATGCTGATGAGCACATTGTTGCCAACGATGCGCATCTCGAGCACGATGCCCTCGACGCCGAAACCGGTCTTCAGGTGCGAGCCAACCGCAAATCCCGTGTCGCCGTTCGGGAGCATCACGTTTGCAGGCAATCGCACGCCGCTCAGCAGCAACCCGTCGGTGTTGCTGCTCGGCACAATCGCGCCGACTTTTTCATTCGCCATTCAGTTTCTCCTCGTGTGCGAACAGCGCGCGATAGACGCGCCGTTGAAATTCGTAACCCCAAGTGTGCCCACGTGCAAACGCAGCGAGCATGTGCAGCATCGGCGTCTGCTGATACCCCTCGCGCCCGGTGAATACGTACCGCCGGTCCTGAGCGTCCAGCACGGTTAGCCGAAACTCGCGGTGGGCGCCTTGCAGGAAAGTCCAGCTCACATCGGGCGCTTTGGTCGCCTCGAGCGCGGCCATCACGTGCGGACCCCAGTCGAGCCAGGCAGAATAATCGCGACTGTGATGCCAATAGGTCAGGTTCACGCTCGCATGCGTCGCGCCGACCAGAAATGACGGGAAGCGCTCATGCCACAAATGCAGATGCGCGACCTCAAGCGGCACCGCCGACGTCTCAGCCGCCGAGATGATGCCGAGCGCGTCGGTCAAATTGAGCGCTAGCGGCTTTTCGACGATGAGCGGCTTTCCGTGACGAATCGCAGCTAGAGCTAGCTCACGATGACCGGCTGGGTGCGTGGCAATGATCACAGCGTCCACCGTCTTGAGAAAATCGTCATAGTCTGGCGCGCTGATTCGCCCGTGCACTTGCGAGACGACATGCCCGGCGCTGTTTTTCTGCTCGAGATAGCGAGCAGCTTGCGGACCGCGACCGACTAGGCCGAATTTCATGACTCACCGCTAAGCAGCCAACGAATCATGCTCATCCGGTTGACTCCCACCCGCAGAGATCCTCGTATAGGAGCATTACCCATGAGGTTTGCGACGATCGCTGCTGGTGCGACACACCGTGCCCAAATAGCGGGTACCAGTACGGCTCTAGCAGGGGCAGTACCGATGACAGCTTGCGGGTGTGGTCGTTCCATTTGAACGCCATGAGCCCGCCTACCCTCGATATACGGTGTGCCTCCTTCGCAGTTTTTTGCATGATGTCGGTTATTTCCTCGGCCGTGTGGTGCCCATAGTTCCGGCTCATGTGGCCCGACGCGCCGTTGTTCTTGTGCGGCGGATCGAACACGATCAAGTCGAAGCCCGGTTTGATATCCGCCGGCAGCTGCCGAGAGTCGGCGACGATGTCAGGGCTGACCTCGGGGCGAATGTCGATATACGTGGCGATCTTGCAACGCTTATCGAACCAGATCGCCCGGTTGCCGGCGGAGAGATCAAGGATTCTCATCTCGCCTCGCGTTCGTGGGAGCTAACCGGATGAGCATGCAACGAATCATGATCTTGGGCATTTCATCGTGTGCCCTTCACGCATCGGTCAAGCGTCGTGAGAATGGGGACACGCTGCATCCAACCGAGCGCTTTGAGTCGATCGGTTTTTACGTCGTAGCGCATGTCCGGCCTCGGACGATTCGGCGGGTCCGTCACCAGCTCGTACGTGATTGACGTCTCGAGCAAGTCGGCCAAGCACGTCGCAATGTCAACGTTCGAATATTCATGATCCGAACCGATGTTGTAGTAGCCCGTCCGGCGCCCGCTGATGATGCCGCCGCGCTCGAGCACGGTCACCACTGCCGCGCACACGTCCGCTACGTCGATGTATTTACGGCTACTCGCCACGCCGTCACGCGCGTGAATTTGCACGACCTCTCCGCGCCGAATCTTGCCGATGGTGTTCGGGATGAATTTCTCACCATTCTGACCGGCCCCTGCCACGTTAGTGCACCGGGTGACGACGATCGGAAGGCCGTACGTGCTCGCCCAGGCCGAGCAAAGCGTCTCCGCTGCGGCCTTGCTCGCGGCGTACGGGTTGGTCGGAGCGAGAGAATCGTATTCATCGAACGCCTTTCCGGGCGGCGCGGCGCCAAAAACCTCGTCCGTGCTGAAATGCAGCAGCTTTTCAAGCGAACCGCAAAGTCGCGCAAACTCGAGCAAGTGCGACGTACCGGTCACGTTGTCGGCGACGAAATCGAGCGGAACGCGCACGCTGCGATCGACATGCGATGCCGCAGCGAGGTGAATCACGTGCGTGTAGTCCACCCCGATCGATTCGCGCATGTGTGATGCGCGCAGGTCGTGCCAAACGTACCTGACGCGCTCGTCTTGCTGCAACGCTGTCAGGTCCGAGCCCTCGCCGAGCCGGTCGAGCACGGTCAGGCGCCAATCGGTCGACGCGAGCAGATGCGCGATGAGATGACGACCGATGAAGCCGGCGCCACCGGTAATCAGAACGCGGCTCAATGCGGGCTCATGGGGTTGATGATGTTGCCCTTGTATCCGAACGCTCGAAGTCGCGCCGTGATCGCATCGGCGAAATTCCAAGAGAACAACACCAAGTTGTCCGGCGCGCGCTCGAGCAGCTCAGCAGAGCTAACAATGGGCACGTGCGCTCCTGGCGTGGTGCGTCCGACCTTGAGCGGATTGTCATCGAATACGCATTGGAGATCGCAGTATTCGCGCAGCCCGGTCGCGTACATCATCGTGGTGAGCTTCGCCGGAGCGCCGTAGCCGGCAAATGTGCCGCGGGTGCTGGTGATGATTGATTGCAACGCGGCAGACCGCACGTCGATTGTCTCGCGCATCTTGCTCATGTCCAACACCGGCTCCGGGTCGACCGTGAGCGGCGTACCGTCGTGATGTCGCACGTAGCAGCGAATCGAGCCGCCTTGCGAATCGTTCCGAACGAATTTGGTCAGCCGCAACCCGTGATGATCGAAGAAAACTCGGAGCGGATGAAGCGAGTGATACGACATGTGCTCGTGATAAATCACATCGAACAGCCCGCGCTCGACAACGTCACGCACGTAGCCTACCTCGAAAATGAACACGCCGTTCGGCTTGAGCGATTTCTTGATCGCCGCAGTGAAGCCGTGCAAATCGTCGACGTGCGCGAAAACGTTCAGCGCAACGATCACATCCTCATCGGCGCGTGGGTATGGCTCGGGCCAACTCATTTGGAATAGACCGTTTTCCTCATCGTCCGGGCCGCTCGGATCCATGCCCATCGCCGACCGAATGCCGCGAGCTCGCAGCAGTTTGACGAGCGTCCCATCGTTGCTGGCCAGCTCGAGCACGTTGCCGCCAGGTGCGAGCTCGGCAATTTCGTCGGCCAACAAACGCAGATGCTGGCGCATGACCGGGGACGTGCCGCTCTGATACGGATAGCTAGGTCCCCAGAGTCTGGCGGGTGAGACGGCAATGCTGAGCTGATGGTGCTCGCAGTCCTCGCAGCGGAGCACCACGAGTGGGAACGTCTCCGTTCCGCCGAGCTCATTCGCCAGCGGCGTTTCGCCGAGGTCAAGCGAGACGTCAAGCTTGTGCGAATCGCAAAGGCGGCATCGAGTGCGCGCGGTGTAGTCAGACACGTGCGGCCATCTTTGCTGCGCGTACGCGATTGGTAGCGAGTGCTGACATTCGTTGCCGCGCTCGAGTGGCCAAATAGCAAACCAATCGCACCCGCACCTTGCGTATGCGACCTGACTGGGCTGGCCAGCCTGGCGGATCGTCGAATGCGTCTTGTTCGAGACTCATCGCTGCGCCTCGTAAGCGAGCCATTGGTTTTCGCACACGTCCGGCCGTTGCATGTGCGTGCAATCGAACAGAAACTCGGCGTGTTCTTTCTCTTCGCAGTAAGCCTGAAACGTAAAATGCAGACCGATTGCGGTCAGCATTAAGTTGCCCACCACGATCGCAATTGCGAGGCGCATCAGCCGTCCACCCGCACTACGTCGGCCTCATGCGAGACGGTGTCGCGCGGGTTCTTGCTCGCGCTGATGAGCACGGTCGCAACCGGAAAGTACGTCTTGTGTACGACCAACGCGGGCGTGAAGATACTCTCACCCTCCAGGATTATCGTCGGCGCGATTGGATACTTGCCATCAAGCTCGCGCTGCCAGTAGTGCATCACGCCGCTCAGCACGTAGAGCACATGCGAATCGGTCCGGTGATAGTGCTTTGACCTGGTCGAGCCAGCGACGCTCTCGATGATGCTCACGCACCGAAATTCGCCAAACGCCACGTTGATGATGCGACCCGCCGCGTTCACGAACGGTTCGTTCGGCGCCATCACCTCAGGCGCGCCAGTATGTCCGTCTCGAGCTGCTTCGCGTGCCTTTTCCATGTCAATCCTTCTGCGAGGTTTTTTGCTCGCCCGTTCATTTCGCGGCGGAATTCTGCATCTGTCAACGCTAAAATCACTCGGTCGCGCCAATCCTGCCAATTTCCCACCGGAACCGGGTCAAGCGAGCGATACACGTCGGCGAATGCGTCGCAGTCGGTGATGATGGGGCACGCTTCGGCGGCGCACGCTTCGAGCGTCGAACAACTGAAGCCTTCGCTCCACGACGTGGTCTCACACGGGTAGGCGAACACTTCGGCCTGAGCGAGCTCGCGCGCCAGTGTGACGCGGTCGACCGAGTCGCAAACGGTGACGCTCCACTCGGGCCCGCTCAGCCGGCGGAGCGCTTCTTCGATGTAGAGCGCGCGGTTCCGGAGCTTTTCGATCGGCGGGTAGTAGGGTGTGACGTCGAAGCCGCGGAGCCATTCTTCGAGACGATAGAAGATTTTGAGCGTGGCATGCGGAACGGCTCGCTTGATTGCGGGCCATCCCTCAAGAAGACGATGCAGTCCGCGGTCAGGCGATGAGCAATACACAACACGCCCTGCAGCTCGCCGCGCGTTGGGATGCCGATCGGGATCACATCCCAGATGATTGACAACCCACTTCGCCGGGCTTTGTGCTTTCCAGGTCGTGAGGACTTGGTCAAGATGCGCTTGGGACGGCGAGCAATAGACATCGACATGATCATCAAATCCTTCTTGGCAAAATGAAAATTCGTTCAGCCAAAACATGCAGACACGGAGCGTCGCATGGTGGTAGTCCCTGAGCGAATCCGGCTCGTTGATGCTGATGGCCACATCAAGCGACGACGTGTGATAGTCGCGGCTAACCGGGTGGACATCGTGACCGAGCACAGCTAGCTCCTCGCTGATGCGCCTCCACCCGACCTCCGAGCCAGTGCGCGGGTCTGCCCATGTCTCCTCAGGCGAGCGCATCAGGCACATCGGGCCGTACGTGACAGCTATTCGCATAGCAGCGGCTCCGGCTGAAATTTCCCTAATGTTGATTCTAGACGCATGTGAAAAACTCATGCGCGATGGCCCCGTGCGGACGGTAGCCGTCCGACTTGTAGCCGACGCCAAGCGACTCCAGGAACGCCGTGCATTTCGCGCGACAGTCGGGGTCGATGTGCAGATGATGCTCGAGCAGCACGCGCGGTTTGCTCGTTCGGATCGTTTGCTCGCCACCCTGCAGGATATGCAACTCGGCACCCTCCGCGTCGATTTTGAGCCACTGCGGCGCAAGCTCATAGCTGTCGAGTGTCTCAACCCCGAATACGATTTCGCCATCTGGCTCGGAGACGGAAAACTCGGCCAGCTGCGACCAATCCGTGGCCCTCAGAAAGCCACGTCGCGACCACAGCCCGACCTTGAACAGCGCGCAACCGAACCCATTTTCTCTCATCGAGCGCAGCAGCACATCCGCCTCGAAGCTCTCGCCGGTCTTGAACGCTGGACTCCACGCGATGACACTCGCGCCAGCAGCAAGAGCCGGCAAAGTGTAGCTCCCGAAGTCCGCACCGACGTCGCAAACCACGTCGCCTTGCTGCGGATGCCACCATTCCGCGCGGACGTCCATTTCGTCCAGGAAGCTCCACAACGAGGGGTGATACGCGCTCTCACTCGCGCAGCAAATCTTGAAGTCGGCCAGCTGCTCCACGCGGTCAATCGCATCCATGGTGTAGCGGTAGTTGTCGAGCGCGATGAACTCGAGAGGTTTCACTGCGCCGCCTCCTGAAACACCGGCACCACGTTGGCGCGCTGCGCTTCGACCAGCGCGGTCAGGCGCGTTTGCCAATCGGTGGCGAGAGTGTCGAGGGAGAAGTCCGGAAGCTTGCATTGCTCTGCGAAATTGTCGGTGCGTTTCAATGCACCGATGAGGTCCGGAATGCAGTCGTCGTGCTTGCTGGGCCAAATTCTTCGCTGGCCGACTGTCTCGGCCAGCGCGGCCAACGGCGGACACACACACCGCAGCCCCGCTGTCTGCGCCTCCATCGCCGTGATGCAGCTCGTCTCCGCGAACCACGTCGGATAGAACCAAACCCCAGCGCCCAGCATCGCCTGCGCCAGCTCGCGCTGGTTGACCCGCCCATGCAGCACCACGCCTTTCGTCTTCACGATGGCGAGCTTCAGCGCGTTCAGCGCCGCGCGGTTGCAGTGCGGATCCGGGTGGTCGCCGATTCGCGCGAGCGTGCGCTCCCAGTTTTCGAATCCATAAAAAACGTGCAGCTCGGCGTCAGGAACTGCTTCACGAACCCTTGGCCAGGCCGCAACGGCTTCGGCGAGACCGCGGTCAGGACTAGAGCTGTAAATAGCCCTGTGCATTTGCCGTGACACAGCATTGGTAGCAAATCGTTTCGTGTCGATTCCATTGCGCGTTACCTCCACCTTGTTCGGATTGAGCCACGGGTAGCACTTGAGGAAATGCTCCTCGTGCCAGTTCGACAGACACCAAATCAAATCGAACCGCACCGCTTCGGCCGGCGTGAAGCCTTCGCCGACATGTACATCATGCACCCAGAGCACACGAGCAGCTGCTTGGATGTGCGTCGCGTTCGCCACGTCGCTGCGCCTTGAGCTGATAAGCACGTCGCAGCTGAGCGGATCGAGAAACGCTTGCTCGTCGAACCACTCGACACCGTCGTAGTTGCCCTCGGGGTGCTCGGCGTCGCAGTGCGCGTAGACCCGGACGCGATGCCCGAGCGCGGCCAGGCGCTTGCTCATCTCCCAAGCCATCGTCTCCGAGCCGCCCATGCCGTCGCGTTCAAGCGTGCACGGCGTCCATGGTTCGATCTGGTGACCGAGAAAGAACACGATATCGAGCAAGTCTGGCGGCGCGCCCTTGTTCATCGCGTCGATTTGGCGAGCGGTAAGCATCGGCGCCGATGCGCGCGCATTGTGCTCGGCTCGGTCCAGCTCCGGACGCTTGCCCTCGCGCAATGCGACCTCAACGATCGGCCGCACGTGCGCAGCGATTGCACCAATGCGCTCGAGCTCGCCAACTGCCATCAATACCTTGGCGCGCTTCCAGTCATGCAAGTTCGTTTTCAGATGCTCCAGCTCCGGCTTACCGGCGAGCCCCGCTTCCGCCGATGTGATTGCCTCATCGATCCGACCGAGCTTGGCTAGCACCGGTGCGTAGATTGCGTGCGCGTCGTAGCGCGCCGTCGGGTCTTTCATGAGCAGCGAACCGGACCCGCCAGTGTCGAGCTGAAAACCGCGCTGCATAAAGTGACCGGCGCGAGCGTAGTTGTGCGTCTCGTCAATGCCAGCTCGAGCCTGCTCGCAGCACGCCATTCCGATCAACCAATATGGCTCGGGCCACGCCTTCGTTGCCGTCGCGCGCAACGCCCATTCGATCGCTTCGGCAAAATCACCAATCGCGAAATGGAAACGCGCCACGTGCATCAGCGACAAGCATCGCTCATCCGACCATGGCGCGAGCGCGGCGTGTCGCTTGAACCAGCTCATCGCCTCACCGAGCCGTTGGTTGCGCATGAGTTCGGCGCCCAGATAGTGCAGCGAGCGCGGATCACTCTCGCCGACGCGCCGCACGTAGCTCTCGAGAATGCGCAAATTGCGCTGCGGGTCACGCGCCTTGGTCGAGCGGCGCGTCTCGTGCTGCACCGTGACCAGGTCGGTCTGCAGGTAGCTCGGCTCGGTCCCGGCTCGGCCCAGCAGACCCTCATGCACCGGGCCGCGCCACTCCCAGCCGGTCCGCGGATAGACCAGCCGCTCGCGCCACTGCAGCGTCACGACCCGGCCCGAGGCGTCGCGCTCGTATTCGTAGGGGCACATCCACGACCACGCTTGCCCCGGGGAGCGCGTATACGCCTCGCTGGCGAGCTTTCGCAGGTTCTCGGCACCCCTGACTAGGTCGTCGCCGTCAAACCACACCAGCGCGTCGCCAGAGGCCAAGGTGAGCGCGTGGTTCCGAGCGGCCGAAAAGTCGGCAATGTTGCCATCCGAATCGTTGCATTTCGTCCAAGTCTCGAGCTTATCGGCGAATCGAGCAGCAATTGAGGGGGAATTGTCGGTCGAACCGGTATCGACAATCACCAATTCGTCGACATGCTGCCGAATCGAGGCGAGACAGGCCTCGAGTGTGCTCGATTCGTCGCGAATAATTAGGGTTGCGCTGATCTTAATGGTCACTTTGACGGTCTTTCTTGGCACGCGCGCAGGATGTCAGTAATTTGTCAGTTGTCGCCATGTTCGTTTTTGCTCGCCGAAAAACGCATGGTGCAGAGGGTGCAGATGGGTTCACTGGATCCATACACTCTACTATTTCCCGCGCGTTAATAAAAAGTCTTGGGATCAGGTGATCGGAAGTGCACCCTGGAACCGGTTCCGTAGACCTATTCATCGGTTAGCTCCCGCTCTCGCAGTCCGTACCAGTACCGCGTGCCCCTGATGATTTTTTCTCCGCAATCTCGCAACCTTAGCTTTGCCGCAATCTGCGGAGCCGTGAGCAAAGATTTACGATTTACCTCCTCTGCCCAAGCCTCATATTTTTTCCGGAGCGCCAATCTAGAGGTGCACCCATTACGGTCGACAATGAAACAGTCGGACAGGAATTCTGCAAAATGATCCAGGTCGGACCGATATTCGGCCGTCGAGTCG
>Ga0184615_10001310_pt1 | contig 13530 bp, 23 predicted proteins | sample PLM4_65_coex_FD_133134 | JGI IMG/M metagenome (GOLD analysis project Ga0184615, IMG submission 133134) | Groundwater sediment microbial communities from an aquifer in East River, Colorado, USA - PLM4_65_coex | ecosystem: Environmental > Terrestrial > Soil > Riparian zone | place: USA: East... | reverse complement strand
CTGTCATTATCTTGTTGACTGCATGAAGAAAGCAGAATCCAATGGTTGTCAGTTGATTGCATCTGTTCATAATCCCATCGTCATTAAGGGATTCAAAAATGTTATGAGTTTGGAACACAGACGATGGATGACGGCAGAATCATTCATCTCCTACCATAATCTTCCATAAACGCTAATAGGTTTCGGAAACTAGGGGATCTTCGGTGTACCTTATAATACCATCTTTTTATATCGTTGGCAAGACATATTTTATCGGATATCGAATTTATTAGACTATGTGAAGATGTTGTTAAGTTTAACAAAGTACTATTTGATTTATTATACTTCAATGATACAGTTTCAACATGCCTAAGAAACATACAATCGTTCACCGATATAAAAACCACTTTTCGTGGCAAGGTAAGAAGTATGAAAACAACCGTGACGGCATAGCAACGTTGTATTCCGAAATTCAAGAGGCAGGTTTCCCTGGTGTTCATATCAATGATCATCGTAAACGAAAGAAAGTCTCATTGACTCCAAGAGAGCAGATGTGACTTGACTTTTTATATCAATTCGGTTAAACTCAAGGATGAATGCCTTTAACGAACAAGTCCTCCGTAAAGATATGGAGTTGGCCAGTGCAACTGGCCTTATGGAGAGTTGTGACGTTTGCAATTCTCTTATTCATAACTGGGATTGCATTGGCGACATGTCTTTTCTTGATAATGACGGTGTTACGATTCTTTGTATGGGTTGCTGGAATAATAAGAGGAAACAGGCGTTAATTCAGTTGACAAATATAAAAAGTCAAGTAAGTTGATACCATGATTAAAATCAATCAAACCAATCCGGTTGTTCTCCACGTTTCCATTCGTGAAATGTATGATTGTTTTGTGGAGTGTATGGCAGACCTTATCTGGGATGACGTGGGCATTCTCTCACACAACGTCAATTTTGTTGACGAGTTGAGATTTCTTGCTACCGAAGACGTTGAAGGAATTCGATCAATGTTTCAACAAGGTAGCACTTGTATTCTGTTGGGTCAAAAGATGGAAATCGTCGAACGGCAAATATTTAATTCAGAGTCGGAATCAAACAAGAATAATCCCGGAGTTGAAGTTCGTCTTTACAATAGGTCCGGCAATTGTGTGGGAGTCATTTTGAATCAACATATCAATTTCTAAAACCTATGCCATGCCGATACGACGAATCTGCTGAAGAGATTGAAGCCCGTAAGAAGGCCAGCAAAAAGAGAATCATTCAACCTTACAAGAAAGAACTTGATAAGGTGACACGATTGCTTTGTTCTGTAATGACTCAAATCGATATGTGTCGGGAAGACGAGAACTGTAGAACATCTGAAGAAGTTTTACGAAAGGTCATCAACGTTTCGGATCTTCTGAAGTGGTGGGGCAACCATAAGGAACGTGACGCCATCCGTGAGAAGACTGAGGCAAGGGAAGTTGTAAAGAAGAAAGCTTTGGAGAAGTTGACGTTGGAAGAAAAGCGAATTTTGGGTTTGACAAAGTAATTGAACATTGTATAATAAGTCAATGAAACTTAAAGAATACGCAATGTATATCACAAAGCTTGTTGAGAAGCATCCTGATGCAACGATGGTGTTTTCTTCGGATGATGAAGGAAATCGATTCGATGAAGTCAGATTTAATCCAACCACAGGACGTTTTGTGAATGGTAATTGGGAACCAAACGACTCCACAAAGGAATTCAAGGTCAACGCGGTTTGCGTTAATTGATATGAAACGTTTTCTAAAGGAAACTTGGAGTGGATTTGTTTGTAGTATTTTTCATCGCAAACATCATTTCTCACACGATGGCGGACACTGGGTTGGTCCATTCGTCTTTCTTAGAGGCCGATGTGAATGTTCCAAGTGTGGTTTTCAATGGAACGTTGACTCCGGACTTTGACTTGCCATTCTATAATAATCAAGTAAACTCAACACTATGAAAAACATTATCACCGATTCAGTTGATGAAATCAATCGTCTTGCTGGAATTGCTCGTGACCATCTTCACGGTAACAACTGGCGAAAATACGATGAACAACTTTGGGAATGTGTGGAGAACCTTCAGAAGATTGCTGGGGCTGGATTGAAGCCCGGCAAACATTTGAAATGGTGCGTGGCTGATGGTTACGCCCATTACATTGTTTTGAGGGTCAACAAACAGATTACGGAACTGGTGTTCATTGATTACATGGATGGATATTCTTTTCAAGGTGTCTTTGAAGACAGTGGGAAGCTTTTCGTTCCGACTGCCGTGGCTCGTAAGGCCGCACAGTGGCAAGATGCAACGAATCGTTTGTTCAAGAAAGTCTCTTGACATTTCTATAAGAAAGGATACACTCAACACCATGAATACGAACTTACTTTTACTTAATGAAACCATAAAGGCCTATTCCGATTGCAATGGATATCGTTGTAGTCGAAATCTGAACTTTATGGCCAAAGATTACTGCACTCCTGAAGAAGCATCGGAAATTATGAGTCTAACTTTGGCAGAAATGGGTGGTTACAATAATTTTCGGCCTGAGTTACTAAAACGGTTGCCAAAGGGTTCTAAAGTCATTCTGGCACGAGACGGTTCCGTTTGTGTATATGTCATTTCTCCTATGACACTGGATGAATGTGTCACACGGGATTTACTCAAGGCTGATGAGTGTAATCTCAAATCCATTGACTTCGGTGGACAAAACATTTCGGTGTATCGCATTTGGTGGGATTAATACAATTCGGATTCTTCCACTCAAAACACTAGCCAACGCTGGTGTTTCTTTTTTTTATCAATTAAGTTAACGTTAACGCCCTTAATAACACATTTTAATAAAAAGTCAAGTCAGAAACGTTACTTGTACGAAAGAATCTATCAGAAAAGAAAGTAGAAAATTCTGAAATTTCCATTTGACTTATTATAGATTTGTATTAAGTTGTAGGTATCAAGATTGAGTCATGTTGATTCAATCAAAACAACAACAAAAAATAGAACGCTAGAAAGAAACAAATATGAAGACCAATACTGCTACTAAGTCGCTCCGTGGAAAGAAGGGCACCGTCGGCGCCCCCGCAAAGACCATCAAGTTCCCCCGTGGTGGATTCACCATCGCTGCTGTGGTTGCCCTCAACCCGCATGTGTGTGAATTGACGGTTCGCAACAAGATCGAGGCTGGTGTCGCCTCCAAGGAACTCGTTCGTCTGTCTGAGAACCTGGAAACCAACAAGGTCGGTCGTCCTTCCTTCCGTTACATGACCAAGGCCGCGGCCTCTGCCGCTCGGGCAACTCGTAAGGCCATCAAGGCTCCTCGCAAGGCCACCATTCCGGCCGCAGTTCTCGCCCCCGTGACGACTGAGATTTCGACGCCTGTCGCTGAAATCACTACGGTTGAGGCTCCGGCTTCCATCGAAGCCGTTGGCTAATTGATTCAGGCTTGGGAAAAAGGGAGGGTGTAAAAACCCTCCCTTTCTTTTTGCCAAATGGATAATAAGTGATACATTTTGATATGAGAAAAATCTACGCAACTCTGACGGTGAACGTGATTCTGTCTGCCGACGATGACCTTAGTTTGGATGAGTTTATGGATAATGCTCGTTTGAGCCTGATTTGTATGGATAAAAGATTGAAAAACAAAGCAGACGTTCAAGACTTGACAATCGAAAATGTTGAAGTCACCGATTCAAAGTAATGAAACCAACCGAAATCAATCAAAAGTTTCCCATAAAGAATAAACTCTGGTCCTTCACAGAGACAACCGGCCGTTATGCCGCCGAAGATTCAGATTTGAGAGCCGGCGGATTTCTTGACCCTTGGAATCGTCGGTTTCCACCAGGCAAAGGACGTGAAGTTCGTTCCAACGATGAAGACAACGAGCTTCAAATGTGGGTGTATATCACTTCGGTTCAAGGTGTTTTCGTGGAGTGTATAGTCTTCAACGACTAACGCTTGACATTCCCTTAATTGATAGTATAATCTCCGAACATGAATCTTACCGGACTTCTTGACCCTCAAAAGGCCCACGCAATGACTCTCATTGACAGCCTTTACCTTAACGGTGTGGCTGCTGACCTGTCAGAAACAGGTTGTGGAAAAACTCACGTTGCTTCTTGTATCGCAAGGGGAATGAATTGTCCCGTTGTCATTATCTGCCCTAAGATGGTGATGCCTGACTGGGAAGCAACGTTGGCCGTCTATGGATTGAAGCCCACGATTATCATCAATTACGAAAAGCTCTGTCGTGGTAATACAAAGTTTCTGAAGTATCGGAAGCCAAAGGCCGGTGATAAACATATCAGGTCCACAAAGAGAACTCATTCGGTGGAAAAGTTTCTTACTGCCATTGTCAAGTTTCCTCCGGGTTCCCTTATCATTCTTGATGAATCTCACAAGTGTAAGGGGCCTTCCAGTTTGAATGCTGGATTGATGATTGCCTTGAAACGTCAAGGGTATCGTGTGTTGCTTTTGTCGGCCACGCAGGCCACAAATCCTCTTGAGATGAAGGCATTCGGTTACACGGTGAATCTTCACAAGCTTGCCGACTTCAATGAATTTTGTATTGACTACGGTGCTCAATGGGTTGGTAAATGGGGGGCACAATATTTCGATTCGGATGATAAAGAAGCTCAAGCCAAGATGAAACAATGTCATCACAATCTGTTTGACATTCAGCAAATCTCTTCCCGTCTTACTCGTGACGCAATGGGAAGCTTGTTCCCCGAAAATCAAATCATCGTCAAGGCTTATGACATGGGCAACGCCGACAAGATTCAATCTCGTTATGATTGGATGGAAGATGAAATCTCCCGTCTTCAGGAACGAACGGAGAACTACGCTCAACATATCTTGGCGATTATTATCAAAGCTCGCCGAGAGATTGAACTTCTCAAGGTACCTACGATTCTGGAGATGGTTGAAGATTTGTATGATGAAGGAAAATCGGTTGGTGTTTTTGTAAACTTCACTGATACGATTGAATTGATTAATCGCCGGCTTTCTTCCAATAAAAAGTTCAAGGATAAGCTTGGACTTATCTATGGAGGCCAATCTGTTAAGGACCGTATTCAGGACGTTTCTGATTTCAATACGGATAAGAAGAGAATCATTATTGCTAACTGTGCCGCTGGTGGTCAATCGATTAATCTTCACGATATCACCGGAAAACATCCGCGTGCTACAATCATCAATCCGAATTACTCGGCTATCCAATTGCTTCAAGTGTTGGGTAGGATTCATCGTCAAGGTGGTATGTCGAAATGTTACCAACGAATTCTCTTCGCTGCTGGAACCCGTGAAGAGCAAATTTGCCGCAGACTCAATTCTAAAATTACCAATCTGAGCATTCTGAATGACGGTGACATGGTTGAAGGAATGAAATTCTTTCGATTCTTGATGGGCCGAAGCATATAAGAATTGCTCAATAGTTAAAATAAATTGAGAATGGATGTTTTGTAATCTATTTGTCCCCAGAGAATGGGGCCTGACGAATTATATACGTTCATTAGTGAGAGATTGGCAACCAAGATGGGTTTCTCGCGTACAGACCTAGTCGCTAATCTTGTGACGGAGCTTCAGCAGAATAATATTATAGAAATTCCCCAGTTTAATTCTCTTATAGAGTTGATTCACGAAACCAACGAAAGATACTCCACACTGGAGAAATTAATCCATAAACATATTCGGCGCAACCAAATGGGCCGTGGTGAAGCGTGGTGTCTTCTTACAATGCCTATATCTATTAAAGCTCCACGTCCTTCCGGTTGTGATATTTTTATAGAAAGTCAACGATACGAATTCAAAGAACAGAAACGAGACATACGTTTTTACAATAACTCTGTTACTATACACGAGATTACAAGTCTTAGAAAAAATCTTTATATCATTGACCGGGGATTAAACAAATACCATGACTGCCACGATTTGACTGTTGAATGGAATGCAATCGGAATAATGGACAAACCAAATGAACTTAATGAAAGCAAGCTAAAATCATTAAGTGGCTTTTTAATAAAACTCAGAAGTCAAGTGGATTATTTTCAATTTGACAAATGGATGGTTGATGCAATCAATTCTGAAAATTATTCCTATGATTCATTTGCCGAGACGATGAAATGGGGTATATTAAAATCGTTTGATGGTATTGTCATTATCAATGAAGATAAATATCATTTGATTGATGTCAATGACTTTGATAACTTTAGATTTACCCGAATCACGATTGGTGCACCGAAATTTGTCTTGACAATTAAAAAAAGTCTGTTATCTTCTTCCACAAATGACGCCATCAGCTCAATTGATAGTTGTATTTCAAAACACTCTGGGGAACTCGGGCGACAAATCCAATCGGAACCGTTCCCAACTTCAGAATGTGATGGAGGAAACACAATTGAAGGAATCTATATCGTCGGCAGTTAAGTTGCTTGCCAATGGTGGTCATGTTCTGGTAAAGTTCAAGAGTAAGATGTTTGTTGCTGAAAAGAACAATGTGGATGAAGAAAAAGATTACGTTACACATGAAGTAATGTATCATCCACATCAAAGCCAGTTTACGATTTAATGGTCTAATGGTGAAATGGATATCATAGGGCTCTTCTAAAGCTTTGTTCCGGGTTCGAATCCCGGTTGGACCACCATTAATAAAAATTTTGCTTGTGTAGCTCAGCCAGGTGGTTACGTCGTAGTAAGAGGGTAGGGAGATAAACGCGTATAAGGCCCGAGAGTATGAAACGCAACGATAACCGATAAGAGCGTCCGGAAAGATAAACCGGAAGGGCGTTGGTTCAAATCCTTCCACAGGCACCAATTTCCCTTGACAAATATAAAAAGTCAACTACATTCTGCTATGTATTCAATAAAACTTCTGTTTGTGAAGGCGATGAAAAACACCAAAACGTGTAACGTCATTCTTTACAAAGATGTCATCACAAATACTCATGTTCTGGGAAAATACTTCAGAAAGAGTGCTAGTTTTTATCCCTGTGATTCCGAAGGAAAGGAATTGAATACTAATCGTGTCGGAGAAATGTTTTTGTGAACGAATACATCAAAGACAGAACTGGTAAAATCATCGGCAAAGATGACGGTAAGGTTCTGCGTGATGGAACGGGTAAAATTGTCGCCAAGTATGATGAATCAGACAATACAACTCGTGACAGAAATGGCAACATTGTTGGTAAAGGCGACCAACGAAAAAGATTGCTATAATGCTTGACGTTTTTATATTCTGTCGTATAGTTATTTCATGGTAAGTTTGACAACGAACGGAACGAAAGCGAAGTTCACAAGTAGATGTTCAGAAACTTATCAGAACTGAGGTTAGTGCCCGCGTTCCTCAGCAGTTGGTAAAACGCCGGTGTTAAAATAATAAAGAACCCGCTAGCGTGTCTGAGCGGACCTGTTCGGCCGGACGATAAGGAATTGCTGGAGTGGATGGGATTATGTCCTGAGATGACATAAGGTAGCCAATTGAAACGATGATAGCATGAACAGTGACACGGTACTTTGGCGTGACGGTCGCCGTAAAACCCGTTCGGTGTGATAACTCTTGGTTAATAGAGCCGTGGTATATAGCTAATATCTAAAAGTCACAGACTTTGAACCTGAGCGGTGGGCATCTTGGTCTGAAGAAGATGAAAGCCACAAGTCAACTAGCGGTAAATCTGTTTGAAATATCATCGCCGTTAAATTTGACAACAGAACAATTGGTGATATAATAATGAGTATGAAGATGGTTGGTGGATGAACCACCGGTCCGAATAGGAAACTGGTTCGAGCCTTCAGAGGCCGAAAATAAAAATCCATCTTGAATTTTGTGGAGTTTCCCGCTGATGGAAACTTAATAAAAAGACGAGTCACTATATGATGACAGCTCTTTTATCCATAACTGAATTGCGGGGTGGAGCAGTGGCAGCTCGCTACGCTCTTTACAGCTCATTCATACAGAATGAGTGAGTTGAGAATAACGTAGAGGTCGCAGGTTCGATCCCTGCCCCCGCTACCAATTTTACTCAAAACTTTTTTGGTGTTTTGAGTACGTATCGAATACATATTGTGCATGAAAACATGCATAAAATGTAATATAGAAAAACCAAAATCTTCTTTCTACTTCAAGAATAAGGAACAGAATATCCTTAAATCAAAATGTATAGACTGTTGCGTGATCTATGCTAAACTTCATTACAAAACAAACAAATCCGTTTATGTAAAACGAGCAAAAATCTTCAATAAGAATCAGAAGGAAAGAAATCGAAAATTGATGTTAGAATTTTTACAAGATAAACAATGTTGTGATTGTAAAATAAAAGATTATAGGGTGTTTGAATTTGACCATAGAGAAGGAACACAAAAGAAAGATAACATTGCCAATCTTATGTATAGATACAACTGGCAAATTGTGTTGGAAGAAATCAATAAGTGTGATATTCGATGTGCGAACTGTCATAGAATCAAAACAGGGATACAATTTCATTGGTTCAAAGCTTGACATTTTTATATCATGTTGTATAGTTATCGTGTTGATGGAAGATGAAAGCCAAATCGACCATTAACACTCTTAGCGATTAGCAAGAATGTAGGTCCAGCGCTAAAAACGTCTGGCTCGGGGATACCTGAGGGCTTCTGCAGAGGCCGTTGGATCGTAATCCAACAACGGAGATGGCACCCTCCTGCTAAGAATATTTTCTTGACAGTTTCGTACTTTCAGACTATACTTATTTGTGAATGGCGATATCGTCTAATGGCCAGGACGGAAGGCTTTCAACCTTTAAATCGCGGGTTCAATTCCCCGTATCGCTACCATTTAATGCGAGTTTGGTGAAAGGAGAATCACGGGCTCTTTCCAGAGTCAGGTCCGTAGCGCACTACTCGGAACTCGCTCCAATTTCTATGAAGTTACTTATTTCTCTTGAGGAACTTCACACAAAAAAATGATTTCATGATGGATTGATTATTATTTGATCCCCCTATGGGGAGGGTACCCCCCACCCCCTATAAAAATTGCTACCCCTACGCAAGAAAGGGCCCCCTCCACTGAGAGGGGATTGAACAATGACGGAAAGTGATTTAGTTTTCTCCCCGATTAAAGGAAATCAGATCCACCTTACCCTTGATCTTTTTCTTTTGGAAAGCTTTGAAAGTTCCTTTGTCGGATGATTCGGTTTCCAATTCGTAACCACGAACATAAACATCGTTGGCGAATGTCACACGAACAATTCTTTCAAGAAGAACCCCGTTTGAACTGGATGGATATGAGAAACGAACAACCGGAAAAACGGTATCGTGACCTAGTGCCTCTTGAACCTTGTCCAGAGTTTCCGGATAAATTTCAAAATTGTGAACAATGTCCCGGTCAATAGCGGTTTTCTTTACGAGATTGACGGTGACGGTTTTTTCATCCGTGTCAACGATGAATTTGATCGACCGATCATCATGCACTTCTTCAATTGTTACGTCACAATTTGGTTTCAATGGATGTTCAACGAAATCAAGAACATCCACAAGATTGTTGGCAGTCAACCGAATTTCGGTGTAAGCATGCTTCTTCGTAATGGTTTGGCCAAGGAACAATTGATCCCAACTCAATTGCTTGGTTTCGATGTTCAAGTAGAGTGCATTCAACTGTTTTGGAAATTCAAACACGGTTGGTCTATCACCATCATACGGCCATTTATAGCCAAGGCCGAAAAGGGCTAGTTGAAGAGGATTAACACTTCTGGCAACCGATAGAATCGTATTGTCAAAAAGGATGGCAAGAGTTTTGTTTTTTGTATTCATAAATTTTTTTTCAACTTACAACGTAACATTTTTTACACAATTGGCAAGCCCCATAGTTCGGGTATTTCTGGTGGGAGTACCCCCAGCGGTTATGCCTCAGACGGTTCCGGAATAGGGATATCAGACCATTCGCAATCCGACTCTTTGAAAAAGTTCAATGGAGTACCGAATTCGGATGGCAACGCATCACAGACTCGCCATGCCATATTTCCTTCTGATGGCCGGTGAACAATGACAACGATTCTTGTTCGTCCATATCCCCGTAACCAATACCGGCCATCTTTTTCTGGTTTCTTTCGTGTCCATTTCATAAAGTTATGCTGCTAACTTCACACTAACACTCTTGGCCCCTATGGCAAGGGTTTTAGGGGTACCCCTCCCCTTCTTTTTTGTGGCCGATACCCTATCCCAACCCGCCTTCACCTTGTTTTTATTGTGAATGTCATACGTGCCACCGTAGCCGCCTTTCTTTTCCTTCCGGAGTTTACGGAGAGCAAGGCTAGCATCCGTTCCTTTTGGTTGCGTTCCATGAAGTAACAGAGCGAACGACGGCCACGCCGTGTAAGCATGGCTGTCGTCATGGTCAATTTCCAGATTCAGAGCCGCTGCCTGCTCTTCGGTGTAAACAACCTTTGCGTAACGCAAATTGTGCGCTTCAATGAGAGAGTCATGCTTACCACCGAATGACGCGGTTAGAATGAAGTTAGAAGGGATTTCATTCAATCGGACAATCCAATAGGGAAGCGACTTTGTGTAAGCGTAAAGAAGAAAGTTAGGCTTTGACTTGGCGACTTCCAACCACGCGTCAAAGTAGGTTTGGCTGAAGAAATCACCCGATACGTGAATCCGAACGACTACCTGAAAGGGCGTAGTCGGAAGCGATTGAAGGATAAGGTTTTTCATGCCTTCAACCGTTTTAGCCGCCTTGAGCAGTTCAAAGTTATTCCACCGTGACTCCCGGACGTTACGGAAAAGACACTCCTGACTCGCTGAGAAACAACGGAATTGACAACCAGGACCGTCTGTAATCCTTCCGGTTTCACGGTTGGCCTTTGAAAGACAAACACCAGCACCCGGACAAGTGTAACCGGATGGAAGCGAAAGGGTTTGAATGTTACCGTCAAGCTTCGCGTTACCTTTACCAAAAACGAGTAAGTTATTCATTGTCAGAGAGTGTAACAGATTTAATTACTTTGTCAAATCTTGTTTTGCAATCCATGAAGACAATCGCCAATTGGTTTTGTCATAAGACATTGCAATCAATTGATTGCCCTTCCAGAGAAAATAAATCACAGGCCTGCCGAGAAATCCACTACGGACTTCTTCAACGGTCAAGCCTGTATTTTTATCGGTGGTTATCATTCCCCGCCGTATTGTTCTCCCATCGGAGTTTCATCAAACAGATAATGGGCGTAATCTTCATCGGTGCCCATTCCAGCAGAAGCCAATACGTCAGCATCCGCCTCGGCGTCACTACGGAAATCGGCTGGCTCGTTATCCAAACAGCACTCTTCATCGCCGAGACAAGTCAACTCTTCAACTGCCGATTCAGCAGCAAGGTTGTGTTCAAACTCAGAAATAAGTTCATCGTTCATGTTGATATGATATCAGAAAGAAATTGATTGTCAAACGATTCTTTTAACTATTTACTTTAACGTTAAAGTTTTAGGGGTGGCGGAACTGCCTACCCCTTGTTTCGGTTCGTGAAATCAGTTTACTATAAAAATTCTTTTTGTCAAATGGAAAAACAAAAACCCGATGGATTTCTCCACCGGGTTCTCGTGCAATGAGAAGGAAAGGTTTAGGCTGCGATAGCCGGCTTGTTCTCTTCAATGTTAGCCGGAACGTTCTTAAACCCCGCCAGGCGATTCGTGATGCGGCTGACGAGACTGTTATTCATCTGAACCCGACGTGCCTTCAGAACTCGAATGGAGTCGATTCCAAGGGTAATCACGGTGGGCTTGAAGTCGGCTCGATTGTCTTCCTGAACGAATGTCTTCATCACAGCAACCTGTTCAGGAGTCATCTTGACACCATTGAAGAAGTATTCGTTCCGTCCAAGAGTCTGGTGAGGGAAATACTGAAGATAGTGTTTCTTCGTGTCTTTCTTGTGAACACACAACGGAAGGGCCTTGCCGTCATCCGTTTGAGCGTGAGTGTACCACGTTTCGCCGGGAATGTATTCCACCTTGTTGCCATCATTCGCTTCGGCCAGATTCCGTTTCACTGCCTCGACGTAGTTAATGTTAATCAGACCGTTACGACGGCTGAGCTTGATAACGCCGGAAGCAAAGGGATTGCCAGTCTTCCGCATCTTGACGGGGGTTTCCGTCACCATAGAAACGAAACGGCATTCGGTCCCGAGGGAACGAATGAATCCAACCATTTCGTTTTTGTCTTGAATTGTCACCGTAGAAGTTTTCTTATTCATGGATGGAATATATCAAAGAAATGGATGTTGTCAAATCTTTTTTATAGAAAAGTGAAGGTTCCGTTATCGTTAAAGTTTTTTCCGTCACCCCGGCCACTCTTGACGTTTGACCGTCTCAACACCACAATTCTATCAGAAAAAGAAAATAAGTCAAGGGAATTCCTTTTCCCTCGACTGTTTTGTTTGGTTAACCTTTTAGTGAGGCCTGAATGCGTGCCACTTGACGCTTGGATTCACCCCGGCGACCTTTGAGACTGGCGAGCTGTTGGACTGGTGTCAAATCAACCCAAGCAGAAAGACGGTCATCGGCGTCGTGCTGCCTCTGTTTTCGTTTCATCCGAAGGATGGAACTGTTGTAACCATTGACTTTGCGTTTGGAGAGATTTGACGACTTTGTGGTTTCGGTTTTCATTGTTGTTTATTATACTTTGTTTGTGTCAATTGTCAAGCAGCTTGTTGAATGGATGATTTCAAAATCACCAGCGTTTTACAATGGACACAAACTCGTCTTTGTCCCCGTTGAATTTTGTTGTGAATGTTCGCCGTAAGATTGAAAATCCGTCCATTACACTTACAAACGTATTCGTAAGGCCTTGGCCGAACTTTACTAACGCCTTCCAAGCTATAATCGTGACAACGCCTTACTTCAACACCAAGAGGGGAAAGAGCATACATAACACTTTTCCAAAATCTTCCATGCCCCCGGCCAAGTTGAAGACCATAAACCTTGACGGAAACAAGATGGGCAATTTCATGGGGAAGAGTTTGATTGATAAGTTCATCCAAATGATTCGTGATGAAGTCAGGATTCAACTCTACTAAATTGCCAATATAGTGAGCTCTTCCAGCAATCCGGCCCATCGGATTCCATTTCCACGTTGGAATATCAAGATTGCTGGATGGATACCGTTTTTGAAGAACCAAGAGAGTTTCGAGAATCTTGTCTTCGATTCGTTTGATGATTTCAGGCGATACCGTTGTCATGGTGACGACAATATACAATACTGAAGGTAATTGGCAAATCGAATTTTTTAGAACGGGCTGCCGAAATTATTCAAAAGAAAAATTAAAAAGGCAACACCCAAAATGGTTCCGACGATGATTCCAATAAGTAACATCATAAAGTAATCAAAACCTTTCCACTTCTTACTGCATCCAAGACTGTATTCAGGTCGGTTTGATAATCTGGGTCAGTTGTGAACGTGATTTCCTTACCGGCTTCATCAAACATGATTCGGTCAACTGCTGCCGAAAATCTTGCCAAACTGGTTGGAAACCCGTCGGCGATGTAATGGTAAACATTCTTTCCTCGGCTGTTATCATTACGAATTTCATCG
>Ga0184615_10001309_pt1 | contig 13544 bp, 12 predicted proteins | sample PLM4_65_coex_FD_133134 | JGI IMG/M metagenome (GOLD analysis project Ga0184615, IMG submission 133134) | Groundwater sediment microbial communities from an aquifer in East River, Colorado, USA - PLM4_65_coex | ecosystem: Environmental > Terrestrial > Soil > Riparian zone | place: USA: East... | reverse complement strand
TATCAGATCGGAGCATGGATTCTTCACGAAGCCTGCCGCGAGTTGAAATTGCTTCAGATACAGTACCCTGCTCAACCACCTCTCAGCATGAGCATCAATATTTCAAGCCGGCAATTCTCACAACAGGACCTTGTCGACATACTCTCCCGATTTCTGACTGAGACGGGCGTTGATCCGCACACCTTGATATTGGAAATCACCGAGAGCATGATCATGGAGAATGTTGCTGCTGCTGTAGAGACAATGAACCGGCTGCGAAAGATGGGGATACATCTCCATATTGATGATTTCGGCACCGGCCATTCTTCGCTGAGCTACCTTCAACTCTTTCCGGTCAGTGCGCTCAAGATCGACCGCAGTTTTATCAACAAACTTACTGCCAACGGTGCCAATCAGGAGATCATCACACATATTGTTTCCTTGGCAAAGAGCCTGAATTTCGATGTGATTGCCGAGGGAGTCGAAATGGAGCATCAATTAGCCAAGATCAAGAACCTGCACTGCGGCTACGGCCAGGGTTTCCTCTTTGCCCGTCCCATGGCTTTTACTGCAATAGACGTGTGGATGCAAGAGCAGAAGCGTCAAATGTAAGACATAATTATTCGAGATCAGGTGTCTCCTTATTGGATTCGACTTGAACTACGCGGGAGCGTCACTATGGAAGGGCTAGGGGTTACCTAGTTAAAGACTCCCTCTCAAATACTTCAAGCACTGCTCCCTCCTCATGTACCAGACCAATGATTTGATGATGTGTATATAACATCTCGAAATCATCAGTATTTGCCCCCCCTAAACTCATCCAGCACAGTTGACATCTCGCTGAATCAGGCATATATTCATGACAATATATGTCAACAATCATTATAGTTGTCGATAAAAAAGAATTGTTTAATGAGATGTATAATCTAAGAATAAGAAAGGGTGGTAGGATTATGCTTATCAAGGTTATTTATGAGAATGAAAAGTTCGATATGGTTAAGCCATCACTCCTAAACCAACTCATCTTGTCAAAGAAAATAAAGAAGTTCTATCGTTCTGGACAGTGGGCTGATATTGAGACCGATCAAATAAGAAGATTAGTCGCCCCATTTGTGGGCTCCGAGAGAAGGTTAGAACAGAGTTAATTTTCATTGCAAGATAACAATATTTTTTCGTTAAGGCGCTTAATCCAATTAGTTCTTCCTGTAAGTTTGTATATTGGAGATGGTCGGTCAGGATGCATACTTCATCTCATATGAGATAAGCAGCATTTCGTATCAATAAGGTTGAGATCTGCACGCATTTTGCGGTGTTGGCCCACACTTTCCGTTCATTGACTACGAGAAATAACCTGGTGTGTGCATTCAGATGAGTTGAAGATCAGGTGAAGATCGAAGAAAGCTGAACGACCCAAACTGCAAGGGTCCTGAGCGGAGAAGTGGCGAAGATAGAAGTTCGGGCAAAGATCGCTGATAATATAAATTATGATCGGATAAACAAGATGTAAGCGTCCTCGTCATCAATACGAAATCAGAAATGATGGCAGTCGGAGTTGCATAATGCGGAACATGAGAAAACACAAAAGATTCAAATTGGACTTACTCGATCTGACCAGCAAGATGAGCTTGGTTGGTAAAGTAGAACTTATTGACATAAGCCTGGGCGGAGTTGCGTTAAAGGCAGACAGGAAACTCAATATAGGGAAAGAGTGCCTGATAAAGTTGGGATACGAAGGGAAACATAGTAATGTAAAGGGTATAGTGGTTCGTTCCGAATTAAGCGGAATTGAAGAAAAAGCTGACGGGGAAACAATCACTATTTACTCGGTAGGTATATCTTTTAAAGAAGAATCCGCAGGTACGGTTAAGGATTTTCTTGATTCAATTGAAAACAACAAGAAAACACAAGTGCCGGAGCAGACTGACTGGTTCTATCGCGATATCCGGTTTTGCATTACAACATCCAGCGAAAAAGTTCTGAATCTGCCAACGCAGTTCGGCGTAAAAGAAATAAGCCAAAGCGGTGTAATTATTCAAACTGATCATCAATTGCATATAGACAGCATGGTCCTCCTGGAGTTGTCACTCAACTCTTGTGATCCTGTACGCTTTATGGGAATAGTTGTTTCGTGTCGCATACCGCAAGGTCAGGTGAGTGCCAATTACGACATAGGGGTGGAATTCTCAGAACTGACGGAACGGGACAAGTCGTTGCTTATAAGATTCATAGACTGCGTTAAAGATAACGAAGATATTGTTAAATGCATGGAAAACAGGAAATGATAATTATACGCAAGTTTCAACTCGTATTCTGCATCTTCTATTTATCGATCGCCATTGCAGAGTAGTTGGTGAACTAAACAAAAACCGGACAAAAGGGCGGGTAATATTTCGAGTTGTAACCTCGGTCTTTTTTCGGTTGTGAAAGCCCCGAGGTATTTATTGGTAAGCGGATCATGTTCTGAGGAACTCCTGCACCTGCTTTTTGATCTCCAGATGATGGATCGGGATGTTCGGGACGTCCTTGTTCCCCGGAATGGCCAGGACATGAATAAAGCACAGCCTCTCCCGCTGTTTCTTCATCACTTCCACAATCTGCTCTTCTGTCGCAACCTTCACCGTGTTCCTGAACCCGAACCCGTACGCGACTGCTTTGAGATCAACGCATGATGCCGTTAGCGTCGGCTGGTTCCCGGTCGAGCCGTAGGCGCCGTTGTCGATCGCGATGATGGTCAGATTGCGCGGAGCAGCGGATGCTGCTGTCGCGAGCGAGCCGGGGTTCATGAGCAGGCTTCCATCGCCGTCGATGACGACGATCTCTTTCGATGAGGTGAGCGCCATGCCCAAGCCGATGGGCGTTGCCATGCCCATGCTGCCGAGCATGTAGAAGTTCGATGGTTGATGCTTGATTGCAAACAGTTCCTTGGAAGGCCATCCGAGATTGCTAACGACTGCCTTGCCCTCAAGGTATGGCGCGATGATCTTGATGATGTCGAATCGTGTCAATGTCGGCCTTGATAAACTCTGTATGGTCCTAGATGCAGGTGGTTCCTTTGAAAAGGATGTCCTTGATCCACACTCCACGCTCCGAACCCCGCATTCCGACCCTTCCCATATCGCAGGGCTCATAAGAAATGCGTGAATTCTATTCTTGCCGAACACTTCCGCAAGCTCCTGATCCATTAAGCTGATATCCTGGCTGCTTTTGATCTCGGTATAGGCGATGCCTGCGCCGGAGAGAATGCCGGGGAGCCGCTGGCCCATGGGGAACTGGGCTTCGATTTTCTCTTTGTAGACGCCCCGCTGGCTCACGAAGATCGCGAGCGGGAGCTCATAGAACTGCGTGAGGGACAGGAGCGCGTTGATCATGTTCCCGATGCCCGAGCTTTGAACGAATAGTGCTGGTCGTCTTCCCGAGAGCGCTGCACCGGCGCAGATACCCACCCCTTCCTCTTCGCGCGTCAATGGCAGGTGCGTGAACTGCTGGTCAACCATCTCGAGGAGGGTCTTGATCTTCTCGCAGGGCAGTGAGGCGGTGAAGTCCACCGCGTGTTTCTTGAGTATGGCTATGAGGTCTTCTTCAGGGCATTGCACAGGAGCGCCTCGATTTCTTTCTCGGTTATGTTCTTTGATATGAATTTCGGCACGACCGTATACGTTTTTTTATCCTGTTTGAGCCTTTTTTCGCCGCCGCCGGTGATGTTCAGCAGGATGGTCTCGTTCTTTTTGATGGCGCCTGTCTGGACAGCGTCCTTGAGCACAGCAACGGCCACGCCCGATGCAGGGACGAGATCAATGCCTTCGGTCTTCAGGAACAGTTCCATGCCTGCATAGACGGCATCATTCGCGACGCCGTACATTTTTCCGTTGGTCGCCGTAAGCGCATCGAAGACGCCGCCCTCGACCGAGTAAGCGGGATAGCGCGTGGAAAGGACGCGGGTCGTGATTTGTGGGATCAGCTCCGGGTCCAGGTCTTCGGGCGACAAAGCCCGGCTGTGCTTGTTCCAGGCATGCATCATCGGCGCAAAGGGCAGGTTCTGGCCAAGATGCAGGATCGGCAGGCGCGAGCCGTATCTGCCGTCCCTCTTGAAGCGCTCGGCCATTTCCCATGCCCCGATAGCGCCGGTGCCGCTTCCCACGGCCTGGACATAATGGTCCGGCAGTTTTCCGATCTTTGACATTGCTTCGAGCATCACGATGCCGAGGCCGTCCCGTTTCGCGATGTTCTTCACGCCCCCCTCGAACGGGAATCCAAGGGTCATGGCGATCCGCTTCGCCACATCGATGGAATCCGAGTAATCGCCGTCATTCACGGCAAGCGTCGGCACCGCGAACCGGTCCTCAAGGTACCACATCTCCAGGAGGCACATGCGCGGAACGACGATCACGACAGGAAAGCCCGTGACCACGGAAAGATGCGCGATGGCCCGGGCAGTGTTCCCTGCGGATGCGACGATCAGGCCCGCGATATTGTTTTCCCGGGCATTCTGGAGCACGACCGCGGCCTCGAACTCCTTGAATGTGCAGGTCTCGAGCAGCGCGCCCTTTTCCGGCCAGTACCCGTTAAAGGCGATATGCAGGTCCTCCAGTCCGAAGTATGTTGCCAAACCCTGTGAGCGGTAGACCAGCGGCCCGGGCTGCTTGATCTGCGGCTCGTGCACGGGAAGCCAGTTGAACCGCCATACCCCGTCAGCTGAACTCTCCTGGAAGCGGGTATCGTGATAATCCGTAACGAGCAGGGCGTCCTTGCAATGTTCGCAGAACGCGCAGTAGCTGTTTTCAAGGTGCTTGCCGCAGTGTCTGCATTGTATGGAATAGTGGCTCATGTTTCCCTTCTGGACGAATCACCCCGCAGCAAGCTGACGGGGCATCTGGTCATTAATTCTTCCCTCCCTACAATGGGAGGGGATCAAGGGGCGGGTGATGCGTCCGACATTCCCGAATTTCACCCTCACTTCACCTCTCCCGTCAAGGGAGAGGAACCGATAAGGTGACCCTGTAGCAAGCTACAGGGAATTACAAGTTAAATCAACCCGCTCATCAGCTCCATGATGTCCGTGATGCGGATCTGCTTCTCATATCCCTGCATGGCCTCGTTCACCTTGGCATAGCAGGCGGGACAGCTCAGGATCAGGCGGTCGGCCTTCTTTGCCACGGCCTCATCGATGGTCTGTCTGCCCATCTTGATGGCGTTCTCGTGAAAGACCTTGCGGGCCGCGCCGCCCGAACCGCAGCACCGCGAGTTCAGGCCATGCCGTTCGAACTCCAGGAGCGTGACCCCGGGGATGCTTTTGAGCACGCTGCGCGGCTCTTCGATCACGCCCACACCCCTGCTGAGGTAACAGGGGTCGTGGTAGATCACGGACTCATGCAGCTCCTTGTTCACGCGCAGCCTGCCCTGCGTGATCGCCTCTGAAACATACTGCGTGATATGCCGTATCTTGAACGGCAGCACAGCGCCGTAGAACAGGGGCCAGTCCCGGGACATGATGTTCACGCAGCAGGGACAGGAGCAGACCAGCATCTTGACCCCGCGCGCCGTATATCCCTCCACAAGCCTCGTGACGAGTTCCTTGAGCAGATCGTGCTGTCCTGTGATGAAGAGCGGAAATCCGCAGCACACCTCTTCTTCCGGCGGCAGCATGGTGAAGGGTTCTCCGATCGCGTTCAGCACGAGTACGTCTCCCCTGACCATGGGCGGTGCTTCGTAGGCGCCTGTACACCCGGCGTAGTAGGCGATCGCTGAACGCTCCACGAGCTTCACCTGCTCCGGGAACCAGGGTGTATACCGGTCTGCCGCCGGTTTGTCATAGGGATTGCCGGAATGCCGGATCGCGTTCGGCAGTTCAGCCTGGACGCCGAGCGGACCGAGGCCGCGCTTCACCATCTCTTTTCTGAGCATGGGCCAGAGCCGCTGCGTGAAGATGCCGACCGGGCAGTTCTGACCGCAGGCGCCGCAGGTGGTGCACTCATACACGGCCTTTGTGAAGTCCTCGAGCAGCTTCCGGTCCACCTCAGCCGGACCGAAGAGCCTGGCCTTGAGCCCGTCGGTTGCGCGGATGAACTCGCGGAACATGCGGATCTTCTCGGGCGGCGAGACCGCGGAGTTGCCCGTCACGTCCTGCACCGGGCAGTGCTTCAGGCACTCGCCGCACTGCGTGCAGGCGTCGATCTCGAGGACCTGTCTGGATGACAGCTCTTCAGTGAAGGACCGGTCATTCTTCATGGATCACCAGGCGAAGCGCCTGCTCCCGCTTCCTGGCCTCCATCATCACCAGCGGGGCCGTGAAGATGTGCGTGGGGAGGAAGGGGACCAGGACAAGAACGAGGCTGAAATGCAGTACGAACAAAAAGCTGTCAGGTACGGCCGCCGGAGAAAAGCCGGTAAAACCGAGGATGAACAGCTTCACGCCGACGATGTCCGGTTTGAACAGCGCCTGCATGAGCAGGCCGACGCAGCTGATAACGAGCACCAGACCGAGCAGAAAAACGTTCCCAGGAGCAACATACTTCTCCTGGTTGGTAAGCAGCCTGATGATCAGGATGTATCCAAGTGACACGGGCAGAAGATAGCCAGCGATCAGCCCCGGCGTCTGTACCCACCAGACACAGGCCGGCACAGGGTCCAGGACCAATCTGAGATGACGCAGGAACACAAGCGTCAAGGTCGCGTGAAAGAGCCATTCGCCGAACCAAAGCCCCGGATTCACCCAGAAGAGCTTGTTGAAGAACACCACATCAGTGGCCGTGAGCGCACAGGCCTTCGCCCGTACCCGGGGAGCAACTGGTTCACTGAACCGCTGCGTGGCTTTCCACCACACGAGGGTATGCCCTAAAAATCGCAGCCAGAATGCCGCGTACACTGCATACACGGCAACGATGAGAAGTTTTTCCATGGTCGCCCTTTGTTCTTGTACTATTGTAGCACATTGACGGATAACCGATCCGCAGACGTCCTGTTCAGACCATAAAGGGGTTTTTGATCCACTCGTTCCGTTGCGACGGGAGCCGGATCTCATCCGCAGGCTTTGATCTGTCCGTGATGCTCACCAGGGGGCCCCTCGATCATTCTAAACGAAAGAGAACGCAGTGACCACAGAAAAAAAGCCGGATCAATGCCCAACTACACCGGGTGGAGAAAGGTCTATTCCTTGTCGAACGTGATGGTTGCGTCCTTCATAACATTCAAGCCCGCTTCGACCTCGAGCGCCTTCAAAATGCCTGATGGCACAGGACAGGCCACATGCTTGAGACGCTTTGCCGCGGATTGGTATACGGGATTGTTCTGGAACCCAGTGAGCGGGGCGAACCGGTCAAGGACCGCGATGTCCTCGAGCATCTGCTTCACCATGGCACACTCCGTGTCCAGGGCAATAACGATCGTGTTGTCCTTGTTTTTGTTTGCTGTGATAGTGATGGAATATCCGCATGCACCCGCATTTACGATAACCGTGGTCATAGGTCCTTCCGATCGGCCGCCTTTCATTCAGTAGTTGTTTTTCTTTACACGGGCAACTTCTATTTTTAATCAGTTCCAGATCAAAACATTCTCTCAATTTGTTGATAACCTCGCGGAGGCGTTCGAGAGACGACTTGTTTTGATTTCGGCATGTTCCGGTTAGGTTTATCCTTTGATCTCCACCGGGCTGTTCGTTTTCGCGAGCAGCTCCTTCAGGTTCGGGAACTTGTCCTTCATATGCGGAATATGCATTGCCTGCATGAACTCCTTCTCAAAGGACGGGTCCGTGGCGATCTCGACGAACTCGACCCACCGCGCCCGCTCGTTCGCCTCGCGCCGCTTGTTCCGGTTCAGGAGCGCCATGCGCGACCCGTCGCCGGCCGCGTTGCCCACGGCGTAGACCATGTCGATGGGGCAGTCCGGGAACATACCGAGAGTGAGCGATGCCACCTTGTCGATGTGGCTCCCGAACGCGCCTGCCAGGATCACGCGGTCGAGCTTGGTCACGTTGAGACGCTTCATCATCAGTTTTGCGCCCGCGTAGAGCGCCCCTTTAGCGAGCTGGAGCGCACGAACATCGCCCTGGGTGATGGTGATATCATGGCCGATGGAGGTCTCTGCGGCCCACGCGAGCACGTACTCGGGCTTGCCGTCGATGTCCTTCCTGACCCGCGGCGTACCGAGGTCCAGCACGAACCTGCCGCTCTTATCGATGATGCCGGCTTTGAACATTTCCGCCACGACCCCGATGATGCCGGAACCGCACAGACCCTTGGCCTTCACTTCCGCGATGTGCGTGTGCCAGTCGGCCTTGCCGATGACCTTGTAGCGCGGTTCCTTGGTCGCGGGATCGATCTCGACCGTCTCGATCGCGCCCGGAGCGGCGCGCATGCCGAACTTGATCTGGGCGCCTTCGAAGGCCGGGCCCGTGGCGCATGATGTGGAGCAGACCTTTTTCCGGTTGCCCAGGAGCAGCTCGCCGTTCGTGCCGATATCGATGATCAGCACCATTTCGTCCTGGTTGTAAGGCTCCTCGGCTATCAAGACGCCCACGTTGTCGGCGCCCACGAAGCCGGCCTCGATGGGCAGCACATGGATGTAGGCCGACGGGTTGATCTTCAGGCCCAGGTCGCGCGCCTTGATATCGAGCGAATTCTGCACTGCCGGGATGAAGGGCGATTTGCCGATGTATTCCGGGTTCATGCCCAGGAAGATGTGGTGCATGGCCGTGTTGAACACGATGGTGAGGTCATCGATCACCGAGCCGGGATTGGGCACGTCTTTCGCGATGTCCGATACCACCCGTTCGATGATCTCGTTCAGACCGGTGATGACCGCCTTCTGCATGGTCTCCAGGCCGCCGGGATTGCTCATCGCATAGGTGATGCGCGACATCACGTCCTCGCCGTAGGGCACCTGGGGGTTCATCATGGATTCGGTGTTCACGACCTTGCCCGTGCTCAGGTCCGTGAGGTACCCCACGCAGGTCGTCGTACCGATGTCCACGGCCAGGCCGTAGCTTGCGTCGACGAACCCGGGTTCGACCTTGATGATCTCCCTGTCCATCCAGACGGTGACCGTGACCTTCCAGTCGCCTTTGCGCAAAAGGTCCTGAAGGTCCTTCAGGACCAAATAATCGAAGCTGAGCCCCGTTAGGCCGTAGTTATCCTTGACGAACGTGAGCACGCGCTCCCAGTCACCGGTAGTCATGTCATGCAGTGTGGGTTTGGCGAGTTCGACGTTGTACTTCTTGACCGCCGGGTCGAGCTGGATCGTGAGCTCCTTGGCCGCCTTGCGCACGACCTGTTTGCCGGCGCGCGACCGTTCGGGAACGAAGACCTTGATGTCACCGTGTACTTCGGCCGTGCAGGACAGCCTGATCCCGGGCCCGTCCTCGGGCTTGATATGCTTCTTCTCCGCCTCGGACAGGGGCGAGAGGTGGGCCATGCCCGATTCGATGTTGTCCTTCTCGAAATATCCCTCTTCGATCCTGACCTTGCACTTGCCGCAGACCTTCTTGTTCCCGCAGAGTCCTTCGATATCGACGCCCATGGCCTGTGCGGCTTGGAGTATGGTTTTGCCCTCCTCTACCTCTCCCCGGCTGCCGGAGGGCTGAAAGATCACCTTATATTTCTTCATCATGCAATTCCTCCTCAAAAATATCGAACGCGGGAAGGGGGAGGGCAGGAAGGCAGGAGGGTAAGGACAAGAGCTCCTACCTTCTCACCTTCTTACCTTCGGATGCTTCGATGTTTTTTCTGCCGTACGGGCAGATGTTGATGCACAGCCCGCAGTTGGGTTTGCCGTCGGTCGCCCGCTTGGTCGCCTTGTGGCTTCTGCAGGAGCCGAGTCTGACCAGTTCTATAATGGGCCGGGACCGGGACCATTCCGCGCCAGTGATCGCCTGGGAAGGACAGTACTGAATGCAGAGCGTACAGCCGCCGCAGAGGCTGTGTTCCATGGGCGCGTCCGGCTCGAGAGGCGCATCCGTCAGCACGGTTGCCAGGGACAGCCGTGGTCCATAGTCAGCGCTGATGAGGAGCCCGTTCTTCCCGATCCAGCCTATGCCCGCGGAGGTGGCTGCCATCTTGTGGTTGAACAGGGAGTACAGCTTGGAGACGAAGGTCGTCTTATTGCGGTCAGAGTCGGGCGGGATCGCCAGCGTCCGGTATCCGCGCGATTTCAGGTCACGCACCGTCCGCTTCTGAAGCTTTACCAGCAGACTCACGGTATCCTCGTTCAGCCTGCGGTCAACAGCAATGGACACCGCCCGGTCAAGATGGGCGATCTCGCCGGTCAGGTACCCCCGGAGATCGGCGAACCCCACGACCGCCGCGCCCAGGCTCAGCAGCTCGTTCCTGAGCTCGATGTTCATTTTGCTTTTCGTGCTTCAACCTCATCCTTCATCTTCTTGAGCGAAGCGATCATGTTGATGGCGTCCTTGAGCGCGTTGGTCGCATCCTTGGCATAGCCGTCCGCGCCGTACTTGTCTGCGACATCCTGGGACACTGGTGCGCCGCCGAGCATGATCTTCACGTTGGGGTTCTTTTTTCGGAGGTCATCGATGACCTTTTTCATGCCCGTCATCGTCGTGGTCATCATGGCCGAAAGGCAGACGAGGTCCGAGTCAGTTTTCATTTGCTCTTCCACGAACTTTTCGAGGGGCACGTCGCGGCCCAGGTCGTAGACGGTGAAGCCCGCCACGTCGAACATCATCTTCACGATGTTCTTGCCGATGTCGTGGACGTCGCCCTCCACGGTCCCGATCACCACGGAGCCCTTCACGCCCAGGTCGAGTTGCTTCACGTGGGGCTTCAAGATGTCCAGGCCTGCATAGAGCGCGTCGGCGCACATGAGCATCTCAGGCACGAAGTACTCCTGGGCCTCGAACATCCGTCCGACCTCTTCCATGCCGCTTACGAGACCGTTGAAGATGGCATCGTTTGCGTCCATGCCCTCGTTCAGCGCCTCCTGTGCGCCTTCCTTGGACGCGTCCTCATCGTATTGGATCACGGCGTTCCTCAGTTTCGCCAGCAGCTCCGTTCTTTTCTCGTCCGTTGCCATGTTATGACCTCCTGTATGTTCTGACTTCATCCATCATGGCCCTGACATTATCCGGCGGTACCGTGGGCCAGATATCGCAACCCGGCCACACCGCGCTCACGCCGTCGTCCATGCATTTTTTGATGGTCTGTCGCACCAAGTCTGTTGAGCCCGCCACCAGCACGTTGTAGGGATCGTAGTTCCCGAAGATGAGCGCGGCGGGGCCGAGCTTCTTGCGGGTCTCGGCAACGTCGTTCTTCTGGTCGACGCTGATCGCCCTGGCGCCGCTCTCGGCCATGAACGGGACAATGTCGTTCGTCTTGCCGCAGATATGCAGCACGCTCGGCACGCTCAGCCGGGCGAAGATCTTTTTCAAATACGGCAGGATCAGGCTTTTGAACACCCGCGGGGAGAGCACGTCGGACGTGGCGCCCATCTCGCGCACCGTGATGTAGTCGGCGCCGGCCTTTTCGTACTCTCTGGCCACCTCGATGATCGTGTCCGCCATCTGGTCCAGGAGCTTGCCGATCTTGTCCGGTTTCTTGAATGAGAGTTTCAAGAGATCGTTCAGCTCCATGATCTGGCCCGCCAGGGTGAAGGGGCCGAGCACATAGGTCCCGATGGCCGCCTCGGCCCCGATGTCCTTCTTGAGCAGCTTGATCGCTTCGACCATGAGCGGCACCCTGCCGCGCCCGGTCAGACCGGAGGGGATGACAATGTCCAGCTCGGCCTCGTTGTGGATCAGCTTTTTCTTGATCGTGGGGTAGAGCAGGTCTTCGGAGTGGGCATAGACATTGATCTCGCACCCGATGGCCTCGGCCTCGATGCAGAGGTCGAAGGGCGCCACCCCGCATTCGAACCCGAACAGCTTATGGGTCGATGCTGCGGCATCGGCCATCATTTTGGCGTCGAGATGCGATGCCGCGAATTTCTGATTCAGAGATTTCAGCCCTTCGGTGGTCACGTTGCCGAAACCGCTGAAGCACGGCGGCCGGTCAACCTCTTCACCGGCAAAGAGCTTCAGGATCCGTTCTCGTGCGTTCATGGTGGTCATGCTACCTCCTTATAAAATAATCATTGGAAATTGGAAATTGAAGATTGGAAATTTTAAATTTAATCCCCTTCCCTCATTTTCCAATTTCCAATATGCAATTTCCAATTTTCAATTGGCGCGTCAGCGCCTCGCTGTTCCCGCGGTCAGTTTATCCAGAAAAGCCGAGAAGTACTTCTTGATCGGGATGTTCTCGTTGTCCGAGATCGTTTGTGTTTCATCGTATACCAGGGTCGAGAGCAGGATCTGCGCTGCCGCCACTGCCGGGAAGATGCGCGGCGCCGTGACGATGGGGCCATAAAAGTTGAAATCGCTCCAGATCGCCGATGCCATGCCCTGCACCACGGCGTCCATGGCCTTGAACCCGTCAAGGCTCCAGATGGTCTTCGCTTCCTTCCACATATGCGTGCCGTTCGAGTAGGCGCCGCCGCAGGGAAGCCCGAGCTTCTCCTTGATCATCCGGTTGGCGACGAGCGAGAACGACGTGGCAGGGAGGTTCATGACAGACGTATCGACGATGACGGTGTCGAAGCCGTCAGCGCCCTGGGCGAGGATCTTTTCCAGGGAGTTCAGCCTGCCGCGCGGAGACTGGTCCGCGTCGTCAAAGGCCTGGACAACGACATGCTTGATCCCGAGGTCCTTGAGCTTATGGACCTGGCCCTTGATGTCCTTGTCCCAGGGCGTGATGCTGTTATAAAGGAACTGGTCCTGAAGCCCCAGTTTAGCGACATATTCGGTGGCCTCTGCTCGTTTTTCAGCGACCCACATGTCGATGCCGAAAGACATCTTCGTCGTCTCGCGGAAAAAGTCGATGTAGATCTTTGCCTCTTCAGCAGAGTTCGCGACCATGGCCACCATGGACGGGATGCCCGTGGAGGCCGACAGCGCCTCCTGCGTCCTGATCAGCTCCACCGCTTTAGCCCGGTCGAAATTGCCTTTGCGGTCCGCGGCGATGCGGTCCTTGTTGTGGAACATGGACGCGATCAGGAGCGGAGGATTCTCTCCGGGCTGTCCGCCGACCTTCATGCCGCCGAGGTTACAAACTTTCTGAGTTTGTGTAAATCGAAACATCGCGATCCCCTTAATAAATCTTGTTAACCACAGAGGTCACCGAGGACCCAGAGAAAAGCTTCTTGCGATTCTTAACGTAGTACCTCTGTGTTCTCCGTGAAACCCGGTGGTGAAATGAATTAAAAATGTATGAGTCCAAAAGGCGGGGGAGCCTTCGAAACGCTCCCCCATCGAGCTCTGTTAGAATACGCCGTGATCGAACTTGGGCTGCGGGAGATACTCCCATTTCTCGCCCTTCCTGAACTTGGCCTCGATGTCGAGGCATTTGAGCGCGTACTCGAAGGCGTAAGGAATGCCGGGTCCGCCGGGCACAAATCCACCGAGGATCATGCCGACCGATGCGGCTTCGAAGATCTCGCCCGTGGTCGCGCCTGCATTGATGGCAGGGATCACGTGGATGATGCACCGTGGGGAGCAGTAGGCCACGCCGCCCGCCATGAAC
>Ga0184615_10001307_pt1 | contig 13562 bp, 14 predicted proteins | sample PLM4_65_coex_FD_133134 | JGI IMG/M metagenome (GOLD analysis project Ga0184615, IMG submission 133134) | Groundwater sediment microbial communities from an aquifer in East River, Colorado, USA - PLM4_65_coex | ecosystem: Environmental > Terrestrial > Soil > Riparian zone | place: USA: East... | reverse complement strand
TGGCGCCTGTCGCGCGCGATCGAGGGCGCGGCGCGGCGCAAGCACAGCGAGCTGTCGCAACGCCTGACCGGGCTGGCTCCGCTTGATCGCTGGGTTGAGGTATGGGACAAGGTCCACCAATTAATCGCGCACTCGGACGGCTCTTCCCACGCGCGCAAGCAGGTCGTTCTCGGCGCGTTTTTTGCCCTGGAGCGGGCGGCGCGGGGATAGGCCCCGACCGGAAAAACCATGCCCGCTGAACGCTACTACATCACCTCGCCGATCTATTACGTGAACGACGTGCCGCATATCGGGCATGCCTACACGACGCTCGCCTGCGATGTCATGGCGCGGTGGAAGCGCCTGTCGGGCGCGGAGGTGTTCTTCCTGACCGGCACCGACGAGCACGGTCAGAAGGTGGCCAAGTCGGCTTCCGATGCCGGCATGGACGCTCAGGGCTTCACCGACAAGGTCTCCAAGAACTTCCGCGACCTCGCGCAGGCGATGAACTACTCCCACGACCAGTTCATCCGCACCACCGAGCCGCGCCACACGAAGGCCTCCCAGGCGATATGGGAGAGGCTCGCCGCCAACGGCCATATCTATCTCGGCAGCTATTCGGGCTGGTACGCTGTTCGTGACGAGGCGTACTACGACGAGAGCGAGCTGAAGGATGGGCCGGGCGGGAAGAAGATCGCCCCGTCTGGCGCCGAGGCCGAATGGGTGGAGGAGCCGAGCTACTTCTTCGACCTGTCGAAGTGGGGCGACCGGCTGCTCAAGTTCTACGACGACAATCCGGATTTCATCCTGCCGGCGACGCGCCGCAACGAGGTGGTGAGCTTCGTCAAAGGCGGGCTGCACGACCTGTCGATCTCGCGCACCAGCTTCACCTGGGGCGTGCCCGTGCCGGGGGCGCCCGGACACGTGATGTATGTCTGGCTCGATGCGCTCACCAACTACCTGACCGCGATCGGCTATCCGGATGAAAACGCGGACACGTTCAAGCGCTTCTGGCCGGCCGATCTGCACATGGTCGGCAAGGACATCGTGCGCTTCCACGCCGTCTATTGGCCGGCCTTCCTGATGGGCGCCGACCTGCCGCCGCCGCGGCGCGTCTTCGCCCATGGCTGGTGGACCAATGAGGGCCAGAAGATCTCGAAATCGCTCGGCAACGTGATCGAGCCCAACGAGATCGTCGCGCGCTACGGGCTCGACCAGCTGCGCTACTTCCTGCTGCGCGAGGTGCCGTTCGGCAACGATGGCGATTTCTCGCACCGTGCCGTCATGAACCGGATCAACGGCGAGCTGGCCAACGATCTCGGCAATTTGGCGCAGCGCGTGCTGTCGATGGTCAACCGCAACTGCGGCGGCAAGCTGCCGGAGCCGGGCGATTTGACGCCCGAGGATCGGGCGTTGCTCGATTCCGCGCATCGGTTGTTCGACGACGTCGGCAAGTCCATGGACGTGCAGGCGTTCCACGAGGCGCTCGAGACCGTCTGGGTGCTGGTGCGCGCGGCCAACGGCTATGTCGATCGCCAGGCGCCGTGGAATCTGCGCAAGGACAACCCGGTGCGCATGGGCACGGTGCTCTACGTTCTGGCCGAGGCGATCCGCCATCTCGGCGTCGTGCTGCAGCCCTTCATGCCGCAGGCGATGGGGCGCATGCTCGACCAGCTCGCGGTGCCGGCGGAGGCGCGGAATTTCGCCTCGCTCGGCCGGGCGCTCGTGTCCGGCACCACTCTGCCGGCGCCGCAGGGCGTGTTTCCCCGCTTCGTCGAGGCCGAGGCCGGTGCCGCGGCGCGCTGATTGGCGCGTTTCACGGGCCGGAAAAGCGGCGGCCCGTCGTCGATCCGTGCAAGGTCAAGCCAGTTAACCGACCGCACCGACGGTTGCACCGATGAATCCAGCACCATTTTTGCTTGCGCTCAATCAAAGTCACAGATTAGCCTTTTGACATGATTGCATTCCTTTTTGGTTTTTGGCCAACGCGGCGACCTCCTGAATGATGAAATTTCTGGAATATTATTTGATCCGCCACGTCGGCGACGCTCCTCAAACGGCCGCTCGCGTCAAGGGTTTCCTGCGCACCGTCGGCTACGAACCCATGCATTGGGTGCGCGCCGTCATGTACGAAAAATGCTCCGAGTTGATTTCCGAGCTTGGGCCCGAGCGACTCGACGTTTGCGAGATTTCCGCCGGAAACGAATGGCGCAGCAGATTTAATTTTAAATCATATACTGAGTTGAACTATCCGGAGTTCGACATCTGCAAGCAGGCCTCGGATCGGCAATTCGATCTTGTCATCGCCGACAATGTGTTCGAACATTTGCTTTACCCTTATCGTGCCGCCCGGAACGTCCTAAAGATGCTCCGGCCGGGTGGCTACTTTTTGAATATCACGCCGTTCATGATCCGCGTGCATGCCGTGCCGACCGATTGTTCGCGCTGGACGGAAGAGGGCATGAAATATTTCCTGGAGGAATGCGGCTTCGACGCTGCCCGAATGATCTCGGGCTCGTGGGGAAATCGTGCCTGCGTGAAGGCTAATTTTCCAAAGTGGGCGCGTGTCGGGTTCTCGAGCTCAATGAAGAACGAACCCGATTTTCCCGTTCAGGTCTGGGTGCTCGCGCGCGCTCCTAGCTAAATCCGCTAGACCCGGAGAACGCAACCCCTCCCTTTGGCTCATTGGCATTTGTGGTAATGATCGCGAATGCTGGTCGACAGCCATTGCCATCTCGATTTCGATGTGTTCGACGCAGATCGCGAGGCGACGATCGCGCGCGCCCGTGCCGCCGGCGTGACCACGATGCTAACCATCTGTACGCATCTGTCGAAGTTCGACGCGGTGCGCGCGGTCGCGGAGGCGGATCCCGAGATCTGGTGCTCGGTCGGCGTACATCCGCACGAGGCGGCGGGCGAGGGGATCGACGCGCCCGAGGCGCTGGTGCAGCGCGCGGCGCACCCGAAGGTCGTCGGCATCGGCGAGACCGGGCTCGATTTCTATTACGACCACAGCCCGCGCGAAGCCCAGCGTGTCAATTTCCGCGCCCATATCGCGGCCGCGCGCGCAACCGGCCTGCCGTTGATCGTGCACGCCCGCGAAGCGGACGAGGAAACCGCGCAGGTTTTGCGGGAAGAGGCGGGGAAGGGCGGTCTTACCGGGGTGATGCACTGCTTTTCATCCGGCCGGGCGCTCGCCGAGGCGGCACTCCAGATCGGATTCTACATCTCGCTGTCGGGCATCGTGACGTTCAAGAATGCCGAGGAGCTGCGTGAAATCGCGCGCGACGTTCCGCTCGACCGGCTGCTGGTCGAGACCGACGCGCCATACCTCGCGCCCATGCCGCTGCGCGGCAAGCGCAACGAGCCGGCCTTCGTCGCCCACACGGCGCGCTTCGTGGCGGAGCTGAAAGGCGTCGACGAGGCCGAGCTTGCCCACATCACCACGGACAATTTCTATCGCCTGTTCAGGAAGGCAAAGCGGCCGGGACCCGGACGGTGAAAGTGACCATCCTGGGCTGCGGACCGTCTGCGGGCGTGCCCTTGATCGGCGGCAATTGGGGCACCTGCAACCCGGACAATCCGAAGAACCGCCGCACGCGGCCTTCGGTCCTGGTCGAAACGTACGGCACGTCCATTTTGATAGACACCTCGCCGGATTTGCGTGCTCAGCTCCTTGCCGCCAAGATCGGCCGCATCGACGCCGTGCTGTACACACACGACCATGCCGATCATGTGCATGGGATCGACGATTTGCGCACGGTCTACCGCCTGATGGACCGGCGCCGGATCCCGGCCTATGCCGATCCGGTGACGCTGGCGAGCATCATCCGGCGATTTCCGTACGTCTTCGAGGGCCACGGCGAGGTCGAGGCGATGTATCGCCCGATCCTGAACGCGCGCGAAATCGACGGCCCGTTCGCCGTCGGACCCGTCCGTGTCGTGCCGTTCGTGCAGGACCATGGCATCTGCGCCACGCTCGGGTTTCGCATCGGCCGGTTCGCGTACTCGACCGACGTGGTGCGGCTCGACGATGCCGCGTTCGAAGCACTGGTGGGCATCGAGCTCTGGATCGTGGATTGCCTGCGCGCCGGCGAGGAGCATCCGACCCACGCCAATTTGGCGACGACGCTCGGCTGGATCGCGCGCGTCAAGCCGCGGCGCGCGATCTTCACCCATATGAACCATCAGGCCGATTACGACGCGTTGAAGGTTCTCTGTCCGGCGGGCGTCGAACCGGGCTATGACGGCATGGTGCTCGATCTGGCGGATTGAGCCGCTACGTTATTCGTAAATATCCATAATATACATTATGCGACAAATGGATTTGGGCGCGCACGGGGTTTCACGTGAAACGGCGCCCGCCTTTACGAAGCGTTAAGCCCCTGCGTCCCTGCCGTGTCCGTACCGTCGAGCGGAATTTAGGCGCTGTTAACCCTGGCGGCGTCGGTTTCCGGCAGCCGCCGGAATGCGATCGCGAGCCGGTTCCACGAGTTGATGGCGACGATCGCCATGGTCAGGTCGACCAGTTCCTTTTCGGAGAACTGCTGGCGCGCCTGTTCGTAAACGGCGTCCGGCACGTGACCCTCCGTCACCAGGGTCACGGCCTCGGTCCAGGCCATCGCCGCGCGCTCCCGTGCGGTATAGATCGGCGCCTCGTCCCAGGCGTTCAGCAGATGCATGCGCTCGTCACTCTCCCCTGCCTTGCGGGCATCGCGCACGTGCATGGCAAGGCAGGAGGCGCAGCCGTTGATCTGCGAGGAGCGGATCTTGACCAGCTCCAGCAACGACGCCTCGATGCCGCTTTTGTTGACGTAACCCTGCAACCCGAGCATGGCTTTCTGGGCGTCGGGCGCGGCCTTGGCAACGTCGACTCTCTGGCGCATGGTGCGAACCCCATCATCAACCGTTTGCTAACCATAATCCGTAAATGAGCGAAAAATCCATCGACCAGCTGCTCGAGATCATGGCGCGGCTGCGCGATCCGAAAGGCGGCTGCCCGTGGGACCGCGAGCAGAGCTTCGCCACCATCGCGCCCTACACGATCGAGGAGGCCTACGAGGTCGCCGACGCGATTTCCCGCGGCGACACGGCGGCGCTCAAGGACGAGCTGGGCGACCTGCTGTTTCAGGTGGTCTTCCATGCGCGCATGGCGGAGGAATCCGGCGCCTTCGCCTTCGACGACGTCGTAAATACCATATCTGACAAGATGCTGCGGCGTCACCCTCACGTTTTTGGTGAGGCTCATGTGTCGGACGCCGAGGCCCAGACCGTAGCCTGGGAAGTCCACAAGGCGCGGGAACGCGAAGGCCGGGCCACGCTCGACGGGATTGCCCTCGCTTTGCCCGCCTTGCTCCGCGCCATCAAGCTGCAGAACCGGGCGGCACGGGTCGGCTTCGACTGGCCGAACCTGGTGCCGGTCATGGACAAGCTGCGCGAGGAGCTGGCGGAGATCGAGCATGAGATCGCGACCGGAGGCGGCCCGGACCGGCTGGAGGACGAGCTCGGCGATCTGCTGTTCGTGGTCGCGAACGTGGCGCGTCATCTGGGCATCGATCCTGAAGCCGCTTTAAGGCGTACCAACGCTAAATTCGAGCGTCGCTTTAGGCGGATCGAAGAACTACTTGCCCAAAAAGGGATAACGCCGTCCTCATCCACCCTCGAAGAGATGGATGCGCTGTGGGATCAAGCCAAGGACGAGGAAAAACTAGAGGCAAACACGAAGATCGGCCTCTAGTCTTCTGGACTTTATAGGCTTTCTGTCACGACGAAGGTGCAGTTCGCCGCCCCTTCCCGCTTCTTCTTGGCGGCCTGATATTCGGGCGAGTTGTAGCATTTCACCGCCTGATCGATGGATGCGAACTCGATCACCGCCATGCGCCCCGGCGCCGAGCCTTCCAGCACCTGCACCTTGCCGCCGCGCGCGACCATCTTGCCGCCGTACTTGGCGACCGCGGCCGGCGCCTCCTTGGCGTAACCTTCGAACTTCGCCGGATCGGTCACCTCGATGAACGAAACCCAATAAGCCGGCATGGCCACCTCCCTTGGTTAGTCGTTGGTCAACAGCATCATCAGGCTGGACGTGTCGTAGCGACGCCCGCCCCGCGCCTGCACGTTCTTGTAGAACTGGTCGACCAGAGCGGTGACGGGCAGGCGCGCCCCGTTGCGGTCCGCCTCGTCCAGGCAGATCCCGAGATCCTTGCGCATCCAGTCGACGGCGAAGCCGAAATCGTACTTTCCGGCCAGCATCGTGACGTGGCGGTTCTCCATCTGCCACGACTGGGCGGCGCCCTTGGAGATGACCTCGAACACCTTATGGGCATCGAGCCCGGCGCGCTGGGCGAAGTTCGCGCCCTCCGCCAGAGCCTGCACCAGCCCCGCGATGCAGATCTGATTGACCATCTTGGTGAGCTGGCCCGCCCCGGCCGGCCCCATCAGCATGACCGCGACGCCGTAGCTCTCGATCGCCGGCTTGGCGCGGTCGAAAATCGCCGCCTCGCCGCCGACCATGACCGTCAGCTTGCCGTTTTTCGCGCCGGCTTCGCCGCCCGACACCGGCGCGTCGAGCACGCCGATCCCTTTCTCCTTTCCCGCTGCCGCCAGTTCGCGCGCGAGACCGGCCGACGCGGTGGTGTGGTCGACGAGGATGGCGCCGCTCCGCATTCCTGCGAGCGCGCCGTCCTTGCCCAGCACGACGGAGCGCACGTCGTCGTCGTTGCCGACGCAGGTGAAGACGAGCTCCGCGCCTTCCGCCGCCGCGCGCGGCGTGGCGACGGCGCGGCCCTTGTGCTCGGCGGCCCAGCGCTCCGCCTTGGCGGCGGTGCGGTTGTAGACCGCCACCTCATGGCCCCTGGCGGCGAGATGCCCCGCCATGGGATAGCCCATTACCCCGAGCCCGATGAACGCGGCCTTCGCCATGCGCGACTCCGTTTTTTGGTGAGCGAAATATTACCGCCGCAGCGCCGGCAAGACGAGGTCGTGCAGCCTCTGCCAGCTGTCGCGGTCGGGCGCGAGCAGCAGCCCCTGTTCCGGCGCGCCCGAGGGGCTGTACGGCGCGCCGTCCAGCGCAGCCGAATAACCGCCGGCCTCGCGGTGGATCAGCACGCCGGCGGCATGATCCCACGGCCAGGACCGGCGATAGAGCGAGAAGTGGAAGCGGCCGCTCGACAACGCAACGTGCTCGCAGCCTGCCGATTTGAGCGTCAGCAATGACCCGACCTGTGTCGTCACGTTCGGGTCGTAGCGCAATTTGTAGCCGAGCGAACCGGTCATCTCCGTGAGCGGGATGCGCCCGGCAACGGCGAGGCGCGTGCCGTCCTGCCAGGCGCCTCCGCCCTCCTCCGCGACGGTAAGGCGGTCGCGCGCCGGCTCGTAAATCAACCCGACGCGCGTCCGGCCGCGCTCCACATAGGCGACGATGACGGCGAAGTCTTCCTTCCCCTTGGCGAAGTTGGCGGTGCCGTCCACCGGATCGATCACCCAGACCGGCGCCTCGCCCGAAAGCCGGCCGAGCACGCCGGCGAGGTCGGCCTCGGCCATCTCCTCCGCGACCACCGTGGCGTCGGGCGCGATCGCGGCGAGGCCGTTGATCAGCCGCGCCTCGGAGGCGAGGTCGGCGGTGGTGACCAGGTTGCCCGGCCGCTTCTCGCGCACGTCCTCGGCCGAAAGCCGCCGGAACCGCGGCAGGATCTCCTCGGCCGCGACCTCGCGCACGAGATCGGAAATGCGGGCGACGTCCGGCGTCATAATGGTCGGTCTTCCCAGTCGAAAGACGAAAACGGATTTGCGTTTCTTCGCGGGGTGACGTCAACCCGCCGAAGTCCGAGTATGGCATACCGCGCAGGCCATCCCCGCCCTCATGTCGATCTCGCGCGGTTCGTCGCGCCGCCGATAAGGAGGCGATGCAAAAGAAAAGGGCCGCGTTGCCGCGGCCCCTGTAGTCGCCCCTTATGGGGCTCTTTATGACGTTGCGTCTTATAGCGAAATCACATTCCCATGTCACCCATGCCGCCCATGCCGCCGGGGGGCATGGCATGGCTGTGCTCCTTGGGCTCCGGACGGTCGGCCACCATAGCCTCGGTCGTGATCAGGAGGCCCGCCACCGACGCCGCATCCTGCAGCGCCGTGCGCACCACCTTGGTCGGATCGATGATACCGGCCTTCACCAGATCGCAGAACTCATCGGCCTGGGCGTCGTAGCCGTAGGTCGCGGTCTTGCTTTCGAGCAGCTTGCCCGCAACCACCGCGCCGTCGCGCCCGGCGTTCTCGGCGATCTGCCGCACCGGCCATTGGAGCGCCTTCCTGACGATCTCGATGCCGACGCGCTGGTCGTCGTTTTCGGCCTTCAGCTTGGCGAGAGCGTTGGTCGCGTAGAGCAGGGCCACGCCGCCGCCGGCGACGATGCCCTCTTCCACCGCGGCGCGGGTCGCATGCATCGCGTCGTCGACGCGATCCTTGCGCTCCTTCACCTCGATCTCGGTCGCACCGCCGACCTTGATCACCGCGACGCCGCCGGCGAGCTTCGCCAGCCGCTCCTGCAGCTTCTCGCGGTCGTAGTCGGAGGTGGTCTCCTCGACCTGGGCGCGGATCTGGTTGCAGCGGCCCTCGATCTCGGTCTTCTTGCCGGAGCCACCCACGATCGTGGTGTTGTCCTTATCGATCGAGACCTTCTTCGCCTTGCCGAGCATCTGGATCGTGACGCTCTCGAGCTTGATGCCGAGGTCCTCGGAGATGACCTGGCCGCCGGTGAGGATCGCAATGTCTTCCAGCATCGCCTTACGGCGATCGCCGAAGCCGGGCGCCTTCACCGCGGCGACCTTGAGCCCGCCACGCAGCTTGTTGACGACGAGCGTGGCAAGGGCCTCGCCCTCCACGTCCTCGGCGACCACGAGCAGCGGACGGCCGGACTGAACCACCGCCTCGAGCAACGGCAGCATCGGCTGCAGGCTCGACAGCTTCTTTTCGAACAGGAGGATCAGCGGATTGTCGAGCTCCGTGATCATCTTCTCGGCGTTGGTGATGAAGTACGGCGAGAGATAGCCGCGGTCGAACTGCATGCCCTCGACCACCTCGAGCTCGGTCTCGAGGCCCTTCGCCTCTTCGACCGTGATCACGCCTTCCTTGCCGACCTTCTGCATCGCTTCGGCGATCATATCGCCCACGGCGGTTTCGCCGTTGCCCGCGATGGTGCCGACCTGGGCGATCTCGCGATCGGTCTTGATCGGCTTCGACTGCTTCTTGATCTCGTCGACCACGGCGGCGACCGCGAGGTCGATGCCGCGCTTCAGATCCATCGGGTTCATGCCGGCGGCCACCGACTTGCAACCTTCGCGGAAGATCGCCGCGGCGAGAACCGTCGCCGTCGTGGTGCCGTCGCCCGCCTCGTCATTGGTCTTGGAGGCGACTTCGCGCACCATCTGGGCGCCCATGTTCTCGAACTTGTCCGCAAGCTCGATTTCCTTGGCGACCGTCACGCCGTCCTTGGTGATGCGCGGCGCGCCGAACGACTTGTCGAGCACCACGTTGCGGCCCTTCGGGCCCAACGTCACCTTCACCGCGTCGGCGAGAATCTCGACGCCGCGGAGCATTTTCGCCCGCGCGTCGGTTGAAAACCTTACGTCTTTCGCTGCCATTGTCCCTGATCCTTATCTACTCGAGGATGCCCATGATGTCGGACTCCTTCATGATGAGAAGGTCCTTGCCATCGACTTTCACTTCCGTGCCCGACCACTTGCCGTACAGGATCTTGTCGCCGACCTTGACGTCGAGCTTCACGATCTTGCCGTCTTCGCCGCGCGCGCCCGGACCGGCCGCGACGACCTTGCCCTGCTGCGGCTTCTCCTTGGCGGTGTCGGGAATGATGATTCCGCCTTTGGTCTTTTCTTCGGCCTCCAAGGCCTCGACCAGCACACGATCGTGCAGCGGCCTAATCTTCATGATCCTCTCCTCGTTGAAATTCTTGGGAAATTCGCCTGTTAGCACTCAGCGAGTGCGAGTGCCAGCTATATAGGCGGCCGCCCCCCGTCCTGTCAACGCGAGGCTGAATAAAGCGGTGTCTCGGCGGAGCCGGCGAGCGCCGGAATCAGGGGGCGATCGGGAGGGAGAACAGGAACGTGCTTCCTTCGTCGGGGGCGCCTTCGACCCAGATGCGGCCCCCATGGCGCTCGACGATCTTCTTGCACACGGCGAGCCCGATCCCGGTCCCCGGATATTTGTCGCGTTCGTGCAGGCGCTGGAAGATCTGGAAGATGCGCTCGCGATGTTGCGGATCGATGCCGATGCCGTTGTCGCGCACGGAGAGTACGACGTCGCTCCCTTCCACGAGCGCGCCCACATGAATGACGGGGACACGCTCGCCGCGGAACTTGATGGCATTGCCCATCAGGTTCTGGAACAGCTGCCCGAGCTGCACCCGGTCGCCGATGACGACAGGCAGCTTGTCGCACGTGACCTGGGCGCCGGATTCGACGATCGCCTGATGCAGGTTCGAGACCGCGTCCGAGAATACCTCGCCGCAATCGGTCGGCGTGAATTCCTTGCCGCGAGTCCCCACGCGCGAGAATTGCAGCAGGTCGCTGATCAGGAGCTGCATGCGCTTGGCGCCGGCGACCGCAAACCCGATATAGTCCATGGCGGACTGGTCGAGCTTGTCTTTATAGCGGCGCTCGAGGAGCTGGCAGTAGCTGGCGACGGTGCGCAGCGGCTCCTGTAGGTCGTGCGACGCGACATAGGCGAACTGCTCGAGCTCGGCGTTGGAGCGGCGCAGCTCCTCCTGGGCGCGTACCTGCTCGGTGACATCTTGCACCACGACCAGGACGGCGGATTCGCCGTGCCATTTCAGCGGAAGCGCCGCGACGTCGGCGAGATATTCCGATCCGTCCAGACGCAACCGCCGCCGTCGCTGCGATTCCTTGCCCACATTCCGTTTGAGGATTTCGCTCGAACGCTCGACGACGTAGCCCCGCTCCGCGGGATGGGAGAAATCGAGCGGCGCCCGACCGACGATTTGGTCGGCGGTCTCCGCACCGAACATCCTCACCCCGGACGGGTTGATGAATGTGATCGCCTTGCCGTTGTGGATATACACCGCGTCGGGCAGCAGCTCGACGAGGCCACGATAGCGCTCCTCGGATTCCTGCAGGGCCGTTTCGGTTTTGACCCGTTCCGAACGGTCGCGGCTGACGAGCAGCATCGCCGATTGACCGTGCCAGTCGATGGCGAGCGCCGTCGTTTCGACATCTACGACGGTTCCGTCGAGACCGAGCGATTTGTGGCGCAGCGGCGCTGCGCCGGATCGCGCGTCGCGCCACTTTCGGGTGCGCTCACGCACGTCCGATCTTTCTTCCGCGGGAATGAAATCAAGGATCTCCCGGCCGATCAGATCCTCGACCGAGGCGGCGCCCAGCAGGCGCAAGGTGGCATCGTTGACGAACACGAGCCGCCCGCCGCATTGGACCATGACGGCTTCGGGCAGGAAGCGGACGAGCCGCTCCGCATCCGAAGCTTCCGAGACGTGCTCCGCGCCGTCCCCGGCCGCGGCGAGCTCGACTTCAAGCGCGGCGATACGGGAACGCAGCTCCGCGACGGTCTCCGGATTGCGCCGGCGGAGCCCGGTTGGCATGGCATCTCCTCGCAATGCGAAGGCCAGCTTATGGGGCGGAACGGATTAACTTTCGATGAGCGAACGATTGATTCCGCGTTAACCATCAGGCCCGCCACCGGCTCGATCGGATTTCTGCCCGCCGCACAGCTTCGTTCATCAGGATCGCCATGGCGGCGAGCGTGGCGATCAAGGCGAACAGGTTCGCGGGCTGGAAAGTTTGCGTGTAGGCGGCGGTGAAGTGACCGATCCCGCCCTGACTCGAATAAAGCTCGGCCAGCAGCACGCCGAGCAGCACCGCCGACATGCCGAGCCGCATCCCGGTGAAGAAGGCAGGCACCATCTGCGGGAACACGACGTGACGGAAGACCTGGGCGTCGCTCGCGCCCATCGATTTGGCGCTGGTGACCAGCAGAGCCGAGAAGCTCTGCACCCCGCCGACAATGGCGACGATCATTGGAAACACCCCATGGGTGAATCCGAACACGACGCGGCTCTCTGGCCCGATCCCGAAATACAACACGATCAGCGGCAAGATCGTGATCTGCGGGATGCCGTAGAGCAACATGACGATGGGAAACAAGCTTTCGTGGCTGGCGCGGTGCAGCCCGATCGGAACGCCGACGAGGAGCCCGACCACGACCGAGAGCGCGAAGGCGAGGCCGAGCTCCCATACCGTGGTCCAGATGGCGTGCATCACCTCGCGATCGTTGTAGAGCGGTCCGAGCGCGGCGAGGACTTCCGACGGCGCCGCCATGAACAGGGGATCGCCGATGGTGCGGGCCACCAGCTCCCACAGCAGGAAGAACAGAACCACCGCGCCGAGCCGTGCCGACCCCGGACGCCGCTTGGCCCATTGCCAGACCGCGCTCATCGCCGACGCGCGCGCCGCTCGAGCGCGGTCACGGTCAGGTTCAACGTCGCGGCGATGACGACGACGAACACGATGTAGCCGTACATCTTGGCCGTATCCATCATGTCGCCGAGCGCCACGATCTGGTGCCCGAGCCCCGAGAACGAGGTGAGGGTCTCGGCGCCCAGGATCGACAGGAAGGTGATGATGAATCCGATGCGCAGGCCGCCGAGCACGACGGGGAACGCCGCCGGCAGCAGGACATTGCGAAAGAGCTGCGCGTCCGAGGCGCCCATCGAGCGCGCAGCCTTGAGATAGAGCGGCTCGATATTGCCGAAGCCGGCGATGGTGGAGAGCACGATGGGAAAGAACCCGACCGTGGCGCCGATCGCGATCTTCGATCCGACCCCGATGCCGAAAAACATGACATAGAGCGGATAGAGAAGGATCACCGGCGTCGCCGCCAGCCCGGCGAACAGCGGATCGAAGGCGCGGATGCCGTACCGCGTTCGGCTGACCAGGTAGCCAAAGGAACAGCCGAGGCTCGCCGCGATCACATAGCCGATGGCGAGCTCGAACAAGGTGATCCGCAGATCGGGCCAGAACAGCCCGCGCGTCAGGACGATGACGAACTCGGTCCAGACCTGGGGCAGCGAAGGCACGATCAGGGGATTGACCATGCCGCGCGTGGAGGTGACGTACCACAACACCAGCACGGCGCCGACGAACGTGGCCTGGATCAAATGCGCGCGAAGACGGCGGCGGGATGGCATCGCGCGCGGGCGGCCCGGTCTATAGCTTCACGCCTGCCCACACGTGGGCCGGGCCGGTGATGTCGAACACGATTCCGTCGGGATCGCGGTACTTGGTTTCGGTCGCCATCTGGTTGGTGTCGATCGGGTGATAGCGCCCGCCGTTCTTCTCGATCTCCTTGCCGGTCGTCTCGATGTCGTCGACCACGAAGCCGAAATGGTGCACGCCGATGAAATCCTTGCCGCGCTCGTCGCCGGCCATCTCGTCGGTCGGGAATTTGAGCAGCGTCAGGTTGAACACGCCGTCCGACATGCTGACGGCGACGTCGTTGGCGCTGTGGACTTTAAGCTCGAACGTCTTCTCATAGAACGCGGCGGC
>Ga0184615_10001304_pt1 | contig 13592 bp, 13 predicted proteins | sample PLM4_65_coex_FD_133134 | JGI IMG/M metagenome (GOLD analysis project Ga0184615, IMG submission 133134) | Groundwater sediment microbial communities from an aquifer in East River, Colorado, USA - PLM4_65_coex | ecosystem: Environmental > Terrestrial > Soil > Riparian zone | place: USA: East... | reverse complement strand
ATGATGAAGGCGATCGGCTTCAAGGACGAGGACCTTGCGCGTCCGCTCATCGGTGTCGCGCACTGCTGGATCGAGGTGATGCCCTGCAATTTCAATCACCGGGCGCTGGCCGAGCGAGTGAAGGAGGGGATCCGGGCGGCCGGAGGGACGCCGATCGAGTACAACACGATCTCCATCTCCGACGGGATCGCCATGGGAACCGAGGGGATGAAGGCCTCGCTGGTCAGCCGGGAGGTCGTGGCCGACTCGATCGAACTGGTCGCTCGCGGTCACCTGTTTGATGCTCTCGTCGCCATCTCCGGCTGCGACAAGACGATCCCTGGCACGGTGATGGCGTTGAGTCGCCTGAACCTCCCGGGTCTCATGCTCTACAGCGGCTCCATCGCATTCGGGGAGTACCGGGGCCGCCACCTCACGATTCAGGATGTCTTTGAGGCCGTGGGCGCCTACAATGCCGGCAAGATGCCGGCGGAGGAGCTGCGCGCCATCGAGACGCACGCCTGTCCGGGCGCGGGTGCCTGCGGCGGCCAGTTCACCGCCAACACGATGTCCACCGCCTTCGAGATGCTCGGCATCTCGCCGATGGGGTGGAGTGGTGTGCCGGCGATGGATGTGCGGAAGGAAGAGGTCGCGTTCGAGACCGGCAAGCTGGTCATGGATCTGTTGCGGCGTGGAATCACCCCGAAACAGATCATCACGCGCAAGGCGCTCCAGAATGCGATCGCCGGCGTGATGGCGACCGGTGGATCCACCAACGCCGTGCTCCACCTGCTCGCCGTTGCCAAGACCGCTGGGGTCAAGCTGTCGATCGATGACTTCGACCGGATCTCGAGGGGGACCCCGCTCCTGGCAGATCTGAAGCCCTGGGGGCGCTTCACTGCCCCGGAGATGTACAGCGCCGGGGGGATGCCGGTGGTGGCCAAGCGCCTCCTGGAGGCCGGCATCCTGCACGCCGATGAGCTCACGGTCACCGGCAAGACGATCGGCGAGGAGGCTCGGGCAGCCCGCGAGACACCCGGACAGCAGGTCATTCGCCCGCTCAGCAACCCGCTGAAGCCGACAGGCGGCCAGGTGATCCTGAGGGGTGCCCTCGCGCCCGACGGGTGCGTGGCCAAGGTCGCGGGCCACGAGCGGATGGTGCATCGCGGTCCGGCGAGGGTCTTCGACCGCGAGGAGGATGCCTTCGCCGCGGTGAAGGCCGGGAAGATCAAGGCCGGTGATGTCGTCGTGATCCGCTACGAAGGGCCGAAGGGGGGGCCCGGGATGCGCGAGATGCTCGGCGTCACCGCTGCCCTCGTGGGCGCCGGGCTGGGGGAATCGGTGGCGCTGATGACCGACGGCCGCTTCTCGGGCGCCACGCACGGCCTGATGGCCGGCCACGTCGCACCGGAGGCAGCACTGGGCGGTCCGATTGCCGCGCTTCGCAACGGCGACATCATTGTCTTCGACATCAAGAAGCGTCGACTCGACGTAGAACTCCCGGCCGTTGAGATCAAGCGCCGACTCCGGAAGTGGAAGCCGCCCGCACCCCGCTACAAGAGCGGCGTGATGGCCAAGTATGCCCGCCTGGTGGCTTCGGCCTCGGAGGGCGCGGTCACCGACTGAAGAAGGGCCTCAAGGCCTTCAGCCGAGCTCGCGTATCGTCCAAAGGGAACGGCCCCAATGATGGGCCGTTCGTCGTCATGGGCCTCCAGCGCCGAGGGCTGAGGGTGCCAAGGGTGTAGGGGGCAGAGGGAATTCATGGAATGGCTGTGGGATCTATTACATAGGATTTACGATGTGGAGGCCTTGGTTCGCGTCGGCGGGCTCATGGCCCTGATCGCCATCGTGTTCGTGGAGACCGGTCTCTTTGTCGGCTTCTTCCTGCCAGGGGATTCCCTCCTTGTCACTGCAGGGCTGTTCGCAGCCAGCGGGCGTCTGAACTTGTGGAGTCTCTTCCTTTTTGTCAGCCTGGCCGCCATCATAGGCGATACGGTAGGGTACACCATCGGGGCGAAAACCGGACCCAGACTCTTCACCCGAGACGATTCCCTGCTCTTCCACAAGAAGCACCTCATCACTACCAAAGAGTTTTATGATCGGTACGGGGGGGTGACCATCATCATCGCCCGCTTCATGCCTATTGTCCGCACCTTTGCTCCCGTGGTAGCCGGGGTGGGGGGTATGGAGTACAGACGATTTGCCTTCTATAATGTCATGGGAGGTATCGGCTGGGTCGTGAGCATGACCTCCATCGGCTACTTCCTCGGTAAGTCGGTCCCAGATATTGACCAGCATATCCATCTCGTCATCGCAATCGTTATCTTCGTTTCGTTGCTCCCAGGGATCATCAAATTTGCCAGGGAAAAATGGAAGGTGCGCGGGACTGCCTTGTAACGCCCGCTGGAGTGGCAGCGGCACGCTGCCGCACGAACCTACTCAGCCAAGCGTACACCTAAATAAGGGCTGATCGGCCCTCTCGCCAACAAGGGGCAGGAGCGTCATCCTGTTTCAAGGGGGCTTCGAACTGTCCTTCGCTGAACTGGTACCGTGGTAAGCACATCGCTCCATCGGAAAGGGTATGAGACATGGATGGCGCTTGCGGAGCGCTACCGATGGGTGCGGTGGGCCACCAAGTGGGGCCTGTCCCTCCTGTCGCTCCTGTCAGGCATTGCCACCCTGGTCATCTTCAGACGCGGGACCGAGCACTTCCCCTGGATCCTTGGCAATGTGCTGCTCTTGTGGGTGGGCGGGGTGGTCTTTGCCCATCTCAGGCAGGCGCTAGAAGCCCGTAACCGCCCGATCATACGGGTGGCCGTCGATTTCACCCTTCAGAGCCTCCACCACGAGCTTCTCCTCTTCCTGCTGCCCATCTACTATGCCAGCACGACCCTCGGGTCGCGCAATCTCTGGTTCTTTGTCCTGCACTTGACGGCGACCCTCTTTACGGGAATTGATCCGTGGTACCGGGCGATGGTCCTTCGGCAATCGCCCTGGGTGGGTCATCTCTTATTCGCGTTCGGGCTCTTCGCCTCCCTGAACGTCGGTCTGCCGCTCATCAGGGTCCGGAGCGCCTGGGCGCTTCTTTTGAGCGCTATCCTGAGCGTGCTCGCCTTGATCCCAGTCATCCGCCGAGGCTTCGCCTTTTCCTGGCGCAACGCCGTCCTGGTCGCGACCCTGGTGGGATTGCTGGCGGCCTCCATCATCTGGTCGGTCCGATACTGGGTCCCTCCTGCGCCCCTTTACCTCTCGGGCGCCACGTTTGCCCGATCCGTCGAGGGTCTCCAGCCGGTGGAACCAGTTCGCAAGGTGTCGGCAGCCGACCTGCAGACATGGGGCGGCCTGGCCTGTTTCACCGCAATCTCCGCGCCCGCCGGGCTACGTGAACAGATCTACCACGTCTGGTGGAAGGACGGCACCCTCGTGACCCGGATCGCCCTTTCGCCGATCAGCGGAGGCCGACCCGGGGGGTATCGTACCTACTCGAAGAGATCAGACCTGGGAGCCGACCCTGTTGGGCGCTGGACGGTAGATGTCCTGACCGGCCAGGGACAGCTCATCGGTCGCGTGAGGCTGGTTGTCACTCCCTGAGCAGGGCAGTCAGGCCGTTGACTATCCCCGCCATTGAAGTAGCTGATTGAGGTACGTTCGCTACTGCGAGATGGTAGCGTTCATCTGCAACTACAGGGTTGTCCGCCGGCGAGCTCAGGCCGGGTGATTCAGCGGCGAGGCAATATCCAGCCCAGAAACTGGGACAGGCCCCGTTTGCCCTCTCCCTCGCCGATCCACCCGCTTCTGATGAACCAGACGAGCATCGCCAAGGGAGTGATCACGATGGCAGCCATGGTGATCCAGAATAGCCAGTTCAAAGAGAAGGGCATGGCCGTGAAGTTCATGCCGAAAAAACCTGTCATGAAGGTGATCGGCATGAAGATTGTCGCGAGGAGGGTCAGGCGTTTCATCACGTCATTCAGCCGGTTCGAAATCGTGGCCAGGTAGACCTCCAGGATATTGGCCACCAGGTCGCGGTGCGACTCGACGATCTCATTGGCTCGGATCAGGTGGTCATGGAGGTCACGGAAGTACGCCGCCGACTTCGGATCAAGGTAGGCATAGTCTCGGCGACTGAGCGCGTTGTAGACCTCCCGCTGCGGGCTGACAAGCTTCCGGAGCTGGACCAGCGCCCGCTTTAGGGCAAAGATCTGCTGCAGGCGCTTCTGTGTGGGCCGCTGCACCACGTCATCTTCCAGATCGTCTATCTCCTCCTCCAGCGCGTCCAGGGCGGGAAAGTAGCTGTCCACTAACAGATCGCAGATACGATAGAGAATAAAGCTGGCGCTACCGTCGAAAGGCTTCGGCGTCGCTATCACCTGGTCGAAAGCCCGCTTTATCGCGTCGATGGGGCCATCATGCACGCTCAAGATCCAGTTCTTTCCAACCGCGACATCGACTTCGTCGGCGGGGACTTCCTCGCCTTCTCTCGCCCTCAAGCCGTGGACGACGACGAAGATGTAGTCGTCAAACTCTTCCAGTTTTGGCCGCTGGTTCTTGTGCACCAGATCTTCGATCGTGACGGGATGGAGCGCAAACTGGCGGCCAAGCATCTCCAGCGACTCCGGTGCCTCCCCCTCGAGGTCCACCCACAGACAGGAAGATGGGTTCTCGCGGAGTTCGTCCAGGTGAGGGAGATCGACTCTCTCTTCGACCTTCCCGTCGCCACGCCGATAAAAAACCCTCCGCATCCATGTCCCCCTGAATCTGGCCCCGTCTCTCGACGCCCTTCACTGCATTTTCGTTTTGTCTCGGACTTGGGTTCCCAGGCGCATCGTATCGTATCAGCCTTCGATACGCACTTCAAGACATCTCCGCTACCCATCCGTCTCCGCGGGTCTTTCCGCCGATTGCATGCTCAAAGCTCCAACGGGATTTCGATTCGACCAGACGTGAATTCGACACGGAGAGGCGGCTTAATCTGACAGAACATGCCAATTGGGACAGGACTTCGGGCTGACTCAGTTTGAATGCATCGCTGGTGTGTGGTAGGCTACACTCTCAGTCACGCTTGCGAGGGTGGGATGGCAGATCCGCACGAGTTTGTATTCGAGATCGACAGGGCGATTCGGACGCAGGTCCGTGAGAAGCTCGAGGCGAGCCCTAAGCTTCGACTTTCTGAAGACGTGGCTTCGGCAAAGAAGGGGGTATATGTTTTGTATTGGAAGGGCAAGCTGGTCTACGCCGGCAAGGCACTCCATACTACCCTGAAACGCCGACTCGCTGAGCACACGCGCAAGATCAGTGGTTGGAGGAACATCGCACTGAACCAGATGACCTGTCGCTTCCTGATCATTGACAGCGATTGGTTCGTTCGCGCTGCTGAGGACGCGCTGATGACTTCGTACAAGCCGCTATGGAATGCCAGCGGGTTCGGAAGTCATGTCCCGGGGCGGGGGAGACCTGGAACCCGGGTGAGCCAGTGGGATTCGGAGTTCCCGCCTAAGTAGAGAACTACCGCCTGCGAAGAACCACCGCGCTCTCGTACAGCCTGGTGCCGTTCCTCTTCCCGCGCCGGACCGAAGAGCTGATAATACTCGTCCCTACCCGCTTGGCCCGCAGCACGACAATTTTCTCCAGCCTTAAGCCTCGGGCCTCGGCGAGCTCCCCAAGGATCTGATCGGTTGGAATGTGAATGCCCTGGATGATGGAGTTGCCGATTACCACGATTGCCGTTCCGCGATAATGCAGCACCATCATCGGCAGAAGGTGAATGAAGCGGCTCAGGCCTCATCCACCCACTCCAGCCAGATGCTGTAGAAACATTCTCCTCGCAGATCGCCATAGGTTTTGATGAATGCCTCTCTGATCTTCTTCGTAGCCTCTCGCTGTCGGCCAAGCTTCTTTGCCAATTTATACGCCCGATACGCCGTGGCTATCACACGGGACGGGTTCCCCCACGCCTCTCCTTGCTGTTGAGCCACCATCGCGCACCTCCTTCACCATCATTATTATCGATTTACTACCATGATCTATTTAATCCGACCAATCGCTTATTCCTCCCAGTGGAGCAGGCAATGTGCCAGATACTTTGCCAACAGGCGTAAGATCTGGAATTCCAGTAACCAATTGAAATCAATGATATTATTAGCAATTAGAGGAGCTTGACCCACTGGGGCCAGAATGGAACGAGTTAGTAAGACGTATCGAATTGGATAAACAGTTGAATTACTTCGTGATCCACTAACTTGAGCTCAGCGCTATGAAGGCGCTGCCCATATTTTGGGCTTGCCTCGCAGGATTCCGCGGCTTATCCTTATAGGGTATCCCACGATTGAATTGATCGCCGGGATGACCCCGACGCAAGCGAATCCTCGGGCGATGATCTTCAGCCTGTTCCTCCTCACGCGAACACATCTTCACGAACGATCATCAGGGACGAAATCGACAGCGGCGAGTATCAAACTGCTACGGCATCACTCTCGCCATTAAACGGCCGCTTCGGCCCAAGCCCTGATCAGGACCGCATGACACTCGACCCCGACGAAGGTGCGACACTCGGGTGCTCATCGCCGGATTCGCGGGCCAGGTTCAAGCCGCCGATGAAAACGCAGCCTGACGGTGGCAGTACTCTTTGGACAGCATGGATGGTGGTCAATGGCCATGGAAATCTATTTGAGTGAGAACGCGTTTGTCGGATTGTTGGTCTCGACCATTGAGGTGTACCGGAAAGAATGCTTCGGCGTCCTTCTCGGCCAGAGCACGGCCGACCGGGTCCTCGTGGATTTTGTGGTTCCGTATCAGACGGCGAACCGGAAGTTTCGCGAGGTCCACGTTGACCTTATGCGGAGTCAGCGGGTCGAGCAAGCCGTCAGGACCACATCGCGCTGGGAGTGCATGGGCGATTATCACTCCCATCCGATGTATGGCACCGTCAGAGCCACCACGACGCTGAGCAAGGTCGATCGAAAGTTCTTCAAGGATGGCAACGTCGCCATCGTGGTGGCTATCAACGATACGGCCAGGCAGCGGCGATGGAACTACGTGCAGGGCGGTGGTGTGTCCGGCAGCATCAACGGCTACAATATTCGCATTGCCGGATACAACAAGGTGAACGGCAGCATCGAACGGGCGCCGATCCACTGCCCGTATGCCATCGGATTCCAGGCAAAGGATCTGAACGGTAGGGAGTGAACCAGCTCGCCGAAGCGGCATCGCCTCGCCCAGGAGGATCCTGAGCCGTGCGCTCGCGAGCGCAGCTCAAGCAGCTCCTCGATGACCTGTATCGCCGCTACGGCCGACGCGACTTTCTTTCAACCAGTGCCCTCAGCATCCCCCACCGATATCGCAGCCCGGAAGACCGCGAGATCGCCGGGTTCGTGGCCGCCTCCCTCGCCTACGGCAACGTCAAGCAGATCCACCGTAGCGCTGAGGCCGCGCTTGAAGCGATGGGTCCAAGCCCATCCCGGTTCATCCGGCAATTCGATCCCACTCGCGATGGGGCCCGCTTTCGACACTTCGTCCACCGCTTCAACTTGGGTGTGGATCTCGCCCTCCTCTGCTATCTGCTCCACCAGGCGATAGAAACCCGGGGCTCTCTCCAGGCCTTCTTCCTGGCGGGGTATGAGGCCGCCCACGAGGACATCGGGCCCGCCCTGATCAGCTTCGTCGAACGAGCACTGTCGCTCGACGTCTCCCCCTTTTACCCCTCTGGAATGATTCCTCCCAAGGCCGGGATCCGCTTCTTCTTTCCCTCGCCTGCCCAAGGCAGCGCGTGCAAACGCCTCAATCTGTTCCTGCGCTGGATGGTGCGGCGCGGGGACGAAATCGATTTCGGGATCTGGACCGAGGTGTCACCGGCAAAGCTGATCGTGCCTCTCGACACGCATGTGGCTAGGATTGTGCGGCGGCTCGGCCTGACGAAGATCAAGCAGGCCAACTGGCGAATGGCGATAGAGGTGACGCGGCGGTTCCGTGAGCTCGATCCGGAGGACCCGGTGAAGTACGATTTCGCCCTATGCCGCCTGGGAGTCCTGAAGCAGCCGATCCCCGGCCATAGGCGGTAGGAACGCAGGGAAGGAGCAAGCGGTTCAGCGCGAGAGCCGTTCGAGATCGGTGGGCAGGCGCCGGATCACATCCCCATGGCAAGAATGTGGAGCATCTCGTCATGAATCAGGTCGTTGCTGGCAACGATCTGGGGCGTGGAGAGTCGAAGGGGCTGACCCCGCAGATCAGTCACCCGGCCACCCGCCTCCACGACCATGAGCGAGCCCGCCGCCACGTCCCATGTGTTCAGCCGAAGCTCCCAGAAACCATCGAACCGTCCGGCAGCCACATAGCAAAGGTCAAGGGCGGCGGAGCCAGGGCGGCGGACGGCCTGGGCCCGCTTCATGAAGTTAGCGAAGTGGTCCAGGTTGTTCTCCTTGGCGGTCGCCACGTCGGGCGGAAAGCCGGTAGCCAGCAGGGCATCCGATAGTCTGGAGACTTCGGAGACCCGAAGTCGCTTTCCATTCAAAAAGGCCCCTCCATCCCTTTCGGCCGTGAACAGCTCCTCCAGGCTTGGATCGTAGACCACTCCATAGATCAGCTCGCCGTCCTTCTCAACGCCGATCGACACGGAGAAGCAGGGGTAGCCGTGAGCATAGTTGGTGGTGCCGTCCAGCGGATCGACGAACCAGCGATACCCCGAGTTGCCTTGGAGTCGGGTCCCCTCCTCAGACACGAGGCTGTGGCCGGGAAGCTCCCGGCGAACGAGTGCGGCGATCGCCTTTTCCGAACGGCGATCGATATCGGTGACGAGGTTCTTTTCCCCTTTGTATTCGATGGTTCGTGTCTGCTCAAGGCCCTGGCGGAGGATAGCCCCCGCCTCCTTGACGGCCCGCAGCGCCACTTCACGAATGACGTCGATTTCCATCAGGCCCCCCTGTGAAAGTGTTCCTGTAGTCTAGCATATCTATCTGATCGTGTCGAAGCCATGCCGCTTCCGCGGTCTGCGTTGCCTCAGGTGGAACGCGGTGGTAAGATGACGGGTATGGAGCGGGACCTCACCCAAAAGGTCAAGGCCCAGTTCGGCCGCCAGGCCGAGCGGTACGCGGCCAGCCGACCGCACGCCAAGGGCGACAGCCTGGACCTGATGGTCGAGTGGGCCGAGCCGAGGCCGGTGGACCTGGTTCTTGATGTCGCCACGGGGACCGGGTTCACCGCATTCGCCTTTGCCGCACTGGCCAGGCTGGTGGTGGCCACCGATCTGACGGCCAACATGCTGACCCAGGCACGCCGGCTGGCGGGCGAACGGGGGCTCACCAATCTCCTCTTCCACCTGGCAGAGGCAGAGGCACTGCCGTTTCATGGCGGAGTCTTCGATATCGCAACCTGTCGTTTGGCTCCCCATCATTTCGCCAGCGCCCCTCGCTTCCTTGCGGAGATGCACCGTGTCTTGAGACCTGGCGGAAGGCTTGTGCTCTGCGACAGCTCATCGCCGGAAGACGCCGAGTCCTTCGCCTGGCAGCAAGAAGCAGAGCGGACCCGCGATCCATCCCACGTGCGTAACTACTCTCCCACCGAATGGCGGCGCATGACGGAGGAAGCCGGCTTCCATGTGGATCGGGTGAACACCGAGCATCGTACTCATCTCACTTTCTCCGATTGGGTTCGCACCTCCGGCAGCGATCCGGCCACCGTCATGGTCCTACGGGAGCGGTTCCTCAAGGCTCCTCCTGCCGTCCGGAATGCTTTTCAGATCCAGCTTGACGGAGAGGAGATCCACTTCTCCTGGATGCTCGCGATCGTGCTAGCTCATCGGGGCTAGCCCGCTCCCGGGATCGCGTTCGAGCTGATTTTTCCGCCTCTGATTTCTGCCTGCCTCCTCGATTCTCTGCAAATCGCTCCCTGGCCATCGGTGTCACTTCGGTGTCACTTTCCCACTTGACAAGATCGGCGCGAGAAGGATAGTGTCCCGACACAATCGAACGCTGATTTCCCGATTCACCGTGGAAAGGAGGGACGATGAAGCTGGTCAGGGATTTCCTTCGAGGGGGAGAGGTATTTTACGCGACACCTGATCTCACCGTCCGCCAAGCGGCTCAATACATGACCACCAAGGGGGTTGGTGGGGTGCCGGTGCTGGAAAAGGGGCGACTGGTCGGGATCTTTACTGAGCGGGATCTCCTGACCCGTGTCGTGGCGCATGGCCTTGATCCGGCGACAATGTTGGTTGGAGAGGTGATGACCAAAGAGCTGGTGGTGGCCAAGGCCGATGACGATTATGGGGCGGCACTGGAAAAGATGAAAGATTGCAACTGCCGCCACCTCCCGGTTGTCGATCAGGATCGGCTGGTAGGTGTGGTCTCAATGCGGGATCTGCTCCTGGCGGAGATCACCGTAAAAACCGGCGCCATCAGGATGCTGGATACCGTCATCCAGTACAAGTCGCCTGTCAGCAGTGGGATGGCCATCGTTTGGAAATGTCTGGGCTGTGGCCATCACGTCCAGGGCGACCAGCCTCCCGCCCGCTGCCCGAGCTGTCGCGTATCGAGGGAGCAGTTCGTCCTTGTGGAGGAAGACTAGTACCGTTCCAACTATCTGTGGCGACTGTGCCGTTCCGCGCTGTCGCGACCATTGCCATAAGGGACGCCGCTCAAAATCGGCGCATCAAGTTGGAACGGCACTAGCTCCCTGGCTACCCCTCAGCGAGACTCAAGATCGTTGATAGTGGGAGGGACCTTCAGCGAGAAGACGCGACGTTCGCCATCACGGATAATCTGGATGCTGACATCCTCGCCGGCCCTTCCCAGCCTCAAGGCCTTCGCCATATCCTCCAGAGAGCGAATGTCATGCTCGCCGATCTTAACCAGGAGATCCTGCGGCCTCATCCCGGCCTTCGCCGCGGGTGACCCAGGCTCGACAAGCTATACCCGAACCCCATCCTCTGGTTTTTCCTCCACCTCTTTTCCCGGTGCCTCCCCAGCTCGGGATCGCGCGAAGAGGCCAAGGCGCTCTCCTGCCAATTGACCCGTGATGCCTTCCGGCATGGGACCGACGGTGACCGGCACCTGCACCCGCTCTCTCCCCCTGAGTATGGTCAGCCGGACCGACCGTCCGGGCGCGCTGCCGCGGATAATCTTCTGGAGTTGCCGGACCTCCCAGATCGGTTGGTTATCCAGCTTCACGATCACATCACTGGGTTTCAGTCCCGCCGCTTCGGCCGGGCCACCCCGAATTGCCTCCCGCACCAAGACCCCCGTGCCGCTCTCCACCCCGAAGGTAGCCGCGAGCCGCTCGGCCAGCTCCTCACCCACCTCTTGGATCGAGACGCCCAACCACCCGATGGGCTGCTCTTTGGGAGGACGAGCGGGCTCTCCAGCCTCGGCGGCGAGCAACAGGCTTGAGAGGAGCAGCACCATGGTGAGGAGTATGCGGAAGGGCCCCACTGGGGGATGGGTGGAGCGAGGACGACGGGGGCTGATCACCGCGACAGGACCCGCTGGGTGCGCTACCCATCCCACGAGACATTTTCGGATCAGGGTTAGCTCTTTGACGCAGGGTCAGTGAAAAGCGTCGGATCGTTCATGACTTCAGATGGCGCCGATGGCAAAGGCTAGGTCCAGCTCCCGAAGCTTCTCCGGCGTGGGAATCCCGTCGCGCGACCAGCCGCGAAGACGGTAATACTCATCCAGCATCGCGTCCAGCTCAGCCGGCGGGCAGTACATCCCTTGTGAGGGGCCGGAGGGGATCGGCTCGTGGAGCGCGCGGTAGGGAAGAGTATCGTCCTTTCGACTGAGCCCTTCTCGGACATTGAAGACCCGCTCCAGGTTACAGATCCGCTCGCCGATCCTCTCCACCTCGGCCACCGAGAGGTTCCATCCGGTGATGGCGCCGATCATCCTCGCGTAGGCCTCGTTCAGCATCATGCCAAAGCCCCGCTCGGAGGTGAAGCGACACAAGACCAGCGAATCGTCTACGGCCGTGAAGTGCTGGCTCCTGATGGCAAATTGCGGCTTCCCCTCCACGCTCCTCCGATCGAACTCCTTGCCGTACTGCATCGTGGGCCTGGTGTCGTGGTGGCTGCCGCCCCTTGTCCCGGTGGCATAGCCGATGCTCATGCCTTTCAGCGCACGGGCCGAGTGGCCGGGCAGTTCCAGGCGCCGGGCGCAGTACAGCAATCGCTGCGCCTCCGGTTTCAGGCGATCCGCGATCCGGGCCGAGCCCTCGGCGAGAAGATCGCCGAACCCTTCCCGGTAAGCCGTCCGCCTGGCCAGCTCAACCATGGCCCGGTAATTGCCGAACGACAGTGGCATCCCCACGTCGGCCTCCGAGATCAATCCCGCCTCGATCGCCTCGCAGACAAAGGCAAACGTGACGCCCAGGGTGATGGTGTCCATGCCCAGGTGGTCGCACATCTCGTTCAACTTGATCAGAGAGGCGGCATGCAGGTTCCCCGTCATCGTGCCGAGAGCGAAGATCGTCTCGAACTCCGGCATCTTCGCCACCGTGCCTGCGAACTCCCCCTCCTGCACCTGATAGGTCTTGCCACAGGCCACCGAGCACTTCAGGCAGGTCGTATCCTTCTTGAAGTAGACCTCCTTGAACCGTTCCGCGCTGATCTCATAGGCACCCTCGCAGATCTCTGTCCGTTCGTTGAGGGTGCCGAGGGCCCCGATGGCGTTCGTCGCGTTGACGAGGAAGGGGGTCCCATAGCTTGACAAGGCGGCGGTCCCGGTCTTGAGCGGCTGGTGGCTCTCGGAGAGGAGCGTCCTGAGCCCGGTGGGGTCGGCCACCTCGGTCTTTCGCCCTCCCCTGACCGCCACCGCCTTCAGTCGCTTGGCGCCCATGACCGCGCCAATTCCGCCACGGCCCGACAGCCCCTCCCGGTTCTTCCAGTAGTGAGCGATGGCTGCGAAGCGCACCAGGTTCTCGCCGGCGGGCCCGATGGCAATCGCATCAGCCTCCGGCCCTTCTACCGCCTGGATCGCCTGCACGGCCTCGATCGTCGTCCTTCCCCAAAGATGAGCGGCGGGCCTGACAGAAGCACCGGCCTCCTCCACCAGGAGGTAGACCGGCCGATCGGCCCTGCCCGAGATGGCGATGGCGTCGAAGCCAGTGCGCTTCATCGTGGCGGGGAATCGGCCGCCAAACGTGGAGTCGAAGAAGAGACCGGTAAGGGGGGATTTGGACGCCACGCAGGCGCGGCTGTTGCCGACGACCGTCGTGTCAGTGATCGGACCGACGGCAAAGACGATCAGGTTGTCAGGATCGAAGGGGTCAATGCCCGTCCGCACATGGTCATAAAGGAGCTTGGCCGCGAAGCCGTTGCCACCAAGATAAAGACGGGCGAATGCCTCATCGAACGGCTCGGTCCGAGCCGTCGAAGAGGTCAGATCAATAAAAAGCATCCTTCCGCTATAGCCACGCATCGTCCCCTCTAGCTTGCCGACGACTCTACAGAAATGATTCACGCTAGTCAAGGAGGCGGAGATGAGCTAGCCGGATTTCCCTTGACTTTTCGATCAGCCGTGTGATACGCAGGAAGCCTCAAGCCTCGAAAGGAAGCGGTCCCGAGGAGGGACTCTGGCCCTAGGGCCACCGGTCCGATTCACTGTCGGAGTCGGCACAAAAAGGAGGGT
>Ga0184615_10001303_pt1 | contig 13605 bp, 13 predicted proteins | sample PLM4_65_coex_FD_133134 | JGI IMG/M metagenome (GOLD analysis project Ga0184615, IMG submission 133134) | Groundwater sediment microbial communities from an aquifer in East River, Colorado, USA - PLM4_65_coex | ecosystem: Environmental > Terrestrial > Soil > Riparian zone | place: USA: East... | reverse complement strand
GGCCGGCAAGTACGCCGACCTCATCGTGCTCGATCAGGACCTCTTCAAGGTGCCGATCGAGCGGATCTCCGAGACCAGGGTCCTGCTGACGATGCTCGGCGGCAAGGTGGTGTTCGACAGCGGCGCGATCGGTGCGCCTGCTACGGCGCCGCGTTGATCCTCTCGTCGGCCCAGCGGGTGATGAAGCCCGCCTCGGCGAGGAGCATCGGCGTTTCGAGCCAGCCGAACAGGTAGGGGCACCACCCACGCTGCGGGACGGTCGAGAAATCGCCGATCGTGGAAGGGTCGTAGGTGCCGCCGCCGGCGACGGAGGAGCGCCCCTGCGCGACCAGACGGGCGCTGCCCTCGTACGATCTCCCGTCGCACAGCGGGTCGAGCGCGGGGGTCCGTGTCGTCCAGGTGAATGCGACGATGACCTGCAGCTCCACGTTGCCGCGCTCGACGACCGTCGGCTCCTTGAGAAGATGGATCGTGTTGTAGTCGGAGTGCCGGATGTCGGTCACACCCGGCCCCTGGAATTTCCCCGCCAGATCCTGCCTCCCCATGAGCCCTTGATCCACGCCGATCGACTTGTGAGTCAGGTGCAATGCCACCAGCATGATCAGCAGGTCGGATGCGACGCAGACGGTGAGGACGGCGGGCACACCGATGCGCCGTCGCAGGTAGCTCCAAAGCACTGCCGGCAGGACGATGAGCAGGCTGCCGACGAGAACCGCCTGCAGCCACACCACGGCGAGGATGTCCGTCGACCACCGCGCGACGATCGTCCCGAGGAGCGGCACGACGACCAGGGCGAGCACCTTGTCGGTGATCTTGTCGCCGAGCTTCTCGCCGAGCTTGCCCAGCCAGCCCGGCACGGCGGCTTTTCCCCGCCGGCGGGCCGGCCGGCTCATACCTTCCAGCCCCTGAACGCGAACGGCACCTGGTCATTCTTGGTGATCGTGAACGAGTTCTTCGTCTTCCAGGTGACGGAGCCGCCGCCGCTCACCTGGACACCGCCCGCCCTGGCGACATCCGCCTTCACGTTGCCGCCCCTGCTGGTCTCGAACGCCAGGGTGGCGTCGGTGGCGTAGTAGGTCTCGGTGACGATCCACTTCCCGTTGACCAGCTTCCAGCGCGTCCTGTCGGTCTTGCGCAGATCGTGGATGAGCGGGATGAGCGCCAGCATCGACGCGTGCCCCTCGCCATTCGTGAAGGTCCGCGAAAACACGCCGGTGATGCTGAAGGTCGCCGACCTGGCCGACTCCAATCCCCCCTGGACATTGACACCCATCTCCGACAGGCTCGACTGACCGGCGAGACTCAGCGTCCGCTCGGTCGTGCCGTAGACCAGGTTCGCGCCGCTCATTTCGGTCCGCCAGAACTCGGCGGGATGACCGCCGAGCACTTCCCGCAGATGCCCCTGCGGGAGATAGCCGCGTCGCGCCTTGTCGACCACCGCTCCCGGAAAGACATCGGTGTTCGCCACCGCGAGCAGCTGCAGCCCGTGGCGCTTGATGAATTCGGAGAACTCGAGTGCCGCCATGCGCGTCTCCTATCGCAGGTTCGATGTCGCCTGGATGTACCGCGTGAGCTCGGGAGGACGATAGCCGGGGTCGTCGCGGTATCGAACGAGGGCGGCCTCGTGCACCGCCTCCTTCGCACCCGCGCCCTTGGCGCCGATCGGACGGTTGGAGTCGCGGGAGAGAACGTAAAGCCCCGTCTTGGAATTACGCAGTTCGCCGTCCCACCGAGGGCGAATGGTCAACGCACACAGCTCCGCGGGATCGAAGGCGAGGCCGCAGCCCTCCGCTTTCGTCCTGAGCCACTCGAAAGCGAGATCCGAGAGGCCGGTGTCTTCGTACCCGCCGCCCACGTTCGTGTGCACCCCGGCGAACCACATCTGCTCGAGAGTCTGTCCCTGTGCCTCGGGGTGCTGCATCCAGAGCGTCGGCGTGAATGGCCCGCGCTTCTCGTCGATCGCGAGTGCCTGATAGGCATAGTCCACGTACCGGCTCAGCCGCACATCGTGGAACTCGAGCCCGAGCAGCCGGTTCACCGCCCGCAGCCCCCGCAACGGGATTCCGTAGGCGCCGACGGTGTCCCAGACGCCGATGAACTTGATGCGGACGTCGTACGAGTACATTTTCCTGAACAGCGTCGACTCGATCTCCGTCGGGTGGGATGCCTTGTCCCGCCTCCGGTAGAGTGCGAAGCCGTCCCTGAACTTGTGCAGGTACTGGCGCTTCAGCAGCCCCGCGTTGCGGATGAGTCCGGCGGCGCTTCGGACGGTGTAAGCGCCCCTGCTGAACCCGAAGAGGTAGACCTCGTCGCCCGGAACATACTGCTCGGCGAGGAACTTGTAGATGTCGCCGATGTTCCTGCTCAGGCCGACGCCGAACGCCCCGCCGATGAGACGCTGGCTCCAGTTCGTGCCGACTCCCTTGTCGTAGAAGAGAATCTGCCTGACGCCGTTGCCTTCGGGCGCAACCGCCAGCGCGATTTTCGCCACGTTGCTCGGTCGAGATTGTCCACGGTCAACCTGGTCCGGAGTGTTCCAGGTGCCGTCGGCGCAGAGCACGATTCGTTTCACGGGCTCTCCCTGGGTGGTCATGCAGCGCGGAGTGCCGGCTACGCTACAGCAGCCCCTCGGAGACGGTCAAGCCGAGGGGGCCGGAGGTGCGGACCGCGGCCGGGATCCCCTATCATCCCCGCATGAGCGAACGACGCAGGGACTCGATCTACGTGCACGGCACATCGAGGCGCGAGCAGACCCGCCTCGGGATGATGAACCGGCTCATCAACGACCCGGCGCTGCGGCTCATGGACATCCGGCGGGGCGAGCGGATCGTCGACTTCGGCAGCGGTCTCGGGCAGCTTACCCGCGCCTTCGCGCGCGCCGCCGGCCGCAGGGGACGGGTGGTCGGCATCGAGCGCAGCCCCGATCAGCTCCGCACCGCCCGGCGGCGGCTGCGCGCCGAGCAGGCCGGTGCATGCGGTGCCGGGGCGCGCCGTGCCGCGGCGCCGGCCCCGATCGATTTCCGCCTCGGCGACGCCATCGACCCGCCCCTCCTGCCGGACGAATGGGGCACCTTCGACACCGCCCACACCCGTTTCCTACTGGAGCATCTGCCGCGCCCGGCGGACCTCGTGCATGTCATGGTGCGCGCCGTGCGCCCGGGCGGCCGGGTCATCCTGCAGGACGAGGATCACGACATCCTGCGCCTGTTCCCCGAGCCGGCGGGGGTGATGGAGGTCTGGCGCGCCTACATCCGCTCGTACGAGCGCGCCGGCAACGACCCGTCGGTCGGGCGGCGCCTGGTGGCGCTGCTCCACGAGGCCGGCGCCACGCCGCGCCGCTGCGACTGGATCTTCTTCGGCGGCTGCGCGGGTGAAGCGCGCTTCCCGCTGCTGGTCGAGAACATCGCACGCATCCTCGAGGGCGCCGCGGAGGCGACCGCCGCGACGGGTCTCGTGAGCACGCGGCAGGTGCGGGCGGCGGCGACCCGGCTTCGCGCCTGGGGGCGGCGTCCGGACGCGGCGCTCTGGTTCGCGCTGGCGTGGGCGGAGGGGGTCAAGCCTGGGCGGCGATCCGGCCACGGCACGGAATAGCAGGATGCAGGCGTGTCGTGGGGCGAGGCCGTAGTCTGACAGTCTCTTCACTTGGACCTCTGTCCCCTCCCGGAACGCCGAACCTCCTCCTCTGGTTCGTCCCTAATTGACAGGAGCTTCACCAGGCGGGATCATGGCCCACTTTCATCGGAGGCGGGCTTGGCGATGCTAGAATTGCGGCTTGTTCAGTCGCTTCGCGGCCCCATTCCTCTTCACGACCTTTCGAGGCCGACCGGCCCGGCCAGCCTATTCCGGGGATGCTCCCCGAGTGATTTCATTGGAAACGTCAGCGCTAGAAATGGATCGGCAGCGTGACCCTTGGAGCACTCCTGTTTCAGCCGTTCCGCCGAATCCCGTTTCAGATCTCGACGCTGACCGGTCCCTTTCACGTTAGAAGGCACGAAAAGATGGAGACCAAGTCCCGACGGAATGTAGGGAAGCGAGAGGTCACGCAGCGAGACTGGATGCCTCTGCTCCGTCTCTACCGTGCCTGTCTGCGAAATGCTGAGGCCCTCCTTGCAGAGGCTCGGCTTCTTCTCACGAACGGGCATCACGAACGAGCGTTCGCGATAGCGTTCACCGCATATGAAGAGATCGGGAAATCTCAAGTGGTGGCCGACTTCTTCAATGATATCGTCTCCAAAGCCGAGTTCACCTCTGCGTTTCGAGCCCATGATCTCAAGGTCGCCTATGTCCGCCGCAAGTACATTTGGGATCGCGACAAGGCAACCCGAGTGACCGTTGCCTATGATCCTGCGTCCGCCCGAGACGAGTTCCGCACCCGCATGGCGGCTCTGTATGTCAGCTCAAGGACCGATTACGAACCAATCGAACCTAGTCAGTCAGTGACTAGGACGGACGCGGAGAAGATGGTTGAAGACGTGGCAACGTGGCTGAAGGAGATCGATGTCTTCGAATGCATTACCGAACGTGTCGGCTCGAAGGCGTTCACGAAATGAAGACAAGCGGCGTGCCTTCTAACCACAGCGTGAACCTGCCGATCCGACCTGTCACGTCCCGTGCCTCCGCACGGCCCGCGCCAGGTCGGCTCGCAGGTTATGCTGGCCGTAGGGGCAGGAACAACGCTGAGATGAGTACGATCGAACACGCAATCAAGATCGCTGCAGAAGCCCATGCCGGCCAAGTCGACAAGGCTGGCGCGCCCTATATCCTCCACCCGTTACGCGTGATGCTTCGCATGAACACGAACGACGAGCGCATCGTAGCCGTCCTGCACGACGTAGTGGAAGATTCCCATTGGAGCCTCGATCTCTTGAGCGCCGAAGGGTTTTCGGAACAGGTCGTGCGGGCCATCGATTCTGTGACTCGCCGCGATAGCGAGACATACGAGGAGTTCGTGCTTCGGGCTGGTCTTGATCCCGTTGGTCGCCGCGTGAAGTTCGCCGACCTCGAGGACAACTGCGACCTAGGCCGGATCGCAGCGCCCACGGAGAAGGACCACGCACGAATCGACCGGTATCGTCGTGCGATCGAACAACTTCGGAGGCAGGATGCTAAGCCTGCCCCCTAACGCTGCCTCACGCGGGGATCGACGCAGAGCTTGCCCACAGCATCGTCGTCGCCAAGGCGTGGGATGATGCCGCGCTCGATCGCAAAGCCCTAACGAAGGACGACGGGAACTCCTGAGCCGCATGACCAACGACACCTTTAAAGACATCGAGAAGCTCGAAGCCGACCTCTGGGAGGCCGCGGACAACCTCCGCGCCAATTCCGAGCTCGCCTCCAGCGACTACTTCATGCCCGTGCTGGGCGTGATCTTCCTGCGCCATGCGGCCAACCGCTTCGAGGCCGCTCATCGACAGATCGAGGAGGAGCAGGCGACCGGCAGGATGCCCAAGCGCAAGGTTCTCCCGGCCGACTACCTGCGCCGCCGCGCACTCTGGCTGCCGGAGTCGGCCCGCTACGACGCCATCATGCAACGGGCGGCCACGAGCGGAGCCGACCTGCCCAAGCTCATCACCGACGCCATGACGACCATCGAGGCCGAGTTCGAGCCACTGCTGGGCGTGCTGCCCAAGGACTTCGGCATCTTCGAGCCCAAGGTGCTCGAAGATCTGATGCGCCTGTTCAACAGTGAGCAGATCAGGCAGGCCACCGGCGACGTCTTCGGTCGCATCTACGAGTACTTCCTCGCCAAGTTCTCGATGCAGAAGGCGCACGACAACGGCGAGTTCTTCACCCCGTCCTCGATCGTGCAGACCATCGTCAACGTCATCGAACCCGGTCATGGCGTGGTGTTCGACCCGGCCTGCGGATCGGGCGGCATGTTCGTGCAGTCCAGCCACTTCATCGAGCACGAGGGCGGCGATACGGCGAAGAAGGTCGTCTTCTACGGTCAGGAGAAGAACCGCGACACCATCCGCCTCGCCAAAATGAACCTCGCGGTCCACGGGCTGGAGGGCAAGATCGCCGAGGCCATCACCTACTACCAGGACGAGCACACCCTCGCGGCCAAGTGCGACTTCGTGATGGCCAATCCACCCTTCAACGTCGATCTGGTCGACGCCGAGCGTATCAAGACCGACCCGCGCCTACCCTTCGGCCTGCCGGGCGTGAACAAGGGCAAGAAGGTCTCGAACGGCAACTACCTCTGGATCTCCTATTTCTGGAGCTACCTGGGCGAGAAGGGCCGCGCCGGCTTCGTCATGTCCTCGCAGGCGTCGAGCGCCGGCCACGGCGAGAAGGAGGTGCGGCAGAAGATCGTCGAGACGGGCGACGTGGACGTGATGATCTCCATCCGCTCGAACTTCTTCTACACCCGCACAGTCCCCTGTGAGCTGTGGCACTTCGACCGGGCGAAGCCGGCGGCGCGCAAGGACAACGTGCTGATGCTCGACGCGCGCAACGTCAACCGCAAGGTCACGCGCAAGATCTACGACTTCTCGCCCGAGCAGATGCGGAACCTCGCCGCCATCGTCTGGCTCTACCGCGGTCAGCGGGAGCGCTTCCTCGCGCTGGTGAAGGACTACCTTGGGCGCGTCTGCGAGGAGAGCGCGGCGATCCCGGCGGCGCTCGCCACATTCGAGACGACGCTCGCCGATCTGCGCGGGCGTTTCGACCGTCTCGCCGACGCGGCGGCAAAACACGGCGCGATCGAAGCCGACAAGAAGGCGCCGCTTGCCGACGCCGCGACTGAGCTGCGCGCGGCGTCCGCGCTCTACGAGGCGGACCGGAAGAAGCTCCTCGCGAGCCTGCGCGCCTTCGGCGAGAAGTACGCCAAGGCCCTGCCCGTCGAGAACGACAAGCAGCACGCCGCGCGCGCCGCGTTCGACCGTAACGCCGAGGCGATCCGTGGCCTGATCAAACAGGTGGACCTCCTCTACAAGCTCGCGGCCCGCATCGCGGACCTGGGCGCGGAGCGTGCAGTCGATGAATCGACCTGCGCCGCCTACGACCGCCGCGCCACGGCCAAACTCGTGAAACATCTCGACGAGGAGCACAAGGCGGCCGTCGAGCAGCTCAAAGCCACTGTCTACTTTCACCGGCAGGTCGCGTGGCTGCAGGACCGGTTCCCGAAGGCCGAGCTGCAGGCCGTGCCGGGGCTGGTCAAGCTGGTTGACCGTGCGGAGATCGCGGCCGCCGACTGGAGCCTCACCCCCGGCCGCTACGTCGGCGTCGCGCCACCGGAAGAGGACAAGGACTTCGACTTCGAGCAGACCCTGCGCGACATCCATGTCGAGCTGGCCGACCTCAACAAGGAAGCGGCGGAGCTGGCGGTGAAGATTCAGACCAACTTCGAGGAGTTGGGGATATGAGCGAGAGCCTCCTGCCAGAGAACTCCGGTGCCCTACTCGGCGAGATCAAAGAGCGCATCCACCGCGCCCAGTACGCTGCACTGCGGGCGGTCAAAAAGGAGCTAGTGGCTCTTTGTTGGGATATCCGGCAGATGATCGTCGGGCGTCGGAAGGGCCGCTCATGGGGCAAGACCGTAGTCGAACGCCTTGCCGGCGATCTGCAGGCGGCATTTCCGGGCGGCGGCTGGTTTTCGGCCTCCAAGCTCTGGCGGATGAAGGCTTTCTACGAGGCCTACGCCTCGTCCGGAACACTCGCACCACTGGTGCGAGAAATCAGTTGGAGCCACAACCTTGTGATTATCGAGCAGTGCGTCGATCCGCTGGAGCGCGAGTGCAACATCCGCATGACGAAGAAGTTCAGTTGGACCAAGAACGTCCTGATCCACCAGGTCGAGAACCAGAGCTACGAGAAGACCCTGCTGGGCCAGGCCAACTTTGACCGCGCCGTCACCCCGGCGATCCGAGCCCAGGCCAATCTGGCCGTGCGGGACGAATACACCTTCGACTTTCTCAAACAATGAGATGGCGCAAGCGCTCGTCGGGTGGTTGCCAAGCCACCTAGAGAATCGGATGACGTGAGGTGGGGTGGCGCCGAGAAGGGATCCCTCGGCGCAAGGAGGCCGCAGATGTTCCTGAGCAGGGTGCACATCAAGGGGTTTCGAAACTTCGAGGACTGCTCGATTGCACTGAGCAAGGGCCTCACCGTTGTGGTCGGCGAGAACAACATCGGGAAGAGCAACCTGCTCTCGGCCCTTGAGCTGGTCTTCTCTCCGGACGCGTCGGACCGCAAGCGTCGACTCCGACGCGAGGACTTCTGCTCCTCCGCCCCAAGGACGGACGAACCTCCCGAGGTGGTCATCGCTTGCACACTGGAGGAGTTTGCGACACCCGAGGAAAAGGCCGCGGTTGCTACCTGGATGACGAAGACACCCGGGGAGGCACGCGTAACATATGCCTATCGCTGCCAGGCACATGGAAAGCCGGGCTACAAAAAGGACGGGCCAATTCCTGTCGAGCACTACGCTTGGGTGCTCTTCGGCGGTGAGGAGGAGACGAAGGAGCGATTCGAGGACGACCAACTCCGGAAACTCTCGCTTGAGACATTGAGCGCGCTTCGAGACGCCGAGGGGCAGTTGCGGCCCGGACCCAGGAGCATGCTGGCGGGCATCGTCGGTCGTTTTGAGGCGGGTCCAGACGACAAGTCGAAGACCGAGGCTGCGGTGGGCCAGCTCAACGACGCGCTATCCAAGGCGAAGCAGGTCTGTGACGCCCAGAAGGCAATCAACGACTACCTGAAGTCAGTGTCGGGCCCTGTCTTTGCGCAGGAGGGGCGCCTCACGCCGGTTGGCACGCAGTACGAGGACCTCCTGCGGCATCTGATGCTTGAGGTGCGCTGCGGGTCGGGCTCGTTCCAGGGGCTTGCCGCCAACGGTCTCGGCTTCAACAACCTCGTCTTCGTCAGTGCGCTGCTCGCCGACTACGAGCGGCGTCGCAAGGGCAACGAACTCGTCCTTCCCATCCTCGCAATTGAAGAGCCCGAGGCCCACCTGCATCCCCACCTTCAGCGCGTCCTCAACCGCAATCTGAGAAGCAGCACGAGCGCGAGTCAAGTCCTCGCCACAACCCACTCGACGCACGTGACGTCCAGCGTTCCCCTAGATTCGCTTGTGGTCCTGAACCGCGGGCGGGGCGACGCTCTTCAAGCTGTTCGTGTGGGGGATGTCTTTCCACCGGGGGGCGATAAGGAGAAGAAGCAGCTTGAGCGTTATCTCGACGCGACCAAGTCCACGCTCCTATTCGCTAAGTCTGTGCTCCTCGTCGAGGGGCTTGGGGAGATGCTGCTGCTGCCGGCCTTGGCGAAAGAGTTCGCGCGCGAGCCATTTGACCTCGATGAACGAGGCATTTCGGTGGTCTCGGTAGGGGGCCTCGCGTTTAGGCCTTTCATGAGGCTGTTCGGCGAGGCAGCGATTCAGCGACGGTGCGTCGCGCTGGTGGACTCGGACTCTCCGGACTTTCCGCTCGAAGCAAAGTCGGTCGCCGAGAGCGCGACAGTCAAGAACCTCCGCAATGAGTTCGAGCCCACCCCGCCGTCAGCCTACGTGCGAGTCGTGACAAATCTCCAGACCCTGGAGTACGACATCGCGGTCGCGACGAAGGGGCAGGACGACGACCCGGCCGCGCCTCTCGCCAACGAAAGGCATGTGGTAGAAGCGCTCCGGAAGACGCCAGGGGTCGCGCAATCGAAGCTGCCGGATGTGGGCGCAATTAAGGACCGCCGCGAGTTCGGCAAGCTCGTCGTGGAGATCGTTGGGCGAAATAAGGCACGTTTCGCGCAGGAACTTGCGAGTGAGGTGGACAAACACTTCCAAGTTCCGAAGTACATCCAGGCGGCGTTTGATTTTCTTCTGGGCCATGCCACATCTTGACCCGGACGCCATTGCATCGCTTCCCGCGCATGAATCCTGCGTGGTGTACGCAGGTCCCGGCACGGGCAAGACTCGGTTGCTCGTCAAGCGCCTCAACTTCCTGCTTCAGGGCCCACCACGGCCCGGAAGCGAGATTGCGTGCATCACATACACAAATGCCGCCGCGGACGAAATCGCCGCAAGGCTCACGTCAGGGGTGATGCCGGGCTTCCTCGGGACAATTCACAGCTTTCTGCTTGAGCACGTCGTGTATCCCTATGGACACTGGTTAGATGGGGTGCCGCCCGACTTCGACTTGGTCACCGTTGGCTACGGGGCGCCCCATCTTCAGTGGATGCAGGCGAAGAGCCTCATTAGCGCCAAGAAGGTCCACATCCTCAAAGTCGTGGCGGCGTTCGAGAACTGCGGCTACGACCTCGATGGGACTCTAAGATGCCTTGAGGGTGCGTCCCTGACGCAGGAGGAGATGCGCGCGTTTATCGAGCGCCGTCTCTCCGAGAGGCAAGTTAACCAACAGGATGTGCTCTGGTTCGCCTGGCAGCTCCTCTCGAATCCTGACTACTCCCACGTGCTTGAGGCGCTCTCCTGCCGGTTCTCGTCAATTCTCGTGGATGAGTTCCAGGACACCAGCGCGCTCCAGTTCGCGGTATTGGACAAGCTCCACGAAAAGGGGAGGACCTCGCTGTTCCTCGTCGGGGACCGGGAGCAGTCCATCTTCTCCTTCGCGGGTGCGAGCCTCGCTACCTACGAGACTGCGACGGACAAGTTCACGTCACACCCCCTCAACACGAACTACAGGTCGACTTCCCGCATCGTGGGCCTCCTCAATCTCTTTCTGGACGCAGACCGACAACTGATTCCTGGCGCCGACTGGAGTGGGGAGGCCATCCCTGTCTATGTCCTCGTGGGTGAGGTTGGCGACGCAGAGAAGGTAAAAGCGTTTATGGACCTCAGGATTCGGCACGGACTCGACGGCGGCGGGAAGACTCCAGAGTTCATGGTCCTCGCCCGCGCCGCAGCCACGACACGGCGGCTCGCTGCACTAGCGGAAGAGAAAGCCAAGGATGGAGATGACGTTTTTGAACGTCTTGAGGAGACGCACCGACACCTAAACAGCATTCTTCGCGACCTCTTGCGTGCTCGTCGGCTTCTGGACCTGGGAGAAGATGCAAAGGCGTTTCGAAGCCTCGATCGTGGACTCTCCCGACTCATCCTCAAAGCGAATCCTGGGTTCGGCGCCCATGAGAGCGTGGGGCTTACTCGTGATTCTTGGCGTGCGATGGTGTGCGATGTCCTGCACGAGATGCGCGGCCTGAACGCGGAGGACGTCGTGCCCTGGGTAACAAGCGTCCAAGAAGTGGTGAAGAAGGCCATCCTCACGGCAGGCGGGAAGAAGTCCGGGGGGAAGCTGATTCTCCTTGGGAAGCTAGCGGCCAACTTGAAGAAGCAGGCGAAGTACCGCTTGGCAGCCGCGCTGCGGTGCGTTGACGTTTCCGACGACGTGTCGAGCGCGGTTCGGACGATTCACAGAGCGAAAGGGCTTGAAGCAGAGGCGGTGCTGCTGGTTGCCGAGAAGGGCCACTTGGTGCAGTGGCTGAACTGCTGCGGTAGCGGGAAACCTCGCAACGAAGAGGCGAGGATTGGGTACGTCGGGCTTAGTCGGGCGACGAAGCTCTTGTGCATCGCGACAGACAGCTTGCGTACGGATGCTCGCGCCACACTAGAGAAGTGCGACGCCGTGGTTCTTGAGCTGAAGCCGAAGCCCTAGGGTTGAGCGTGCTGGAGGGAGCAATGGGCGAGTGCCGGCTGGTGAAGCGCCTGCCCAGGAAACTCAAAGGCATGCTTCCCGCACCGGAAGAGATCGCCAAGCTGCTGGAGGCGACAGAATGAGCGCGATCGAAGGATTCTGCGATGTCCGCAGCGAGCTGGCCGACCTCAACAAGAAAGCTGCGGATCTGGCGGCGAAGGTTCAAGAACACTTCGAGATGTTGTGGGTATGACGTGGCACACCTTGCGCCTTGGCGATGTCATGACTCTAAAGCGTGGACACGACCTGCCCGAAGCGCAGCGTCAGGACGGTGATGTGCCAGTCGTTTCGTCCGCAGGAATCACCGGCTCTCACAACGAGTCAAAGGCGAAGGCACCGGGTGTTGTGACGGGGCGCTACGGCACTCTTGGTGAGGTGTTCTACATCGAAGAGGACTACTGGCCTTTAAACACGGCTCTCTACGTGACGGACTTCAAGGGAAACCACCCGAGATTCGTGGCGTACTTCCTGGAGAACGTCCTGCGGAACTTTCAGAGCGATAAGGCAGCCGTTCCTGGGGTCAACCGGAACGTTTTGCACGAGCTGAAGGTGCGGTCCACAGATACGAAGTCGCAGGAGACGGTCGCCAACATCCTTTCGACCTACGACGACCTGATCGCGAACAACCGGCGGCGGATGGCGTTGCTGGAGGAGGCGGCGCGGCAGCTCTACCGCGAGTGGTTCGTCCGCCTCCGCTTCCCCGGCCACGAGCACACCCGCATCACCAACGGCGTGCCGGAGGGGTGGGAGCGCGTTGCAACGCCGGACGCAGTGGACGTCAATCCATCGACGACACTTCCCGATGAAGCCGAGCACTGGTCGGTCGAGATGGCCGATCTCCCTTGCAATAGCATGGTGATTCAGCAAGCCACTCGGCGGGAGGGACGGTCCGGAAGCAAGTTCAAGAACGGAGACACGCTCTTCGCACGCATCACGCCATGCCTTGAGAATGGCAAGACTGCGTTCGTGGACTTCCTGGAAGAAGGCGAAGTAGCGCGCGGGTCAACCGAGTTCATCGTCCTCCGGTCGGGACGTTTGACGCCGGAGTCCGTCTACTGCCTTGCTCGCACCTATGACTTCCGTGAGAACGCCATCAAGAGCATGGTCGGATCCTCCGGACGCCAGCGTGTCCAGGAGAGTTGTTTCGAGAAGTTTCTGGTCTTGGTCCCGTCGGGGACTCTCCTCGACGTTTTCACGGAAACCGGGCGGCCGATGTTTCGACAGGTGAAGACACTGCATTCGCAGAACGAGAAACTCCGCGCCGCGCGCGACCTGCTCCTGCCGCGCCTGATGAGCGGGGAGATTGCGGTGGAGGGGCTGTCTTGTAAGTCTGGGTAAATCCCTTGACAGAGGATTATCTCAAAAATAGAATACGGGCGTGAAACGGAGCATTGGACGGCTCGAGGCGCAGCTCCTGGCGTACGCGCAGATGCGGGGCGGGACCACGGTGCGCACCGGCGACCTGCGCCAGCCGCTGCGCCTGAGCGCCGATCAGGAGCGCAAGCTCTTCAGCCGCTTGGCGCGCGCCGGGATGATCGCACGCGTCTGGCGCGGTCTCTACCTCGTGCCGCCGCACCTGCCTCTCGGCGGCAAGTGGAGCCCCGACGAAGGCCTCGCCCTGAACACGCTCATGGCCGCGCGTAGCGGGCGTTACCAGATCTGCGGCTTGAACACCTTCAACCGGTACGGCTTCGACGAACAGATGCCGAACCGCGTCTATGCTTACAACAACCGGCTCTCCGGCGACCGCAGCATCGGCTCGGTCCAACTGACCCTCATCAAAGTCGCGGACGCCCGCCTCGGAGCGACCGAGGAGGCCCCTCCTTCGGAGGGCGGCCCACCAGCGATCTACTCCTCGCGCGCCCGGTCCTTGGTCGACGCCGTCTACGATTGGTCCCGCTTCGGGAGCCTCCCGCGGGGATACGGCTGGATCCGGAGTGAGCTCGAGGCGAAGCGAGTTAAGGCG